>Ga0105051_10000920_pt1 | contig 40583 bp, 55 predicted proteins | sample FRY02_FD_78383 | JGI IMG/M metagenome (GOLD analysis project Ga0105051, IMG submission 78383) | Freshwater microbial communities from Lake Fryxell liftoff mats and glacier meltwater in Antarctica - FRY-02 (megahit assembly) | ecosystem: Environmental > Aquatic > Freshwater > Ice > Glacier... | reverse complement strand
ATTGGTATAATATCTCTAACAATATCAGCTTGAACTTTAGCAATCTCTGTCGATAATTTTGTTATAGATTCTGTATGATCCTTAATTATTAAATCTAAGCTCGCCGGATCGCTAACATTTTGTATTTGCTTTACTATCTCGTCGACGCGGCCTTTGTTAATCATTATTCAATCTCCTAATCTATTTGTGTTATTATGCCATTTTGAACATGTATAATTTGACCAGTAACAGAAGTAAATGTTCCAGTTGCTCCGAGCGATGTGCCAAGAGACCCCTTTACGTGTAGACCCCCCTCTGTTATAACCACCCCGCCTGGAGCTGCTAGACGAATAGATTCTGCAGATCCAATAGAGATTGTCCCACCCACGCCTATCGTTTGATTTTTACTAATAAGTAATGTTTGATCTTTTGCAACACTAACAGTTTGATTCTCTAACACCGTCTCAACATGATCACTGGTAGTAATATCGAATCTTTTTTCTAGAGTTTTTATAACAAGACTCCCATCTTGATTCATTTCAATGTATGTTCCGCTTCTGTGGAAAATATGGATTCTTTCAGCTTCTGGAGTATCGTCGAGTTCTATAATATGCCCGCCAACAGTCGTGATTGTTTTATTGAAAGGATACTTGGCCGCGTATTGTGTTTTTGGCTCAGATTCAAGATAATCCTTTTTGATAGGACCAGACCCTCTAGCAATAGAGGAAGTGGAATGATCTAATTCATTGCCCTTTAAAATAAAGGGTAGAGTCCCCATAACAAGTGGTTTTGTTTTTTTGTCACCATCTAAATAAAATCCAATTACTCTAGAACCAGGCATCATGCCAACAACAGCATGACCGACACCCAAAAAGGCAGCGCCAGTTGTAGGACCTAAAACAATCGCCCATGGAATATCTTCAGAATCTACACTTTGATCGTAGTCATCTAATATACGCACTTTTACTCGACCTAGTTTTTTAGGGTCATTAACATCATCTACAATACCGATGAACCATCCACCGTCTTCCAATTCATCCATTATGCATTCCTATGAAAATTAACATTCGGCATTGATCCACCTATGCCATCTTTTATTATTTCTAATGCCTGAAAGTATTGTGGATTATCACCAAATGTGAGTACGTGACGAACTTTACATATTAAATAATTCCCGCTGGTCATAATGTCATCAGGAACATATTCATTAGTAGTAAGTCCATTCATTTCAGGTATTCTACATGTTAACACATCTCCGACCGTAATAGTACTATCACCGTATATAGTCATATGAGCAATGACTGATAGAAATTGCGATAAGTAGTATGGAAGAAAATTCATCTTTTCAGATAGTTGATTGTTTTCCTCGTCTGAGGAATATAATCCTAGACTCTTACCACCCCTGCTTTTGGATTTTTCTTGTTGTCTTTCACTGCTCGCATTTATAGATCCAGGATTAAGAGTTACGAATTCTACTTCATCTGCTTTCTTTTCATAATATTCGAGAGTTCCTTCGATCAAATTTAATCTCGTAGATGATGTGATATATCCACCAATCAATGATGCGACATTATGGTTACCGCTTTGTATGAGCTTGTAACCGATGATATTTCTCCATTTACTTCCTGCAACATCTGCATTAGCTAATGCGCTATGAATAAAAAACTTATCACCAATTCTTTTTAGACCATCTTCTACTATTTTTTCGAGTGATTTAAAATGAAATCCTTGAGCGTTTTCAAAGAATACATAAGCAGAACCGGGATGTGTTGCTGAAATAGCTACTCGACGAGCAATGTCTATAGCTTTCATCGGTGGTGTGTTTGTGAAAGAGAATGAGTGTAATCCTTTAGTCTTTTCTACATATACGTCTTTCTCAGTTTCCAACACCTTTTCCATCATGGTGGTAACAACCTTCTCACATTCTAATTTTTTTCTAACAAGTGGTACATCTATGGTAGTATGTGATTTTATTACTTCTTCATTTAAACAAGTTAAGACGAATGAAACACTTTTATCATTAGTTGCTCTGAGAACTGGATTCACTTCTACGATTTTCAATTTGTAGTGAATTGGCGGTCCATCGACATTTGTAGTAAATGAAATGCATAATTCTTCTTCATTCAACATTATATTCGAAAAAATACCAGTTGAATCATTTACGATTATTTCAGCCACAATTGACGGTGAAAGAATGCTCTCATATATGTCACACATTACTACGTATGGTGAAATGTCCAATGGTTTTGTTGGAGTAGAAAGTGTAAAATTGAGAAGATTATATTTTCCCTCGTTTAGTACATTATTCATTTTTTAATTTGCTCATTAAATAGTTTTTCAACATCTGGTAAATATGATGATTTGATAAGTGAAATATATTTTTTTAATTCATTTTCTTCAGTTTCATGTTCATGTGCAGATACAGAAGCCCAGAATGGTGCTTCTTCGTCACTGATATTTTGAGCGATGAGTTCAGTTGATGTGATGTTAGTAGTTTTCAATGTCGCGACATCAAACGTGCCAACAACATGTTGTACTAAAATATTATCATCATCGACTTTTATAACAGTGGCTTGAGCCGAAGTTGAGGACTGTGTTATCCTTTCATCCTTTGTGAAAAGTGTTGGGTCATCAACATAAAGCTTTAGGATTTTATTGGTAGATACTACCCAATCTTCTTTTCTTCTAACATATTCTAAAATTTGATTTGATGAATTTACAACGGGTGCATAATATTTGCGAACATTTAATGCTAATGAGTCATATAATGATAAAGGTATAGTGCTATCATCTGGCGCCCAATTATTTCTATAATGCAATATTTGCTTTTCTGCTTCAACATAACTCCCATATTTTTTTATTATGTGCGAGTTCAACTTACTATCGTCTAAATAATAATCGTAATACGGATCTATCATGTTGTTGGTAATATAAATTAACCAGTCATACATAGGTGATCCATAATGAACTTCAGACAATAAATCTGATCGCGAAGATTCCTCAGTTAATATGAAATCAAATGATGAATATATGTCATTTTTTGTTGCATCTGTAAAGTCTACATTTACTAAAATGTTTTTTGCTATATTGCCATTGTAATCCACTAAAGGAAATTTGTCGAAATATTTACCCATCAGTTCTACCCCTTTACTAGATCGTCTGCGCCGCCGACTACTTCACCTACATATTTTCTTATACCATCTGGAATCAAGTCACCAGCTGCATTAATTATTTTTTCTAATTGATTATCATCATATGCAGGTCTATCAAAATCACCAGATGTAAAGTATGTTGTTTCTATAAATGATAAACTGATATTGATAAATGTTGGTAAATTAGTTCCAGCAAAGAATGATGGAACTCCATTCGGTGAATAGTTCACTTTAACATCCTTTAATAATGCTGGTTTATATGTTATTAAGTCAGCGCCAATGCGATGCCACGGCTCCATTTGTATCTGGCACATTAATGGATATTGAAAAACTGGAGTGCCTATAGTACTAAATGCTGGCAATGAATTTTGTTTTAATTTAATAATTATGTTTTGTAACTTAACACTTTCTTCTGGATTTCTGGGAGCAAAAGTCCATTCGAATTGATGTTCTCTTAGATTTACACCCTGAAATATAGCAGCGACATGTGGATTCGGAGTTGAACCGAGATATGAAGTCACAGCATCTCTAGTATCACTACTCAGTTCACCCAATGTATTTGTCATGAATGAGAATAATACTGCATTTGTTGGACTATAACCCTCTTTAGCGCCAGCTGCCACCGTTTGAATAACATCAGCAATTGCGCCAGCAGTCCCCAGACTCGAATCACTTATATTGAGAGAAAATCCATCTTCTAGTTTTCTCGGTATAGGCAAAACAATTGCATTATCGAATTTTAATGTCGATTGAAGCTGTGGGGCCTGTCTAACATACTGCCTAAATTGCATAGTCATATAATACTTAGCAAGATTCCCAGGAAATTGTAGAACATCTACATTTGTTCCGTCCAAATTCTTTAGTTTATCGTCAATTTTTCTAACTGAAGACGATGAAGTATCAGCATATGAAGGCAAGAAATTATCACATATTTCTTGCCTACTGACTCTATTGTATTCTGATGATGCCGTTTGAAAATATTTGTCGGCAAGCTCATTTTTTAGAGCATCACCAAAACGAGAAGACAGCTGTTGAGAAATGTTTGATGATAAGCCACTCTTCCTTAATGCACTAGAAAATAAATCTTCCACAGCATTCTCGAATCTATTTTCTAAAGATCGGGTCGCGACATCAGCTAAACGCTTTAGGGGGTCTAAATTAGACTTTTTTGTAAATTTACTTAGGAGACTCATTAAAAACTCTTTTCGTTTTTATTTTATTTATAAATATTTAATGGTAGCATATAGAGGTAAATTTAGACCAAAAAATCCCAAAAAATACACTGGAGACCCTTCTAATATTGTATATAGGAGTAGGTGGGAGCTTATTGTGATGTCTAAATTAGATACACATCCTGATGTTATAGAATGGGGTTCTGAAGAAATAATAATCCCATACAGGTCACCTGTAGATAACAAAGTCCATAGATATTTTCCTGATTTTTACGTGAAGAAAAGAAATCATTCAGATGGTAAAATAAGTGAAATATTAGTTGAAGTAAAACCATTTGCTCAAACACAACCACCACGTGCTCAGAAGGGCAAACCATCTAGACGATATTTGAATGAAGTACATACATGGGCAATAAATGATGCCAAGTGGAAAGCAGCGAAGACGGTTTGTGCCAATAAGGGTTGGGACTGGGTAGTTATAACAGAAAAAGAACTCAACCTGAAATTTTGAATAAATAATTAAAATTGGAGAATTAAATGTCAAAACAGATTTTTGACGATATTGTTACTAAAGGTATGAGATCGGGGCAAGTGCCAGCGAGAACCAAAGAGGCTCGCGAGTGGTATAGACAAACAACAAAGGCTTCGGTTAAAAGAGTTAACGAAAAGAAACTGATGAGCGACACAAAAAGAGCCGTCATGACACCAAAAGTTGGCTCTATGTATCTATTTAGTTACGATGCTAAATTTAAAGACACACTACCATACTGGGATAGGCTTCCACTCATATTTCCATTCAAAGTAGTCAAAGGTGGATTCTACGGAATTAATCTTCATTATCTGCCACCAAGACTTAGAGCACGGCTGATGGATGGATTGTACGATCTGGCAAATAATGGTAGATTTGATGAAACGACAAAACTAAGAATGAACTATCAATTACTTAATTCTATATCTAAACTAAGATATTTCAAACCGTGTATTAAACATTATTTGAATTCTCATGTAAAATCTAATTTCATGTACATATATCCCTCAGAATGGGACATTGCGATTTTCCTTCCACTAGCTAGATTCCAAAAGCGCGGTGCTAATCGTGTTTATGCAGACTCAGAAAAGGCAATATATAATGTCTAATTTCGAAAGACAGGTCGGTGAATATCCAGATATTCCGAAAACACGACAGAGCCGTTTTAATATCGATTCATTTAAAGCTGAAATGAACCAAAGCGGTATTGTTCCAACTCACAGTTATCTAGTAACATTTTCACCATTTAATAATGGGCCGGCATTTAACTTAAGTAATTTTATAACAGATAATGGTAGTGTATTAGCAATGAGATGTGAGAGTGCAATTCTTCCAGGAATAAGATTACTTAAAGATGAAACCATTAGAAGATATGGATACGGTCCAATTGAAAGAGTTCCGTATTCAGCACAGTTTAATGATATTACATTGAACTGGGTATTGGACACTCGTGGAAAAATAATGGAATTTTTTAATATGTGGATGAAAACTATTGTTAATTATGATTCTGCTGGCGGTAGAGACATGGTCAGCACGTCGACAATGGGCGGTCTTAATTATAGTCCATATGAACTTGGATATAAAGATTCGTATTCCAATCCAAAAATGAATATTTTTATTTATGATAATGCATTAGATCAAGTTGTCATATATGAAATATTCGACGTGTTTCCATCAGCTATAAATGATGTCCCAGTTTCCTGGGGAGAACAAGACAGCGCTCTTAAGCTTTCTATAGAATTTTCATACACAGATATTAATATCATAACACCTAAAAATACAGCAGAAATACCACAAAGAATTTTTAACGATTTCGCGACTATCCAAGCACAATTTAATGATGCTAGATACGCAGAGTTTACTGGAAATAAAACCGACTTGTTTGGTAAGATTTTCACGGGCTCATTTTAATATTATTGGAGTAAAATCATGTTACCTAAAATTATAAATCAACCACTATTTGAATTAACAATACCATCTACAAAGAAAGTAATTTCATATAGACAATTCAATGTTAAAGAAGAAAAGATACTTCTTATAGCACAAGAAGATGGGAATGAACTTACCATCATTAAAGCCATGATACAAATTGTTAACAACTGTGTTATAGATACTGAATTTGATGTTCGTGATTTTGCAAGCTTCGATTTAGAATATCTCTTCTTAAAAATAAGAGCAAAATCTGTTAACAATATGGTTACTGTTTCTTATAGAGATAAAGAAGATGAAAAGATACGTGATTTCGAAATAGACTTAGATGAACTTGAAATAGAAATTCTTGAGGTTGAAAAAAACATCAAAATTACTGATACGGTTATTCTTACTATGAAATATCCACCAGCACAGATTGTCGAAGATGCGCCTGTCTTTGAAGACAATGTAGAATTAATGACGTTCTTTATTGTAAATTGCTTAGATACAATTACAGATGGAGATGATTTATATCTATTTAGCGAATACACATTTCAAGAAAAAGTAGATTACTTAGACACGCTCCCAGGTAAAACGTTTGATAAGATGAAAGACTTCTTTGAAAAAATGCCAAAACTTACAAAGGAACTTAATTATGTAAATGATAATGGTGTGGAAAGATCGATTATTCTTACTGGAGTAAAAGATTTTTTTATGTAGCGCTGAGTCATATTAGTCTTGCTGAATATTATAAATTAATATTCGCTCTGGCTCAGCACCACAAATATTCAATAACTGATATTGAACAACTTATACCATTTGAAAGAGACATATATGTTGATATGCTTTTACAATATCTAGAAGAACAACGAAAAGAAATAGAGAAAAGAAGTTTAAAGTAAATGTTACCAGGAATAATAGGAAGGATGGTTAAATCGAAAATATTTGGAGGTGGTCTGAAAGGAGCGCTTTCTGATGAAGATAAGTCGAAGCCTATTAATAGAGCAGTGAATGATACTTTCGGTGGTGCATTGGCATCTAATACTGAGAACGACGCACTTAGTTCTATCGGGGGTTCTGTTATACCCCCAGCAGCGAAAGTTGCAACTCGCTCTAGTGTTAATTCTAAAATGCCAGTAGAAGAACTTCTCGGTGTTATGATAGAACATTTAGATTCAATTAATGAAAATCTAAAAACAAGAATTGAATTTGATAAAAATGTAGAAAAAGTTAAGTCTTCGAATTCTCGCGAAACTATAATTGAGTCTGCCAACGATCATCTTAGTGTTGGTGCTCTAAGAAGAAAAGAATGGCGAGGTGACGCCGGAGAAAAAATTAAAAATGCTGGAAGTTCATTATTATCTCCATTATTAAAAATTGGCGCTTTACTTTTAGCAATAAAGGCATTGACTCTTACCAAGGAAGATATTGACTGGATTTCTGATAAAATTGCTACAGTAACAAAAATCGCATCTAACATTAATGCTGTTGGTCAGGCGGGTGCTGAACTACTTACACTATTAGAGAAAGGTGAATGGAAAAAAAGCGCCGCATGGGTAGGTGGTAAACTCTCTGAACTTGGAAATTATCTAGAACCAGAAGGGCTCTTTAATGTAAGAAAACCAAATGCTGCAGATGTAGCTAAACGTGAAACTGAATCGATTAAAAGACAAAATCGTGTTCTTGATGGAAAAACTTGGATTCAATCAGAACCGGGATTATTTAATATAGTAAAGCCAGGGGAAAAACTACCACATCAGAAAGATGCAGAGAAAGCTAAGAAAAAAGAAGATGTTGTGATGAATGCACCACAGTCTGCTTATGATATAGTCTTTGGTAACGGTAAATATACATCTCCACAATCAACGTTTAATAAGAAATTAACAAATCTCACAATAGAAGAAGTTTTACAATTTCAAGACACACTTTTAGCCGTAACACAACAAAAAGCGAAAGAAAAGGGTGGAGAAAAATTAGACAAGCGCGGGCATTCACCTGTAGGTGCATATCAATTTACTAAAGCAACTATACAAACAATAGCTCCCGCAGCTCTCGGTAAAGACTGGAAGAAATTAAAATTTGATAAGGGAACTCAAGACATCTTGGGTGAGTATTACTGGAATCAAAATAGAAATAATGCAGACGTCGCTACTATGACGTGGGCCGCTTTGCCAGACAATGTAGATTATCGTGGCATGCCATTCTCTAAAGCCAAGAACATGATAATTTCACATGAAGTTGGTAATTATGTTGGTATGAAACCACAAAGAACAATTGAAAATAAATCTCCAAGTGCTACTAAAGTTACTGAAGAAGAAAATCCAGAAGAAGAAACCCCGAGTGTTGCAGACATGCTTAGAAAAGGATTGGCTCCACTTAAAGGTCTTGCTAAAACTGATTCAACATATAAGCCGGCCACTATTGAAGCGCCGGACAATACAAAATATTTAGATCTTTATAAGAAAAATATGGAGATGGAAACAAACGCTATTAAAGGTATGATGAAGAAAGAAACCACTAATGATCAGGGAGCTGGTCCATTAGACATACCATCGGTTATAAGATCAATAAATGGTGGTTCATTAGACGTCATCAATCCTAATTATAAAACTGATGATAAGAATATAGTTACTGGATATATCAGATTTTTTGGATTTGCTAAATGAAACAGCCAGTAACTATCGGTGATGAAAAATATGTACATAGTCAAAATGGTTGGGTAGAAGAAAAGACTGGAATAATTGCAAACAAAGCATTACAGTCACTCATCGACGTGATACATGAAGGTAAATTATCCCTTAACTGGGGTACACCACCACATCCGCACATTCAAGATGAATCGGCTGTTCGTGTTAGAGAACAGAATGCTGCTGAAGAGAAAACAGAAAAAGAACCAGAAGAAGCAGCAACAGCAATTACTATTGCTGGACAAAAATTTGTTTATAATAAGAAAAAGGGTTGGATAGATGCAAAGACCAAGAAGCATGCGTCTAAAGAATTAATACCACTTATTGAAAAAGCAACTGGTACTAAAAATCAACCAACTGAACTGCTACAAGATCGCGGGGTTGAACCAGTACTGATCGGTGATACTAAATACACTTTCGATATAGAAAACAAGCATTGGGTTATGAGTCCCGGTGACAGAAAAGCTCCTGATTCTATTCAGAAACTTCTTCAAAGATTTGTTACTACAAAGGCTATTGCTGAAATGTCTGAAACCATTCCAGCAGCAGCTAAAATTGTTAAAAGTGAAGATGAATCTGTTATTGATAAAAAGAAACCAATTAGAGTTAAAAGGGAAAATAAGAATTGGTCATCTAAGTCATCATCTCTATTGGTCAAAGCTATAAGTAAACTAGAACTTATAAATGAAACTATAGCTAAAGATATAGATAATCAATATGAGATTGAAAAGGATAGAGGGTCTGATGCGAGAGAATCATTTATAGAAAAAGTCTCTGCTTCTAGTAAGGGACTATTTACATCCAAAAAACTAGAAGGTGGAGGCGAAGAAGAATCACAAATAGGATTAATGACGGTTGCTCTTGGTGCACTAGCTGTCGCATTATTTCCACTTGCTAATGCCATAGTTGGTTTTTTCGATGAACTTAAAGGAAAAACTTATAGTCCAGAAGATTATACGAAACCACAAGTGTTATCTAAATACGTTGTTAAACCAATAGAGCAAAAAGCTCCTACAGAACAATCAAAACCTCAAGTGTTATCTAAATACGTTGTTAAACCAACAGAACAAAAAACTCCTGCAGAACAATCAAAGCCGGTAACTAAAGCGCCCAAAAAAGCCCCAGCAAAGCCAGCCACTAAAGCTCCAGTAAAGTCTCCAACTCCGGCACCGAAGACTCAATCAAAGCCAGCAACTAAAGCGCCCAAAAGGGCCCCAGCAAAGCCAGCCACTAAAGTAACAACAAATAGAACACCAGTGCAGGTTCATAGTGATGCAGAGAAGTGGGGTATTAAAGATAAAACTAAGACCGAACCAGAAAAGGTAAAGGAACAACCGGAAGGTGGTCCTCCACGAGGTAATATCAGAGCTCTGAAAAAATGGCTTGAAAAGAAAGGGCTTGGTGCCAGTCTTGATTTAAATCGCAATGATTCAAAATCATCGCATCCAGATGGTAAGGCGCTTGATGTTAATGCACCAGGTGGAATAGTTGAGGCAAATTCGCCTAGATGGAATAAAGAATTTGATAATCTTGCCGATGAACTAACCGCCGCTGGATATAATGTCCTATGGAAAGTTGACAAACACCATAATCATCTTCATGTGCAGACTGGAACAAAGGGAGCTAATCCGCGGTCGTATTGGAAAGGCGGAGGTGGAGGAAAGTTTTCTTCGCCACCTGGAGGTCCTTCAACTGAAAGTGTTGATTCTGAATATATACCAAATATTATTGACCCGCTGAAGAAACTTGCCGGAATTATTGGCGGATTAGCTAAAACTGACAGTGAATATATGGGAACATTAGCAGAAATTGCCAGCGGGAAAGTTAATAAGATAGGTGAATACAGTGCGAAGAGATACGCAGATGCTGTTGATCGAACTGTCGAAAAAGATATTAAAAAAGAAATAGCATTAGACATGCCGAACATAAACAAAAGAGGAGGAACGATTCAAACACCGCCCTCCTCTAATGATAGATCTGTTGTAAGTGATTATCTATTGTATTTTGGGTTTAAACCCTCTCAACGAATAGATATTTAGTCCCCCCGTCCCAATCCATCCAGGGGATGTCTACGATTGTGGTTTTAGCATTTTTCAATTCAGATCTTTTTAAAAATACTTCATTAATCCATTTCTCATTATCATATCCGAAAATGTTTCTCGAATATGCGATGAGCCATGTTTTAGTCGTACCAATTTTATCTAAGATTTGATCTCTTAAATCGAATGGCATTTCTGTAAGAGACCATGTTGCGATACAAAGATCGGCAGGCTCAAGATCATCTGGATTGTTTGTGTATGTAATATCAGTATGACCGAGAGCATCATGATAATACCTTTGTATACGAGACACTTCAGCGAAATCGAAGATGGAATATGTTCCATTGAAACCGAGTTTGTAAACTAAATCGGCCATGTCTCCAACGCCGGCGCCAAGCTCAACTATTGTTTTATAATCTTTGGGTTTGAATTGAAAATATTTAAGATGGCCGTAATGTTGAATACGATTCATCGTCATATCGTTGTCTGAAAAGACTTTAAGATATTGATCCAAGTCTTGTCTATTACAACCAACACCAGGATCTTGTATAAGATCTTGTATTTGTGGTGGGGCCGTAAGAGCTTCTTTGATGTAAACAGAATGTCTAGACATGGACATTAGCGGAACATTCCATACAGACACCCATGCTTTAAATCGTGACATTGGAAGTGTTTCACAGTCATGTTCAAACACTTCCCTCATACAATTCCAATAGTTTTCATCATTCACTTGCTTCGCGTGAACAAGCATTTTAGCATGTTCTGATGAACTTGAGAAATCGGACCATATTGGTCCTTCAATTGTTTCGGGATTGAATTGAGTTCTTGATGAACTCGAATAATTAAAAAATTCACTCATAATTTATATTCCAAGTAAAGTGAGGGGACCGAAGCCCCCTCATATTTTATTCAGCGAAGTTCTTAAAGAATTCTAAGTCATCATCGCCACTGGCATCTTCTGTGGCAGGTTTTTCTGCAGCAGGTTTTGCTAGAGTAGCAGATTCTTTAGGCTCAGTCCAAGATGCTTGCTTAGCTCTTTCTTGTAATGGAGCTTCTTCTGGTTCTTCATCTAGAACCTTAAGCATTTTTGTCTTAAGATCAGTATAGCTTTTAAAGTTCTTAGGATCAACAATATCACTCAAAGAATGAAGTTGTTCATATACACCTTCAAGATCAGCATCATCTGCTAACAATGGAGATGGTGAATCAAATTCAGATTTATCGTAATTACGATATCCTTCAACTTGACGAATCTTAAGTTTAAAGCTGGCACCTGACCAGAAGTCAAACGGGTTCATTGCTTCTTCGTCTTCAAATTCGGGATGCATAACATCTTTAATCTTGTCGAAGATTTTCTTACCGTATTTGTAAATAAAGACTTTGCCTTCATTCTCTGGGTTTGATGCATCTTTTACTACATAGATGTTGGAATAGTAACTAAGACGACGCTTTTGCTGACGAGCTTGTTTTCTCTCTGGTCCATCATCATCTGATGTAGAGTTCCACAACTTGCTATTATATTCAGAGACTGGGTCATCCTGACCAAGAGTTGTTAGAGAGTTTTCAATGTACCAAAGTCCATTAGGTCCTTGGAAGCCATGATCCCAGATCATTACCCATGGAAGATCTTCGCCTTCTTTTGGAGGTAGAAAGCGGATTTCAGCGTAACCATTACCGACCTTGTCGACTGTTGGTTTCCAGTAACGACCATCGTCTTTACCGTAGCTGCTTTTTTGATTTAGTTTAGAAAGTTCTTGATTGATTTTATCAAAGCTCTTGCTTGAAGAGCGTTTAAGGTCTGCGAATGACATTTGTATTATCCTTATATTCGTTGTATTGCGATTTATCCACATATAACATAATGTAGTATTTTATTTATACTGGTTTATATGCTTCTTCAAAATGTTTTTGCATTTTTTTACATCATAACGAATAAAGGGTTTATACTTTTGTAGTAGCATAAAGTCCTTTGGCCACAAAATAACATCCTCGATATTGGAATTCCAATATTCAAAAATATTATAAATCTCATCTAACACGATGAGAGTTTCCTTTGAGATAGCATTTTGTCTATAGTGTTTATAGAGCATAGGATGTTGGCCACCCTCAACTACCACAAGTGAATCAAAATCTGGATAGAGGTCTTGAGTTTCTAAACCGAATCGATAAGTAAACGACTCTTGTCGCTGCTTCCACTCGGCATAGTTTTTTTCACCCTTTTCAGATAACAATGCATCAACCCATGTGTCTGGATTTTCAGACAGAGTTGCTGCGTAATAATTTAATAGATCGTCTTTTTTCGACAGTTTGTAATAGAAATATTTGTCACGTCTAGTATCAAACTTCTGAGCATTCGCTCTGACTTTTCCGTTGTATTTAAAATAATCATAAGATGGACTATTGAAATGCATTTTGCAAGCAAGATACATTACATACGCATCGAATGGAATCATATTGGGAGTCTGGAAGTTTTCGGTAGAATATTTAAATCTTCAGCGTCACACTGAAGCCGAGCTTTAATTTTACTATTAGAACGAACAATTGATGCTATTGCTTCTATTTCAATATTGTACTTTTCACAATAATTAACAATAGCATCAATCAATTCTACGTTATAATTTTCAACTAATGAATTAATCTCTTTAATGAAACGTTCAGTTGAATGAACATCCTTTTCGAGAATTTCACTTTTACTTGTCATAATTACCCTTTATAAAAGACGTGTCTTCCAATTTTAAATGTTTTGCGTTTTTGGTGCGCCCACCTTGGTCTAATACTCGTAGCATGAAAATATAATGCACCGTTAGTAACATCTTCAATATCACCAATGTAAATATTTTCTGCTAAATCAAGCATATTTTGATAGAGGGTCTGATTTCTTATTCTATCTGGTTTACAGACCCAGCTAAATTGACATGTGTTTTTCCAACGCTGGTGAATAACATTACATGCGTTGCTGGGATAACTATCATCCTTGACGCGGTTCAAGACCACATTTGAGACAGCTATTTGTCCATGTTCACCTTCACCTCTTGCTTCAAAATACATGTTTCGAGCAAGACATTCAATTTGAACATAATCTTTTTCTGTTAAGTTTTCAGAACTCTTATCTGCTTCTATACCAAGTACAGAAGCAGGAAGTTCTTGTACAACTTCTTGTGGTTCAAGAAATAAAATTTCTGGAACTAGCGATTCAGTAGTAACCGCTTCGTTTGTAGCTGCGAATGATGCACCAGTTAAACTTAATGAGCATATTCCTGCTGTAATATATTTCGTTAGCTTTAACATACTTTTCTCCGTATGCACAGCACTAATGTTCTATTATTCACATAGTATTGCTATATGTTTAATACAAAAAGAAAGAATGTAAAACTCAAAAACTAAAAAGTTCTTTCTCTCATTCCCCTCTTACAAAGGAATGCATTATTGCCTTAGGTTAAATTAAAGTACCGAAGTACTGTCTTCGCGCCTTAACGCAAGCTTGCGTAAGAGATAAATGGAGTTCTACTCCTTATGACGAACTAAAATTTATTTATAACATATTAACTATTGGTTGTCAACTGATTTGCTTCAATCTGAAGGATTCTTTTCTCGATTTCATTGAGTCTAGCACCAACAATAACACTGTGGGTGACAAGGCCTGAAACATGTGCACCAAGCAAACCTGCTATTCGGGTCGTATCTATTTTATCTATGGTTCTTACATGTGTCATTGGCAAGTAGTTCTAATATAGACATCGCCATATTGATCAACAATTTGTTCTTTAACACAATATTGTTCTCTGTGTCGTGTGATATATCTATAGCGCCGTGGTTTATCATAATAATGTGATGTATAACTATCACTAGAACGGCTCTGAGAGCTTATAATGCCACCTAGAATGATACCACCGATAAGCCCGCCGATAATAGCACCCGAATTGTTGCGGTTTCTATGATGATTTTCTCTATCATGTTGTCTATGGTTATCGTAACCATCACGATCCCGCGCAAATGTTGCTGATGGTGTTAATAATCCAAGAGCTGCTATTGCTAATAGAAACTTTTTCATTTCTTTTCTCCTAATTTATCAGAATCGGTTTTTTGATTGATATTAATGAGGTTATCACCCCTCTGCTCTGATGTTAAATGCTGACACCGATTCTTATTAGTTAATTACTTCTTAACTTCGGCTCTTCTCAATGTAGTATCAATAGCTGCGCCAGTAGATGCATATGATCTTGCTGCAGTTGAATAGAAATCCATAGTTGCACCAGTTTCATGTGCAGCATTGTTAACTACTTTGTTTAATCCAAGGCCGAAATTTTGTGCGACAGTGTCGGCATTAAATTCTGAACCGAGGAATACTACTTCCCAACCACGATTAGTACAGCTTTTAATTCTGTCTCTAATTGCATTTAGTGAATATGATGTACTAGCATTTTCTTCACCGTCAGTCATAATGATAATAATAGCTTTTTCGCTGTTATCAGTTTCTACCATATTAATCAATTGTGCAGTAGCATCATAAAGTGGTGTTGAGCCTCTTGGTGACGTTTCATTGATTTCAATTGGTTTAAATTTCGACAAAATTTGATTTTCGCGAAGAATATCGAATGATACATTCGATTTCAGATTTATGTTTGTATTGAATGGATTGATGTGATGACCATCAAATGCTGCGACTGTAACGTCGCCGATGATTTCATCACCAGTTGTAAGTTCTGCAACATATGAGTTGATAGAACCGATTGCATGTTCCCATTTCGAACCAGACATCGAGCCCGATCTGTCCAAGAGGATGTATGTTGATAATTTTGATTTTTTCATTGTTTTTCTTTCATGTTTAAAACGTTTTCACATACACATAATATAATAGGCGCCACAACAACTGCAGCACCTATTTTTATTTATACTTAGAGATCGTATCTAGTCGAATTGATTGCGCTGTACATAACACTTAGTGGAGTTATCCCATCTTCGTTTGCCAGAATCGATTTCATGATCGATGGTGAGAAGCCACTAACTAGAGCAGCACCACTTTCGTCAAACCGAACTGGTACACCATCAGATGATCTAAGGTTCCAGAATACGATATTTGGAACACTATATCCTGCAGCTTCATATTGCTCTCTAACACTTTCCATTGCAGAAGGACCATGTGCTTTATCGCCATATGTCCAGCGACCAAACGATATGCACTGATTAAACTGCATGTCAGACAAGATCAACAGAGTCTTGGGCATATCTTCTTGTGATACATTATTCGCTATCGAAACTCTTAGAATCTCAGCGAAAGCTGCAATAACATCGGTAGATCCGCCCCAATCGGCAGAGATCATCTGACGAACCTTCGCACTCAATGAACCCTTCAAGTGAACGAATGTTGGATTGCTGGTAAATGTTAGGAATAGATCTTTAAATGGCCCTGCATTTTTATCTGAACAATATAGTCCAAGTGATACTGCAACATCCATCGCAGTGATATTAGACGATGGTGAAACCTTACTATCCATAGATCCAGAGACATCAACCAATGGCAACACACTAGAATTGCCCATGAAGTTTGGAAGTGCATTCCACATTGCATCAGCAATTTGTTCATCGCCATGACGAATGATATTAACCACGTCATATGGATATACAGCAGCGGCATTGATTTTGACTGATGGATCACCACTAGACAAAGCATCTTTGTATGCAGAAAATTCAGTCTGTGCCTGTCTTGCGAATGCTTTAGTATAGCGTGACATTGCAACAGATGGTACGTGACTGAAATTGATGTCAGACCATTCGTTAGCACACATCTTGTTTTCTACAACATTAGTCAATCTTACCAAACGCTTACGATATTCTTTTGGTGATAGTCCCATAAACTCACGAAGCGCTACTGCAACTGGACCCTTACGTGGCATCCATTTTGCACATAGACCATTTTCAGCCCATAGTGCTTCAGTAATTGCTTTGTATGCAATCGACTTAACGAAGTCTGTTTTGAAAACTAGTAGATCATCCCAACGACCAATTTCAGCGACATTAGCAATAAGCTTGGTGTCGAAGAATTCTGTCTTGTAGTTTGCTTCTAGGAAAAGCAAGCAGTCGCGGAAAAGCTGACGCTCACCAGCACCACCACGGACATCTCGTGCCCATTGGATAATACGAAGAGCGATTTCACGATCTTCCAAATATGCTGCTTCGAATGCTTTGGTGATATCTTTACCACGAGAAGCACCGATAGTATAGAACAAATCTATGTTCTTGTTAAGTGATGATTCCAGAGTTTTCATTCCGTTTTCTGTAACGGTTGAAACTTCAGTATTTAGAACTGCTTCTTTAAATGTAGTCATAATTTGTCTCCAGGTTATCTTTGGTTTGCTTTACAATTGCTATTTTATGCTGGTTGTAACCTATTTTTATAATGTTCTTGCTTCGCCCCAAAAATGTGTTGCTACACCAAAGCGAGGCTTAGGAATTGCTGTAGTTGTATATCCGAAATATCTGATAGTCACAATCTTATGCTTATCTCTTTCGGCTAGTAGTTTTACATTGTTAGGATATGTTCCACGAAGACCAGCTTCGAACGTGTTCTTTTCAGTTGGTCCACCAGTGCGATCTGCTTCTGGTAGCCAACATACTACACGCTTTGCTGCTCCGGCCCAATTGCCTCTGCCTTCTTGAATTTCGACAATTTCAAATTCAGCATCATCAAAATCTTTTCGTTTAAGAAGTCCTTTAGACCGAGAACCCTCCTCGTATGGCATTGTTGAATCGCGCCACATAGAACCTTCATATCCAAGTTCAACCCAAGCTCCATGAATATCATCATATTCACTTTCAGTTTCAACTCGTTTACTTTCTACGAGGATAACCTTTTCGCTTTGTGCAACTCTCACGACATAATCGAGGTTCATAAATCTTTCAGAGCGGATATCACTACTGATAATATCATAAACGTGATATTGAACATCTGATTTGATTAGAGCGATCTCATCTTCTGTTGGATTTTCTTTCGTAAGAAGACTCTGCAGTCCACCAAAATCACTAGCATAATCATGGTTGTATAGTTCACCATCAAGAATCAAACCAGGAAATCTTTCGAAGATCTGACTTTCGAGCAATTCATCATGGATATATTTCGCTCCAGGAATGATTTCACCATTACGTGATGTTGGTCCAGCTTTACTCATTGCACATCTGAAACCATCAAGTTTCGGTTGAGCTTCACCAACTTTAAATTTCTTATATTTGTCAGCCAGCATTGGTTCGATATATCTGCATCCAAGATTGATGTCTTTGATATCAGTGTAATAAGAACCCTTAAGCTGATTTTTATAGCGAGCTTCAATTTCAAATGTAGCTTGTTCTACCGGCTGGCGTTCATTTGCACGACCGACATTGGTAGCTTTAGCTTTTTTCCAGCCGCTGCATTTTACTTTGCCATTGATAGTTCCATCGTGTGCACGAAAGTTGCCGCCATCTTGTTCCATGAACCAGACTCGGGTTTTACCCTTACTGTCTAGTTTATAAAGTTCATCATAAATTTTCTTCATGCAATATATGCTCCAATTCCTACCCACACAATCAATACCGATAGTGTGTAAAGCGCGGTGAATTTAATATCATTCACACATTCATAAAAATATGGATGAATACTAACTCTAAGATCTTTCAAATTTCTCATATTAAATTCCCTCAAAAGGATAGATGTTCCTTTATTGATTATATAATTCTTATATACTATTTAGGAATTGTTGTCAACTGTTAAATGGTCCTTCAAGTAATTACACGAAGCAGTTCTAACTTAGAATAGTTCTTTTCATGATCTCGTCGAGAAGATAAAGATACCGTGCTGAAGTTGTGTTTTCAGTTTCACGATATCACCCAATTAATCGGTTATTCGTATTTTGCCACAGTATTAAAGATTTGTTCTGCGCTCTAACCGCGGCTACCAATCTTCAGAAGGTTGAAAGCTTTAAGAACACCTCTACCATCTTCATGGACCGGGTAGACCGCGATCGAAGTCATCTCATTATTCATATCTGGTTCTACAAATGTTTCATAGTGAAGTTTAAACTGTTTAAGAATAGCGCAGACCGCTTCGAGTGCTTCTTCATTTCGAACACCGACACATGTAAAATATGTGTCGTCGGGATTGAATTCTTTGATTTGATATTCATTTAGAACTTCTTGTTCCTGTCCTCTATCCCAAACTTGGGCTGAATTAACACCCAGTTTTAGTGCTGCATGAGCAGTCTGTACAAGTTGCTGTTCTGGACTAATGTCCTGTCGCGTGAAGAAATACGCGTAATAATTTTTATCTTCCATTACGAAATACCTTCATATGTTCTAAGACTATGAGCCAATTCTTTAAACAAAGTATGTTGTTCTTCAGTAAGAACTGTGTCGATGTTAATAATACCAAATAGTGATGTTTTATTAGAATATGAATTGGTGGCTCTTTTATAGACTACATTACCTGCTTGTCGAACTGATTGATATGCATGAAATCTGTGTTCACAGACCTTTCCAGGAGTAAACATACGAGACACAACGTGGTTCAATATTTCTTGTTTGTTTTCACCCTTCGCGAATATAGTTTTAAGAATGGCGAATGTTACCATATCTTCACGAGTTGCAGTTTTAGCGTGGGCCTTTGCTTTAAAGATCGGCTTCCAATCCAATAGAGTTGTTGGAGCGTCTTGTACTAGTTCAATTGTATTTGTCATTTTAAATTTCCTTTAATTTTAATAAGTTGTGTTAATTACGTCTTACTAAAATCAAGGAGGAGCTCTAATTGACTAACGTGGTATGTCTCTAATTCTTGTCATAACATATATCCTTTGTGTTTTATTTATACTAATTTAATCGGTCTCGCTATCTTTAGCGCCTTCCCCACAAAACGGGAATGTTCTAAGCTTTCGTAAGGCTGCCGTCCTGTTCTACTAGCATCAAGGACATTTGTACTTACTTATTGCAACATCAATGGGAATCCCGTCGGTTTCCTTCATATTTGTTTCACTAAACTATCGACCAAACTTGGAGCCCGTAATGGGATTCGAACCCATGACTAGAATTTTAGAGATTCCTGTTCTACCGCTGAACTACACGAGCTTTATTCTTTATTATGCTTAGTATTACTTTTGGTGATACAATTTCACACTTAGCTTCAATTTCCTTTATTCGCTTCTTTGGTATATCATAATGATTTTTATGAAACCAACAACGTTTAATATTCAAATCATCTGCCATCTTGTGCAAATTGTCTATCGAATATGGTTCACATATAAGATGACGTTGCTTGTCTGTTAAATAATTCATGGTTCTTTATATACTAACATTCAACTAATGTCAACTATTGTTTTAGCCTGCTGAAAGACGAGGCTCTCAGCAGGCGATAGAGAGTAAAATTTTACGCGCACTGCCACGGAATGATACAAGACTTCTGATCTGATCAATAAGCCACTTGGTCACTCTAGTTCCCGCGCAACTTCAATATATCATTCTTACTTCTCAACAACAACCACGTTTTATAACAGTGTATTAAAAACGTGGAAAACTCTTTATCCAGGAATTTTTGGTTTAATCAGCTTTTCGCTATGATCATTATTACACACCTTTGAAACCACACGACAATCATTAGTCATCGATTCAAATGTGTTCTTTATAGCTAATGAGAGCATATCATATATACCACTAAGTATTTCAGTGAAGTCTATAATAACTCTAATCACAATCCACACCATCATAGCGATTGGAACGGCGATGAACAACCTAAACAAATTCATGAATGTTAATACAAACCATGCAGGAATCATTACGATCAATCTATCTCCAGTTGACATCACAATCTTCTTTTCATCACTATCATATAGATACCATTGAACAAATTTCACTACACGGGCTCTAAGCTTAATCATGTTAAAACCTTACATTATTATGATCAGTTTCGACTGATATAATTGAAAACATTTTAAATCCGCGCCAACCTTGGCACTCGACATCCCACACATTCATTTCCTGTGGGTCTCGACCCTTGCTGAGATTTGCTGATTGTGGGAGATGTTCATCCATTAGAGTACAAATCATAATGCGTTCGCTGCCATCACGTTTAGTAAATGTGACTGCTAGAATATTTGCACGAAGCATTTCAAATAATTCATCATATGTAAACACATATATTTCCTTCGAATTATATACTACTACAGATTTATTCAACGGGATTTGGATATTTATTTCGGATTCTTTCCTCTTCATTTAATTCAGGTTGTGTCCCTACTCTCTCCATTCGGCAAGTACCTAGATATGTTTCGGCATAACCCTATTTTGTATTCTACAAACACTATCCCCAAAGAGTGAGGCCTCGACGAGCGTAAACGCTCTTTCTGGTTAGTTTCTATGCTGCAATTATCCCTAAATGCGTTTTACAGGTTCCTTTTGTTAGCCGCGTATACTAGTTCAGCCACCCTCCCACCAGAGCGGGAGAGGTAGGACTTGCACCTACATGTCTTTCGACAGCTGTTTCTATGATTGCCGTATGGAACCTAAAAATAATAAACAGGATGCGCGCTTTAATTTGGAGCACTAACCTCTTCTTCTTTTCAGAGAAGCCCTATTCAAGTTCGTCTTGACCCGCGTACTAACTTGTTAACCCCGAAAGGTGTAGTACATCGATGTTATGTTCCCGAAGGAACTTGTTGGTTTGATGTTCTCATCCTTAAAATAATGTGAGGGATTCTGTTTCCACGCTCCCTCAGGCGCATTTAAATTAAGCCGCTAGGGCTAATTCAACAGAGCTGTTATCGTTAGCTACATTTACGTTTGTGGCACTTTGCCAATCAATCAGTCTCGATATTCCTCATTACATGCAAGTCGATTCTAGTTCGTCCCCATAATAAACCTTGATGTTGTTCTACTAACCGCTAAGTTAGTTTCCCGTCACTTACCAATTTACCGCTATTGCAAATCGCGAATAAATCAGAGGCTACCCTGTACACACGTGTACACGAGTAATCAAAGCTTACTGTGGAGACGCCGGGTACTGCCCCCGGGTGCTCTGCATTTTTTAGTCCACGTCATCAACTAATATTGTATTTATAACATATTATGCTACTAATGTCAAATAAATTGTACCAAAAATAGCACCGATTATAAAAAATAAAACAAATCTAATTGCTCCTTCTGCACCACCAAAGTAACCACATCCGGGTTCTCTAGCAGTAAGGATTTCCTTAATCGTTTCAAACACAAGCAGTAGGACCTACATAGTTATAAAGATATTTTGAAAGGAATTTTTGTTCCTCAATATTCAATTTTGAATAAATCTCTTTGAGCATTTCCTCACTCTTGAGTTCTTCTCGGAGGTTTCCCTGTTCTCTTTCTAGTAACATTCGCTGGCGCTCTTGTTCTTTTAACCAATAGTGTGAGTACTTATCCCACCACTCAGACACTGGAATAAATTTTTTCAAAAAATCATACCCGTGCTCGTCTATCATAATAGAAATCAAAGTAAAGGTATCATCGCCGTAATCGAAGATAGTATCTGGTATACCATTTGCACAATCTGCAATTGGTTGTGGTACACTATAGTGAAAATACGTCGCGGCCAAAGACAATGTGTTAATATTGAATTGTCTTTGTTTATAATCATTTTCTGACAGCTTTATTACCGAGACAACATCCATGCGAGGACCAGGAGAATCCTTCCTTTTATGTGCATATCTAACTGTCGCGATCAGACGCATTTTCTTTCTGTCCGGTGTAAGGGCATTTCTTCTTTCCACCATCTCTTCGATTCTGGCTTTCTGAAATGCTGTAGCAAGACGAATTCTTTCAGCTTCTGCAGCCATCAATGCGCGTTCCTCTTTACAATAGAGGTCTGATACTACCATGTCTGTAAATTTATGCCACAAATTCATAACAAAATCCTTAGTTTTAATATATTTCTTATATACTGAAACAGAGGATATGTCAACTATTAGTTGGCGGAACGCCTGGGAATCGAACCCAGTCATCCCTTTCGGGATGTACTGATTAGCAATCAGCTGCCTTACCATCCAGCCCGCGCTCCTTAATTTGGTGGACCATGTTGGGATCGAACCAACGACCTAAGGATTAAGAATCCCGCGCTCTACCTACTGAGCTAATGGTCCATTTAATATTTATTATTTGTGTTCTTCACAGCGCACTCTATACCAACCAGTTTCTGATCGCATTTCGCCTGGATCTCCACAAACATCACAGATAGTTCTACTAAATATTTCATATTTATCAATAACAGCTTCGACTTCGTCTGTCGAAAAGGACGTATAAACTCGTAGAGAACCAAACTTCTCTTTAATTTGACGAAATTCAAGTTCGGGGTCTAATATCATCAATTCATTAATCATGTTTGTGACAAGATTTGTCCAACCTGGACCACATTCTGCAACATGGGTTTTACCATCAATTTTAATAATCACATCCAACCTCCAGACCGTTCTTGTTGGCGAGCAGTTTCTGCCCATCCATAATCAGTTATTCTATCATCAAGTTCTTTGATGTCGAGATAGAGACTACATATGTATGCAACGAGTTCTTCTTTCGAATAATCGTTAACAATTCTTTCAGCCGTTTCACTATTGTTCATAATCAAGCCCTTCTATTGCGCCCACAAATTTACCAATATCGATTGAATAGAAACCAGATGATGAAATAGCATTAGTTTCTATAATCTTCAAGCCATCTGGGGTATGAGCAATATCTAGAGTAAAAGCAATTCTCGGATTCCAAATATCAACCATCTGTTGTGCATATTCCAAAATCATCGGCCCAACATCAGATGAATATCTAACTACTTGACCAGACTTATACAGTGAAGAAGTAACAATTTCTCCATTTACCACTATAGTTCTATTCGGCCCATATTTTCTTCAAAGGAGAGATCATAATTTGAGTATCACCAGGTAATGTAGTATAACCCGAAATGCTCATCAATCTTTCGCGCCATTCATCAAAATTTTCTTTTGATATAACACAGCCAGAAAAAGATTTACTATCCAAAACAGGTCTAACGAAAAAGTCTCCATCTGGAGCTTCAATACTATCCAAACTTCCAACTGTGGAGTTATAATTAAGCATGTTCTCACCCCAATTTTCTCGACATTCAATAAAGTCAGGTGCAGTAATATAACCAGGAGACCATCCCATGTTTTTAGAAAGCTGGTTCATTGATGTTGGAACAACATCAAATACAGGATTTTTAAGATCAAGAACCAATTCTTCGTCATCTTCCATGTTTACTAAATAATCAGCAAATGGTGGCTTTCTAACCAAAACATATTCTATGTTTTGTCTATTGAGCTTGTCAATAAGAGCTTCATATCCACCTTCTCTTTTCAATGCAGTGTTAACAACCCAAAACATAATTAATTCCTAACTGGATGCTCCATAAGGACTCGAACCTTAATTGACGGAGTCAGAGTCCGCTGTCTTACCATTAGACGATGGAGCAAAACTTAAATCCCAAAACAAATCCATCTGGAATAACATCATTCGGTAATATTCGTTTTCTGTTTTTACCATCATTTATCCAAATCCTACTAATCTGGTATTGTGAATTGTTTTTGCCTTGTTGAAACTTATTTTTATTTCTAGTTTTTTTTCTTTTTCTTTTTGCATTATCAGAGTGAGCTAAATGATTAAATTCACTTATACATTTTATTTTTTTATTTTTTTGATTTTCTTTTGACAACATCGATAAATATTTTTTAAATTCATCGGTTCTAATTTTTCCCCGTTGAGCACGTCCGCCACTAAGTCGCCCTTCAGTAGTACCATTTAATTTGTTTAAATTGATATAGCCCCAACCACCTTGTCCGCCGGGACATAAATTATAATTAGAATCCAGCTTACAAAAATCTTCGGTTACCAACTCGGCTTCTTTATCATTCATTTCAACTTCATTATCAAAAACATGGAGAACTTCTTTAACAAAATTCTCTCTTCCATATTTCTCGACAGCTCTTACAAGTAATTTTCCAGACCCTAGATAATTGTCGTTGATATCCAGAGTTTGGTGTTTGCCAATATAAACAGCACGATTGACTGTGTTTGTTGTTATATAGATGATATATTTCAAATTTAGAGTCCTATAAAATTATAAAAGTCTTATTGATGCTGCTTATTTATAATTTTATAGGACTCTATGTAGCTCGACCGAGTATCGATCTCGGATTAACTGACTTATGAGGCCAGCGAGGTCACCATCCCTCCCTCGAGCCATGTTACACATTCTTCTTTACTATTGAAAATAAAGGAACCGAGCTTGCAAGCTACATGAACCTTATCTCCAAAAACTCTTATAATACCAAATCCAGGAAATCTTCCATTTCCAGCAGATCGATTATTCCATCGAGTTCTCTTATAATGAGTAAATGAATGATCAATAAATTCAACATTCAATATATCACTACACTTAATATAGAATTCTACATCTGCTATTCCAGACATAATTCCATTAAAATCTTCATCGTTCATAGTCTTATTTATACACGGTTTAACTGGATTAGGTTGAAGATGCCATGGGTTAGGTTTATTAGCTTCCCTAAGTAAAGCAACCTTGTCTGGATTAAGAACACATTTTTCAGGTGACAAAAGATGTCCATACAGACTACATGATTCGCCACACGTAGAACAGTAATAACCTTGGCGGAGTTCACCATTTTCACCATAATGTTCTGCTGGCATAATATTAACCCTTATTCCATGTGGAATCCATTGAACCAAGACCTTCACCCGCGAGTGCACACATCCATAAGATACGTGATACTTCAGCTGAAGACCATGCTTTTTCGATATCTCGAATAAGTCTACCCTTCTTTGCAGCTTTGGTTTTCGAGTTTGTTATGATCTTATTAGCTGCAGCTCTAGCATCTAATAGAGTCATTGTTTCAATGTTATGAAATTCTACTGTATCAATCATAATATGTTCCTCTATAATGTAACTCTTATATACTATTTTAAAACACTGTCAACAAGTCTTATCTCTTTCGTATCCATTTCCTCCAATATATTGGTCTATTTGCAGTATTTCTGCCGGTAATGAACATGACTGAAACCATAATAGAAACCAATATCCATGCTTTAATCTCATTCAACATTATTACAATCCTTACTATGGAAACATACTACTAATACATCTACAGTGCTTAATAGCATTATATACTAATTCTATATAGTTGTCAACTGTTATTTTCACTTTTTATAAATTAAAGTTTAGTTAATGTTAACCAGAAAGTGCTTATTTATATAAATAAAATATATGAAAACAATATTAACTAAACTTTTTATATCTTTATTCATACTTACATCGTGTTCTTCCGAGCGCGCATCTGACAGTGTTAAAGCTGATTATGTAGCAGAAGAATATTCAGATCCAAACAATATCACAATATCGCGATCTGAAGAACCCCCAGCCGTTGTAGAAAATACTGTACTTGATGAATTGTGTGATCAGCTTTTTGATTCATCGTTTGCTTATAATATACCAGAATTAGTAAATTTTGACGATGATATAGACATTGCAATGATTATTAATCCGTCGAAAACACCAGATCAAATGAAAAGACGTCTTGGCGGAGAAACTGTTTCTGGTAAAATACAAGTAAGTAGAATAGTAGAAGCAAAATTATCATCTAACGATTTCGAGATACAAAACATCACACCAGAAAGACAGGTAGTCTTTAAAGATAGAGATACTGTTTGGTTGTGGATGATAAAAGCTAAAGAAGCTGGTCATAATAAGACTGTAAAAATATCAGTCACTGCAATAATTTCAGTTGATGGAACAAATGCAGAAAGACACATAGAGACATACACTGACGTAATAGTAGTCAAGATGTCTCTAAATCAAAAGATTCAATATTGGTTTAGTGAAAATTGGCAGTGGGCTTGGTCTGCGCTGTTTATACCATTAGCTGGTTTCTTTTGGATGAAATTTAAAAAATAAAATTGGTGCGGACGGAGAGAATCGAACTCTCGACTCTAGACTGGCAATCTAGCACGTTACCCCTACGCCACGCCCGCATACCTATTATTTATCAACTATTCTACCATGCCAAATGTGTGTTACATGTTGAACTCTATGTATACCACCTGGATAATTCCAATCTTCGTTTTCTGTATGTATCTCTGGTTCTGGATGAATGTGTATTTTCTTACCTCGGCCTAGAACAAATTCTCGTTCATCGGAAAAATTTGTTAGGTGCTTTCTAGCGCCGACATAATATCCATGTTTAGAACCCTTTTCAATTTTTAACTTAAGAACGTGCTTCTGATCATTTTGAAGTGTATTAAAAGATTTATCTTTTTGATCTACTCTAGGTCCCAATTCTGATTTAGCAAATTGACCAGCAATTGCTGGATCTAGTGATGTTGACATGAATCCGTGATGTTCATGAACATCACCAGGCGCTGGCTGTGCGTGTAAACCGGAGTATACATGAAAATCGTGTGAGGCTTTATGTTTCCCAGTAACATCATCTAAATGTCCAATTTGTTTATGATGTTCTTCGGGTTTTCCCTTCTTCAAAAATAGATGAGAATTAATCACACTAGAAATTTCTTTATTTTTTCCATATTTTCCCGGACTATCATATTTATCATCTTCTGAGCCGGTATATGCTCTAATAGCTTTATTACGTGTTTCATTGTGATCATGATAGTGATCATGCATGCTCTTTTCAAATTCGGAATCTGGTTGATATCTTCTTCTACTACTAGAAAGTTGTTGTTTGTGCTTTGGAGTAGAACCGAGAAATGTCTCGAGAATTGTCGGAAGTTTCTTGCTTCTGAAATCGACTGTCTCTAGAGAAGAATATCGTTTCATGCTTCTGAAATCGACGGCTTTAAGTTGAGTCAATTTAGAAAATTTCGTTATTTTCTTTTTCATTCAAAATTCTTTCTAATATTGGTAAATCGTTATGGGAAGTAATTACTTCATGCAATCTATTTATTGGGACTAGAGATACGGCTTGCGATTCCCAACACATGTCTGAAAATTGCCCAGATTGTGGTCTAGCAAAATAGTATCTACATTTGCCTAGAGTTCTCTCTACATCGACATATTCGCCATATAACGATACCAATACACCAGTTTCTTCAAACGTTTCTCTAATTGCAGCAGCTTGTAAAGATTCACCCTTATCAATTCTTCCTTTTGGAAATGTGATATCATATCCAGCGAATCCATTAGTAGGATGAACTAGAAGAATCTTGTCACCGACGATTGTAATTGTACCCGCGCCGACAAAATCATCATTCCACGTTTCTATAGAATCTGGTGTTATAATCATATCAAACTGAATAAATTCGCAAGAGCATGATGGTGTAAACGTCGCTATAGCATCATTATCATAGTAGAAATCTATCGGAGTTGGTGGTGTGGGATTACATATAATCACGGACTCATCATCAGGGTGCTTCATAGAGGCTTCTTCCTATACATATAACCAACTATATGTTTAGCTGGTATTTCTTTGCTCGTTCTTAGCTCTGTTTTCATATAATGCTCGTGGTCTTTTTTGCCTGACCTCTTGTGAGCATCATACTTATCTTTGTTTGTAAGTGCGTCTTGTTTATCACCCACATTACCACGAAGGTGACCACCCGATAGATGGTCACCTGGTAAGTGAATCTTTATAACTACGCGATCTTCGTGAGCTGTTGTTGTTGGCTTTTTGCCAGCTTTTCTGAAGTTATGTTCACCACCAGAAGCAGACATAGCCGCATAACCATGTGCGGTATGCGGATCGTGTGTGACTGAAATCATTCCAGTGTCGGGATCTTTATGATTGATTCCATGCTTTAGAATATGAGGAAGGTTCTTTTTATGTGTTCCATGATAAACAACGTGATGTCCACGCTCTTTCTCTTTATCCTTCCACCACCCAATATCTGGGTTCTTCTCGTATGGTATTTCTTTTGATTCAAATAATAGAAAATCTTTAAACTTCATGAGTCCATCCTTTCTATTATTTATAATTGGTACTTCTAGAAAGAATTGAACTTTCGTCTGCGAGTTATCAGCTCGTTGCTCTACCATTGAGCTATACAAGCATATTGGCTTCGGGCGGGGGTTATTGCACCGTAACATAATAATAAACACAGTCATGATAACATGTCTATATGTTATTCTCCCATTCGATTTAAAGTCATGACTCTCTAAACCAGCAAACTATGCCATACCCAAACTTTAAAATTGGTGCGCCCTACAGGATTCGAACCTGTGACCCCAAGCTTAGAAGGCTCGTGCTCTATCCAGCTGAGCTAAGGGCGCATATTCAAGCTACTGAAAGATCGATCCAACTAAACAGTCCGACCATCGCAGTGGCTATCAAAAATGTTCTTGGAATCCAAATAATAATTTTTGGAAACTCTATTTTATTTATAATGTACCACATTAAACAAACGAATGCTGCGATAATTAAAATAGTAACGATGTTATTCAACACGCGAAATCAGACCGTCTACCATTGTAACTTTAGCAAAGAACTCCCGACCCTTGATGCCGGTAATCGACGGACGATTTGAAACACAGAATGATTTGTTTGAATCATATTCTGGACCGAAGAAAGAAGTTTCTTCGTAATTCAAAGGTTGGCCGATATTCTCTTTAAGTTCTTTTTTAGAAGCGTAATGTGCGATCATCATATTGAATTCCTTTGTTTTGATATATTTCTTATATACTAAAACCAAAGAGGTGTCAACTATTAAAGGGAATTGCAATTCCCAATTTTTGAACTAGAAACATTAATGTGATAATCACAATAATGCTCTAGCAATCCAAAGACCCACTTGAACAACAATCCAAAATGCGACAAAAACGACAAAAAAGGCGACGGCAAAAATTAGTAGTATTACTAGCGTGTTAATCATAACGTTGCCTTTATTAAATAAATGTCCCTAGGGAGTTTAAATCTCGCCAGTCCCACCCTTCGTTTACAGTCGATCAAACTGCATTGATTAAAACGTCTTAATAACTATTCTATTAAGGTACTACTATCGAGTACCACCAACATCAATCAATCTTTTCTTACCTCAAACCTGGTGGATGGTCTCAGAATCGAACTGAGTTCTCTGGTTCTTCAAACCAGCGCTAAATCACCAGACTAGCTCACCATCCATTATTTTTATAATCTTCTTTATCGTGGTGATCTTTTCATATCACCACTATTATGCCAAGTATTATCGTGTTCAAAACCATGCTTTTCATAGAAACCATATAACTTGCTTCTGTGTTTTTCTTTATCTGGTGATGCCTGTAACGTAATAGACTTCTTAACCTGATCTGCATGCTTTGTTATAATTTTCATTACATGATTAGCATGACCTTTACCCCGGTCTTTTTGTCGTGTAGTAATATGCTCAATCTCAATATGATTTTTTCTATCATTTACCTGAGCCACGCAACCACCATGCTTAACTTCAAAATACCCATGAGGCTTACTTACTACAAATTGTTTAAATGTTTTCATTAAATATTTATAATAAATGGGAGCCGACCTCGAGATCGGCCCCCACTATCATACTCGAACCTACAACCGGAATCGAACCGATGTCTCTCCGCTCGCGCGGGCGCATTCCCAACTTTTACCATGTAGCAACTTTCATCCGCTTTACAATCAGTTGTCGACAACCTTTCATATTACGAAATAAGCTTGAGTAAATACTATTAGAAGAGCACACCTTCAATAATTCACACGGTGGGCTGGCACCCGTTGTGCTTTTCGCCTTCTGCCAGGAAGACCGGCTGTGGTTTTCTATCGCCGTCTATGATGTGCTCATCTAATAATACAGTCTTGTAAATATTTTTTGCTTCGATTAATCATATCATGCACTTCGTTCCACTGTTCGAAAGTGAACTGTAATGGGCCATTACATGATAGATGAACATTTATACATTCAGTAGAAATTGTATAATATAGCGAATTATTATCCTTTAACGGCACAAATTGGTTATGATTATAACCTTCACCGAGATTAACGATAATCAATAAATCGTTTGCAAATCTCTTTTTGAGATTAATCTGATGATTGCTTCCAGAGGATTGTTTCTTTGTTAATGCCCAGCCAGCATATGGTAAATCAAACATAATCTATTCCTCTAATAACTATAATCAGACCCCGCTCGGCATTTGAGCAACTCACGAAATCTTGCGACCCCGTCTGACTTTACCCGTGGTTTGACCCACTTCTACCCTCGTAGTTCTATCTAGTTTCAAACTTATCAAATTCGAAACCATAACCTTGCGAGTTCAGTCTGATAGAGACTGCAGAGTTGATTACGTCAACATCTGATTTCAAGCCCTAAGGTTGCGACGCATTCGTCTTTGGTGGAATGCCGTCAAATCACCTATGACCAATTTTTACATCCCAGTCATTATCGGATGGATATGTACAGGTACCACAGTTTTTTTCATATAAAGAAAATTTTGGAAATTTGCAGTAGGGTACCTTAAAAACTCTAAGGATTGGATGTGAAGGCCGCAGCACTATCACATCCAATCCAAAACCCAGTTTGTTTGAGTGTAAACTTGAGTTCGAAAAACACGAGGACTTTCACACCCTGTATTAAATATATATACAATATTTACCAAAATGTCAACCATAATTGTAAATATCAGCTACATTTTTTACAACTGCATCACTCGATTTATAAAATTCGAAATCAACAATTGCTTCGATTGTATCTGCGATATCGTCTTCGACAAAACCTTGATTGGCCAATGAGTTGGCATACAGCTTAAGTGATCTGACATCTGTTATCTTGTGTTTCTTTGCAATATCATCGACGATGTAGTCGGTTTGATACTGCCCAAAATTCGCATAAATTACGTTGTCCATAATATTATCCTTCGTTTTGATATATTTCTTATATACTAAACTCAATATTGTGTCAACTAAAAATGGTGCGAGGAGAAGGATTAGAACCCCCGAATATCTTTCTACCCCTCCACTAGCCGTTGAGCTCATTGACTAGCTTGCTCATAGAACCGTCCACCACCGCCTCTATCAGCACCCTAAGGTCTGACGCCCGGAATTATGTGGCATCCTCGCATAAATCACCCGACGCACGGAAATCGAATCCGTCTTAGTGCACTAGCCCCCTTGGGCGCGCCGAATCTCAAAACTACATTTACGGTAATGTTGCAATATTTACTTCGGATGGATTCGAACCATCGGCTTATTCTTTAGAAAACTACATCCAGCTGTCAGACTTGCACTGATTACCAGAACCTCACCTACCAATATTTTCAACTCTCAGTTGTTGCAACAACAGATCGCAACATTACCGTAAACATAGTCTGTAATGTCTGGGACTCGAACCCAATGCAGGTACCCAAAGACTTCCCACGCATACGCGTGAAAATGATGGTTTCGAACCATCCACCGCAACCCCCATGAGGCCAACATTACATAACTACTATACCGTGGTATTGATATTCTTATAACATATTTTGTAGAATGTGTCAACTATTATTTTCGTGTTTCCACACTTTATTGTAATAATTAAATTCTGCTAAGTCCGCGGGATATTCTTGAAATTTCTTTCTCTCTCGCGGACTTAGTTCATTATCAAACCATTTCCAAAATGATTTTTTAAAATCAGGATCGTCAAATAATCTAGTGTCTAACAACATGGTCTGCACCATGAGTAGCTGCCCAACCATCTGGTTTAACCTTAGCATCAATACCAAGAGTACCTTTAACATATCCAAGCGCTTCTTTTATAGCTACATTAGATTTATGCATTGGGTTTGGATTAATGTCTAGATGGATTTCTAAATGTCTTTCACCGATAATATCAACTATTTCTAGAGCTGCACTGATAGCGTATCCGACTTCAGCCATTAGACGCTGTCTAAGATTGCCATAGTCACGAACAACTTCAGTGTTGTGATGCAATGTACAACCATGTCTAGAGTCTTTGTGAAGCACGATGACTGTAGAATATTTGGCGTACCATTCACCCTTTTTCTTAAAGCGAATTGAGTCACAACCGATATAGACAGAGCTAGACATAGAGCTATTCTGTATTTCAGTTTTTGCTTTTTCTATCCAAGTCAAATCAGTCATAATCAAATTCCTTCATGTGCTTAATTCTATGCATGGGATAAGAGATTCGAACTCTTAACAGCGGTTTTGGAGACCGATATGATACCATTTCACCAATCCCATAAGATTGTATTTGGATGCGGGGGGTAGGATTTGAACCTACGACCTCCAGGATATGAGCCTGACAAGCTACCGGACTGCTCTACCCCGCAATAAAACTGGTGCTCCATCAGAGAATCGAAGGAGCTATATTGGTGCCCTGACTCAGAATCGAACTGAGTTCCCCGGCTTACAAGACCGGTGCATCACCATCAATGCTTTCTGGGCAATATTTTCTTTATTTCTTTCCAACTTAATTGGTTTTTGTTTAAAATTAAAACTATAATATTATTTTGTTCGCAGGTTCGTTGAATTTTTTCTTCATCCTTAACCCCTAAAGCAGGATTGATGTTGTTAATGAGAAAGTCATTTTTGGGATCAAGATATATATCATAATCTATAATGTAAAAATCTGGTGTATATGTTCTAGATTTTCCAAATGTGTCTATATAATTAAATTTTTTACACGTAGTCCATCTAATATTGTTTTCATCAAGAGAAATCGCAACCCTCAATTCATAAGTTGAACCCAATACATGACCATTATAATTAATCCATCTAGATTGTGTAATACCTCCAAAATTTCTCTTCTTTGCGAGAATACTCAATTTTTTCTTGGTCGCGACCGTATGTTTTCGTCCAAGAGCTTTAAGTCTCATTTTTTCCTTTTGTTGTGCCGTAAAAATATGAGACTTTGTGATCTTCTTCACATAATTCGGATTATCTCTACAATGTTTTTCGTGTTTCGCAATTCCAGATGGGGTTCTATATTCCTTTATATCACAGTATTTACATTTAAACATATCAACTCCTATAGAATATTTATAAGAATTAACTCTTCAAGGCAACTGTTATACCATTTAACTAAGAGAGCATAATATATTTATAATAACTGTGGCACCTCTGCAGACTTTTACTGCTAATATTGTTGTTCGAGCTGCCTCCTGCCACAACAAAGTTTTCTCTGGGCCAGATAGTTTAATCTGGTGCGCCTAATCGGACTCGAACCGACACTGCCGAAGCAACAAGATTTTAAGTCTCGCGGGTCTACCAATTCCCCCATAAGCGCTTAATCTGGTGCGGGTAGGGAGACTCGAACTCCCACGTCCTAAGACACTGGCTTCTAAGACCAGCGCGTCTACCAATTCCACCATACCCGCATGTGTTAATTTCTCTTTTCTATACTCTTCGCAAAACCCTCTAGAGGATAGAGTGCGCACACATTAGGTATTGACCCCGCACATTTTAAATGTCGGGAATAAAGGATTTGAACCTTTGGCCCCTCCGCCCCAAACGGAGTACTCTACCAGACTGAGCTAATTCCCGTTATTTAGTATTTTATAAACTAATCGACAATAAATGTCAACTAATAAATTGGAGCCCTAGACAGGAGTCGAACCTGCATTTTCATCCAGTTACCTGTCTCTCCGTTCGTAGCGGAGGGGGTTACTAGGGCATTATTACCAAAAATTCCACCAGGGCTTTTGTTCTTTATGACTAATGAATCTTAATACATTAGAAAGATCATAAGCACTTTTTTTAACATCGGTCATCTTAATATCTAAATCAATATAATCTTTTTCATCGAAAGAAGCCGTTAGAACACCAAGTATTCTTCTGTTTTCATCTACCATAGGACACATAATAATGCCATAAACATCATATCTCTCAAGAAGCTCTGAATAATAATAATCTCTAACATCAGATTGAGTCATAGATTTACATGTAAAATCATCATTAAGAAACAACATTGAGAGGGTATATGACATAGTCGAAATTGGATAACTTTGCCACGTGTCCAAATTAAGACTATAAGTATTCGGTCTTACTACAATGTGTGTAGTTTGAACAAACGTAAATGGTATACCACTAATTCCATATTTACCATTATGAAATTGTCTTAATACTACTCTAGACGCATCAATTTTTATTTTTAATTCATCCATAAGAGCTGGTATTGATCTATTTAAATCAATTGATCTTTTTAATGACGATTGCTCTACTGCAACTGGAACATTTAACTTATCTAATGATACTTTATTATAATATGATGATGATGCCGCTATCATTAAAAGTACAACTAAGAATGTGTGCTGTGGGTGTTTAACGAAAAGATAAGTTGTAGTTTTTAAAAGATTAGTTATGGCATTAATTATGTCTGCTATCATGTTGGTTCCGATTAAATTTTTATATTGTTATAATTTAATCGCAATTATTCATTATATCATATGCAATATCTAAATATATTTATATATCTGGATATTGAGAATCTGCCATCTTGTTTACAGTTCGGTACACTGTATAGTACATTCTTAAATCCTACAAATAAGTCTTATCTGTGCTCATTTATAAGTTTTAAGTTCTATGTGGAGCAACGGGGAATCGAACCCCGATCAGAGGCTTGCAAAGCCACTGTAATCCCGTTATACTATTGCCCCATTAAATAAAAGTTGTAACTCACCAACCCGATTCAGAGATCGGGGTGAGCACAAAGTTAGCCGGTTTCTGCGAATCAATCTGCTTTCGCAGAGATTCGATGTATTCGTCAATAGACGAAAGTTTTTCTATATTACTAATGCGCATACCACTATGAATATAAAAATCTTTTGTAGTATGTGGTGGAACTACTTCAGTCTCAATTCGCGTACTTAAATGTGGTTCACCCACAATACATGTTACTGATACTGGCCATCCAGCATGAGTGTCTACAGTCACTTTCGTTGTCATAATATTTCCTATTCTATATGGAGCGGATAAGGAGAATCGAACTCCTGTCCTCTGGTTGGAAGCCAGAAGCTCTACCATTGAGCTATATCCGCGTATCTTTATTTCTTCGTAGTAAAGCCTCACGTATTTTTTGTTTATGTTCTTCGGTTTTAGGTTTACCTTTTAATGCACGGGAAACCCCTTGAGCTAATGCTTTTTTATGTTCATCACTTAAAATACGACATTTATTATGAGTATTTCCGGGATGTCCCATTTTAGCTTTAGCTGTTGCAATATGAGATTTACCTTTAAACTTAGGAATATTATTGTTGTTTATATAACTAAATCCACCGTTACCACCTTCACATAAATTGTACGAATTTTCTGTAATAACTACAAGTTCTTTTTCTTTAGCATTCATTTCTTCTTCAGAATCAAATACATGAAGAATTTCTTTGTTAAAGTTCTCAATACCATATTTTATTATGGCACTTTTTAATCTTTTACCTGACCCCATATATCCATCATCAAGATTTTTTGTTTGATGTTTCCCAATATAATATTTTAAATTAATATTGTTTGTGATCTTATAAACCGTATAATGCATATTTTCTCGCCTTCTACTTATTTATAATATTTTAAATTAGTGAAGGCTGTGATAATACCATTATACGATATCCGCATTATTTATTTATACAACAACTCGGTGTATATTAAAATGGTACTCCCGGCAGGATTCGAACCTGCGATCAATCCCTTATGAGGGGACAGCCTTAGACCACTTGGCCACGAGAGCATTAACTATTTATATTACCTATCATATACTGAAAAGGATTTTGCATCTTCGCGAAGACATGTAAGTTGCGCTTGATATGAACCGCGAATCCAATCTTGAGCTCCATTAACACCCTTCATTGTGCGATCAATTGAATGTGCGCGCGGGCCCTGATATCGAATACGAACCTTTATTCCAGCTTCGCGATATGCAGTAAGGACTTTTTCGCGATGTTAAATTGGTACATGATAAGCGCGTGCCCATGAACGTGGATTCGATGCCCAGAGTCCTTCAATGTGTGTAACTTTCATGATAATTTCCTTTATTGATTTGATATATTCTTATATACTATTTCGAAAAGAATGTTAACCAAGTAAATTCCGTATTGCAGTGTTAACGTGAGAACGGATGTAATTGATATCGCTTTGTGGCAAAGTATCATAATCCAATCCCAAATATGTTACGATTTCACGGACACAGATTGAAACATCACTGGTTCCAATTTCTTCACAATCTGAGAACATCTGATCAACAGTTTCGTTAATCGTTTCAAAGAAAGTAGCATCGTCAATTGTTTGATATGCGATTTCCATATTAAATTCCTTTGATTTGATATAACTCTTATATACTAAAACGAAAAGAATGTCAACTATTAATGGAGCCCTCGGTGAGATTCGAACTCACATTTTCAACTCCAAGTTTTTATAAATAAATAATGATATACTTATACATAAAACAACACACAGTAACCGGTCTTAAATATTTTGGAATGACCAGAAAAAAAGATCCATTTAAATACACTGGGTCTGGAACATACTGGAAACGACATATCAACAATCACGGTATTATTGATGTGAAGACGATTAATGTATTTGGTTTCGATGATCAAGAAGATGCTACAAAATTTGCATTAAGATTTTCAAATGATAATAATATTGTTAAATCCGAGGAATGGGCAAATCTTCGAGAAGAAAACGCATTAGACGGTATGCCACATGGTTGGATTGCAAGAAACATGAGTGGCATTAATAATCCAATGTATGGAAATACACATACGGATGCCACAAAATCTAAATTGTCTAAAATGAAAATTGGTGAAAAAAATCCAATGTATGGAAAAAATCATACGGCGCATCCAATGTATGGAAAAACTCATACAGATGCTACTAAAGAAAAAATGAGAAAAAGCAGTTATAATAAATTAGATAGCGCCGTAATACAATCTAGAATCGATGATATTGCGAATTCAAAATATCCGCAGAGAGGTTCGCTAAAAATATTAGCACTGATGTGGAATGTGAGTCATACTCAAGCAAGACGATTTATAAATCAGATAACGGCTTAGAAGACCGAACTGGTTACGAGGGCATATTATCTAATGGTGCGAAAATCAATCTAGTCCAATCTCGCTCATCATCAACTGAAGTTTCTTCCATGGCAATCAATTGCCCTTGGATATATCCCAACCAACGATTTAACTTCATGATAGAGAGTTTCTTCTCTTTACATTCTAAAGCTAACTGATTATTGAAATCATAAATCTTTTGGTACTTATTCATACCATCCCAGTAAGATGCTTCATCCATCATACTACGATATCTATTACAACATTTCAAAATTGCGTCATAATAATCCATAATAAATCTCTAATTTTGGGGTGGTGTACGGGTAACGCTCCCGCCACTCAGGATTCACAGTCCAGTATGTATCTATCAACACCTACACCACCATATTAATCTTCTATTAAATTCAATGCATCAAATTCCATCAATATTGCAACAAGTGGTGATATTGCAAAGACTGGAAATGTTATTGTCTTTTTTTCATCATCTTCAACATATGCTATTTCTATTTCATCTGAACCATTATCATATGATAGTTCATAATGATATCCATCACAATGAATTCGTTTAATGGTTTCTATTGAAAACGGTATGTTAGACATTCAAAATTCCCTAATGGTGGGGCTAGATAGATTCGAACCAACTCATCCTTACGGAAGCAGATTTACAGTCTGCCGCACCTCTCCAACTGTGCCGTAACCCCATAATTAAAATGGCGCCCGAGACGGGATTTGAACCCGCGAATGCTGGATCGACAATCCAGTGCGTTAGACCACTTCGCCACTCGAGCATAATTATTTTCTACCAAACCTATATCCACTTGGTAACGGTTTATTTTTTTTCATCTTTTTGCATATGATACCATTTGTGATCCAAACAGTGCCATATTGAGAATTATTGTTGCCAGTCTGTTTGCCACGTTGTGACTTACTCATCTGCATTTTTGTTTCTAAAGAATGTTTCTTTCCTAAGAATGATTTTTTATCACCCTTACTACAAATCAACCTAAAGACTTCTAAATTTTCATCTTTCCATAATTGAAAACCATGTTTAAGTCTGTTTTTATGATCAACAGACATTGATCTTCCACCGAAGCCACCTAAAGAATTGTTGTTAACATAACCCCAACCACCCTGTCCACCAGGGCACATATTATAATTAGATTCATCTAAACAGAATTCATTAGTTACCAATTCTGATTCTTTATCATTCATTGCAAATTCGTTATTAAAGATAAACAGAAAGATTCTAATAAAGTTTTCTTTACCATATTTATTTATGGCCTTTATTAGGAGTTTTCCAGATCCTAAATAATCATCATTTAAATCAGATGTCTGATGTTTACCGATATAAATTTTACCATTAATCAGATTGGTAGTTTTATAGATTGTATAATGCAATTTATAGTCCTAGAGAATTATAGTAAGTCTTATATGCTTATTTATAACTTTCTAGGACTCTATGAAGAAGCGGTGGGATTCGAACCCACGAGACCATTTCGGGTCTGCTGGTTTTCAAGACCAGAGCCATCGACCACTCGGCCACGCTTCCATATTCAGTAGGCTCTACCCCTAGGTAGAATTTAATCCCTCTCGGCTCAGGAACCAGTATGCAATTTGGTGGACCCGCTCGGGTTCGAACCGAGGACATCCGGATTAAAAATCCAGCACTCTACCTACTGAGTTACGGGTCCATTATGGAGATGCTCAGCTTCGGTTGTAGTAGGAACTTAATCCTACAATGCTTTATATTTATACTACGTTTATTCTATTGTCAACAATTATTTAACGGCTTGCTTTTACGCTAAAAACTCGGGAACCAATACATGATACTCAGCCTTACCTGTTACTCTCATGTCTATCACCGTTTGCGCAGCTTTCTTATAAATTCCTATCCGCTCAAAAATTGAGTTACGTACCTCGCATTCCAATCGTGTTACTTATTAAAGGATGGCTGCTTCTAAGCCGACCTACCGTTTATTAATTACATCCACCATGGATTAGTGTACTGTTCAGAACGAATGTCATTCAACCCATAGATTTTATTTTCATAGCGAGCTTTAGAAGCCTGCTTCGAGCGCTGACCATTACCGCCGTTCTTTTTGGCGGGGGCATTTTGTTTGTAGCCAACAATATTATGCCCGATTTTAGGAACAGGACCATCTCGGTGAGTATATTTCAAAAACTTTCTATGATACACATAGTGCACATAGAAGTCCTCGAGGTTTATTTTTCTGCCGCGATCATCACGAACGATATAATCATTTACACTCAATCGTTGTACATTGTACAAATCACAAGTGACAAAAGAATCGCCAATATTGCGAGTATTAACAAATTTACGAAACGAATCGGCGTCATAAAAAAGTTTAGTGTTCCCATCGCGATCGGTTGCGATGAGTGGGTACAAATATTCCATTTTCTTTCTCCTAAGGATAATACCTTAGAAAAAATCAAGTGCCATATAGTTCATAATAATTTCCTTTTATTTAATATATATCTTATATACTATTTCGAAAAGAATGTTAACCCTTAACTATTTTCACTTCATAACCTAGAAGCTTTGATACTTCAGCAACCGTAAGTTCCTTGCCAGGATTCATGACTTTATCTTCATTAACT
>Ga0105051_10000917_pt1 | contig 40620 bp, 37 predicted proteins | sample FRY02_FD_78383 | JGI IMG/M metagenome (GOLD analysis project Ga0105051, IMG submission 78383) | Freshwater microbial communities from Lake Fryxell liftoff mats and glacier meltwater in Antarctica - FRY-02 (megahit assembly) | ecosystem: Environmental > Aquatic > Freshwater > Ice > Glacier... | reverse complement strand
TGATGGACAAACGCCTTATGAAGTATATAATCAAATTGCAGCATAAATATTCTGCTTTTCAATAGAAAATTATATCTTAATCTTGCTACTATCCTGTCCAACACATAGGGTCCACCTTAGTAACGTTCGGTATTAAACCAGACAGTCCTGAAACTGGTTATGGCTATATAGAGCATCATGGCAATAAAGTAGAACGTTTTGTTGAAAAACCTAGTTTAGAACTAGCGCAAGAATATTTACAAAATGGTAAATATTTATGGAATTCAGGCATATTCTGCTTCACCGTAGGTAGCATTCTACGTGAAATGGCTTTGTATTGCCCTTTAATTCTTGATAATGTAGGTTGCTCTATGCATTTATCTAATCGCACTGACAATAGAAAAGTAGAGCTTAACTCTTTGGCCTTTAGCTTGGTGCCGGAAGAATCCATTGATTATGCAGTTATGGAGAAATCAGCTAGGATAGCCGTTATCCCATGTGATATTGGATGGAAGGATATTGGCACTTGGGATTCTTTTAGCAAGCTTGCTCCAGAGGATTCTGACGGTAACAGAATAAAAGGTAATGCTACATTACACGATGTATCAAATTGTTATATTGAGAATAATGGCCAGTTGGTTGGTGTAGTGGGTGTTAAAAATCTTGCTATTATTAGTACCAAAAATGGTTTGTTAGTAACGAATAAACAAAATTCTGAGGCGGTGCGTAATATATATTCACAGCTTTATGACCATGTAAATAATGACCAAAATTTCCCTTGGGGGAAAGTTCTAATTCTACAAAAGGATCAGCTAATAAAGCTTAATCAGGTTGAAATTAATCCTGGCGCCACTGTGGAGATTGCAAAGCATTTTCAATATGCGGCAAATTGGATGGTTACCCGCGGGATAGCAAAATTTTTAGTAAATAACCAGCAAATTATTCTTTCTAAAAATGAATCAAAATATATCCCTCAGGGTGATGTAGAGTCTATAATAAATATAGGTAATGAACCTTTAGTAATAATCACTGTACAATTAGATGATTATTTAGCTAAAAATGATATAGTGACGTCTATAGAAATTGATAAGGCTAGTAATGGATAAATTAGAGTGCTTTAAAGCATATGATATTAGAGGTAAAGTTCCAGAAGAAATAGATGCTAATTTAGCTTATAAGATTGGTTGTGCTTATGCTGATATTATTAACCCAGGTACAGTTATAGTTGGTTATGACGTGCGTTTGGAAAGCCCTATGCTTGCAGAAGCGGTAATTAGTGGATTAATGGATTGCGGAGTTAATGTTATCAATATTGGTGTTTGCGGGACTGAAGAAGTTTATTTTCATACATTTCATAAAGAACAGGATGGTATTGGTGGTGGCATAATGATCACTGCTAGCCACAATCCCAAGGGATATAATGGTATGAAGATGGTTAAGCAAGGAAGCCGCCCAATGAGTGGAGCTGATGACTTAAAAACAATACATGATTATGTATTAGAAAATAAAAAACAGATGAAAACCTCTTCATCATATGGAAAGCAGGTGGTGCAAGAAGATAAATCCGAATATATTGAACATTTATTTGGCTATATTAATTTTGCAAAAATTAAGCCACTAAAAATTGTTGTAAACCCAGGTAATGGACCAGCTGGAGCTGTGCTTAAATTATTAGAAAAGCATTTACCCTGCGAATTTATTTATATTAATGCAGAAGCTGATGGCAATTTTCCAAACGGCGTCCCTAATCCTATGTTGATAGAAAACAGAGTGGTAACTTCTGATGCCGTGATTGCGCATAATGCAGATTTGGGAGTGGCTTGGGATGGTGATTTTGATCGTTGTTTTGTGTTTGATGAAAGAGGAAGTTTTATAGAGGGGTATTATATTGTTGGGTTGTTAGCGGCTAGTTTTTTAAGTAAGATTGCTGGCAGCAAGATAATTCATGATCCGCGTCTTGTTTGGAATACTCAAGATGTAGTAAAAAAAGCTGGTGGCATAGCGGTGCAAAGTAAGTCCGGCCATAGTTTTATCAAAGAAAAAATGCGACAAGAAGATGCAGTTTATGGCGGTGAAATGAGTGCTCATCATTATTTTAAAGATTTCGCCTATTGTGACAGTGGGATGTTGCCATGGCTTTTAATAGCAGAATTGCTAAGTAATTCTGCTGATAAATTATCTACAATGGTAGCAAAATCCCAAGATGCTTATCCTTGTAGTAGTGAAATTAATTATAAAGTTGAAGATGTCTCTAAAACACTTAGTAATATAGAAAATTATTATAAACCCCAAGGAGCGGTTATAGATTATACTGATGGTCTTAGTATTGAATTTTCTGATTGGCGATTTAACGTACGTGGGTCTAACACAGAGCCACTACTTCGATTAAATCTTGAAGTTAAGGGAAAAAATATTTCGATTGCAGAACGGATAGCAGAGGTTGAAGCTATTATAATTTAAGTAATTAATTAGTTGGGTTGGTGTTTGCTCGTAGACGAGTTGGTTATTTTTTGCTAGAATATAGAATATGGAACACGTAGCACAAATATCACCCAGAGCCTGGGTTCTGGTGGATAATAGAATTGGCAATGCCAATCAAGCAATAGAATTAGCGGAGAAGCTTGGAGAAACGTTTGAAATTAAACATATTGAATATAATGCGTTCGGTAAGTTACCTAATTCTTTATTGTCTTTGTTTCCAATCCATGTAAAAAAATCAATTTTATCAACTTTGCAAAAAGCTGTTATTCCAGAGCTGATTATTTCCTCTGGGCGTAGGACGGCTTCTCTTGCTGTTTATTTAAAAAAATTGTCCAAAGGAAAGGCAAAAATAATTCAAATAATGAGGCCAAGTCTTGATCCAAAAGAGTTTGAGCTCATTATCTTGCCACAACATGATAGTTTTAATTATACTCTTCCTAATATTATAAGAATTCTTGGTGCGCTGACTAATGTTCAGGGGAAATTTGCTAAGGAGCGGGATGAATTTGAGGCTAAATATCCAGATATTAAGCAATTTATCGCAGTTATTATTGGTGGATCTACTAAAAAATATACACTTACTCTAGATAATGCAAAGCTTTTGGAAAGTACACTTTCTACATTATCTAATAATCATTCACTGCCATTATTTATAACTTTTAGTCGTAGAACTCCGGTTAATGTAAAAAAATATTTTAGAGAAAAATTTCTTTGGCCTAACATTATATATGACCCTGCTGACGCTGGTCCCAATCCATATCCAGTAATTTTGCAAAAAGCTGAGTATATAATCTCTACTACGGATTCTATTTCGATGTGTAGTGAAGCGGCTAGTACTGGTAAGCCAGTTTATGTATTTTCACCAGCAAATTTTAAGCTGAGAAAGCATAATTTCTTTATCCAGCAGCTTGTTGATATAGGGATTATACGACTCCTTGAAACGACTACAAACTATCTTGAAAAATATGAGTATGAACCATTATCAGAGATAAACAAAGTAGTGGATATTATTAAAGAAAAGATATTGTAGTAATACTGGTGTTTTAAAACACCAGTATTACTACCCGTTTATTATATTGCGCCTTCGGATATCCACTCTGATGCATTATCATCGAATTTTAATACTCTAGGTTTTGTATCGATGCTATCAAAGGTTATATCTTGCATAAAATGTTCGTGCGCAGAGATAAAACCACTATCAGCTCCGAACTGTGGAAAATATGGTTGAAAATTTTGATATTCAAGATTTATATATTTTTGATTAATAGCATCGTTAGTTGCCATTATTATATCATCTAATGAAGTAATAATAACTCCATTGATCGATTTAATTATTATGCGATATACACTTTTGTAATTTTGTACAAACATTTCAGGAATGCTGCTAAAACTACTGCCTGTTTGCACGTTGGCTAATGCAACACTACCGATTGGTATACCAGATTTAGCCGCCACAAAATCGTCGGCCTCAAAAAATAAACCACCTGCAAAGTCTAGCATTTTTGATATTTTGTTTTTTGTTAAATCATACAATTGAATTTCTTTTTCCAATTGCTTGCCATTGCGAATGATTGTAAGCTTTAGCTTATCCGACTTTGATGTATTCATTGTTTGGTCAAGTATAGTTAGGTCTGCTCCAATAACTTTGCCTTCTACTGACCATAATATATCTCCTGGTTGTAATATAGATTGAGCTGTACCACCAGGCAATACTGCGTGTACTGCTACTACCCTATTTCTAGCATCTGGTAAATTTGTTATATATTTATCCATTTCTTTAGCAGAAAAATTACGATGTTTTACCGCTTTATCTAATGAATATAAATTAGTAATAACGCCTATATGTTTTCTGCTAGGAGCTAGTTTTCCAGATTGTAATTCACCAAGAGCATGTTGTACATAAGAGCCTTTTAAAGCAAGAGAGTGTGTTTTTCCGCCGCCATATAATACTCCGATTGCTTTATTATCTGTATTTAACACAGGTGATCCGCTGGCTCCGCCGGTAGAATTCATATTAATGATATACGAACCTTGAGGCATTTCGCCACTAATTTCATATAAATCAGATAAGTACCCACTATGGAAAGAGAAGCCCTGCCCTTCAGTATTGCCAACGATAAATACATCAGATCCTAGTTTTGGTATTTCGTTAGTAAATTCAACAACTTCTATTTCTTTAGGAAAATCTTTTGCATCAATTTTTAATATGGCAAAATCAGCATATAAATCATAGTAAACTAGTTTTGCTTCAGTTTGTTGTCCATTATGAAAGGTTACAAAATAAGTGCCAACTGATGCTCTACCTACCACATGATTATTAGTTACTAAATAACCATTTTTGCTGTCCACGATAAATCCTGTGCCAGACCAGCTGCCAGTATTTTGATACGCAGAGACTGGTACACGACTATTGATAGTAACAATTGCCTTTTTTATAGTTTCAATGTCTTTAATTTTTGCGCTATCTGCATACGCAGTATTTAGTACAAATAATACTCCAATTGTACAAATTTTTAGTATTTTAAACATTTTTATTTCTTTAGCCCCTTGTAAAATAAATATTGTATTCTTATATAGAAAACATGTATGTAGATAAAAAAGCAGTTTTTTGCTTTTAAGTCAAAACAAATTATCAGATATTTAACGAGGTTATTAATTATGGGAAAAGTTATTGGTATAGATTTGGGCACAACTAATTCTTGTGTAGCTGTGATGGATGGTAAAGAGCCAAGAGTGCTATCAAATGCAGAAGGCGAGAGAACTACTGCTTCTATGGTTGCGTTTATAGCTGGTGATGAAAGATTAGTTGGACAACCGGCAAAAAGGCAAGCGGTAACTAATCCAGAGAATACGTTATTTGCTATTAAAAGACTGATAGGTCGTGATTACTCTGATCCTACTGTCAAAAAAGATAAAGACATGGTGCCCTATAAGATTGTAAAATCTGATACAGGTGATGCTTGGGTAGAAGTAGATGGTAAAAAATACTCTCCAAGTCAAGTTAGTGCTTATATTTTACAAAAAATGAAAGAAACTGCTGAGAATTTTCTTGGTGAGACCGTTACGCAGGCTGTTATTACAGTACCAGCATATTTTAATGATGCTCAAAGACAGGCAACAAAAGATGCTGGTAAAATTGCAGGTCTAGAAGTGTTGCGTATAATTAATGAACCAACTGCTGCAGCTCTTGCATATGGCTTTGACAAAACTGAAAATAAAACAATTGCTGTATATGATCTTGGCGGTGGTACATTCGATGTATCTGTCTTAGAGATTGGTGATGGTGTTTTTGAAGTAAAAGCGACTAATGGTGATACTTTCCTAGGTGGTGAAGATTTCGATATGAGAATTCTTAATTTCTTGGTTGATGAATTTAAGAAAGAAACTTCTGTGGATTTAAAAAGCGATCCTTTGGCGTTGCAAAGATTAAAAGAAGCTGCAGAGAAAGCGAAGAAAGAACTTTCAAGCACTCAGCAAACTGATATTAATTTGCCTTATATTACGGCAGATGCTACTGGTCCTAAGCACATGAACATTAGGCTAACAAGAGCAAAGCTTGAGTCTCTTGTTATGGAATTAATCGACCGTAGTATGGAGCCATGTAAAAAGGCATTAAAAGATGCTGGTTTAAAAGCTTCTGAGATTGACGAAGTGATCCTTGTTGGTGGTATGACTAGAATGCCAAAAGTAATCGAAAAAGTGAAAGAATTTTTCGGGCGTGAACCACATAAAGGAGTAAACCCAGACGAGGTTGTTGCGCTTGGTGCTGCTATTCAGGGCGGTGTATTACAAGGTGATGTTAAAGATGTATTACTCCTTGACGTTACTCCACTATCACTTGGTATCGAAACTCTGGGTGGCGTGTTCACTCGATTGATAGATCGTAATACTACAATTCCTGCAAAAAAGAGCCAGGTGTTCTCCACCGCTGATGATAATCAACATGCGGTAACTATCAGAGTTTTCCAAGGGGAGCGTGAACTTGCTGCACATAATAAAATGCTAGGACAGTTTAATTTAGAAGGGATTCCGCCTTCTCCAAGAGGTATGCCGCAAATTGAAGTAACTTTTGATATTGATGCGAATGGTATTGTACACGTATCTGCAAAAGATAAAGCAAGTGGCAAAGAGCAAAATGTAACAATTCAAGCTTCTGGCGGTTTAAAAGAAGATGAAATTGCTGATATGATTAAAGATGCGGAGCAAAATGCATCTGATGATAAGAAGCGTAAAGATTCTATCGAAAGTAAAAATAAAGCAGATGCTTTGATCTATTCGACAGAGAAAAATTTAAAAGAATATGCTGATAAAATCTCAGATGAAGATAAACAAGCAACTGAAACAGCAATTGCAGACCTTAAAGCTGCTATGGAATCTGAAGAGGATTTTGAACAAATTGATGCTAAAACAGAAGCTCTTGCTGCCGCCAGTATGAAAATTGGTGAAGCTATGTATGCTGCTAATGGAGAAGCAGAGCAAGCAGCACCAGAATCTGCTGCTGCGGATGCAGATGCTAAAGTTGTAGATGGCGAATTTAAAGATGTAAGCGATAGTAAATAATCGTAATTTAAAAACCTTCGAAGGTTATATAGATGACAAAAAAAGATTATTACGAAGTTCTTGAAATCCCGCGCACTGCTAGTAGCGCGGAAATCAAGAAGGCTTACTTGAAGCTCGCAAAAAAACATCATCCAGATTGTAATAGCGGTAATCCAGAGTCTGAAAAAAAATTTAAGGAAGCTGGCGAAGCCTATGATGTTTTAAAGGATGAGCAAAAGAAATCAGCTTATGATCGCTTTGGCCATGGTGCATTTGAGCAAGGCAGTGGAAGCTCTGCTGGCTTTGGCAGGTCCAGCGCGCGTGGCGGTTCTAGTGGTCCAGATGTAAATGATATATTTGGTGACTTTTTTAGTGATTTTATGGGTGGCGGTGGCGCTAGCCGTAGTCGATCGTCACAAGTTCGGGGAGCTGATTTAAAATATAATCTTTCTATTAGCTTGAAAGATGCTTTTAGTGGCGTTGATAAAACGCTAAATTTTTCAGCCGAAGCTAAATGTACACCTTGTAGCGGAAAAGGAACTAAAGATAGTAATGGTGTGGTGACATGTTCACAATGCGGCGGTGCAGGTGCTGTGCGCATGCAACAGGGGTTCTTTGCTGTTGAGCAAACTTGTAGTAAATGTAATGGTGTTGGACAAGTTATCAAAAATCCATGCATTACATGTCATGGTGCAGGTCGTTCTATTAAGCAAAAACATCTAATTGTGAACGTACCAGCAGGTATTGAACATAATACGCGTATTAGAATTGCGGGCGAAGGTGAAGCTGGGATACGTGGTGGTTTAGCCGGTGATTTATATGTATTTGTTAACGTAGAAGCTCATGATATATACCAGGTAGAAGGAAGTAATTTACATTGCAAGTTACCTTTGAGTTTTACCAAAGCGGCATTAGGTGGAGAAGTAGAAATACCAACTATTGATGGTACAAAAGTAATGCTAAAAATCCCTCCTGGCACCGAGACAGGGGATAAAGTGCGTTTAAAAGAGAAAGGTATGTCTAAAGTACGTTCCTCTGCACGTGGTGATTTATACGCGCATGCTTATATACAAACTCCTAAAAAACTGACAAAAAAACAGAAAGAATTACTTGAGGCTTTAGACAAGGAATTAGGTGATGTTGATGCTAATTATAAGGATGAAGGTTTTTTCTCTCGTATGAAAAATATGTGGTCGTAAAAAACCTACTTGCAAAATAATATAAATAACTGTATAAAGAGGTGCCCATAGTTATTTATGGCCCCTTCGTCTAGCGGTTAGGACGTCACCCTTTCACGGTGAAAACACGGGTTCGATTCCCGTAGGGGTCACCATATAAAATCCGTGCTAGTTAAAATCTATTCAATTTTTTGGAAGCGCGATGCTAGTGATGGGCCTATCCAACTAGTTTTTCAATATTCTTGCACAAAACTATTTTATTTTGCAAAATTTATCGTGATGGACCATTTGAGCGGCTTGATAGTCTGTGCTCTGTCTGCTTTTGTAATTTTTCAATAGACTTTGATTGTTTGGGTTTGTTTAGGTTACCAAGGGTTTTTAATACAAGAGATTTAAGATCTAATTCAGATGATTTAAATTGCAATTGGGCTTCCTTGCTCATATGTTTACGGCAGTGTTTTACCAGTTGTGGATTGCCAAGAGACGTGCACATTTTGCTTACAAAATGTAGAAATTTATCTTTTGAAGATTGTAAGTTTATAGATTTAATTGTTTGTGACTTATCTTGTATGTTTAATGATGTTTGTAAATCTTGCATGAAGGCTGTTTTACCGTTTTCAAGGTCTTTGTGTAGGTAAACCAATTCATCTTCAATGTTAATTAAACCTTTTTTATATAATGCGTTTAGTATTTTTTTAACACCCTTTTCTATTTCTTTTATAGGAATGCCTGCGCGATCTTTGTTGGCATCAAGAAGTTCATCAATTACTGGTAGAATAGAAGAGTCTACAAATGCAAGCATGTCTTTGTCTTGTTTTTCATTTGTAACTGCTTGTTTATAGTTTGAACGAGCCTTGATGAATGGAAGTCCATCTTCCGCTTTATTCATTACTTTGCGAGCTTCTGCTACAGTAAGTATTTCTGAATCAGCCCCTACTTTACTGGATATTTCATCGAATTTTTCTAATGCTTTTTCAAAATTTTTCTGACGTTCTGCAATTTCTTTTAGATTATCTTCATTTGCCTGTTGATTTTCTTGGAATTTATTTGCAAGTGCATTTCGTTGTTGACTAACATTTTTGGCTAACGTTTTTATGCTTTCAGAGATTTTATTAAATGGTTCTGTTTTAGGCACAATGATATTTCTTAAATTATTGTTTAGTTGTTAGATAGTTAATTATAAGTTTAATTTTGTAACTAATTCAAGTTTTTTATGATACGAAGGAAAATTATTTTTATTAAGAATAGAGTGTTTATTTTAGCTTAAGGATGTCAAAAATAGTAGTAGTTAATAATTGAGTAGTGTTTTTGAAAGAAAAATAAGAGAATTTGACAATCATAAAAGTGCTAACTAACACTTCAGGAAAAAGATTACTAGCTATGCTAAATAATTTTGGTTATTATATATTTTGATAAATATTCTAAGTAAGTAGGTGTTGGAATTATGGGTATAAGTCTTGTTCAGTTATTAGTAGTATTAGTAATTATACTACTGTTATTTGGAGCTGGAAAATTACCAAAGGTTATGGACGAGCTTGGCAAGGGTCTAAAATCTTTTAAATCAGCAATGAAAGATGAAGATAAAACTGATGACAAGAAAGAATAATCAAACTGTACTTGGTAATAAATTTCATGTACAATACCAAAATTAAAAAATACTAATTTGTAAGTTATGAATTCAATAAAACATTTTGTACTAATTGCTTTAGCGTCTCTTTTCTTGGTTTCTTGTGCATCTAAAATAAAAGATGATGAGAAAGTCGTGCCAGCTACTGAATTATATGATGCTGCTTTAACACAGTTGGATAAAGGAGAGCATAAAAAAGCGGCCACGGGGTTTGAGAAAATTTTTTTCCAACATCCAGGCAATAAAATCACCCCACAAGCTGAGCTTATGCAAGCATATTCTCTTTATTTAGCTAGAGAATATGATGAAGTTGTAGACGTATTGGATATTTTTATTAAGTTGCATCCAAGGCATGAATATATTGCTTATGCTTATTATCTAAAAGCTTTGGCTAATTATGCGCAAATTTCTAGCGTTAAACTTGATCAATCTAGAACAAGATATGCACGTGCTGGGCTTGAAGAAATAATACAACGTTTTCCTGGTTCTAAATATGCGATTGATGCGGCATTAAAAATTGATTTAGTAAATGATCATTTAGCGGGTAAGGAAATGCTGGTTGGTCGTTATTATTTGCAAAAAAGAAACCCTGTAGCTGCACTAAGAAGATTCCAGGAAGTTGTAGAAAAATATGATACCACTTCACATATTCAAGAAGCTTTATATAGATTAGTTGAGAGCAACATGATGCTTGGTTTGGTTGATGAGGCCAAAAAATATGCCACGGTTTTAAAACATAATTATCCTGATACTATTTGGGATAAACATAGTAATTATTTGTTGAAATAATGAGATGTTGCAAAGTCTTCATATTAAAGATTTTATTCTAATTGAAAAACTGGAATTAGACTTTAGAGAAGGCTTTTGTGTAATTACTGGTGATACCGGTGCTGGTAAGTCAATTCTTCTAGACTCAATCCTTTTTTGTTTTGCCGGTAAATTTTCTGGCAACCCTGTGCGTCCTGGTGCTGAGTCGTGCATTGTTACTCTGGTTTTTTCTGTATGTAATAAAGTAGAGCGATATCTTGCAGAATTGGCAATTGATTTTGATGATGAAATCGTTTTAAAACGTACACAGGACCAAGCTGGGCGTAAAAAATTCATTATTAATGATCAGGTAGTAACTGCTAAAGCTATGCAGGGGTTATTTGACTATTTGCTTGAACTGCATGGGCAGCATAATCATACATTGCTTATTAACCCTGCTGCACATTTGGAAATTCTTGACGAATATAGTAAGTGCCTAGATTTGCGCACAGAAGTAGGTATATGTTATCAAACTTGGCAGAATGTAGAGCGTCAAATAAAGGAATTTGCGCAAGAAAAAGAAAATATTGAAAATGAAATCGAGTATTTATCACATGTATGTGCAGAACTGCAAAAAGCACAAATTACAGTGGGCGAAGAACAAGAACTTGCCGCGTTGAAGAAAAAATTACAAAATCGTGATAAGGAGATTAGCCTTGTAGAGTCCATTCTTGTGGAAATTGAATCTAGTTCCATTGAACAAATAATTGCTAGATCACAGCGAGCTATTAGTAATCTTGATAATGTTGATGGTTTAGAGCAAATAAATTCTGACTTAGAGATTGTATATGATAAAATAGAAGATACGAAATCAGCGCTTAGTCAGATTTTAAAAGAACTACATAATGATTATAACTCTCCTGAAGAAATAGAAGATAGACTATATGAAATCCGCACTCTGGCTAGAAAACATTCTTGTCAACCAGATGATTTGATAGAGTTCTTAAAAAAAGCAGAGGATAAACTAGAGAAATATCAAGCACAGTTTGGAGATAGCTCTAATCTACAGCAGCAGTCTGATATATGCCGGACAAAATATTTTGAACAGGCAAAAATATTATCAGCACAAAGAATAAAGGCTGCGCACGATCTAGAGAAAAAAACTATGCAGGAGCTTGCTGCTTTAGAAATGCAAAAAGCTATCTTTAAGGTAGAGATTGATACATCTGAAAATTACTCTGCATTTAAGGGGATAGACCGTATACGTTTTGTTGCTTCAACTAACCCAGGTATGACGCTTGCGCCTATAGACAAGATAGCTTCTGGAGGTGAATTGTCGCGCTTTATGTTATCTCTGCGTGTTGCTTTGTTTGATAACGCCCCCAAGCAAGTTATTATTTTTGATGAAATTGATGTAGGTATTAGCGGCTCGGTTGCAGATTCAATGGGACAGCGTTTAAAAACGCTGAGTAAAGCAGTACAAATTATTGTAATTACTCATCAGCCACAAGTAGCTGGTAAGGCAGATCAGCATGTTTTAGTCAAAAAGACGCAATATAATATGCATACAAGTGTGTGTGCGAATATTCTAGCTAATGAAGATAAGTCTTTAGAGCTTGCACGCATGATTTCTGGGCAGAAAATTACAAAAACTGGAATTGAAGCAGCAAAAGAATTAATAGTTTAATATATTAGTAGTTGAAAAAAAATTATATTATTTGCATACTAGGGTTATTGATTAAATATTAGAGATAGAGATTAAATAATGAAGAAACAAATACTTTCTGTAGTAATGCTACTAACATTTTTACCATTTAACTCCTTTGCATGTGGCGATACGAAAGATGCTACATATTTAAATATTTCGGCAACAGAACGTCGCGAAGTCGCGGAAGATCTATTGGTCGCTAATTTGCGTTTCGAGTTTGAAGGAGATGAAGCTAGGGACGTGCAAAATAAAATTAATAATGTAATGCAAAAAGCATTAGGCAAAGCCAAGGTGGTAGAGGATATAAACGTATCTACTGAACAATATTCAGTATATAAATATCATCCACGCACAAAGAAAGGCGAAGCTAATAAGATAATATGGCGTGGTAGTCAGTCATTATTAATTACGGGAAAAAATTCAGATAAAATTTTACAATTAACTGGCGATCTACAAAAAATAGGTCTTACTGTTACGGGTTTGAATTATGTTGTATCTCCAGAAAAATATGAAGAGATACGTGATTCATTGATGGAAGTTGCGATAGAAAAATTAATGCAAAGATCAAAAAGAGTTGCTAAAGCAATTGGTGCTGATGATATTAAGATAATCAATATTAATGTTGATGCTATGAATCCAGTTATTCCTATGCAACAAGATCGTATGCTGTCGATGAGTTCTAAGGGTCAAGAGCATTCTGTGCCAGTAGCTTCTCCAGGTCAAAGTCAGATTTACATGACTGTTTCAGCAAAGGTTTTGATTAAGGATTAATCTTAGTTGTTTTACTTTACTTTTATTTGGTTTTCATTATAGACTGTAACCGTCAGTATAAAAAGTAATGTAAAAAAGATTATCCAAGATGAATATACATGAATATCAGGCCAAGCAGGTTTTGAAAGAATATGGCGTTCCCACTTCACATGGTATCGTTATTTTAAAGGCAGAAGAAATTGATGATTTAATTAAAGATTTTGATGCAAATGTCTATGTTGTTAAGGCACAAATTCACGCAGGTGGCCGTGGTAAGGCTGGTGGTGTAAAGGTTGTAAGGAGCAAAGAAGAAGCAAGAAGTCTTGCGCATGATTTGTATGGTAAGACTTTGGTAACTCACCAAACAGGTCCTGCCGGACAGGTGGTTAAAAGGGTTTATATTGAGTCGGGTTGTGATATTGCTAAAGAATATTATTTCAGCGCAGTGCTAGATAGAGCAACTAATCGTATTACGTTCATGGCCTCGACTGAAGGCGGAGTTGATATTGAAGATGTAGCTGAAAAAACGCCAGAAAAAATCATAAAAATATCAGTTGATCCAGCTACTGGCATTCAGCCTTTTCATTGTCGTTCAATAGCATTTAGGCTTGGCTTTAAAGCTGATCAAGCTAAGCAAATGATGAAAATTGTAGATTGTCTGTATAAAGCATTTATTGCTACAGACGCTTCACAAATTGAAATTAATCCATTGGTCGTTACCACGGAAGGTAACTTATTAGCACTTGATGCAAAAATGAACTTTGATGAAAATGGTTTGTTTCGTCATCCAGAGATAGCATTACTTCGCGATGAGGATGAAGAAGACGAGCTAGAAGTACGTGCAAGCAAGGTAGATTTAAGTTATGTGCGAATGGATGGTAATATTGGCTGTATGGTTAATGGAGCTGGTTTGGCGATGTCTACTATGGATATCATTAAGTTGTATGGTGCAGAACCTGCAAACTTTTTAGATGTAGGTGGAGGAGCTGACAAAGAAAGGGTGACTGAGGCATTTAAGATTATTTTATCTGATAAATCGGTAAAGGGTATATTAGTCAATATTTTTGGTGGCATTATGCGTTGTGATATTATTGCCGAAGGTATTGTTGCTGCTGCCAAAGAGGTAGGAATGAACTTACCATTAGTCGTAAGACTTGCTGGTACTAATTTTGAATTAGGCAAAGAAATATTAGCTAATTCAGGTTTAAAAATTATTGCTGCAGACGATCTAGGTGATGCTGCAGATAAAATTGTAAAAGCTATATAATTTCAGGTCAATAAACATGTCTATATTAATAAATAAAAATACTAAAGTAATATGCCAGGGCTTTACTGGTGCGCAAGGGACGTTTCACTCAGAGCAAGCAATAGAGTATGGAACAAAAATGGTTGGAGGAGTAACTCCAGGCAAAGGTGGTCAAACACATTTAGATTTGCCAGTTTATAATACAGTGCAAGAAGCTGTTGATAGAACTGGAGCAAATGCAAGTGTAATTTATGTCCCGCCGCCATTCGCAGCAGACTCTATCCTAGAAGCAATCGAAGCTAAGGTAGAACTTGTCATATGTATAACAGAGGGAATTCCGGTTCTTGATATGCTAATGGTAAAACGTGCATTAGTTGGTTCTAAAACGCGGCTAGTTGGCCCTAATTGCCCTGGTGTCATTACACCCGGTGAGTGTAAAATTGGTATTATGCCTGGTCATATTCACAAGAAGGGAAAAATTGGTATAGTTTCTAGATCTGGTACCTTGACTTATGAAGCTGTAGCTCAAACTACTGCAGTTGGCCTTGGTCAATCTACATGCGTAGGGATCGGTGGTGATCCAATTAATGGTACAAACTTCATTGATTGTCTTGATTTATTTATTCATGATCCTGAAACAGAAGCTATAATCATGATTGGTGAAATTGGTGGTACTGCAGAAGAAGAAGCGGCTGAGTTCATTAAGAGATCAAAAACGACAAAACCTATTGTTGGATTTATCGCAGGTGTAACGGCCCCTCCAGGCAAGAGAATGGGGCACGCTGGTGCAATTATCTCTGGTGGTAAAGGTTCTGCTGGTGATAAGTTAGAGGCTTTAAAAAGCGCAGGATTAGTTATTTCAGACTCGCCTGCGAACATTGGTAAAACAATGCATACATTGATTAAATAAATCAATAAACTACCGTTACCATAAGTGAAGTGAGGCCGTCCTAGTTATATAAAATTATAACTAGGACGGCTTTATTTATATCAAAAAATCTTAAATTGATAGAATTTATTACTTCCTCGAAATCTTTGGTGATATTGATGCTTTTCTTGATTTGCTGGGATCAAATATTTGCATGATGCAAAAACTCTTTTAACTGATCAAGGCACTGTGGCATATTTTTGCGACCAAATCCAATCCTGAAATGGTTACTACTATAGTCATAGATCGATGCTGGCATGAGAAGTACATTTTGCTTGCTAACCAATCTTTCGCAGAAAAACTCAATAGACTCTTCACCTTTATATTTTACAAATCCAACGCATCCACCTTGTGGTCGCACCCATTCGAAAAGGTGGCTATAATCTATGAAAAACTGATCAAGAAGTTTAAGGTTATCAGTGACAATCTTGTTGTTACGTTCTAGGATTTTATCCTTATTGCGCAAAGAGATTAAGCTTAATATTTCAGCAGGAGCACTGTTACAGATAGAAGTATAATGCTTAACATGCTCTATCTTTTTCAGCATTTTTTTATCTTGGCATGCTAACCAACCAATACGAAGACCAGCCATACCAAAAGCTTTGCTCATTACTCCAAGAGATAATCCTTTATCATAGCAGGTTGCGGCAGCAGAAGCCCATGGGGTATTTGGAACACCAAGAAGCCTATAAACCTCATCAGAAAATAGCCAAATTCCTCTTGATTCACATATTCCAATAAGTGCTTTGAGCTCCTCCTCTTCTATAACTTGGCCAGTAGGGTTATGAGGGAAATTGATGACAATGCATTTTGTATTAGACTTAATGGCATTTTGAATAGTATTTAGATCAATGCACCAGTTATTTTCTTCTCTAAGTTGTACTTCTGTAACTTGCGCCCCTTTCAGCTTTGGGATTTCAAGAAGCGATTGATAGCATGGGGTCAGAACTATCACATGATCACCTGTTTCAATTAATGCATGGAGAGCACAAAATATTCCTTCTTCAGCACCTGCAAACATCAAAATATTGTCTGAATCTAGCCCTGGATACAATCCTTGCGCAACAGTATTACGAAGGATAGTTAGGCCCATAGCCTCGGTGTAGCTAAGGCGTAAATTATTCCATAAATCGTTCTCTTCGTTATCTGCCATATCTAAAATATCTGACATTTCAAAGCTCTCTGCATCTGAACAACATAACAAATACTGAGCAGAGAATTCATATTTTGCTAGGTATTCCTCTAATTTAAAAACATTCATTCATTCCTCCATTCTTTTAAGTATTTAAATATAGTTGCTCTGCCAAGATTCAAAACTTTCGCTATATAATCAGCTGCTTTTTTCTCATTAAAGGCCCCTAAATTTAATAAATGCTTGGTCAGAGCCTTTTTGTCACTTTGAGACAGAGAAGTGAAGTTTAAGCCGTGATTTTGCAAATAAGAATGAATGCTTACATGTAATTTCTCTTGCCAATCATTAGCAAATAAAGATTGTGGTTGATGAGTGACGTTTTTTTGAAGTAAGGCGCTACTTAATTCTTGCATCTTGCTGAATACTGAGATATCACAATTGATGCAAAGAAGGTATTTTTCTTCCAAGCTAATCGAAATTGATTTCACAAGTCGTCCATCAAAGTTAATTTTTGTATAGACTATATAGTCTATATTATTGAGTGCTTCTTGATCAAGTATGCTTGCATCTCCTACTGATCGACCAGAGAGTGTACCATTAATATAAGCAATGCTGTTTTTAGCAATATCATGAATGACTACCTCAACCAAAGGTTCTGTCAAACGCACAATGGCATCACATATTGGAATGTAATTGGATAAAATCATTTATATACCTCGTAGTCCATATAATTGTATAATATATACTATTTCATATTGATTATCAATGGATAATAGACTCAAAAGTATATAATTTACCATAATGAATGATGGTCATTAAGTTGTTATGGATAATTTATATGCTATATTCAGCAAATGGCTCTATGAATTTGAATTTTTGCTGGAGGGCTGAATATCTGTAGGTTTTAGTACTATCTGCGTGTATAGTATAGGTGGCTTATTTTGATGTTAGTGAGATAAAGTAAGAGAGTATAAAACTAGAATATAATGCAATAAAAATGGTGCCGCTAGGGAGAATTGAACTCCCGACCTCATCATTACCAATGATGCGCTCTACCACTGAGCTATAGCGGCCTTTTAATCTATTGAATATTTCAGCATTATTAGCATAATATATGTTATAGATAAAGGAAAAACTAAATCATATGCCAGAGAATAAACAAAAACAAAAAATTCCCGTTAAATCCAAGGAAAAAATTATTAAATTATCATCAGCTTTGAGGAAGAATTTAGAGCGTCGCAAACAGGCTAAAAATGTTGATAAAGAATAAAGGTTAGGAGTTATTTATATGAACGAACTATATATTGGTTTTATGAGTGGCACTTCTTTAGACGGTGTGGATGCCTCACTTATTCGTACAAATGGTGTGGATAAATTTACTCCTATAGAAAATATACATATATCTTATCCAACAGTTTTTAGAGATAAAATGCGAAATTTACTTACTCATATAGGGCCATTTCTTGAGTTAGAAAAACAACTAACTGAGTTTCATATAGAAGCAGCGCAACAAATATTAAATAAGACAAAATTAAATTCTAAAGAGATAAAAGCTCTGGGTTTTCATGGTCAGACTTTGTTTCACAAGCCACAAGAAGGCTTAACGTTGCAGATTGGTAATCCGCATTTATTGGCTAAAGAAACAGGTATTGATGTGGTGCATGATTTTAGGCGTCGAGATGTCTCTTTAGGTGGTCAAGGAGCTCCATTAGTGCCAATTTTCCATGAATTATTAATGCAAACTCAGACGCCGCCAGTAGCTGTGGTGAATATAGGAGGAGTTGCCAATATTACTTATGTTGATAAAGATAGTCTTATTGCATTCGATACAGGGCCTGGTGGAGCATTGATAGATGATGCAATGCTAGAATATTTTGGTAAGCCATTTGATAATCATGGAGAGATAGCAGCAAGCGGCAAGGTTGATAAGTTGCTAGTAAATAAAGTTCTTTCGAGGAGGTATTTTAGAGATCCTTATCCCAAATCTCTTGATCGTAATTCCTTTATATTTTTAAAAGATGAGTTTTCATTACATTCACCTGCAGAGATTATTGCCACGTTAACATACATAACCTCCGCTTCTATTGCCAAGGCGCTTTTTGCTTTGCCAAAAATTCCTACCAAGTTGTTTCTTTGTGGTGGAGGAAGACAAAACACGCAAATGATTGCATGGATTAAAGAAATTTTAACTCAAGAAAAGAAAGGGTGTAAAATAGAGGATATTTCAACGATCAATAACCTTGATCCAGATTATATTGAATCTCAGGCCTTTGCTTATCTTGCTGCTCGGTTTTTTCAAAATTTACCAAGCGCTTTTCCTAGTACGACAAATGCCTCTAAAGATAACATTTGCGGCTGTTTTGTACAAAGTAGCAATAATGATTGATATTTATGTCACATTTATTGTTTTATGCGCTTCAGAATATTTATAATATAGGTTTTAAAACCATATGGGCTGATATATAGTCGTACATGTGTTATCCTTTAGATAGTACTAGTTTAGTTATCTAGTGGGTAATTTTAATTGTTAATTTTAGTAATGGAGTTTTATTATGTTAAAAAATATTGCAGTAGCATTTATGGCTGTTGTTTTGCTATCTGGTTGTAGTTCTTCTACTGGTAGATATGGTGATAACAACAAGCATATTGTTGAATTTGAAAGAGTAATCGGTGATAGAGTATTCTTTGACTTAAACAGTTCAAGCCTGACATCAGAAGCACAAAGCACTTTGATGCGTCAAGCTGAATGGTTAGAAGATCATAAATTATTTAGCATCACTATTGAAGGTCATTGTGATGAAAGAGGAACAAGAGAGTACAATGTTGCTCTAGGTGAGCGTAGAGCTGATTCAGTGAAGAAATTCCTTGCTCAGCACGGTATTGATACAAATCGTATAGATACAATTTCTTATGGTAAAGAAAGACCAGCAGTAATTGGCAATGAAGGTGAAGCATTTGCAAAAAATCGTAGAGGCGTAACAGCTATTAAATAAGCTGTTATTCTAATATAATTTAGAGCCCAAAGGCCGGTATTTCCTAGGAAGTACCGGCCTTTTTATAATGATATTTTTAAGGGGATCTTGTTTTGGTAATAGAAATATAGGAATTAAATAAACCTTTAATTCCTATATTTCTATTATTAGATGATGTTACGAATATTTTTTTAGTACATCTTTTATAATTTTTTTGGCAATTGGCGCTGCCGCCCGGCCTCCGCCTCCCCCGTGGTCATAATAAACGGATATGGCAAATTTAGGTGTATTAAATGGAGCATAGCCAGTAAAAATAGCGTGATTACGGCTTTCCCAGTTAATATCTTCGCGACTTAGGTTATCCGCAGCATTTTTCTTGGCCTGCACTTGCGCAGTTCCAGTTTTCCCAGCCATACGCATTGATTTATAATTGACGCGACTTAGATAACCGGTTCCCCCAGGGCTATTAATAGTGTGATATAAAGCCGTTTTTATTATATCTAGATGTTCAAGACTAACATCTATTTGGGTATATTCCGTTTCTGAACTTACTATCCTTGGAGTCAATAGCTTGCCACCATTGGCAATTGCTGCAATCATACGCGTTAGTTGCAGTGGAGTAGTAAGCAAAAACCCTTGACCAATGGATAGATTTAAAGTATCTCCAAGGTTCCATCTAGTACCATATTTTTCTTTTTTCCAAACTTGTGATGGTATAAACCCAGACAACTCCCCTGGCAAGTCAATATTTGTACGCTGACCAAAACCAAATTTTGTAGCTACTTCAAGTATTTTATCCGGTCCGATTTGTCGTGCAATGCCATAAATATAGCTATTACACGAATGTTTTATAGCATCAATCATATTTAAGGCGCCATGACCACGGCTTCGCGAACAACGAAATTTATTACCTCCTAGAATAGGACCACCTGTACATATAATTTTATCATCAGGATTAACTCCGCTTTCTAATGCAGCCAGGGCAGTAATAATTTTGAAGATAGAACCAGGTGGGTACAAGCCTTTTATAGTTTTATCAATTAAAGGCCTGTATGGATTATTCATCAAGCTATTCCAGTATTTTGTAGAAAGGTTAATAAACTTATTAGGATCATAACCAGGGGAAGAGCTACAAATTAACATACCGCCATTAGTACAATCCATTACAATTGCACTACATCCCTTAGGACTTAAGTAAGATGTTATTTTTTTTTGTAAAATTGAATCGATATTAAGGTATAGATTTTTCCCAGAAATACTAGCATTTTGTCCTAGCTCTCTTACGTATTTACCATAAGCATTGACTTCAATACGTTTATGTCCAAACTCACCTCTGAGTTCGTTTTCATAATAACGTTCTATACCATTTTTACCTACTTTGAAATTCTCATCAATGAAGCTTGGCAAAAGTTTTGTTGTATTGGGGCGCCCCATATATCCTAATATATGCACAGTAGATGCATCATTTGGGTAATGTCGATCGAATCCAGCATCTATAAATACGGACTTTAGTTCTGGGCGTCTTTCTTCGATAACCGCTATTTGTTGCCAATCCAGGCAATCCACAATAATAGCAGGCACACGTCGTCCACCTCTCTTTACTCTTTTTTGTATTTCGTGTATTTGCTCATTATCAAGTTCAAGAATTTTGCTAATTAGATCTATTTCAAGTGAGAATTTAGGGTTGCCATTCTTGTCCAGAAGCAGTCTAAAGCAGCTATTGTTTTTTGCGATGGTTTCGTTGTTGACATCAAAAATCTCGCCCCTTGTTGGATTTATGACGATCATTTTAATACTATTTTTATCAGATAATGTCTTATAGTCATCTTTTTTGAGGAATTGCATATAAAACATTCTTCCGGCAAGTAAGAACAATAAACTAAGCTTTCCAATTCCTATGACAAAAGTACGCCTAGTGACCATTTGTTTATTAAGCATATTTTCATCTAACATATTTGCTAAGTGTTTGAATTGGTTTTTTTATTAAAATAGATATTATTGGATAAGCAAAAATGGTAGTTAAAAAATAGAATATTATGGCAAATCCTTCGATGTGATGGGTGCTTTTAATAGTTACTATTAAATATCTACTTAAAATTATTACTAGACTATACACACAAAATATTGCTAAATTAGTTTGATAGTTTTTTAGCACAAACCATCTGCTCATCAGTTTTAAACCTTTGTGAGCTATTATAAAGATAAGCGGACTAGTACCTATGGGTAGATTATATATTTGATCAACAAATATTCCAGCCAAGAATAAATGCCAATATCTTACATCACTATGTGTGCTTAAATAATAAATAATAATTAAATCAAAAGCTGGAAAAATTTCACTATGTGGCCCCAATTTATGCCATTCAAACGGCAATATCAATAATATACTTAGGTAAAGTATATTTATGGTAATTAATAGGATTTTTGATATTAATTTAAACATAGTATTTAGATATTATTGCGTTGATTTACGGCGGCATTCATAATGAAACCAAAGCCAATAAGCATTGATGCCATCATTGTTCTACCATATGATACAAGAGGTAAAGGTATACCAACAGCAGGAAGTATCCCCATAACCATTGCAACGTTGATAAATATATGACTAAAAAATAGGGTAGTTATGCCTATCGCCATAAGTTTTGCAAACTGTGCTCGACAATTAATTGCTATATGTAGTGAGCTTATTATTAATATCGAATATAAAATAAGTAAAGCAACTCCACCTATAAATCCCAATTCTTCTGTTAAGAAAGCAAAGATAAAATCTGTTTGGTGTTCAGGGAGAAAGTTTAATTGACTTTGTGTGCCACTCAATAGTCCTTTACCAAATAAACCACCAGATCCGATGGCAATTTTTGATTGTATTATATTATAACCAGCGCCTAGAGGGTCTCTTTCTGGGTCTAGAAAAGTCAAGATTCTATTACGTTGATAGTTATGCATCATCATCCATATTAATGGCATTGTAGCTATCCCTACGGCACCAGAGATTATAAAATAGACTAACCTTATACCGGCCGCAAAAAACATAGTAATAACTACAATTATAGTTATGATACCAGTGCCCAAATCTGGTTGTTTTATAACAAGAGCTATAGGTATAATGGATGCAATTATAGGTATTAATATCTTGTGTTTATTAAAATTATATTTAGCACTTTCATTGAAATATTTAGCTAACATTAGCACTATTGATATTTTCACTAATTCTGATGGTTGTATAGTAAAAATACCTAAATCAATCCAACGAGTAGCGCCCATTGCAGATTTCCCAGTAAATTCAACTACAATTAATAATATGAATGTAAATGCATGAAATAAATAGGAAAGGTGATAAATCAATCTTAAATCCAGCATAGCTATCAAAATTGATATAGGCATAAAGACACTAAAAACAACAATTTGCTTTGATGCCCATGGTTCAATATGTCCTCCTGCTGCAGAATATAGTAAAATAAATCCATAAATGCATATAAGCGAAATCAATAATGGGATAGATAGCGGGATTCGCTTAATTTTTTTTAAAAACTGCTCTTTGCTATGTTCCATGATTAATTTGCATTATAAATTAATTTATATCTAGGGAGCTGTAATGTGATGGTAGTGCCCTCACCTTTTGTACTATCTATTAGAATTTTGGCGTCATGAGCGTCTAATAACATTTTGACAATGGGTAGTCCCAAGCCATATGACCCCGTATTATTATAATCAGAGCCATATACGGTACCATATGCGCTAAGAGCAATTGGTAACTCTTCCTCACTCATGCCAATACCTTGGTCGATTATTTTTATTTCTAATTTTTTTCTTACAAACTCCGCTGTTATCCTGATGGTAGTATTATCTTTAGAATATTTTATACTGTTGCTAATTAAATTACTCATAATTTGTACAAATCTTCTCTTGTCACATATTAATAATGGTAAATCATCACTTATGTTGGATAAGATATTGATATTTCGTTTATTATATCGAGCTAGAGTATTGTTTGTTGCTTCATTGATGATATCGTTAATATTATTTAAAGTATTTATTATTTTGAATTTACCTTCAAGAATTTGATTTTCATCGAGTATATCTGTAATAAAATCTAAGATTAGTTGAGAGTTGTCGTGAATACCTACGGCGTATTCTTTATACTTATTTGGTAATTTACCCATTAATTCCTTAATCATAATTTCTGATCCTGTGGTTATGAATCCTAAAGGAGATCTGATTTCATGAGCAGTGAATGCAAGAAAATCCGTTTTTGCTTTAGTAGCATTATTAGCTATTGCCGTTGCCTTTTCTGCTTTTGTTCGTAAAAATGTTTCCCTTTTGTAGATAGAAATTATTATGAATAAACATAAAAATGCAAATATACATACCTCAATGAATTTTTTAGCTATACTCTCAATGATATCCTGTTTTATTATATAATTATCTATATTAACTATAATAATAAATGGTAGACCTTTGAGAGGTGTGATGAAATAATTTACTCCATTTACCATATCAAGATAGGATAAATTTTGCGCATTATTTGCGTTAGCCTTTAATGTTTTTAGTACGTTAATTAGGTTTATATCTAATTCTTCATCATTTATAAGATTTTCTATAGAGGGTTTTGATTGAGCCACTACTTTCAATGCTGGATCAAGAATAACAAAATTAATACTTTTGTTGGTTTTTCTTAGATTTAAGCTCCTTATCATAGTATTAATATCATAGCTTAATACCACTGATCCAATATATTTGTTGCTTCTACTATCTGCTATATTATCAATAATTTTGAGACTATGCTCTTTGCTGGTTTTGCTACTAGTATAAAAAGATATTTTATTCTTCCAATCAGTGTTATTAATAAGTTTAATACCTAAAGTTTCTTGTATAAATTCCGCATATCTTGGTATTTCTAGAACGCCTTGAGTGCTAGTAACAATTTCATAAAAATTATTATCAATCCAGCTAAATTTTCTCCACCCAAAAAGTAGATTAAAGTCTTGTGATGTAAAGTGATCTTTTAGAATGTGGTGTATGTACTCAAGATTACTAGGATTGATTTGTATGTTTCGGCCAATCATATTGACAAAATATCTAGAATAATTTAGGTGATCTGTGATAACTGTTTCAAGCAAAATAGCTTCAGTTTGCATATCTTTCAATATTCGTTCTTTTTTGCTAGAATAAATGCGAATAAAAGACACAAGAGTAAGAATTATAACGATTATAATTACACTAAAAGTAATCATTTGTATAGCAACTTTTTGCTCTACGGGATCGATAATAGGTTTATCCTCTGACTCATACATAAATTACTGCAAATTCCTTGGTTGAAAGATTGTTTAAAACCTTATACTATACATAATTATTTATAATACATTATTGCTTATAAACTATGAAGTTAATATTATATAATTCTCTTGCAAGAAAAAGAGAGATTTTTTCGCCTATTGATATTAACTTGGTCAAAATGTATGTTTGTGGGCCCACAGTTTACGATCATCCTCATATAGGTAACGCTAGATCGGTGGTAGTATATGATATACTATATCGTATTTTGATAAAAATATATGGAAAAAAGCAAGTATTATATGTTAGAAATATCACTGATATTGATGACAAAATTATTGTCAGAGCAGCTCAGGATAAAATATCTATCTCTGAACTAACTCAAAAAACTACAGAGTATTTTCATTCTGACATGGACTATCTCGCATGTCTAAGACCCAATATAGAACCTAAAGCTACAGATCATGTACAGGAAATGATTGATATAATAAGTAAGTTACTTGCTAAAGGCGTGGCTTACAGGGCTCGGGATCACATTTATTTTGATGTAACACAATCGACCAATTATAACGAATTATCGGGGCGTTCTTTTGAAGAAATGTTTCAGGGTGTGCGTGTGGATAACAGCGAAGATAAGAAAAGCCCAAATGATTTTGTCTTATGGAAGCCTGCTTTAGATAGTGATGATGAGTCTGCCAAATTTAATAGTCCGTTTGGTATAGGAAGGCCTGGTTGGCATATTGAATGCTCGGCAATGAGTCATAAATATCTTGGGGAAACATTTGACATACATGGCGGTGGTGCTGATTTAATATTTCCGCATCATACTAATGAGATCGCACAAAGTTGTGCTGCTTTCCCGGGCTCTGACTTTGCAAAAACTTGGGTGCATAATGGTTTTTTAACTGTGAACCATGAAAAAATGAGTAAATCATTAAATAATTTTATAACAGTGCAAGATTTAATTAGCCAGGGCGTAAAGGGCGAAGTGGCAAGATTATTTTTATTAAGTAATCATTATCGAAAGCCAATAGACTATAATGAAAAAGCAATATTGGATGCAAATAAAACTATATCATACTGGTATCGTGCTATCGAAGGTATAGAAGAGGATCAATTGCAAATTCATCAAGAGTTGCCTATAAATTTTATCCAAGCATTATTAGAAGATTTAAACACCAATAACGCTATAAAAATTACTAATGATTTCGCAAAACAAGTATTTACACTAACCAATCATGAGCAAAAAAGAGAAGCAGCTAGCAATATGTTAACCTGTGCGCGATTTTTGGGTTTAATGCTTGGCTCGGCGCAAGATTGGTTTCAAACTATTGGTAATATAGAGCAAGTGGATCAATTAATTGCCAGAAGAGTAGTTGCTAAAAAAGTTAAAAATTGGAAATTGGCAGATAGTATCCGAGATCAGTTGATGGATATGGGGGTAGTGATTGAAGACAGGGGTGATGGCTCTACTACTTGGAAAAGAAGGTAATTACAAATCACTTGCTAAAAGACTATAAAATCTTTATAACTAATGCACTAAATTAAAAATTAATAAAGGTTTTACTTATGACTCTACAATACACATTCTCTATTATTAAACCAGACGCTACAGAAAGAAACTTAACTGGTAAAATTAATTCTTATCTAGAAAACGCAGGGCTACAAATTGTAGCGCAAAAAATGGTAAAGTTAACAGATGCTCAAGCAAAAGAGTTTTATGCTGAACACTCGGAAAGACCATTTTTTAATAGCCTAATAAGCTACATGACATCTGCTCCAGTGGTATTGCAGGTATTAAGGGGCGAGAATGCGATTGTAAAAAATAGAGACGTCATGGGAGCAACTAATCCAGCTGAAGCTAAGCCTTCTACAATTAGAAAGGATTTTGCTAAAGATATTGAGGCTAATAGTATTCATGGTTCAGACAGCGCAGAAAGTGCTCAACGTGAAATTAATTTTTTCTTTGCAAAAGAAGAGATATTTGGGTAATTGTTTCACGTGAAGAAAGAATATAGTGTAGTTGTAATAGGAGCGGGGCATGCGGGTTGTGAAGCTGCTGCCGCGTCGGCTAAAACTGGTGTCGATACTTTGCTTATTACATTGAAGCCAGAAAACTTAGGAGAGATGTCATGCAATCCAGCAATAGGAGGCGTGGCTAAGGGTATTCTTGTTAAAGAAATAGATGCCTTAGATGGCTTGATGGGTCGGATAATAGATAAATCTGGCATACATTATAAAATGCTCAATGAGAGTAAAGGTCCAGCGGTATGGGGGCCAAGAGCTCAAGCGGATAGACAGTTATATAGAAAAGCTATGTTTGAAGAGCTTTCAAATTATCCTAATCTCACTATTTTGTATGATTCAGTTGAAGATGTAAAAATTCACGATAAAGAAATTCAAGCAGTTATTACTAAAAATAATAATGAAATTAAGTGCAATAAGGTTGTTCTAACTACAGGGACTTTTTTAGATGGCTTGATTCATATTGGAAAAAAAACTATTCCAGCTGGTAGGGTTGGAGAATCGCCATCTTATGGATTATCCAATACTCTTAAATCTCTAGGCTTTAGAGTGGGTCGTTTAAAAACAGGGACTCCTCCAAGAATAGATGGCACGACGATTGATTATTCAAAATTAGAGCGCCAGCCCGGTGATAAAGTGCCACGACCATTTTCTGAAATGACCAAGAGCGTAGAGGTTCCGCAAATAGAGTGTTACATAACTCATACTACAGAGGACACTCATGACATAATCCGCGCTAATCTAGATCAATCTGCGATGTATTCTGGACAAATAGAGGGGGTGGGGCCAAGATACTGTCCGTCTATTGAAGATAAAATAGTACGTTTTAGTTCTAAAACAAGCCATCAAATATTTTTAGAGCCTGAAGGTTTGAATGATATTACTATTTATCCTAATGGTATTTCCACCTCTTTGCCTGAAGAGGTGCAGGAGCAGTGGATTAAAACTATACCTGGTTTAGAGAATGCGACAATTATAAAACCAGGATACGCAATAGAATATGATTATGTGGATCCAAGAGAATTAAAATCAACATTAGAGACGAAAAAAATCAAGGGTTTTTATTTTGCTGGTCAAATCAATGGTACTACTGGCTACGAAGAAGCCGGAGCTCAGGGAATAGTAGCAGGAATAAATGCTGCTCTTGCGTGTCAAAATAAGCCAGCATTCGTATTAACGCGTGCAGAGGCGTATATTGGCGTTATGATTGATGATCTTGTTAATTTAGGAACGTCTGAGCCGTATAGGATGTTTACTTCTAGATCTGAATATAGACTATCTCTCCGAGCTGATAATGCGGACCTAAGATTAACTCCAAAAGCTCTTGCATTAGGAATAGTATGCTCTGATAGAAAAAAAATATTTGAAATAAAGCTGAGTGCTATCGAGGTAACAAGAGAGGCTTTGTTATCGATGATGATTACTTCTAGCGAGCTTGTGAAATTCAAGGTAGCAGTAGCGCAGGACGGTTCTAAAAAATCGGCTTATCAATTGATTGGATTGCCTAATTTTGGTTTGGATAAGACAAAAGAAATCTTTGCGAGGTTAGCTGATTTAGACGAGCCTAGTTTACAATATTTACAAATTGAGTCAAAATATTCCGTATATCTTAAAAGACAAAATATGGATATTCAGTTATTCAATACAGAAGAATACTACGTTATCCCAGAAAATTTAGATTATTCTATTATTAATAGCCTCAGCACTGAAATCAAAGACAAGTTGATTTTTCATAGGCCTGCAACTATAGGGGCAGCAAGGCGTATATCTGGAGTTACTCCTGCTGCATTAACCGCAATTATTGTTTATCTTAAAACTAAATATTCTTCATGATTATTGATATTGAAAGTTTCGTTTCACGTGAAATTTATGAGAGGCTAATGGAGTACACTAAGCTTTTATTGAAGTGGAATAACACGATAAATCTTATTGCTTCTAGTACTGTTCATGAAGTAGCGCAAAGACATATAGTTGATTCTTTGCAGCTATTTAAATTTATTGAGAACAAGGATATTGTAATAGTAGATCTTGGCTCAGGAGCTGGATTACCAGGTATAATTTTGTCTATAGCCGGAATTAAAAAGGTGACTTTAGTTGAGAGTAATTCAAGAAAAGTAGCGTTCTTGCGTCAAGCGGCTCAATTATCGCAAGGTGAGGTCGAGGTTGTGAATGAGAGGCTCGAGGAGGTCGCTGGTTTAAAGTGTGATATAGTAACGTCGCGTGCTTTTGCGGATCTTGATAAAATATTTACTCTTAGTCAAGGTGTTGCAGTGGCGAATAAATATTTGTTGCATAAAGGGGAGAGGTATCAGGAGGAAATTTCTAAAGCTAAGAAACATTGGTTGTTTAATAGTAAAGTTCATGATAGCATCACGTCTGATTATGGTAAAATTTTAGAAATTACAGATGTAAAGCATATTCCATGAGTGCAAAAATCATATCTATTGTGAATCAAAAAGGTGGGGTTGGTAAAACAACAACTGCTGTAAATTTGGCCACAATATTTGCAGTGATGGATAAGCGAGTATTGTTGATTGACCTTGATTCTCAAGGTAATACTAGCAGTGGTTTGGGGGTTCGACAGGAGCAGCGCAAAGTTACTTCGTATCATTTATTTTGTGGTTTAGCTTCTATAGATAAAGCGATTTATTCTACTGAAATACCTGGCCTATCTATTATTACTTCAAATACTAATTTAGCTGCGGTTGAAATTGAGTTGTTAGATAAGGAGAACCATGAACTGATTCTTAAAAATCTTTTGTTTCCGATATCTCAAGCTTACGATTATGTTATAATTGACTGCCCACCTTCGTTAAATTTATTGACCCTTAATGCCCTTGTGGCTAGCAATGAAGTAATCATCCCAATGCTTTGTGATTTTTATTCACTAGAAGGTTTAAGTCATTTGTTGAAAACAATTGAGATAGTAGAAAAAAAATTGAATCCACGGATTAAGGTGGGGGGAATTTTATTTACTATGTACGATAAAAGAAACCGCTTAACCGAGCAGGTAGAAAAAGATGTTCGTTCTTGTTTGGGCGATATGGTATATCATGTAACTATTCCTCGTAATGTTCGGGTGTCCGAGGCGCCTTCTCATGGAAAATCCGTGATAATATATGACCATAAATGCTCTGGCTCACTGGCGTATATAAGTTTAGCAAAAGAAATAATGGCTAAAGAAAAGAGCCAATTAATAAAGTAGGAAAAATATGAGAAATAAAGCCCTTGGTAGAGGTTTATCTTCCTTATTAAAAGAAGAAATAGTACCGATAGAAATCACGCAAACTAGTAATAATGTCGATATATCTTTGGTTGAAGCCAACAAAAACCAGCCAAGGAAACATTTTGATGAGGAGAAAATAAAAGAGCTTGCAGATTCTATAGTAAGCCATGGCGTTGTACAACCTATTATTGTTAATAAGATCACAGATGGGAAATATCAGATTATTGCTGGAGAGCGTAGGTTTCGGGCTTGCAAACTTGCTGGTTTAAAAACAATTCCAGTTGTAGTGAAGGAGTTGAGCCAGAAGGATATACTTGAAATTGCTTTGATCGAAAATATACAGCGCCAAGAATTAACTGCTATTGAAGAGGCGGAAGGTTTTCAACAATTAGTACAAAATTATGGGTATAGTCATAATGAACTTGCTGTTGCTGTTGGTAAAAGCAGGAGTCATGTTGCTAATTTATTGCGTTTGAATAATTTGCCAGCTTCTATAAAAATTATGATTAATAAAAGGCAGCTTAGTATGGGGCATGCTAGATGTTTAATTGGTTTAGAGAATGCTGAAGCATTGGCTGCAAAAATTATCGCCAATGATTTAAATGTGCGACAAGCTGAGGAATTGGCTGGTAACAAGCGTAAACCAACGCGTAATAATAAAGCGTCGGTGAAAGAAGAAGCACCTGTGGATGAAGATATAATAATGCTAGGTCAGTCATTAAGTGAAAAATTTGGTGTTAAAGTTGTTGTTGAAAATTCTTGGAATGGCGGTAAGATATCATTTCATTACAGCAATCTGGAAGAGCTGGATTCAATTTTAACAAGGTTTAATTAAATTTATGGAATTATTTTTAGATAGCGTCGATGGTACGGAAATTGAAAAATACAGCACTTTTATAGATGGTATTACTACAAACCCGTCATTGATGGCATCTTCTAAAGAAAATTTTTATGATACTGTAGACAAAATTTGTGCTTTAGTTAAGGGAGATGTGAGTATTGAAGTGGCGTCTAACGATTTTAAAACTATGGTTGAAGAAGGTGATAAAATTGTTGCGATTGCAGCAAATATAGTTATAAAACTGCCAGTAACTTGGGATGGTTTAAAGGCGTGTAAATATTTTACAGATAAGGGACATAAAGTAAATATGACTTTATGTTTTTCAGCTAGTCAGGCCTTATTGGCAGCTAAAGTGGGCGCCACCTATATTTCTCCATTTATTGGAAGACTAGATGATGTTGGCGAAGATGGTATGCAGCTAATTTCTGAAATTCGCACAATTTATGATAATTATGAATTTAAAACAAAAATATTAGCAGCTTCAATTAGAACAATTCAGCATGTTACGGATGCTGCATTATATGGAGCCGATGTTGCAACTATTCCAGCAAAGCTTATGTCGCAATTAGTTGTTCACCCTTTGACAGATAAAGGGCTAGAGCAGTTTAATCAGGATTGGGCAAAATCAGGGATGAAAATTTAATTTTAATATATTAAGGAAAAAGAATGTCATATCAGTACACGTATGTAATGAAAGGCCTAAGTAAGGCTATTAACGGTAAGCAAATTTTAAAGGAAACTTGGCTATCATTTTTGCCTGGCGCCAAGATTGGCATTATCGGCCATAATGGAGCTGGTAAGTCGACGTTGTTAAAAATCATGGCTGGTCTTGATAAAGAGTATGAGGGAGAAGCCTTTATTGCCGATGGGGTCAAAGTTGGTTATTTGCCTCAAGAGCCGCATTTAGATCCTAGTAAAAATGTCTTTGAAAATATTATGGATGGTTTGGCTGAAAAGAAAGCGCTAATCGATGAATTTAATGAAGTCAGCGCTAAATTTGCTGAGGAAATGACTGATGATGAGATGAATGATTTACTTATCAGACAAGGCGATTTGCAAGAAAAAATCGATGCTTGTGATGGTTGGAGCATTGAAAGAGAAGTTGACATGGCTATGAGTGCATTGCGTTGTCCACCGAAGGATGCCGACGTCACTAAAATTTCTGGTGGTGAAAAAAGACGTGTAGCATTATGTAAATTATTGCTAGAAAATCCTGGTATGATTTTGCTGGATGAGCCAACAAATCACCTGGATGCAGAGTCAGTTTCATGGCTGGAAAACTATTTAAAAAATTACAAGGGCACTGTGGTAGCCATTACGCACGATCGTTATTTTTTAGATAATGTTGCTGAATGGATATTAGAAATTGATCGTGGTGCGTGTGTGCCTTGGCATTCAAATTATTCTGCATGGTTAAAGCAAAAGCAAGAAAAATTAGCTGGTGAAGACAAAGAGGATGATGATCGTTCAAAGCAGTTAAAGCGTGAATTAGAATGGGTCCAGCAATCGCCTAAGGCTCGTCAGGCTAAGAGTAAAGCTAGGATTAATGCTTATCAAGAGTTGTTAAATAAAAAGCGTGATGATAGTAATGGTGCTGCACAAATTATTGTACCAAACGGTCCAAGGTTAGGTGATTTAGTTATAGAGGTAAATGATTTATCAAAGCAATTTGCTGGTCGTGATCTGCTTAAAGATTTTAGTTTCAGAGTTCCGCCTGGTGCGATTGTAGGAATAGTTGGACCGAATGGTGCTGGTAAATCCACCTTGTTCAATATGATTACAGGAAAAATAGAGCCAGATGCGGGCAGCATTAACATTGGTGATACTGTCAAGCTTGGTTATGTTGATCAGTCTAGAGATCATTTAGATGATAATAAAAATGTATGGGAAGAGATTTCTGAAGGTTTAGAAGTTTTAGAACTTGGTGATTTATCTGTGAAAAGCAGAGCTTATTGTTCTGCGTTTAATTTTAAAGGCGCGCAGCAGCAAAAGAAGGTTGGGCAATTATCAGGTGGTGAGCGTAACAGAGTGCATTTGGCAAAGTTGTTGAAGGAAGGAGCTAACGTTATTCTTCTCGATGAACCTTCGAATGATTTAGATGTTGATACGCTTAGAGCTCTAGAGGATGCCATTTTAGATTTTGCTGGTTGCGTGTTTGTGATTAGTCACGATCGCTGGTTTCTAGATAGGATTGCTACTCACATTATTTCTTATGATAAAGATGGCAGCGCTACTTGGTTTGAGGGTAACTATGAAGATTATCATAATTATATGATTAATATTGTTGGTGAGGATACAAAAAATCCTAAATATAAACATAAAAAATTGGCTTAATCTTTAAATATGTCTTTATTTGAGATTTTAGTAGTAGTGATAGTTGGTTTTTTGGTGGCCAAGCCTGAGGATTTCCCTAAAATTATAAGAAAATTTAGGGAAATGCGGGCTTTTATCACTAATACTAAGCAAGAAATTATGTCTCATTTAGATCCAATTACTGAGCTAAAAGAGTCAGCTCTGGAGGAAATTTCTGTAAATTTAGATGAAGAAATGGACCAGATGAATTTTTACTTGGAGAAAATTGCTAATTTAGGCTCAGAATATGAAGGTGAATATTCCCTTACATCTATTAAAGAGCATTATCGTAAAGTAGTTAAAGCTAAAATGAAGCAAGATAATTGATAATATAAATTAAATGTTAGCAAAATTTTTTCTAGTAAAAAGAAAAGAAACTTATTATTAAATAATTAAATTAAATTTCTTAAAATAATGACAAAACATATATCAGAAGAAAAAGGCGCAGAGTATTTCATGAATTCTCTGGTAAATAACGAGGTTATTGGCTCATCTGTAGGACCTGCAATTGAAGTGCAGAGGGTAGAGAATGGGATGGTTTTATTTAACACTTTAATAGGTACGGTTAAGTTTTTACAGTCTATATTAAAAGTTCCACTTCGTCTGGCAGAGTTCGTTTATCATGCAATTACAGGAAATGAAGTTGACGTCGTGGGTGATGAAACTGATCTTGGTATTAGTATTGTACCTTTAGAACTTTCTGTTGTAGATGTAACAGAAGCACATCCGCTTGAATATATACTTAATTGTACAGATCAAGAAATATTAACGACAATATTTACTCCAGCAGCATTAGATGAGTTTGGTTTAACGGAATATGCTGAGATGGGTTACGGTACTGTATCTAATCATAGTGAGCAACGTTCTGTACCAAGTGCTAAAAGAAAAGCCGCTGGGTATGAGTTAATACAATTGGTATTTAGTAAACCTGAGCAGGTGATAAATATCATGATGGGATTGCAAAATCCTATAAATTCAGAAGATGATATTGAAGCTTCTACTATTACAACAGAAGGGACAAACATTCTTGCTGTTAAAGTTGAAGGGCATGCTGTCGATACAGTATTTAATGTTGCTGCTTTTAAACAAATGTTACAAAGGTATGTACCAGAATTATCAGCACATACTGCGCCAATAATTGCACAAATTGAAGAGAATTTATATTCAGTTGATTTAGAACAACTAAAACAACATGTTGGACAGCATGTGAGTGAATTATTATTTCACCAAGAAAATAATGGATCTAACCTAGTATATCGCCCGGTGGGGATTCCTTTGCCCGGTGGAAGACTTGCATTGCAATCAGACTCTAATTTGAGTGCGTATGGAGAAAAAGCTTTGTTTTATATTGCTATTGATGTTAGTGGTAGTATGGAACAAAATTTTCCTAGTTGTATTGAAAAATTACAATTAGTACTTAAAGATATTATAGATTCTACGGATAATTGGGAAATAAATTTAACGGACTTTGATTCAACTTCAAGAAGCAGAGTATTTAACTCTAATATGCATTCTTTGCAAAGCCTAGAAGAGCATGTAGCAAATTTATATGTAAGAGATTGTACGAGATTATATGATACAATGCTTGAGCAGTTTGATGCAATTGTACAAAACCACAGTGGTTATAGTAGTGTTGCTATGATAGTTTTTACAGATGGTCTAGATAATGCAAGTACTATAAAAAAGTCATCTGTGGTTACTCAAAGTGCTTTATCAAGCCGAGAAGCCGTAGAAAATTTTCAGATATTTACAATAGAACTTGGGAACCGCAATAGTGAATTTTTTACTGAATTAGCGAATGAGGCAGGTTGTACTCATATTAGTATAGATAATATAGAACAATTTCAGGAGTTAAGGCAGTATGCTGGTAGTTTATCTGAGAGCAGTCATGTGTTGAAATTTTTAGATAAAGCAATGCATACTTATCATCAAGTAATGGTTGAAGGAAAAATTTCGGTTGGTAGGAGTACGGTGTCTGTTAGCGACGTGATGACCATAGGTGGTGAAGGATATAGTATTTCGCAACCAACTTTCCCTTTATTGACTGAACTTTCTGCGCCAGATGCAGTAGAAAACTCTGAGTCATTAGAGTTGAATTTGCTTGGTGCTAACGTGAACGCCGATATTTAAATAAATTAACCTGATAGTCCAGTTTTACAACAGAAGTGTCTAAACTATCAGGTTTTTGCTCTAACTTGACTATGCGCTGGATATGCGTTAAACTTATCCAGATTGTAATTTGCTAGAAGTTTTATAAATGAGTTCAGCTTTAAACATGTTTAAGAACTGCTTCCTATTCGGGTTCTCTCGATTTATGGGCTCTGCCTCATATTATCGATTTATCATGTTTTATCATTTATTTAAGAACCAAATTAATAGCAAGAATAGGAACACACCATGCAATCTACTAGAACAAAAATTACCACACCCACTATAAACCACCAAATATCAACTATTTCTTGGTTGCTTAGTTTTGCTCTATTATCCATTACTGTTGTTTTATTAGGGCATAGCAATATAGCTTTTGCTGAAGACAAAAAATTGATTACTATAACTGAGATTGTTGAGCATCCATCGCTTGAGCAAGCAAAGCGGGGTATTATTGATGTATTGCAAGAAAATAACTACGAGTTAGGACGTAATCTTGAAATAATCCACAAAAATGCACAAGGTGCAATCGCTAATGCGTTATTGATTGCTAAGCAGTTTGTGTCTTTATCTCCTGATGCAATAGTAGCAATTTCTACTCCATCAGCTCAAGCTGCGATCAAGGCGGTTAGTGGTACTGATATACCGCTTATTTTTTCCTCAGTCACAGATCCAGTTGCTGCTGGCCTAGTAGCGAAGATTGATGTTCCTGAGGCTAATATAACAGGCGCTATTGATTATCCATTAATCGATGAAGAGATTGAATTAATACAAAAATTACTACCACATGCAAAAACTATAGGTTTCCTTTATAGTGCTGGTGAAGCAAATTCAGTCAAGACTATTGATTTGATGAAAAAAGCAGTTCAAGGTAAATTTGAATATATAGATTCCCAAATAGCTAATTCCAATCAGCTTGGCCAAGCTATTACAGCTCTTGTGGGCCGTGTTGATGCTATTTATATTCCATCAGATAACACGGTGTTTTCTGCTATGCCCAAGTTGATACAAATGTCTAGGAAACACAAAATCCCGGTATTTTCAAGCGACCCGGACTCCGTGGAGCAAGGTGTCTTAGCATGTATTGGTTATACACAATATGAAGTAGGTCGGACGGCGGGACAATTGCTAGTTAGAGTGCTAGCAGGAGAGCGAAACATTGCAATTCAAAAACCTCAAATAGCGCAAATCTTTATTAATAAGGATTCAGCGGATATTATGGGGATAGACCCCCCTGAAGAGTTGCTTGGAATAAAGACAAATATTGTGGTTAAATAATATGCATAGAAAATTTTTGATAAATTTTATATTTATTTGTTTCTGGTCACTTACAAGTTTAGCCGAAGAAAAAATTCTGATAACGGTAAATCAATTTGTTAGTCATATATCTCTAGATGCTGTACAAGATGGTCTTAACGAGGCGCTACATAATCGTGAAGTTGTACCGGAAAGGGCGAGTATAATTGCTGGCAATGCACAAGGTAATATTAGTAATAGCGCGCAAATTTCAAAGCATCACGCATCGTTTAAGCCTAAATTTATGGTGGCCATTGCAACTGCATCTGCGCAGACTAATTTGAAAGCAATGAGAAATGATGCAATTTTAGCTTTTGCAGCTGTGACTGACCCTAGTGCTGCAAATTTAACAGGACATGATAATGTAATTGGCGTGACAGATAACCCCCCGCTTGAAGAGTTAATTGATTTAGCTATGCAAGTTTTTCCTAAGTTAAAAACAGTCGGTGTGATTTCAAACTCTGGAGAGGTTAATTCAGTAAAGGTAACAGAAAATTTAAAAGCTATATTAGATAAACATGGTATAAAGCTAAAAAAAGTTTCTATAGCTAGTTCTAACGATATTAAAAATGCGATGAATAAATTAGTTGGCGAGGTGGATTTTATTTACTTACCACAAGATAATTCGGTAGTTTCTGCGCTTGATAATATTGCAAGTATTAGTAGAACTACTAAGACACCATTGCTTGCAAGTGATCCAACCTTAGTTGATAAGGGAGTACTTATGGCCCTTGGTGCAAATTACTTTAAAAGTGGTGAGCAACTAGGAAATATGATTGCAGATCTTATGGATGGCAAAGAAGTAGAGCAACCAATTCAAAGCACTACAGCAAAAGAATTAAAAATTAACAAGCAATTAGCTGCAGAATTTGGTATAGATATTCCAAAAACTTTAGTTGAAGGAGATAAATAAATGAATCAATTACAACTTCTTGGCGCGGTTGAGATAGGTTTGATTTACTCACTTGTAGCCATTGGGGTATATATTACTTTTAAAGTGATCGATTTTCCTGACTTAACAGTTGACGGTAGTTTTACCTTGGGTGCAGCGGTTAGCTCTTCTATGATATATGCTGGATTTGATCCGTATTTTTCTACATTTGTTGCGATATTGTCTGGTGGTTTTGCAGGAGTTATTACTGGCTATTTAAACGTACGCTGGGATATTTTGGGATTGCTTGCAGGTATATTAACCATGACCACTCTTTATTCAATAAATTTGCGTATTATGGGGCGTCCTAATATAGCCATTATTGATTCTGATACAGTGTTTGGTAATTGGTCTATAATTGGCACGATATTGGTTATAACAATTATTACTATAATATTATTAACTAGATTTTTTGCTTCTGAATTTGGTTTAGCTGTGCGTGCTGTTGGTATTAACCCTAAGGTTAGTAGTTCTTATGGTATAAACGTTGGAATAATGAAAATAGTAGCTTTAAGTATCAGTAATGGCATTGTAGCTTTTGCTGGTTCATTATTTGCTCAATCTCAGGGATTTGCTGATATTTCAATGGGCACAGGAACAATTATAGTTGGCCTTGCCTCGGTTATTATTGGTGAAGCATTAGTAAATCCTGAGCGTGTCTGGGTGTCTTTGCTTACCTGTGCGGCTGGTTCCATTTTATACCGTGTTGCAATTGCTTTTGCTCTAAATGCTCATGATATTGGCCTTGAAGCTTCTGATTTAAATATGATAACAGCATTATTGGTAGCATTAACTATGATTTTTACAAAGCTCAGGAAGAAAAGTGGGGCTAGGGGCGTATGATAGAGTTAAAAGGCACTCACGTAGTTTTCAACAAGGGTACTAAGATAGAAAATCATGTGCTAAAAGGCATTGATTTTAAGGTAATGGATGGTCAGTTCGTTACGATTATCGGCGGTAATGGTGCTGGTAAGTCAACTTTGATGAATGTGCTTTCCGGCAATATAGTTCCTAATAAAGGTAAAGTATTTATAGATAGTCTTGATGTAACTCGTATGTCTACAGAAAATCGTGCTAGCATGGTATCACGTGTGTTTCAAGACCCAATGATTGGTACATTTGCTGATTTAACCATCGAAGAGAATATGAGTTTGGCATCAAGGCGTGGAATTAAACGTGGATTATCGCTTAGCTTAAATTCGAAATTAAAAGCTAAATTTAAAGAATCTCTATCTGATATTGGTATCGGGCTAGAAGATCGTTTAACAGATAAAGTCTCATCTTTATCTGGTGGTCAAAGACAAGCATTAAGTCTAATCATGGCGACTTTACTTGGTTCTAAGATATTATTGCTAGATGAACATACAGCAGCGCTTGATCCCAAAATTGCTAATAAAATTATGCAATTAACTGATAAAATAGTAAAAAGACATAATCTAACTGCTCTAATGATAACCCATAGTATGTCTCAAGCACTTGCATATGGCGATAGAACAGTTATGATGTATCATGGTAAGATAGTTCGTGATATGTATGGCGCGGAGCGTAAAAAATTATCATCAGCTGATCTCGTTAAATATTTTGATCTTTAAACGTAGGGTTACAATGTCGTCTAAAACAAATAATTATTCTAAATTAGAAAAGAAATTTGAAGAAATCACACATCTAGGAAATATTGCAATGATCGCTCATTGGGATGCAGCTACTATGTTACAAAAAGGTTCTGCGCCCAGTAAGCAAAAAGAAATGGCAACTTTTTCGTCTGTATTACATCGCATGGAAACATCACAAGAAATAGGTGGTTTGATTGAAGGTTCACTTGAAGAATTTGACCATCTAGACGATTGGCAAAGGTCAAATTTGGCTAATATCAAAAAATCATATGACAATCAGATATGCATAACTTCTGAAATTCAGCATGAATATAGTATAGCTTCTGGCGAGTGTGAATTTACTTGGCGCCAAACTAGGATTGATAATGATTTTCAAAAACTAGAACCTTATTTAGATCGAGTATTTGATTCAGTACGCCGTATTGCTGCTCTTAAGGCAGATCAATTACTAAAATCACCCTTAGATGTACTTATTGATACTTACGACCCAGAACGTACTAGTGTGGAAATTAAAAGCGTTTTTGATGTATTAAAAGCCGAATTGCCATCTTTAATTAATAAAATTACCGATAAGCAAGCTTCAGAAAAAATTATTCCATTAACAGAAAAAATTGATGAAGCAACACAAAAAGCTATTGGTCTTAAAGTAATACAAAAGATGGGGTTCGACTTAGATCGTGGGCGTTTGGATAAATCTGTGCATCCATTTTGTATTGGATCTAACGATGATGTACGCTTGACAACTCGTTATGATGAAAATAATTTTTTATCTAGTTTATTTGGTGTTATTCATGAGACCGGCCATGGTTTATATCAACAAAATTTACCGGTTGCATACCGGAATCAGCCAGTTGGTAGTCCTAAAGGTATGGCTTTCCACGAGAGCCAATCTTTGATTATGGAGAATCAGGCAGCTGTGTCAAAACCATTTATGCAATGCTTAGCTAAAATACTCAAAGATGATTTTTCTTTCTCGTCTGCGGAATATTCAGCGGAGAATTTATATGGTTTAGCAACTAGGGTCAAGCCTAGTTTAATTCGAGTAGATGCAGATGAGGCTACATATCCGCTACATGTAATTTTACGTTTTGAAATAGAAGAAGCAATAATTGAAGGAAATTTAAGAGCCGCAGATTTGCCTGAATTATGGAATAGTAAGATGCAAGAATATTTAGGTATCACCTCAGATACAGATGCTGATGGTTGTATGCAAGATGTGCATTGGCCCTCAGGTTCTCTTGGCTATTTTCCTTCATATACAAATGGTGCAATTATAGCCAGTATGTTGATGAAATCTGCCAAAGAAAAATATTCATCAATTGATTCCGAGCTAGCGCTAGGCAAGTTTGATAGTTTAAACAAATATTTAACTGATAACTTAAGAACATACGGATCATCGAAAATTTCTACTGATTTATTACAAGCTGCAACTGGCCATAAAACAGTGCAACCTATGATTTTTATTGATTACCTAAAAGCTAAATACTTGTAGTTTATAGCAAATATTTGTCATCAATTGCTGTAAAAAAATTCGTAATTAGTTGCATATTCTGATAGAGGGTGTTGACAATCCAGACGATTATTGATATCCTCTCTTCTGAAGCTAAAGGGCTGAACATTTCATTGC
>Ga0105051_10000894_pt1 | contig 41045 bp, 44 predicted proteins | sample FRY02_FD_78383 | JGI IMG/M metagenome (GOLD analysis project Ga0105051, IMG submission 78383) | Freshwater microbial communities from Lake Fryxell liftoff mats and glacier meltwater in Antarctica - FRY-02 (megahit assembly) | ecosystem: Environmental > Aquatic > Freshwater > Ice > Glacier... | reverse complement strand
GCCGGCGCGCGGCTGCTGATCTCGGGTCGGCGGATGACGCTGGCCCTCTCCTCGGCCGCAGCGCCCTTCTGGTCCGCCCTTTGGCCAAGGATCCGGGCGCTGCACTGGGCCGATCCATAACGCCCGCAGAGCCGATCGCCATCGCATACACCGAAAACGCCCATGGGCGGGGCGATGCCATGCATCGAGAATGGCGGATTGAGGCGCACGAGACAATCTTGCCCCAAATCGCCGATACCAAGTGAGGCCTGCTATGGTCATGCCCGTCAACGTTGCCCCCAACCCGCAGCGCGAGCGGGCTCAGACAACGGAAACGCCCAGCCTCGGAGCCAAAAATGCGGTTCGGTGAATATCCCGGGTTGAAGGGCGTGATTCTACATGATCTCGGCGCCCAGTCTTATGAAGATCGGGTCGCACGGCTGCAATCGGGCAAAGAGTTCGACAAACTGGGCGCTTGGCTGATGCAGGCCGACCCTGTTACTGAATGGGTGGCCGCGCAGATCGAAGCGATCCTGACCACGCTGAACAGTTGAATGCAAAAGGCCGCCGTCCTTGCGGAGCGGCGGCCAAACTGCGGGATGCGATCCGGGTCAGCGACCGAACATCTCGATATCACCCCGGCACAGGCCAATGTCATCAAGTTCACGGTCAGACAGCCGACCCAAGGAATTGCGGGTCAAGCGGGCATCGTTCCAGGCGGTGAACGTCGCCACAAGACCAGCAAGGCCCGGGACCGAGCGGACAATCGAGATGGCGCCAACCTGCGCCGCGGCGGACGTCTCGTAAGCGGCCATAGCGTTAATCCTTTCAAAACTGCACATTACAAAGGCGTCATGCCCTCGATAAATGTGAAATAGGCGGCATCGGGAAATACAGCAAGCTGCGCAAAGGCATGACAGCCTTGCACAGCGCACATAGCGCGGGACATGGTTTCGCCTTGTTTTTTTCGGCAAACCAGTTTTCGCATTCGTCGCTGTCGTTTATTCAGCTTGGAATGTCGTTTGCGTCGCCATGATTACCTCTGGTCTTGGCGTCCTGCAAGTCGGGATTAAGACTTGGCGGATGTTCCCGGTTCGTGCTAACCGTTGCCCAACAAGAAAAAGGGGCAGGTCATGCGCGTGATGGGGATTGATCCCGGTCTTCGCAACCTTGGGTGGGGGGTGATCGATGTGGCGGGCGCGCGGTTGACCCACGTTGCCAACGGCATCTGCCATTCGGCACAGGGGGAGGGCGATGGCGATCTGGCCTTGCGATTGGTGGCGCTTTACGATCAGTTGACTGCCGTTCTGCGCGAGTTTCGCCCAGATGCGGCGGCGGTTGAGCATACGTTCGTCAACAAGGATGCGGTGGCGACGCTGAAGCTGGGGCAGGCGCGGGGGATTGCGCTGCTGGTTCCGGCGCAATTCGGGCTGACCGTCGGGGAATATGCGCCGAATGCGGTCAAGAAAACCGTGGTCGGTGTGGGACACGCGGCAAAGGTTCAGGTTGACCACATGGTGCGGTTGCATCTGCCGGGGGTTTCGATTGCGGGGCCGGACGCAGCGGATGCGCTGGCCATCGCAATCTGCCATGCCCATCACATGCAGTCGGCGGGTCGGTTGCAGGCGGCATTGCAAAAGGCAGCAGGATGATTGGCAAACTGACGGGGCGGCTGGATTGGCGGGGCGGCGATCAGGTTTTGATCGACGTGCGCGGGGTTGGATATATCGTGCATGTGTCGGACCGGACACTTGCGGCCTTGCCGGGGCTGGGCGAGCCGGTTGCGCTTTATACCGAACTGCTGGTGCGCGAGGATTTGCTGCAACTGTTCGGCTTTCCAACGCTGCTGGAGAAGGAATGGCACCGGCTGCTGGTATCGGTGCAGGGTGTGGGGGCCAAGGCTGCGATGGCGATACTGGGCACGCTGGGGCCCGAAGGGACTGCGCGAGCAATTGCCACGGGTGATGCGCGGGCCATTCAGTCGGCGCCCGGCGTGGGGCCGAAACTGGCGCAGCGGGTCATTCTGGAACTGAAATCGAAGGCCCCGGCGGTGATGGCGGCGGGCGTGTCGCTGTCGGCCACGGCTGTGGTGGGTGTCGACGAGGTGGTCGAGCCTGCACCGCAGCGCGGGGTGCGCCCACAGTCTTCGGTCAGCCAATCGCGTGCGGCCTACACTGCCGATGCGCTTTCGGCGCTGGTCAATCTGGGATACGGGCAGGGTGATGCGGCGCAATCCATAATGACCATCGCCGCTGAACAGCCTGACAGCGATACCGCCACGCTGATCCGCGCTGCGTTGCGCCTGTTGGCCCCGAAATAACATGCAGCCAGATCCCGCCCTGCGACCCGAAAAGCTGCCCGAGGATTTTGACCGCGCGTTGCGCCCGCAAAGTCTGGACGAATTTGTGGGCCAGGCCTCCGCGCGGGCTAACCTGCGGGTATTCATTCAGTCTGCCAAGATGCGTGGCGAGGCGATGGATCATACGCTGTTCCACGGCCCGCCGGGCCTTGGCAAGACCACGTTGGCACAGATTCTGGCGCGCGAGTTGGGTGTCGGATTCCGGATGACTTCGGGTCCGGTTCTGGCAAAACCGGGCGATCTTGCGGCGATCCTGACCAACCTCGAGCCGCGCGACGTGCTGTTCATCGACGAGATTCACCGCCTGTCGCCGGTGGTGGAAGAGGTTCTGTATCCCGCGCTGGAAGATTTTGCACTCGATCTGGTGATTGGCGCCGGGCCTGCGGCGCGCACTGTGCGGATCGACCTGCAACCCTTCACGTTGGTCGGGGCGACGACCCGGCTGGGCTTGCTGACCACGCCCCTGCGCGACCGCTTCGGCATTCCGACGCGGTTGGAATTCTACACCGAGGACGAGTTGGACCTGATCGTAACGCGCGGCGCGCGGCTGTTGGGGGTCACATCGGAACCCGCCGGAACGCGCGAGATTGCCCGTCGGGCGCGCGGCACCCCGCGTGTGGCGGGGCGGCTGTTGCGGCGGGTGGTGGATTTCGTGACAGTCGAGGGCGACGGGCGGCTGACGGCGGCGATTGCCGACAACGCTTTGACCCGGCTGGGGGTGGACCATCTGGGTCTGGACAGCGCGGATCGCCGCTACATGGTGTTGCTTGCCGAAAATTACGGGGGCGGGCCGGTCGGGGTGGAAACCATTGCGGCGGCCTTGTCCGAGGCGCGCGATGCCATCGAAGAGGTGATCGAGCCGTTCTTGTTGCAGCAGGGCCTGATCCTGCGCACCCCGCGCGGGCGGATGCTGGGGGCCAAGGCGTGGCGCCATCTGGGGCTGGAGCCGCCAAAGGTGGCAGGGCAGACCGATTTTTTCGAGGGCTGATCTGTGTCTGTTGTCTGACTGCGCGAGATCTTTGTCTGTGTTCGCAGATGGTGGCAAAAGTGCAGGCAGAATGCGGGGTGTTTTTGCGGCAGTGTTTCTGGGCGGGATGACCTTGCCGGGATCGGCGCGCAAACTGGAACGGGAATTGGCCGGTATCGTGATCGGGCTGTTGCCATGACTGGCGTTGACCTTATGCTGGTTACGCCCCAACTGAAAGGCTGCCCATGACCCCGCAAGACGTCTGTGACCTGTTCACCCGCGCGGATGGCGCTTATTTGTTTGCCCGGTGGGGCAGGCCGATCGTGCCTGTTGTCTTTGGCGTGCAAGACGCGACGCTGGCCGTCGTCAAGGGTGCTATCGAGGCGGTTGTGGCGATTGCAGGGCACAAGATGGCCGAAACCGATCCGGAGTTGGGGGCCAATCTGATGGTCTTTTTCTTGCGCGACTGGGCCGAGTTGCCGCAGGTGCCAAATCTGGACCGGCTGATCCCTGATCTGGCCGTGTTGTGCGACCGGTTGGACAGAGCCGAGGCAAATCAGTATCGGATGTTCCGATTCGAAGACACCGGAGCGATCAAGGCTGCGTTTGTGTTCGTGCGGATGGACGACAACCTGTCTGCCGTTCCGGCCGAGGTACTGGCGTTGTCGCAGGCGGTCCAGACCATTCTTTTGTGGTCGGACCGGGCGTTTACCGATGTCTCGCCCCTTGCGCAGTCAGGCGGGACCGTGATCTTGCGCCGCGACATCGCGCGGGTAATCCGTGCCGGGTATGATCCGGTTTTGCCCGGCGTTGCGCGTGAGACAGCGCATGCCTATCGGCTTGCGGCGCGAATCGGCCTTTTGCAATAGACGGATGCGGGCGCTTGTCATCGGGCCGATTAGTCGTAAATGTTTCGCCTACCCATGCCGGTCTTGGGCGTCAGCAAGAGTGAGGAAGTAAATGTCCGATACAGTCACCCTTTACGGTTTCGACGGATCGACCTTTGTGCGGACCGTCCGCATTGTTCTGGCCAAGAAGGGCATCGCTTATACGCAGGTGCCGGTGAACGTGCTGACGGGCGAGACCCACAGCGCCGAGCATCTTGCGCGCCATCCGTTTGGGAAGGTTCCGGTTCTGGACATCGACGGGATGCGTCTGCGTGAAACCGATGCGATCTGCCGCTATCTGGATGCGCGCAATCCTGAGCCCCCAATGATCCCCGCCGATGCCAAGCAGGCTGCGAAAATGGCCGAGGTCATCGGGATGATCGGAAGCTACGGTTATGGCGCGATGGTTGGTGGGATTTCAGCCTATCACCTGTTTCCCGATTTTGTCGGCGGCAAGAACGAACAGATGCGCGCCGATGGGCTGACCAACGCCAGGACGCTGCTGACCCTGATCATGCAGATCAAAGGCGACGCGTCCTACATTGCGGGCGATGCGCCCAGCCTTGCTGACTACCTGCTGGGGCCGATCCTGTTTTATGTCTCGCTGACCCCGGACTTTGATGACGTCATTTCGATCGCAGGGCTGGCGGACTGGTGGGAAAAGATCGGTAACGATGCGGATTTCGCAGCCTCTGCGCCGGACTTTGGTTGATATCGGCGGGCTGAAACCACTTGGGGCGGCGATGATCCATGTCTTTGCCGTCCGGGTCTATTACGAAGACACCGATCTTGCCGGCATCGTCTATCATGCCAACTATCTGAAGTTCATCGAGCGGGCCCGGACCGAATGGGTGCGGGGGCTTGGGGTCGATCAGGTCAGGATGAAGGGTGAGACCGGGTTGGTTTTTGCCGTGCGCCGGGTCGAGGCCGATTACCTGCGCCCGGCCCGGTTTGACGACACGTTGCAGATCGAAACCCGAATGACGGCGATCAGCGGAGCGCGGCTTTATCTGACTCAAGAGGTGTTGCGCGGAGCCGAGCGGTTGTTTGCAGCACAGTTGGTGCTGGTTTGCATGACCGACAGGGGCCATCCAGCGCGCTTGCCCATGGAAATTCGCCGGATTCTGGCGCCGCAGGTGCCCTGACCGGGCATGGCTGCGACAGGATCGGCGGGTATGCGCGTGATTACGGCATTGTGTTGGCAATCTGGCTGGAACCTTGGTAGAATTTCGCTCAGAAGCGGCCGAAGAGCCCCGATAACAAGAGCAGGCGTTATGAATACCGAAACTGTTGCGATCGTGCAGGAGCTTGATTTCTCCTTGCTGGGACTGTTCGTGCGCGCGACGATCACGGTCAAACTGGTGATGATCGGACTGATCGTCATGTCGTTCTGGTCGTGGGCGATCATCGTGCAGCGTCATATCCTGTTTCGCACGGCACGGCGCGAGGCCGAAGTGTTCGACCGTGCGTTCTGGTCCGGCGAGCCGCTGGACGAGTTGTTCGAAAAGATCGGACCAGCGCCTGACGGAGCTGCCGAGAAAATATTTGCGTCAGGCATGCTGGAATGGCGGCGCAGTCACCGTCAGGATGGCGGACTGATTGCAGGCGCGCAGGCGCGGATTGACCGGGCGATGGATGTGGCGATCGCGCGTGAGGGCGAACGGCTGAACAAGGGCATCGGCTATCTCGCGACCACCGGATCGACAGCGCCGTTCATCGGGCTGTTCGGCACGGTGTTCGGCATCATGCACGCCTTTACCCAGATTGCCGCGACCAAGAACACCGACCTTGCCACCGTTGCCCCCGGTATTGCCGAGGCGTTGTTGGCGACGGGTATCGGCCTGATCGCGGCGATTCCGGCGGTGGTGTTTTACAACAAGCTGAGCGCGGACAGCGAACGCATCCTTGGCGGCTACGAGGCATTTGCCGACGAATTTGCCACCATTCTGTCGCGCCAGTTGGACGCCTGAGCCATGGGCGCGGGGGTGGCCAAAAAGTCTGGTGGCGGCGGGCGGCGGGGGCGCAGGCGCGGGTCTGCGGCGGCGATGTCCGAGATCAACGTGACGCCCTTTGTGGACGTCATGCTGGTGTTGCTGATCATCTTCATGGTAGCAGCACCGCTGCTGACTGTGGGCGTGCCGATCGAATTGCCCGATACTGCCGCCAAGGCGCTGCCAACCGAACAGGAAGAACCGCTGGCGATCACGCTGACCGCCGATGGTTTGCTGGTGTTGCAGACGACCGAGGTGGGGGATGGCGAGTTGATCCCGAAACTGGCGGCGATTGCGCAGGAACGCACGTCGAACAAGATATTCCTGCGGGTCGACGGGGCGGTGCCTTATGAACGCGTCGCACAAGTGATGGGCGCACTGAATGCGGCAGGTTTCAATGATATCGGGTTGGTGACAGACGCAAACGGGCCGTCCTTCGGCGGCAATTAGGCGACAGATGAGCACGGGCACGATCAGTTCTGGTGTGGGGCATGCGGCCTTGATCCTCTGGGTTGTCCTGGGGGATTGGTTGTTTGCGCCGCAACCGGATGCCGAGATTGCGGTGGCGCAGGTGTCGCTTGTGTCATCAGCGCAGTTTGATGCGCTGATGGCGGCGGCCCCCGCGCAGCCTGCTCAGGCCCCGGAACCTGCCCCGCCTCCGGTACCCGCGGTAGCAGCCCCTGTTCCGCCGCAGCCTGAGGTCCTTGCGCCTGCACCGGAGCCAGTGGCGCTCCCCGAGCCGCTTCCCGAGATTGCGCCCGAAGTGCCGGTGTCGCCCACCCCGCAGCCGGTGCCTGCGCCCGAACCTGTGGCGCCGATTGCCGAAGAAGAACAGCCGATCCCGGTGCCGCTTTCGATCAAACGCCCGAAGCCGCGCCCGATTGACCGGGTGGCGGCGACCCCGGTCGACGAAACCGTCGATGCGCCCGAAATTGCCGAAACCGTGACGCCCGAGACCAGCCCGGATGCCCAGACGCCCGAGGTGGTTGAAGACCCCGCCCCGGCAGCTGCCCCCGAGGAAGCGACGACCCAGATCGTGACCGAAGCGGTGGACACCGATCAGGACGCGCCGCAACTGGCCCCGACGTCAAGCCGTCGCCCGCAGGCGCGGCCCGAACGGGTGGCGGAAACGCCGCCCGAAGATCCGGCACCGGCGGTCGAGCCTCCCGAAGAAACGGTTGACACCGAGGCCGAAGCGATTGCGGCGGCCTTGGCCGAGGCTACGGCGGAAACACCTGCCGAGGATAACGGACCGCGCAGCGCGCCCACCGGCCCACCGATGACCGCCGGTGACATTGACGCAATGCGGGTGGCGGTCAAGCAATGCTGGAACCTTGGGTCACTGTCGTCTGACGCGTTGCGGACCACTGTGACGGTGCAGGTGTCGCTTGCCCCCGACGGCGTGCCGGACGTCGGGTCCATTCGTCTGATGGGGTCCGAAGGCGGCACCGATGCGTCGGCCCGGATCATGTTCGCCGCCGCCCGTTCGGCGATTGCGCGGTGCGGCAGGTCAGGCTTCCCGCTGCCGCCCGAAAAGTATGACCTATGGAAAGATCTCGAACTCGTGTTCGACCCCAACGGGATGCGTCTGCGATGATACTACTTGCTTTCGGGGAACCCCCTGCCTGTTTTCCCCGTTCTTGCCGTGACGTTTTTGACGTATGTCTGTTTGACCCAATGATGAGAATGAGGCCGTCGCCATGACCCTGCTCAGAACCCTTGCCGTCGCATTTGCCCTTGGTCTGGCGGGGGTGTCCGCGCAAGCTGCGCCGCTGCGGATCGTGATTGATCAGGGCGTGATCGAGCCGATGCCCTTTGCGGTGCCTGACTTCATCGCCGAAAACGGCGGTGCAGGCGAATTTGCCCAGAACATCGCCCGGGTGGTGGCTGCCGATCTGGCGGGAACGGGCCTGTTTCGCGAGATCGGCCGCGATGCGTTCATCAGCGGAGTGACCAGTTTTGACGCGCCGGTGGCCTATAACGACTGGCAGGCGATCAACGCGCAGGCGCTGATCACCGGGGCGGTGCAGGCGTCGGGCGATCAGATCGTGGTCAAGTTCCGGGTGTTCGACGTGTTTTCCGGCCAGCAACTGGGCGAGGGGTTGCAGTTTGCAGGCACCCCGCAGACATGGCGGCGCATGGCGCACAAGGTAGCCGATGCAGTCTATAGCCGGATCACCGGCGAGGGCGGGTACTTTGATAGCCGGGTGGTTTACGTTGCGGAATCGGGGCCGAAAAACGCGCGGCTGAAGCGGTTGGCGGTGATGGATTATGATGGGGCGAACATCCAGTATCTGACCGACAGCTCATCCATCGTGCTGGCCCCCCGGTTTTCGCCCAGTGGCGACCGGGTGCTGTTTACCTCGTATGTCTCGGGCTTTCCGCGCATTTATATGATGGATGTCGGCAGCCTTGCAACGCGCGCATTGGACGAACAACCCGGCACCATGACCTTTGCCCCGCGGTTTTCGCCGGACGGCAGAACCGTGGTGTTCAGCCTTGAACAGGGTGGCAACACCGACATTTACGCGATGGACATCGGGTCGGGCGGTCTGCGCCAGTTGACCAACGCGCCGTCGATAGAAACCGCGCCCAGTTATAGCCCCGATGGCAGCCAGATCGTTTTTGAATCCGACCGGTCCGGTGCGCAACAGTTGTATATCATGGCGGCCAGCGGCGGCGAGGCGCGGCGGGTTTCCAACGGTCCAGGGCGCTATGGCACCCCGGTATGGAGCCCGCGCGGCGATCTGATCGCGTTTACCAAGCAGAACGAGGGCCGCTTTCACATTGGCGTGATGCGGGTTCAGGGTGATGAGGAACGGCTGCTGACCGCGTCGTTTCTGGACGAGGGCCCGACTTGGGCGCCAAACGGACGTGTGATCATGTTCACCCGCGAAACCGCAGGGGCGGGCGGGCAGGCGGGGCTTTATTCCGTCGATATCTCGGGGCGCAACCTGCGGCAGATCAGCACCGAAGGGGCCGCGTCCGATCCAGCGTGGTCGCCGCTTTTGCCCTGAGAGATTCCGCTTGGAACAGAAATATGCTAGACTTAGATCAATCGAGTGGGCAGGACCCGAAAAAGGAAAAAAACGATGACGCTTCTTCCCAAGGCACTCCTTCTGGTGGCCATTCTTGGCCTTGCCGCCTGCAACAACCCCGACCGTTATGGCGCGGGGGGCGTGGATTCGACCGCAGGTGCCGGATCGGGGATCAACACCTCGGGTCTGGGTGATCCGAATAATCCCAATTCGGTGGCCTATTTCAACCAGACGATCGGCGACCGGATCCTGTTCGCGGTGGATCAGTCCAACCTGTCGGACGCCGCGCGCAGTGTGTTGGCAGGCCAAGCCCGCTGGATGCAAGGCAACCCGGATTATGCGGTGATCATCGAAGGCCACGCCGACGAGCAGGGCACCCGCGAATACAACCTTGCCCTTGGTGCGCGCCGTGCGAGTGCGGTGCAGAACTATCTGATCAGCCAGGGGGTGTCGGCCAGTCGCTTGCGCACGGTGTCTTATGGCAAGGAGCGCCCGCTCGAGGTCTGTTCGACCGAGACCTGCTATTCGCAGAACCGCCGGGCTGTGACGGTCCTGTCGATCGGTGCGGGGGCCTGACGGCATGGGCAAGTCCGTCTTGTGCCTGCTGCTGCTGGGCGCGTCCGCGCTTGCTCAGTTTGCGCTTTCCCAGCCTGTGCTGGCGCAGGACCGTGCCCAGTCGCTGGCTGACATCAAGGTGGAGCTTTCTGCCTTGATGTCCGAGTTTACCGCACTGAAACAAGAGCTGGTCCTGACCGGGGCCGCGACCAGCGGTTCTGCCGGGGGCAATGCCTTGCAGCGGCTGGATACCATCGAGGCCGAACTGGTGCGGCTGACATCGAAGACCGAAGACGTGGAGTTGAAGGTCAACCGGGTGATCAGCGATGGCACCAACCGGGTCGGCGATCTGGAATTCCGGCTGTGTGAAGCGACAGAAGGCTGCGACATTGCAGCGTTGCCGGACACGCCGCCGTTAGGCGGTTCGGCACCCGCCCCGGTTTTCGTCGATCCGGTAGCGCCCACGACCGGGCCGGAACTTGCCATCGGGGAACAAGCAGACTTTGACCGGGCCAAGGAGGTGCTCGCTACCGGTGACTTTCGCACCGCTGCGGACCTCTTTACGACCTATGCCCAATCCTATCCGGGTGGGCCGCTGATGCAGGAGGCGCAGTTTCTGCGCGGCGAGGCGCTGAACCAGCTTGGCGAGACGTCAAACGCGGCGCGTGCCTATCTGGAGGCATTCTCGGGCGCACCGGACGGCACGCTGGCCGGGCAGTCGCTGTTGAAGCTGGGTCAGGCACTTGGCGATCTGGGGCAGATCCCCGAGGCTTGCGTGACGTTGGGCGAGGTTGGCACTCGCTATCCCGGCAGCATCAACGCGACGACGGCGCAGGTGTCGATGCAGGGTCTGGGGTGCCAGTAACACCCGAGGCCGCGTTTTGTCGCAGCCTTGACGCCGCTTTTGGCGAAAAACCGCCGCGCCGGATCGGCGTTGCCGTGTCTGGTGGCGGGGACAGTGTTGCGCTGCTGCATCTGTCGCAAGGTTGGTGCGCGGCGCGGGGGGTGAGTTTGCTTGCCGCGACGGTGGATCATGGGTTGCGCGCCGAGGCCGCTGGCGAAGCGGCAGGTGTTGCGCGGGCGTGCAGCGCGCTGGGTGTGGCGCATGTCACACTGAACTGGCAAGGCTGGGACGGCCGTGGCAATTTGCAGGACGTAGCACGTCAGGGGCGGCGGGCGTTGTTGGCGGGGTGGGCAGAGGGCACCGACGGCGAGGGTCTGGACGCAGTGCTGCTGGGCCATACGTCGGACGATCAGGCCGAAACCGTGCTGATGCGGCTGGCGCGCGGGTCAGGGGTTGATGGGTTGTGTGGGATGGAGGCGGTGGACCGCCGGGGGGTTTTTCTGCGGCCCTTGCTGGACGTGTCTCGCGAGGCGCTGCGCTGCTGGCTGCGGGCGCGGGACATCGGTTGGGTCGAGGATCCGTCGAACGACGATCTGCGGTTTGACAGGATCAAGGCGCGGCGGTTGCTGGGGGAATTGGGCGCGTTGGGTCTGACCCCGGCCCGGCTGACCGAAACCGCCCGGCACATGCAGCGGGCGCGCACGACGCTGCGTCAGGCGGCGACAGACTGGGTGGCGGCACATGTGCGCGCCGAGGCGGGCGATCTGCTGTGTGATGCCGACACTTTGGATTTCAACCACAGCGACACGCAGGGCCGGGTTCTTGCGGCAGCGGTACAGTGGATCGGCAATGCGGTCTATCGCCCGCGCCTCGATGCCTTGCGCGACTTGGCCTGCGCCTTGCGCCGGGGCGAGGCGCGGACATTGGGGGGCGCGCGGTTGCAGCCAGACGGGCGGGGCGGTGCAAGGCTGTCGCGCGAATTGGCGGCTGCGGCAGGGCCGGTGGCGGTAAAAGCCGAATCGGGGAGTGAGACCGCGTGGGACGGGCGATGGCTGGTGTCGCGGATGGGTCCTAATGACGCAGCATTGGGGCACCCGCAAATGATCGCTGCGTTGGGCGAAAGGGGGCTTGCCGCTTGTCCTGCGTGGCGCAATACCGGTCTTCCCCGCCACACGCTGCTGGCGAGCCCGGCCATCTGGCAGCACGATCGCGTGATTGCAGCCCCTTTGGCGGGGTTTTCAGGCGGCTGGCACGCCAGATTACGCCTTCCTTTCGATCGCTTCATAGTATCGCATTGAACCCCGGTGACTTATCTCTATCTTAGCTGAGAAGGGTAGCTGCCTGTGGTGGTCGCTACCAGCCGAGGGGAGTCCTAATTCTTGGGCAATGTACGCAATATCGCTTTCTGGGTCGTGCTGTTTTTGTTGATCGTGGCCCTGTTCAACCTGTTTTCGGGCAATCAGACGACGACTGCCTCGCGAACGGTATCCTATTCCGACTTCATCCAACGGGTGGATCAAGGCGAAGTAAAGTCCGTCACGCTGGACGGCGAACGCGTCATGGTGCGAGCCAATGACGGCTCGCAGTTCATAGCCATCAAGCCTGCGGGCGAGGAAGTCACCGATCGGTTGATCTCCAAGGGCGTCGAAGTGCGGGCTGAAGCGCAGGAAAGCAGCGGGATCATGTCGCTGGTGTCAATCTGGCTTCCGTTCATCGTGCTGATCGGCATCTGGATTTTCTTCATGAACCGGATGCAGGGCGGCGGCAAAGGCGGGGCGATGGGCTTCGGCAAATCGCGCGCCAAACTGCTGACCGAAAAGCACGGCCGGGTCACCTTCGACGACGTGGCGGGCATCGACGAGGCCAAGGAAGAACTGGAAGAGATCGTGGAATTCCTGCGCAACCCGCAGAAGTTCAGCCGGCTTGGCGGCAAGATCCCGAAAGGTGCCTTGCTTGTTGGCCCTCCGGGCACTGGTAAAACCCTTCTGGCCCGTGCGATTGCGGGCGAGGCTGGTGTGCCGTTCTTCTCGATCTCTGGCTCCGACTTTGTAGAGATGTTCGTCGGCGTGGGCGCAAGCCGGGTTCGGGACATGTTCGAGCAGGCCAAGAAGAACGCGCCCTGCATCGTGTTCATCGACGAGATCGACGCCGTGGGCCGTGCCCGGGGTGTGGGCATGGGCGGCGGCAATGACGAACGCGAACAGACGCTGAACCAGCTGCTGGTCGAGATGGACGGGTTCGAGGCGAACGAAGGTGTGATTATCGTAGCCGCGACCAACCGCAAGGACGTGCTGGACCCTGCACTGCTGCGTCCGGGCCGGTTTGACCGTCAGATCCAGGTGCCGAACCCCGACATCAAGGGCCGCGAAAAGATCCTGACCGTGCATGCGCGCAAAACGCCGGTTGGTCCGGACGTCGATCTGCGGATCATCGCGCGCGGCTGCCCCGGCTTTTCGGGTGCGGACCTCGCCAACCTCGTCAACGAGGCTGCATTGACCGCTGCCCGGCTGGGTCGCCGGTTCGTGACGATGCACGACTTCGAGCAGGCCAAGGACAAAGTGATGATGGGGGCCGAGCGTCGTTCGATGGTGCTGACGGCCGACCAAAAGGAAAAGACTGCCTATCATGAGGCCGGTCATGCCATCGTCGGCATGAACATGCCCAAGTGCGACCCGGTCTACAAAGCCACCATCATCCCGCGCGGTGGTGCGCTGGGTATGGTCGTCAGTCTGCCTGAGATGGACCGACTGAACATGCACAAGGATGAAGGCAAGCAGAAGATTGCAATGACGATGGCCGGCAAGGCCGCCGAGATCATCAAATATGGTGAAGAAGGCGTGTCTTCTGGCCCCGCCGGCGACATTCAGCAAGCCAGCGCCTTGGCGCGGGCGATGGTGATGCGCTGGGGGATGTCGGATAAGATCGGCAACATCGACTATGCCGAGGCGCACGAAGGCTACACGGGCAATACCGGCGGGTTTTCGGTGTCGGCCGAAACCAAGACGCTGATCGAGTCCGAGGTCAAAACGCTGATCGATGAAGGGTACGAGACCGCGCGCAGTGTTCTGTTGGCGAAGGCAGAGGATTTTGAACGGCTGGCAAAAGGTCTTCTGGAATACGAGACGCTGACCGGAGACGAGATCAAGCGCGTGATCGCCGGGGAAGTGTTGGGTGGCGATGACGACTCGGCCAAGATGCCGCCATCCGGTGGGGCTTCGGTCGTGTCGATCCCCAAGACCAGGCCCAAGGCCTCCAAAGGTGGGATGGAACCCGAACCGACGGTGTGACCGATACAAACGACATGACCCCGGAGCCGGCAACGGCACCGGGGTTTTTTCATGAGCTTTTTCCGGAGGACCGATATGCCAGTGCTGAAGCCGACCGGGTTTTATGGCGAAATCCTTTGGCTGGGTCGTGTGAGTATCGCAGGACGGCTTGCGTCGCAGCCCGAAACAGCCTGTGAAGTGCGATTTGATGGGGTTGCGGGGGAACTGCATGGCGGTTTGACGCGTAGCTCGTGCAGCCGGGTGCTGTCGCAATATCCGCGGGGCACGACGATCCGCAACACCCGGCAGTTTTCGATTCTGTCCGATGAAGAGCTTGGTCTGATCGCCGCCGTCATGGGCTTGCCTGCGCTGTCGCCGGAGTTGCTGGGCGCGTCGATGGTGCTGCGCGGCATCCCCGATTTCAGCCGTATTCCGCCCGGTTCACGGCTGCAGGCGACGTCCGGGGCCACTTTGGTGGTCGATCTGGAAAACCGCCCCTGCACGCTGCCAGCCCGCGGCATCGAGGCGGCACATCCGGGTTTTGGTGCCGCCTTCAAACCTGCGGCCGTCGGGCGGCGCGGTGTGGTTGCCTGGGTCGAATGTGAGGGCACGCTGTCGCTGGGGGACCGGGTGCGTCTGCACATCCCGGATCAGCCGGTTTGGGCGCATCTGGCGGCCGCACGCGGCGGCGGGGCGAAATCTGCGCCATAGTGTCGGAAAAGGTACTGTGCTCGCCCGCGCATCCCGCTATGACGGCGCAAAGGGTCAAAGAACCCCGAACGGACGCGACAAGGGAGAGGGACATGGCCTTGAAGACCGATATCGAGATTGCACGGGAAGCGAAGAAGAAGCCGATCATGGAGATTGGCGTCAAGCTGGGGATCCCGCCCGAACATCTGCTGCCCTACGGCCACGACAAGGCCAAGATCGGGCAAGACTTCATAAAGTCGCTGGCTGGAAAGCCCGATGGCAAGCTGATCCTTGTGACCGCGATCAACCCGACGCCTACCGGGGAGGGCAAGACGACGACCACGGTGGGTCTGGGCGACGGTCTGAACCGCATTGGCAAACGCGCGGTGGTTTGTATCCGCGAAGCCAGCCTCGGCCCGAACTTTGGCATGAAGGGCGGCGCTGCTGGGGGCGGAATGGCGCAGGTCGTGCCGATGGAAGAGATGAACCTGCATTTCACCGGCGACTTCCATGCCATCACATCGGCCCACAACCTTTTGTCGGCGATGATCGACAACCACATCTATTGGGGCAACGAGCTGGACATCGATGCGCGCCGGATCGTCTGGCGCCGCGTGATGGACATGAACGACCGCGCCCTGCGGGATGTTGTCGTCAACCTTGGCGGGATTGCCAACGGCTTTCCGCGTCAGACAGGGTTCGACATCACCGTGGCGTCCGAGGTCATGGCGATCTTGTGCCTGTCCAACGATCTGGACGATCTGCAAAAGCGGCTGGGCGACATTGTGGTGGCCTATACCCGCGAGAAAAAGCCGATCTATGCGCGAGACATCAAGGCTGATGGGGCGATGACGGTGCTGTTGAAAGACGCAATGCAGCCGAACCTTGTGCAGACGCTGGAAAACAATCCGGCGTTTGTGCATGGCGGTCCCTTTGCCAATATCGCGCATGGCTGCAATTCGGTCATCGCCACCAAGACCGCCCTGAAGCTGGGCGATTATGTGGTGACCGAAGCGGGGTTCGGCGCCGATCTTGGGGCCGAGAAGTTCTTTGATATCAAGTGCCGCAAGGCCGGGTTGAAGCCTTCGGCAGCGGTGATCGTGGCCACGGTCCGCGCGATGAAGATGAACGGCGGGGTGGCGAAGGCTGACCTTGGGGCCGAAAATGTGGGCGCGGTGCAGGCCGGTTGCCCCAACCTTGGCCGCCACATCGCCAACGTCAAAGGATTTGGCGTGCCGGTGGTGGTGGCGATCAACCACTTCTTCAGCGACACCGACGCCGAGATTGCCGCCGTCAAGGCTTATGTGGCCGAACAGGGGGCGGAGGCGATCTTGTGCAAGCACTGGGCGCTGGGGTCTGCGGGCATCGAAGAGTTGGCGCACAAGGTGGTCAGCCTTGCGGAAGGCCCATCGAAATTTGCGCCGCTTTACCCAGACGATATGGGATTGTTTGCCAAGATCGAGGCCATCGCCAAGGGCATCTACCGCGCGGACGGCGTCGAGGCTGACAAGTCGATTCGGGACCAACTCAAGACCTGGGAAGCAGCGGGTTACGGACATCTGCCGATCTGCATCGCCAAGACGCAATACAGCTTTACCACCGATCCGACCGTGCGCGGCGCGCCGACCGGTTTCACCATCCCGGTGCGCGAAGTGCGGCTGTCGGCAGGAGCGGGGTTTGTGGTCGCGATCTGCGGCGAGATCATGACAATGCCGGGTCTGCCCCGCGTGCCGTCGGCCGAAGTGATCCGGCTGAACGATCAGGGCTTTGTCGAGGGGTTGTTCTGACGATTTGCGCGTCGGGGGCCGTGTCTGAGCCAGGCGGCCCCCGCCACTTAGCAGGCTCACGACAGCTTGCGCTAAAAGGAATGATGACATGACGGCCACGGTGATTGACGGCAAGGCTTTTGCGGCGCGGGTCCGCGCGCAGGTGCAATCGCATGTGACGCGGCTGCGTGAAGAGCGGGGGCTGGTGCCGGGTCTGGCCGTGGTGCTGGTGGGCAGCGATCCCGCAAGCGAGGTCTATGTGCGCAACAAGGGCACTCAGACTGTCGATGTCGGCATGGCAAGCTTTGAACATAAACTGGACGCTGATACCGCTGAGGCCGATTTGTTGAGCCTGATCACAAGGCTGAACGCCGATCCTGCGGTTCATGGGATTCTGGTGCAGCTGCCGCTGCCGGGGCATCTGAATGCCGAGTTGATCATCAACGCCATCGACCCCGCCAAGGACGTGGACGGGTTTCACATCTCGAATGTCGGGCTGCTCGGCACCGGGCAGAAGTCGATGGTGCCCTGCACGCCGCTGGGCTGTCTGATGATGCTGCGCGATCATCACGGGTCGTTGGCGGGCATGAATGCTGTCGTCGTCGGGCGGTCCAACATCGTGGGCAAGCCGATGGCGCAACTGCTGCTGGGCGACAGTTGTACGGTGACCATCGCGCACAGCCGCACCCGCGATCTGGCTGCGGTGTGCCGTGGTGCGGATATTCTGGTTGCGGCCGTGGGGCGGGCCGAGATGATCACCGGCGAGTATGTCCGACCCGGTGCGACTGTGATCGACGTCGGCATCAACCGGGTCGAGCGGGATGGAAAGATGCGGCTGGTGGGCGATGTACACTATGCCAGTGCTGTGACCGTGGCGGGGGCGATCACACCGGTTCCGGGGGGCGTGGGGCCAATGACCATCGCGTGCCTGCTCGCGAACACGCTGACCGCCTGCTGCCGCGCGCAAGGTTTGCCCGAGCCGGAAGGCCTTACGGCCTGATCCGGCCGGGCACGTCTATCGCGGTGGGGTGGCAATCTGGGGTTGCGGATGGCGAGGTGTTTGTGTTCAGCCGCAATCACCGCGAAAAGCTGGAAGAGCGAGCCCTGATCTGACCGCGTGGCATCGGGATGACGCGGGCGATTCCGCCGGTCAGCACCGCGAGGGCACCCGGTTTCATCAATGCACCCAGTGCCGGATCGTCGCAAGGCAGCCCGCCGGTATAAGTGCCGTAGGCTGGCATGATCACCCGTTGATCGTCGATCAGAAAACAGGGCCGCGCCCGCCCGACAAGTCGCGCCTTGGGATGGTAATGCCCTGAAATCTCGGGCGTATCGATTGACGCTGCGTGGCGAAAGCCAAGGCCTGCCAACCGGACCTCGGCGCGGTGGCTGCCCCCCAGATCGACCGGGCAAGGATCGTGGTTGCCCATGACCCAGATCCAGTCGCGCCCCGCCATCAACCGCACAAGCCACAGCCGGTCGGGTTCGTCCAGCGTCCCCGATGCTGCGGTGTCATCGAAGCTGTCGCCAAGGCAGATGACTGTCCGGGCTGCGGTTACCGCGATATCCGCATCAAGCCGGGTCAGCGTCGCCTGCGTCTCGTAGGGTGGCAGCAAACTGCCCCCCCGGCGGGCGAGGCGTTCGGATTTGCCGAAATGCAGGTCGGACACCACCAACAGCGCGCGGTCGGGCCAATGCAGCGCACCCGACGGCATGGCGTGCAGCCGCGCGCCCGCAAGAGAAAAGGCATGATGCGTCATGAGGGCGGTTTGCACCGGATCGGGGCGGGTTTCAAGCGGAGCGCGCAGGCGCGCAAGAGTTTGTGCGGGGCGCATCACGCGCCCCTGACGTGCGCGCAGCGCGGGGATATTTTTGAACAGATGAGGCGTGTCAGGCGAGGCCCGCCGCCTGCATCAGGCGGGTTGCTGCGGTGTCGGCGAGGCGTTCGCGACCCTGACCGTAGACAGGGATGATGCCCGGTTCGAGAAACAGCGGGGCTGCAAGCGGCGTGATCCGTGACAGGCGCGCAAGGTCGATGCGCGGGCCGATACGGGTCAGCAGGTCTTCGATGCGGCCAAAGTCGATCAGTCCGCGCATCGCCTCTTCGCGGGTGATGTCGAGCAGCAGGTGGTTGGGGTCATATTTGCGCAGCGTGTCGTAAAGGATGTCGGAAGAGAAGGTGGCTTGGCGTCCCGATTTGCGCCGACCCTGATGGCTGCGTTCGATCAGGCCCGCGATCAGGGCGGTGTTGCGGAAGGTGCGTTTCATCACGGCGTTGCCGGCAAGCCAGGTGTCGAGGCCCACGCGCAGGGCGTGTAGGTCGAAAAGCGGGGCGGCGTCCAGCACCGGCTCCAACCCCCAGATCAGGGTGGCGTAGTCGGTGGCGACAAAGCCCAAGGGGGCAAGGCCCTGTTCTTCCATGCTTTTGGTCAGCAAAAGGCCGAGGGTCTGCATGGCATTGCGGCCCGCGAATCCGTAGACACACAAGTATTCACGGTCTTCGTGCGGGAAGCTTTCGCACAGCAGGCGGCCCGGTTCGGGCAGGCGCGAAACCTTGCGTTGCAGCGAAAGCCATTGGGCGGTGTGGGCAGGCAGGTCGGGCCAACTGTCTTGCTGAAGAATATCTAGGATTCTGGCGCTGAGTTGGGTGGAGGTCGCGAATTTGCTGCCGTTGAACACGGCGACCTTGGGGGGGCGGCCGGGTTGGCGGGTAACCTCGACCGTCATTTCGCGCAGGCCGTCGTAGCGGACCACCTCGCCGCCGATCAGGAAGGTATCGCCGGGGGTGAGGGTGGCGGCAAAGGATTCCTCTATTTCGCCAAGGGGTTGGCCGCCCATCCGGCCTTTGAGGCGCACCTTCAGGGTTTCGATGTCGATGATGGTGCCGAGGTTCTGGCGGATCACGGCGGCAGAGCGGGGATCGCGCAGGGTCCACAGGCCATCGCGGATCATCAGGCGTTGCCAGCGGTCGTAGGCGCGCAGGGCATAGCCGCCGGTTGCCACAAAATCCAGTATGTCGTCGAAATCGGGTCGCGACAGGTTGCGGTAGGGGCCGGCGGTGATGACTTCGTTGTAAAGAGCGGTGGCATCGAACGGACCGGCGCAGGCGGTGGCGAGGACGTGTTGACAAAGCACGTCGCGCGGGCCGGTGCCGCGTGGCTCGCCATCCAGTTGGTGCGCGAGGGCGGCGTCCAAAGCGGCTTTGCATTCAACGACTTCCATCCGGTTGGCAGGCACCAGCAGGGCCTTGGAGGGCGCGTTGTAGCGGTGGTTGGCGCGACCGATCCTTTGCACGAGGCGCTTTACGTTTTTGGGCGCACCGACCTGGATCACCAGATCGACATCGCCCCAGTCGATACCGAGGTCCAGCGACCCGGTGCAGACCACGGCGCGCAAGGCGCCTGCGGCCATCGCCGCCTCGACCCGCTCGCGCTGTTCGCGCGCAAGGCTGCCGTGGTGGATGCCGATGGGCAGGGTTTCGGTATTTTGCAACCACAGGTGGTGAAAGAAAATCTCGGCCTGCGCGCGGGTGTTGTGGAAGATCAGGGTGATCTTATGGCGTTGGATTTGTTCAAGAATTGCGGGGATGGCATAGCGGCCACCGCCGCCGGACCATGGGGGGGCATCCGTGGTTTCCAGCATCTGGATGTCTGGGTCGGGGCCGGGGTCGGCGTGCAGGATCTGCGTGTCGGGGCTGAGGAAGCGGGCCAGCGCCGGGGGGTCTTCGACCGTGGCGGACAGGCCAATGCGGCGCAAGGATGGGTTCATCGATTGCAGGCGGGCCAGTTGCAGGACCAACTGATCGCCGCGTTTTGATTCGGCCAAGGCATGAATTTCGTCGACTATCACGCGGGAAAGATTAGCAAAAATCCGTGGCGCGTCTTCGTAGGTCAGCAGCAGGGCAAGGCTTTCGGGCGTGGTCAGCAGGATGTGCGGTGGGTCGGCGCGTTGGCGTTTGCGCTGCGTTTGCGTGGTGTCGCCGGTGCGGTCCTCGATCCGGATGTTCAGGCCAGCACCTTCGACGGGGCGACGCAGGTTGCGGCGGATGTCGGCGGTGAGTGCCTTGAGCGGAGATATGTAGAGCGTGTGCAGACCGGGGGCGGGATTTGTCCCGAGTTCTGAAAGGGTTGGCAGGAAACCGGCCAGCGTTTTGCCGCCCCCGGTGGGTGCGATCAGCAGCGTGGCGGGGTCTGACGCGCGGGCCAGCATGTCGGTCTGGTGGGGGTGCAGGGTCCAGCCTTGCTGGTCGAACCATTGCGCGAGGGCGGGGGGCAGCAACATCGGCGATAGATAGTGCGGCGCACCGATGGGGGGAAGGGGCTGCGTTCGGCGGGGCAAGTCGATGAAATTCAGGTGAAATCCGATGTCACCCGCTGTACACCCCCTGTACACCCCCTGTGCAGACGAAAAAACGACACTGCGCGCCGCAAGATTGACGGTGAATCAGATCTGCCCGCGTCGGGAATGAGCTTGAAGGCCCGCGCGGGCGGGGCTATCCCGGCGGGATGAAACTTCTGTTCCTTGGCGATGTGATGGGGCGCGCGGGACGTGCCGCGATAGCGGAACGCTTGCCGGGCTTGCGCACCGAATGGGGTCTCGATTTCGTCGTGGTCAATGGCGAGAACGCGAGCCAAGGTGCTGGGCTGACGCCGGATCATGCCAAGCTTATCCTGAACGCGGGGGCGGATTGCGTGACGCTGGGCGATCACGCGTTCGATCAGAAGGACATGATGAGTTTCATCGAGACAGAGCCGCGCATCCTGCGGCCGATGAACTTTTCCAAGGTGGCCCCGGGGCACGGCGCGCGGGTGTTCACGGCGACGCAAGGGCGGCGGGTTCTGGTGTGTCAGGTGCTGGGGCAAGTGTTCATGAAGCGGCCGTTCGACGATCCGTTTTCGCTGCTTGAGGGGGTGTTGAAGACCCATCCCTTGGGCGGGGCGGTGCAGGCGGTGATCGTCGATGTCCATGCCGAGGCGACGTCCGAAAAGATGGCGATGGGGCATTGGTGCGACGGGCAGGCGAGCCTAGTGGTCGGCACCCATACTCATGTGCCGACCGGCGACGCGCAAATTCTGGACAAGGGCACGGCTTACCTGACCGATGCGGGGATGTGCGGCGATTACAACAGCGTCATCGGGATGGAAAAGCTGGAGCCGTTGCGCCGGTTCATCACCGGGATGGCGAAGGGGCGGTTCGAGCCTGCCGAGGGGCCTGCGACGTTGTCGGGTGTGTATGTGGAAACCGATGACAAGACCGGGCGCGCGACGCGTGTGCGGATGATCCGCATCGGCGGGCGGCTGGAGGACGCACGGCCGTGAACCAAAGGTGGCGGTTCGTGGTGGCGCTGGTGGTGCTTGGCCTTGGGTGGGGCAGCACGCAGCCCTTGGGCAAGCTTGCAACCAGCACCGGGCATCCGCCGTTCGGGTTGATCTTCTGGCAGTTGGTGATCTGCGTGGTCGTACTGGGCGGGATCACCGTTGTGCGGGGCAAGGGGCTGCCATTGCACCGGCAAGCGTTGGTGTTCTATGTTGTTGTCGCGTTTCTGGGCACGCTGATCCCCAATGCGACGTTCTATATCAGCGTGGCGCGGCTGCCTGCGGGGATCATGTCGATCCTGATTTCGATGGTGCCGCTGGTTGCCTTTCCGCTGGCTTTGGCACTTGGGTTGGACCGGTTTTCGACGGCGCGGCTGGCGGGGCTGCTGTTGGGGTTGTGCGGCGTGGCGCTGATTGCGCTGCCAGAGGCGAGCCTGCCGGACCCTGCGATGGTAGCCTTTTTGCCGCTGGCGATGGTGGGGCCGCTGTTTTACGCGCTGGAGGGGACGTTCGTGCAGCGGTACGGCACTGCCGGAATGGATCCGATTCAAGCGATGTTCGGGGCAAGCGTGGTGGGGTTGATACTGGTGACGCCGGTGATGTTGGGCTTGGGTCACTGGATCAGCCCGGCACCGCCCTGGGGGGTGGCCGAGGGGGCTTTGATGCTGTCGTCGGCGCTGCACGGGCTTTTGTATGCGGGCTATGTGGCGCTGGCTGTCCGGGCGGGCGCGGTTTTTGCCGCACAGTGCAGCTATCTGGTGACCGTATCGGGGGTGATCTGGGCTATGGTGCTGCTGGGCGAGCGGTTTTCGCCGTTTGTTTGGGCCGCGATGGGGGTGATGCTGATCGGATTGGCACTGGTTCAGCCGCGAAACCGGGACGCGGCTGCCGTTTCGATCACGAAGGGTTGAGAATCGAAGAATAACGTGTAAAGAAGTCGAGATTAAATGCAACGGGGGATTGCGCGTGCTTGGACTCGACATGGGACAGACGACGATGGCCGTGGTGGCGTTGTCAATTCTGGCCGGAATGTTCGTTCTTTTCGTGCTGGAGACGTATCCGGTTGAAGTGACCGCGGTTGGCGGGGCCGCCTTGATGGTGCTGCTGGGCATTCTGCCGGTCCAGGCCGGGATAGATGTGTTGTCGAATGCCGCGCCGTGGACCATCGCGCTGATGTTTCTGGTGATGGGCGGGCTGGTGCGCACCGGGGCGGTCGAGCGGATCATCGGCATGGCCGAACGGCATATCGGCAATCGGCCCGTTCTGACGATTGGGGTGCTGTTCGGGTTCGTGGGCCTTGCCTCGGCGGTGATGAACAACACGCCTTTGGTCGCGGTGATGATCCCCGTGGTGATCCAGTTGGCGGTTCGGTTGGGCAAGGCCCCATCCAAGCTGTTGATCCCATTGAGTTACATGACCGTTCTTGGCGGTATGTTGTCGCTGATTGGCACCTCGACCAACCTTCTGGTGGACGGGGTGGCGCGCAAGGCAGGGTTGGAGCCGTTCGGGTTGTTTGAAATCCTGCCTTTGGGGGCGGCGATTGCGGCGGTCGGGGCGATCTATCTGTTGATTTTTGCGGATCGGTTGCTGCCGTCACGCCAGTCGATGGGGGGCTTGCTGTCGGACCGCCGCAAGATGAAGTATTTCACTGAAGTCGCGGTGCCGGAAGGGTCTTTCCTGATCGGGCAGTCGCCGCTGCAGGTGGATATCTTCAAGAGCGAGAAAGTGCGGGTGATCGACGTGTTGCGCGGCGATGCGAGTTTGCGGCGCAATCTGGCTCCGGTGCTGCTGGAGGCGGGCGACCGGGTGGTGCTGCGGACCGAGATGACCGAATTGCTCGGCCTGAAGGCGCGCAAGGATGTGGTGCTGGTGGACAAGCTGTCGTCTGTGGCGACGGAAACGGTCGAAGTGCTGATCAGCCCCGGTTGCCGGATGGAGGGGCGCAGTCTGGGCGAATTGCGCCTGCGGCGGCGTTACGGCGTCTATGTGCTGGCAGCGCATCGGCGCAATCAGAACATCGGGCGGCAACTGGACGAGTTGGTGGTGCGGGTCGGCGACACGCTGCTGCTGGAGGGGGCCATTCAGGACATTCAGCGGCTGGCGGCGGATATGGACCTTTTGGACATCACCCACCCGACGATCAAGGCGTTCCGCCCCGCCAAGGCACCGATCGCGATTGCGGCGCTGGCTTTCATCGTGGTGCTGGCGGCGTTCGATGTGGCGCCGATCCTGGCGCTTGGGCTGGTCGCCGTTTCGGTGATCCTGCTGGCGAAATGCATCGACAGTGACGAGGCGTTTTCGTTCGTGGACGGGCGATTGCTGGCAATGATCTTCGCGATGTTGGCAGTGGGCGAGGGGTTGGATCAATCCGGTGCCGTGTCGTTGATCGTCGATGCAGTCAAGCCGTGGATGGCCACGCTGTCGCCGTTCTTGTTGATCTTGTGTGTGTATTTCATCGGCATGGTGATGACCGAGTTCCTTTCCAACAACGCGGTTGCGGTGATCTACACCCCGATTGCCATCGAGCTGGCAAGGTCGCTGGACCTTGACCCGCGGCCCTTTGCGGTGGCGGTAATGTTTTCGGCCACTTTGGCCTTTGCCACGCCGATCGGCTATCAGACCAACATGATGGTTTACGGTCCGGGTGGATATCGGTTCTATGATTATATGAAAATCGGCATCCCGCTGAACATCATCTGCTGGCTGGTCGCAAGTGCGTTGATCCCGGTCATCTGGCCCTTGTGACAGGCAGGGCGGGGTGAACCCCGCCCTACCGAGCGTATGCAGCGGGGTTGCAGCCCCCCGGCGCGCTGGTGTAGGACACGCCATCATTTGCAGACAGGAATTAGGCGCCATGGCAGGCCATTCGAAATGGGCAAATATCCAGCATCGCAAGGGCAAGCAGGACAAGTTGCGGTCCAAGATGTTCTCGAAGCTGGCGAAGGAAATTACTGTCGCCGCCAAGATGGGGATGCCCGACGTCGATATGAATCCGCGTCTGCGGCTGGCGGTGAAGGCCGCCAAGTCGGTGTCGATGCCAAAGGACGTGATCGACCGGGCCATCAAGAAATCCCAGATGGGCGACGGTGCGGAGTATACGGAAATCCGCTATGAAGGCTACGGCGTGAACGGTATTGCGATCATCGTCGAGGCGCTGACCGACAACCTGAACCGCACGGCGTCGAATGTGCGCAGCTATTTCACCAAAGCGGGCGGCAATCTGGGGCAGACCGGATCCGTCAGCCATTCGTTCGACCGGGTGGGCGAGATTTCATATCCACAAGGTGCCGGATCTGCGGACGACGTGATGATGGCGGCGCTGGATGCCGGGGCCGATGACGTCGAATCCACCGAGGACGGGCATTGGGTCTATTGTGCGGTCGAAAACCTTTCAGAGGTGTCGGATGCGCTGGAAAAGGCACTGGGCGAGTCGACCGAATCGAAGATCATCTGGAAACCGCAGACCTTGACCGAGGTCGATCTGGACGCGGCAACCAAACTGTTGCGCCTGATCGACCTGCTGGAAGAAGACGATGATGTGCAGACGGTGACGCACAACTTCGACATTCCCGAAGAGGTGGCGGCGCAGTTGGACGCGTAGGGTGCGTGATATCACGCACCTTACCCACGGGGCCCCGGGTTCATAGCGCTGTCATGTGACAGGGCTGTTGGGCTGGGATGGCCCAGTCGAATATCGCACAACGCGTTGCATCCGCGCCGACCGCAAACGCGGCGGCACAGGGCGGTGATCCGCTGGTGTTTACCTGTTCGCGGCCGGAACAGCCTTGTCTGCGCCGCACGCTGATCAAGGGGGCCGAGCGGCTTGCGGGACGGGCGCGGCTCGCGCGGGTGTATCGCCACTGGGTCGCGACGCGCGATTACGGCGAGACGACCTTTTCCGGCGAGACGCTCTTTGCCGCCGGCTTGCGGCTGCTGGACGTGCGGGCGGACATCCCCGTGCGGCATGTGGCGCACATTCCGCGCGAGGGGGGGCTGCTGATCCTGGCCAACCATCCGTTCGGGATCATCGACGGGCTGCTGTTGGGCGATCTGGTCCAGCGGCTGCGCGGCGATGTCAGGATCATCACCCATTCGTTGCTGTGTCAGCCGCCCGAGGCGGGCGACGTGTTGCTGCCGGTGGATTTTGGCCCTGGGCCAGAGGCGCGGCAGATGTCCATCGAGACGCGGCGGCGGGCCCAAGGCTGGCTGAGCGCGGGGCATGCCGTGGTGATCTTTCAGGCGGGGGCGGTTGTGACCAGCGTGCAGCCGTGGTCAGGGCCTGCGGTTGATGCCGAATGGAATCCGTTCATCACGCGGCTGGCGGCACTGCCCGGTGTGGCCACGGTTCCGGTCTTTTTGCACGGGCAGAATTCAAGACTGTTCCAGATTGCCAGCCATTAGTCCTGTCCGTTGCGCGGGGCGTTGATCTTTCGCGAAACACGGGCGTGGATGGGCAAGCGGGTTCGGATTTCGGTGGGGGAGCCGGTCGTGGTTCCTTCCGGGGATCGCCGGGGATCGCCGGGGGGGGGGAGGCGTTGCGGGCTGCGTGTTATCTGGCGGGCGGGCGGGCCGGACGGGGCAGACACCTTTGTCTGGCCGCGCTGGATCAGGTGGTAGCGGTCGCGCGGTAGGCGGGGCGACCGGCAACCCAGGTTTGGCGAACGGCGGGAAGATCGCCTTCCGGCCAATCGAGCAGCACCAGATCGGCGCGCAGGCCGGGTTCGATGCGGCCCCGGTCGGGCAGGCCAGAGGCTGTGGCGGGATTGGCCGAGACCAGCTGCCACAGGGCCGGCAGTGGGGCCACGCCGTCAGCCAGCAGGCGGGTAATCGCGGTCAGCATGGCGGGATAGAAGTAATCCGACGCCAGAATGTCGCACAAACCAGCGCGGATCATGTCCGCGGCCCCCGGTGACCCCAGATGGCTGCCGCCCCGCGCCGCATTGGGGGCACCGAACACGATCCAGTCGCCCGCATCGCGCGCGGCCTGGGCTGTGGGCCGGTTCATCGGAAATTCCGACAGCCGCGCGCCGATGCTGCGGAAATAGCTGCGCGTTTCGGTCTGGGTGTCGTCGTGGCTGAGCATCGGCACGCCTGCCGCACGCCCCATCGCGGCCACTTCGGCGATCTTTGCGGGCACATCCGTGCGGCGGGTCCAGATGTCGCGGATCAACGCCACAAAGCCGGGTGGGGTCAGGCCAGAGCGTTTCGCACGCTCGATCATCGTGGCCTCGAACGCGGGGCTGGACAGGTCGGCCACCGGGAAGGCCGGGTCAAAGTCGAAGGGGCGGTTTTGCAGCGGTGTGTCGGGATGCAGAAGCGCCATCGAAGTGTGGTCGTTGAAGGCGATCGACGGGGCCAGTGGTCCGGCGAGGGCCTGTCGGATCAGCGGCAACGCGTCGAAGCAGAACGTCTCCCACCGCAGTTGCACGCGGTTTTCGACGGTCAGGCGGGGGGCGAGGGTGGCCAGTGCTTCGACAACTGCGCGGCCCATCCCGACCGACCGCAGGCCGGGTTCCCACGACAGGGTCAGCGCGTGGTAGGCGGTGGCGATGCCGTTGGCGGCCAGTTGCCGGTCGGTTTCCAGCAGGGCCGCGTGCAGCGGGAAATTCACGCCGGGGCGCGGCATCATCTGGCGTTCAAAGGCGTCGCCGTGAATGTCGACCAGTGCCGGGGCCAGTACGGCGCCGCGCGCGTCGATCACCTGCGCCCCGTCGCGGGCTGCGTCCAGCCCGGTGATCAGGCCGGCTTCGATCCGAATGCTGACCGTTGTCAGCCGGTCGGCGAGCATGATCCGGGCACCCTCGAAGATTGTCGGCAGGCTGTCGGGGGTTGGCGTCACGGGCCACCTGTTCAGGAAATCGGGCGAAGAGACCTTGGTCGGACTGCGGGTCAGGTGCAAGTCCGAACCGAGGCGGGCCGCACCGAGACCGGTTGGAAGGGCGGCGTCAGTCCGGACGTACGCCGGAAAGATGACCTGTTGCCTCAGAGTTGGGTCAAACTGCTGAATTCCAGTCGATTTTTCGGGCCAATTCAGCAGGCACCGGCTGATTTTTCGCCGCAACCGGGCAGGATTGGCCGCGCGCGCAACCTGGGCGGGCAATCGACAGATTGTCGCGCGGGCAGGACCTACGCGGGCGTTGACAGACTGTCACAATCAGAGTTTTGTTCGGCTCGTGAAAGGCTGTCCCGGTTTGGAAAAAACTTGTATTCCCGACGTGCTTGCCGTGTCACACAACTGTCAACGACGCCGAGTAACAGCAGACACTGCTCGCGCACATCGCGCCAAGGTTTTCGCATTCCAAAGGGAGACGTCACGATGACGACCACATTCAACCGCCGCAAGTTCCTGCAGACCTCGGCCATCGGGGCCGGTGTTCTGGCAGCACCTGCGTTCATTTCCTCCAAAGCACTCGCCTCGTCGGGCGAGCTGAACTTCATGGGCTGGGCCGGGTATCCGATGCTCGTCGAGACCGTGTTCCCGGCTTTCACCGCCGCCACCGGAATCACGATCAACTTCAACGAGCAGCCGGGGCAGGACGACATGTTCGCCCAAGCCAAGCTGGCGCTGTCAACCGGCGGGCTGGATGTGGTCGAGCCGACCGTGGACCGTATCGGCGGCTGGGCCAGCAACGGGCTGGTGCAGGGCTGGGATACGGCCAAACTGGACATGGACGCCTATCTGCCGGGTCTGGCTGATGGCACCATGGGCGAGATGGCGACCGTGGACGGCAAGCGCATGATCGTGCTGTCGGTCTGGGGCACCGAGGCGCTGGTTTATTCCACGGCTGACGCCAAATTGTCCACCCCGGCGTCGCTGGGCGATCTGTTCTCGGGCGAGAATCAGGCTTGCCTGCGTCCGCACTCGGCACTGGCCGCGATGGGACGCTTTATGGATGCGCAGGGCAAACTGCCGCGTCCGTTCATGGACGGCTATGCTGACGAAGCGGCGATGGTCGAGTTGTGGGACATCGTGCTGGCCGAGGCGATCAAGGCCAAGGGCAGCATCGTGCAGTGGTGGTCTGGCGAGAACGAGGCACAGGCTGGCTTCCTGACCAACGGTGCGACCATCGGTCTGAACTGGGATTCGACCGGGTTCAACCTGCAAAGCGAAGGTTTCGGCTATGCCGCCCCGGTGGAAGGCGCGTTTGCATGGAACCAGGGCATGGCCTTGATGGCCAACGCCACCAACGTCGATCAGGCGCATGAGTTCGTGAAGTGGATCGCCTCGCCCGAAGGTTCGGCGATGTGGGCGACCGCGTTCGGTGCGAACCCTGTTGCCAAGGGCGGCGCCGACAAGATGGATCCGGCGGTGGCGGAATACTACAAGTCGGCCTTCAACGACGACGCCTTGAAGGCCCTGTGGTGGTGGCCGGCTCAGGAAGCCTGGTTCATCGCAAAGCGCGGCGAGTATGCCGACAAGTTCAAGAGCGCCTGATTTCAGGTTGCCTGAAAATGCGCCGGGCCTGACTGGGCCCGGCGTTTTTTTGTGCTTGCTGGCAGGACGCAGGTGTTGCACGACCGGAACCAGCAAGGCCATTGTGCGGGGCGTTGGTCCTGATAGTTTGAACCAGACAAAGGGCGGGAAACGCCTGAAAAAAAGTGCCCAACGGGGAAGGGATTGCACCAATGAGTGCCGCGATTGATCTTGACAGTGTCTGCTGTGATTTCGGGAATTTTCGTGCTGTTGACCATGTCAGCGTGCATATCCAGCCGGGCGAGTTTTTCAGTTTTCTGGGGCCATCAGGCTGTGGCAAGACCACGATCCTGCGGATGATTTCGGGGTTCACCGACCCTTCGGCCGGGGTGATTCGGATCGGCGGGAAAGACATGGCGGGCCAGCGGCCAAACCAGAGGCCGACTGCGTTGATCTTTCAGAACCTCGCACTTTTTCCGTTGATGCCGGTGTGGGAGAACATCGCCTTCGGGTTGGAGGTGCGCGGCGTGGACCGCGCAAAACGCCGCGAGCGGGCCGAGGAATTGCTGGCGCTGGTCGAGTTGCCGGGGGCGGGCGACAAGATGATCAGCCAGTTGTCCGGCGGCCAGAAACAGCGGGTGGCGATTGCGCGCGCGCTGGCGGTCGAGCCGTCGGTGATGCTGCTGGACGAGCCGTTGTCGGCGCTGGACCTGAAGCTGCGTCAGGCGATGCGGGCCGAGTTGCGGTCGATCCAGAAACGGACCGGGGTGACATTCGTCTTTATCACCCATGATCAGGGCGAGGCTTTGGCCATGTCGGACCGGGTGGGGGTGATGAGCCACGGCAAGCTGCAACAGGTGGCCAACCCGCGCGACATCTACAACAATCCGGCCAACGGGTTTGTGGCGTCTTTTGTGGGCGAAAACAACATCTTGACCGGCGATGTTCAGAATCCGTCCGAAGGGATGGCCGGGTTTGTCACGCCGCATGGCCTGTTCCGGGCACGGTTGGGCAACATGTCGGGTCCGGTCAAGCTCTATGTCCGACCCGAGCATATGCGGCTGTCGGATGCGGCCAAGGCGGAAAATTCGGTGCCGGTGACGGTGACCGACGTGGCGTTCGAGGGGAACTTCATTTCCGTGCATGCCGTGTCGGCCACGGGGATGAGCTTTGCCGCCGAGTTGCGCAACGACGGATCGTCCGTGGTGCCCGAGGCGGGCGCGCAGATGCACATCAGTTTCGACGCAGCGCGGGCTGCCATTCTGCCGGACGAATCTGCGAGGTCGGTCGATGCATGACCTTTTGCGGCGCTATGGCGGGGGTTTGACCGGCGCGTTCGTGTTGCTGACCGGGTTCTGGCTGATCTTGCTGGTGATTTTGCCAAACATCTATCTTTTTGAAAACTCGTTTCGCCCCTATCTGCCGCTGGTCGAAGTGGGGGGGCCGAAGGATTTCTATTCGCTCGACAACTACAAGAAGGTGTTCAACGGCAGCGCGCCCGAGACGTTCTTCGGGATCAGCTTCATGCTGCCGGTGCATATCAAGTCGTTTCTGTTGACCGTCAGCTATTCGGCTTTCGTGACCCTGATCAGCTTTTTCATCGCCTATCCAATTGCGTTCTACCTTGCCAAGATCGTCCACCCGACCACGCTGCCGCTGTTGTTTTTGCTGTTGTTCGTGCCGCTGTGGGTATCCGAAGTCTTGCGGTCCTTTGCTTGGGCGATCATTCTGGCCTTCAAAGGCCCGCTTAACTACATCCTGCTGGGCACCGGGATCATCGAAGAGCCGATCCGCTGGATCGCGGGGTATCGGTCGATCGTGATCGGGCTGGTTTATACCTATGTGCTGTTCATGCTGTTTCCAGTTTACAACGCTATCCAGTCGCTGGACACCAACCAGATCGAGGCGGCCGAAGATATGGGGTCGCCGTGGTGGCGCACGCATTGGCGGATCGTTCTGCCGCATGCCAAGCCAGGCATCGCGTCGGGGGCGGTGATGGTGTTCATGCTGTCGGCGGGGTCGCTGCTGGTGCCGACCCTGCTGGGGTCGACCACGTCGAACTGGTTCACGCAAGTCATTCAGGAATGGATGTTCGGCAGTCAGGACTGGAACACCGGGTCGGCTTACGCCTTTATCCTGTTGGTGATGTGCACGATTTTCGTCAGTCTTGTGATGCGGATTTTCCGCGTCAAGCTGTCCGATATCGCGAAATAGGGGGCTGGAATGGGACGCAACAAGCATCTGGCCTTCCATCTGGTGATGGGGCTGTTCCTTGCCTATCTGTTGGTGCCGCTGTTCGTGATGGGCGGGGCCGCGTTCAACGACAGCCGGTTCCCGTCAATCCTGCCGTGGAAGGGCTTTACGCTGGTCTGGTTTCAAAATCTGCTGTCGGAAACCCGGATGTGGGTGGCGCTGCGCAATACCGGGATCGTGGCGCTGGCGGTGGTGGTGATTTCGGTGCCGATCGGAACGGCGGCGGCAATTGTGGTCAATTCGGTTTCGGGACGCGCAAGGTCGGCGCTGTATGGGCTGATGGTGGCGCCGATTCTGGCCCCCGGAGCTGTGATCGGCATATCGACGTTGCTGTTCTGGAACGCCATTGGCCAGACGGTCGGCTATCGTGGCGTGCCGTTTGCGTCGGGTCTGCATCTGTCGGTGCTGGGGCAGGTCAGTTTCATCTCGTCATTCGTGATGCTGCTGGTGCTGGCGCGGTTGCAAAGTTTTGACGCGGGGCTGGAGGAGGCGGCGCTGGATCTGGGGGCGAGCCACGGTCAGGTGATGCGGCGGATCCTGTTGCCCCACCTTTATCCGGCGATTGCGGCGGGCGCGGCGATCGGGTTTTTTCAGTCGATCGAAAATTTCAACGTGACGCTGTTCACGAGGGGCAATTCCGACACGTTGACGGTCTATGTGTTCTCCAAGGTTCGAACCGGGATCACGCCAACGATCAACGCGCTGGCGTTGATCATGATCACGCTGACGCTTGCCGGGGCGGTGATCTATGAGGTGATGCGGCGGCGCGAAGTGCGCAGGCAGGCGGCGCTGGCGGTCGAGGAGTAGCCCTGCGGAACGATGTTGCGATGTCGGGCGTTGATTTGACAGCGTTCAGCCTTAGCTGTGACCAGAGGAGATTTTTCATGCAGCTTGCCATTCTTTACGTTTCGTCCGCCGTCGTGTTTCTGGTCGTGGACGCCATAATGTTGACCCTGGTGATGAAACCGTTGTTTCAGCAGCATATCGGCGCGCTGATGCTGGACGGTTTCCGGGCAGGACCGGCGGCAGCGTTCTATTTGGCCTATGTGGGGGGACTGGTGTATCTGGTGTCGTGGGACGGGCTGAAGCAGGACGCGCCCGTTCTGGTGCCTGCGGCGATCATCGGGGCCATGGCTTACGGCACTTACGAATTCACCAGCTATGCCATCATGAAGGATTGGCATTGGTCGATGGTTGCGGTGGATACCACTTGGGGGACCGTGCTGACCGCATTTTCCGCATGGGCTGGCGTGACCATCACCCGTGCCCTGACCACCTGAGGCCTTTCACAGTGCAGCGCGCCCGTGTAAAGCAACGGTGCAACAGGAGGTTTCCATGATCGTTTACGGCATTTCTACCTGTGACACGACCAAGAAGGCGATCAAGGCGTTGGAAAAGGCGGGCCATGTGGTGACGTTCCGCGACGTGCGAGCGGCACCTTTGTCCGAGGCCGAGATTGATCGGCTGATTGGCGAGTTCGGCGACCGGCTGATCAACAAGCAATCCACGACCTATCGGGGGTTCGGCGAATTCCTGAAAGTCTCGGACGCCGAGGCGCAGATCGCAGCCCAGCCTGCCGTGATGAAGCGCCCGGTGATCGAGGACGCGGGCAAGTTCTGGCTGGGTTGGGATGACAGCGTGCAGGCGGCGCTGGGGGTCTGACAGCCTGTGGCCAGAAAGACCGCGACCGCTGCGGTCATGCATGGATCACCCGAGAAACCCCGGACGACCACGCTTGGCGACCACGCTTGGCGACTTGGCAACCGATTTGGGCCCGGTTACAGAATCCGCAGGTCGGCGGCAGATTCCTTGCCGTCGCGCCCCGACTGCAATTCGTAGCCGATCTTTTGGTTGTCGTTCAGTCCCTGCAGGCCAGCCCGTTCGACGGCCGAGATGTGGACGAAAACATCCTTGCCGCCATTGTCAGGGGCGATGAAGCCATAGCCCTTGGTGCTGTTGAACCACTTTACGGTGCCGGTGGGCATGCCGTCTCTCCTTCCTCGACTTGTCCCTTGGCGCAATTGCCAAAGGCCGTGCAGCCAGGTCTTTCAGTGCTGCCATTCAAAGGCGTCGCGGTCGGAAAGTCTGTTGTCACAAGTTATATCATGTCAAAGCTAGGCAATAAATCAAGCGGGATTGGAAGAAGATGCGAAATGCGGCCTTGACCTTGGGATTGATCGGCGGGTTATGGGCGATGATCATCGGTTTTTTCGGCTATGGCTATACCGAGTTCATTGACCGGAACGGCGAGATCGGCGATTTGGCCCGGCAGGTGGACAATCCCACGCTGATCCGGCTGGCGAGTTTTCTGGCACCTTTGCTCGCGATTGCCGGGGCGGCGATGGCGCAGTCGCAGAATGTGGCTGCGGGCGTGTTGATGCTGGCGGCGTCGGGGGCGATTCTGTTTGCCTTTGGGTTTGGCGTTTTCACCATGTTCCCGATTGCCATGTGCGGTCTGGGCGGCGCGTTTGCGCTGATGGCGCGTCAGCCTGACACCCACTGACGGGTCAGCCTGTCCAGCGACAACGGGCCTGCGCCCTTGATCACAAGGATCAGCAGCACCATCACCCAAAGCGCGCGCTGATCGAGGATCGGCGCGTCGGCGATCCGGTCGAACCATGCGCCGAGGCCGGTTGGTCCGACCATATGGCCGTAAATGTCGCTCAGGCTTTGCACCACGATGAAGCCTATCATCCCCAGCGCGGCGGGCCGGGTCAGCAGGCCCACCACGATCAGCGTGGGCAGGATGATTTCTGCCCAGGATCCGGCGAGCACCACAAAGTAGGGGATCACGCCGATCAGGCTGGAGTCGTAGCCCAAAGCCTCGAATTGTTTGGGATAGATTTGCGCGTAAGCCCCGGTGGACAGACCGAACGGGAAGTTTTCGAACTTGGTCAGGGCCGAGGCCCAGAAATATCCGGCAAGCACCCCGCCGAACACAAGCCGGGCCAGCGTTGGCAAAAGGCCCTCCATCGCCGACAGGCGTTCGGTTGCGCGGTCGTAGGCGGCAAAGGGTCCGGTCATGTGATGCATCCTGTCAGGGCGTGATTGGAAAGCAGCAGGGAAAGTGTGGCGTTCAGATCGAAACCACCGCCGGCCTGTGCCAAGGCTTCGGCCAAGGTCTGGTCCTGCCCCAGTGCTGTGATGAATTGGGCAGCCCCTTGTGGCAGCAGGTGCGGCACCGGGTCGTAGTCAGGGCGCAGCACAACGACATCTTGCGGTCCGGGCGTGGGGGCAGGGCCGTTCTGTGTGTTGGCCTGCCAGATCGCCAGAACCGGGTGGTGCGAGCGGATCAGCCGCAGCGACGGAGCAAGGGTGAAGCGGCTGACCAGCAGCACGTCTTCAGGCACGGCGAGCAGGTTCGGGTCAAGCGGCCTACTGTCGGCGGCGTGATAGCTTTGCCGTATCGCCAGTTCCAGTCGGGCGACATCCGCGAGATAGGGCAGGTGGACAAGTGGTGGGAATCCCGCGAGAAAGTCTGCGAAATCCTGACCATAAAGCGCGATCTGCGGTGACCGGGGCGGATGCGCGCGCAGGTGAATCCCCGCGATTGCGGCAAAATATTCCGGACCCAGCAGTTTGCGGATCACCGGGAAGCCGTCGTCCAGGGCGCGGGTCAGGCTGGCCGCCACGTTGTTGCGATAAACCGAAAACCGCATCGGGGCGGGGCGGCCTTGTGGGTCGGTCAGGCCGGGTGGCAGGGCGGCATCCGGGTCGAGCAGGGCTGTGGCGAACGCGGCCTGTTTCATTGCGCAGGCACCAGAACGGCGGCGGCGCGCGCGGCCTCGGCGGCCAGAACCAGCCAGTCGGGCACATCATTGTCCCATTCGATCAGTGTCGGCTTCGGCCCGCCCCGCGCGATGGTGTGGGCGTAAAGCGTCCAGACCGGGTCCGCGACGGCGGCACCGTGGCTGTCGATCAGCAAGCGTTCGCCGCGGTCGGCCACATCCTCGTCATGGCCGCCAAGGTGTATTTCGCCCACGGCGTTTAGCGGGAAGGCGTCGATATAGGCTTGCGGATCGGTTTGTTGATTGATCGCAGAGATGTAGACGTTGTTCACGTCCAGGAGCAGTCCACAGCCGGTGCGGCGGGTTATGTCGCGCAGGAACGTCACCTCGTCCATGTCAGCATCTGCGAAGGCCAGATAACTGGACGGGTTTTCCAGCAGCATCCGACGGCCGAGGGCGGCCTGCACGCGGTCGATGTGATCGCAGACGGTGGTCAGGGTCGCGGTGGTGTAGGGCAGTGGCAGCAGGTCGTTCAGATACGCCCCTTCGTGGGTGGACCACGCCAGATGTTCCGAAAAGCTGGCCGGTTGCAGCCAATCGCACAGGGTCTTCAGCCGGGCGAGGTGATCTGCATCCAGCAAACCCGTTCCGCCAATCGAAAGACCTACACCGTGGACCGAGATCGGAAACCGTTCTGCCAGCATCCGCAGTTGCGCCAAGGGACGGCCGCCGGCACCCATGTAGTTTTCGGCGTGTATTTCCAGCCAGCCGACCGGGGCGGGATTGGCAAGGATCGCCGCGAAATGCTGGGGCTTGTAGCCCACACCGGGGCACGGGGGCAGGGTGGGGAAGGGCTGATCGAACATCGCAACGCTCCGTTAAGGTGGCCCCCCGGTCTTGGGTCCGGGGGGCCGCCCGTTTCAGGATACCGAATCGCGATCCAGTTGTTCCAGCGACCCGACGCGGCCGTCCGGGAGTGCGATGGTGGTGCAGGTGCCAGCCGGAACCAGGGTCCAGGCGTTGCCCTGATAATCCACCTTCGAGGTGCCGGCGCAGGTGGTGCCCGGACCTGCGGCACAGTCGTTCTGGCCTGCCAGCGACACGCCAAAGCACTTTTCGTTGGCCGCAGCCGAAGCAGGGACGGCGAGGCCGGACACGGCGGCGGCGAAAGCGCCCGCGACGGCGAAGGTTTTGAAATGCAGGGTCATCGGATCCTCCTTTTGGGTTTCGTCATCGCAAAACTTGCGGTGAACCCAATCTAGTGCAGCAAATTGCCACCGCTCAACGGCGCATTGGATGCCCCCACAGGACTGTGATTGTCTGTAACACGCTGATCGTGCAACGAAACCCATCACCAATTTGTGACAAGCACTGCAGCGGCGGCGCTTGTCACGATTTTACAAGGGTTTGGTCAGGGGCGCAGATCGGGTGGGATGGCTTCGGTTGTCAATTCCTCGACCACGGCCTGTAACGAAATTGTCTGGGTTATTGTTTCACCCAGGCGCCGGATCGACACGGTGCGGTCGGCAACCTCTTTCATTCCGATGGCCAGGATCACCGGAACCTTGCCGACCGAATGTTCGCGCACCTTGTAGTTGATCTTCTCATTGCGGGTGTCGGCCTCGGCGCGCAGGCCACGGGCGCGCAAGAGGTCCACCACTTCGCGCACGAACGGGTCAGCGTCCGAGACGATGGAGGCCACCACCACCTGACGCGGGGCGATCCAGAACGGCAGTTTGCCGGCATAGCTTTCGATCATCACGCCGATGAAGCGTTCCAGTGACCCAAGGATCGCGCGGTGCAGCATGACCGGGCGCTGACGCGAGCCGTCTTCGGCGGTGTAGGCCGCGTCCAGACGGTCGGGCAGTACGAAATCAAGCTGGAGGGTGCCCAACTGCCACGACCGCCCGATGGCATCCCGCATGTGGAATTCGAGTTTTGGGCCATAAAACGCGCCTTCGCCGGGGGCCACCTTGAAGTCGCGGCCCGTGGCGCGCAGGGCGTCGCCCAAGGCGGCTTCGGCGCGGTCCCAAACCTCGTCCGATCCGGCGCGGGCATCGGGGCGGGTCGCCAGCAGGATCCGGACATCGGTAAAGCCCATGTCGGTATAAACGGCGTCCAGGAGGGCGCAGAAGGCTTCGGTTTCGCCCTGAATCTGGTCTTCGCGGCAAAAGATATGCGCGTCGTCTTGCGTCATTTGCCGCACGCGCATCAGGCCGTGCAAAGCGCCGTGCGCCTCGTTGCGGTGACAGCAACCGAATTCAGCCATGCGCAGCGGCAGGTCGCGGTAGGATTTGGTGCCCTGTTTGAAGATCTGGATATGTGCGGGGCAGTTCATCGGTTTGAGCGCCAACAGATCGGCTTTGCCGGTAAAAACGGGGGCGTTTTCATCCGTTCCCGGCACTTCATCGGGGACCACGAACATGTTTTCGCGGTATTTGCCCCAATGGCCCGACGCCTCCCAGAACTTGGCGGCCATCAATTGCGGGGTTTTCACCTCGACATAATCCGCTTTGTTCAGACGGCGGCGGATGTAGGCCTCAAGCTGGTTGTAGATGACAAAGCCGTTTGGGTGCCAGAACACCGACCCCTGCGCCTCTTCCTGAAAGTGGAACAGGTCCATCTCGCGGCCGAGCTTGCGGTGGTCGCGCTTGGCGGCCTCTTCCAGCATCGTCATGTGGGCCTTCAGGTCGTCGCGGTTGCGAAACGCGATGCCGTAGATGCGTTGCAGCATCGGGCGGGTGTTGTCGCCAAGCCAATAGGCCCCGGCGATGGCGGTCAGTTTGAAGGCATCGGCAGGGACCTGGCCCGTGTGTTGCAGATGCGGGCCGCGGCACAGGTCCTGCCAGGGGCCATGCCAATACATCCGCAGGTCTTCGCCGGGGGGGATGCGGTTGATCAGTTCGATCTTGTAGGGCTCACCCCGCAGGGCGTAGTGGGCCAGCGCCGCCTCGCGCGTCCAGACTTCCGTGCGGACGGGGTCGCGGGCGTTGATGATCTGTTTCATCCGGGCTTCGATCAGGCCGAGGTCTTCGGGTGTGAAGGGGTCTGCACGGTCGAAGTCGTAAAACCAGCCATAGTCGCGTACCGGGCCGATTGTGACCTTCACGTCGGGCCAGATATCCTGCACCGCGCGGGCCATGATATGGGCGCAGTCGTGGCGGATCAGTTCGAGCGCCTGTTGATCGTCGGCCAGCGTGTGGATGGCGATTTTTGCATCCGCGTTGATCGGCCAGGCAAGGTCGAAATGCGCGCCGTTTATGTTGGCGGAAATGGCTTTTTTGGCGAGACCGGGCGCGATGGAGGCGGCAACCTCGGCAGAGGTGATGCCGCTTGGATAGCTGCGCTGATTGCCGTCGGGAAATGTCAGGGTGATCTGGGCCATGGGTGGCGTCCTCGTCAGTTTGGCGTCTACAAAACGCCCGGTTGCGGGTTATGTGGGGCGTGGTTTGCGCGGGCTGCGTGGTGTTGTCAACGGGGGCGCGCTAAGAGGGACGCAAAAGGAGACCGGCATGGCCATACCGCATCTGTTGAAGACGCCGCAGGGACGAAAGATTGCCTGTCACCGCTTGGCGGGCCGGGGGCCGGGAGTGATGTTTCTGGGCGGTTTCAAGTCCGACATGGGCGGATCGAAGGCGGTGTTCCTGTCGGACTGGGCGCGGGCGCAGGGGCGAGGATTCGTGCGGTTCGACTATTCCGGGCATGGCCAGTCGGGGGGGGCGTTCGAGGATGGCTGCATCGGGGATTGGTTCGAGGATGCTTGTGCCGTTCTGGCGCTGACGGACGGGCCGCAGGTTCTGGTGGGCAGTTCGATGGGCGGCTGGATTTCGCTGTTGCTGGCACGGGCTGCGCCAGAGCGCATCGCGGGGCTGGTGACGGTAGCGGCGGCCCCTGATTTTACCGAGGACAGCCTGTGGGCGGGGTTTTCGGATACGCAGCGGGCGGCGGTGATAGCCGGGCATCTGGACCTGCCGTCGGAGTACGGCGCGCCGTATCGGATCACCGGGCGGCTGATCGAGGATGGGCGGCGCCATCTGGTGTTACGCTATCCGCTGGATTTGCCATTTCCGGTCAGGATGTTGCAGGGCACGGCGGACGCCGATGTGCCGATGGACCGCGCGCTGCTGCTGCTGGATCACGCGACCGGGCCGGATATTCGGCTGTGTCTGGTCAAGGGGGCCGATCACCGCTTTTCAACGCCCGAATGTCTGGCGATGATTGCGGCGGCGGTGGACGAGGTTTCGGCCAAGCGGATCGGGGATTAGCGGATGCGGTCGTTTGGCAAATGGATCGGGCGGTTGCTGTTGGCGCTGGGGATGATCGGCGTCGGTCTGTGGGCCTTTGCGCCAATCGAGCCTGTTGATCGAGAAATAGCGTTTGAAGAAGATAACTTGGGCGGCGATCTTGATGTCGGGCTTCAACAGCGCGAGTCGGCCTTTCCCGACATGATACCGGGCGTGGCCAAGCGGATTTTCTGGGCGGGTGCAGTGGGTGCAAAGACGCCTCTGGCGGTGATCTATGTCCACGGCTTCTCGGCCACCTCAGAAGAAATCCGCCCGGTCCCGGATGAGGTTGCACGCGCGCTGGGGGCCAATCTGTTTTTCATGCGGCTGGCGGGCCATGGTCGGGGCAGTCAGGCGATGGCCGAGCCGGTGGCGGGCGACTGGATCGAGGATATGGCCGAGGCGATGGCGATTGGCCGCAGAATTGGCGACCGGGTGCTGGTGATCGCTAACTCCACCGGGGCTGCGCTGGCGGCGGTGGCTGCGACAGATCCGGTGCTGTCCCAAGACATGGCGGGGGTGGTGCTGATCAGCCCGAACTTCCGGCTTAACAATCCGGCGGCGGCTATTCTGGACCTGCCGCTGGCGCGCTGGTGGGGACCAGTCATCGCGGGTGCCGATCGCAGCTTTGCGCCGCTGAACGCAGGGCAGGCGGCATATTGGACGACCACCTATCCAACGGTGGCCCTGTTCCCGATGGCCGCATTGGCGCGGGTGGCGCGGGGGTTGGACTATCGGGCGGTGCGGGTGCCTGCGCTGTTCATCTACAGCGCCGAGGACCGGGTGATTGATCCGGTGGCGATTGCCCCCGTCATTGCCGCATGGGGCGGGCCGGTGACGCAGGAGCTGCGGCGTATGCAGGCGGGCGATGACCCGTATAGCCATGTCATCGCGGGCGAGATCATGTCGCCTGGCCAGACCGAGCCGGTGATTGCGGCGATTCTCGCTTGGGCAAAGGGGCTGTAGGTGCACGAACCGGTTGTTCTGATCCCCGGTCTGATGGCGGATGCCCGGCTGTTCTTGCCACAGATGGTAGGGCTTGGGGCGGTGCGGGCGATGCAGGTGGCGCTGGTGACCACAGGTGAGACGGTCGAGGCGATGAGCGCCTATGTTTTGGCCGCTGCCCCGGCGCGGTTCGCGTTGATCGGGCATGGCCTGGGCGGCGATGTGGCGCTTGATATGGTGCGGCGCGAGCCTGACCGGGTGACACGGGTGGTGTTGATGGCGACCGATCCGCTGTCTGAACCGCCAAAAGCCGCCGCCGCGCGCGAGGCGCGGATCGTGGCCGCACGGTCAGGCCGGCTGGCCGAGGCGATGCTGGGCGAAATACCCCGTGCGGCGCTGGCAGACACCCCTTGGCGCGACGAAGTTTTGGCTTTGGTGCGCGATATGGCACTGGGGTTGGGCGAGGGTGTGTTCCTGCGCCAGTCCCGCGCCTTGCAGCGCCGCCCCGATCAGCAAAAGACCATGCGCCGGGTCAAGATCCCGGCGCTGATCCTGGTGGGCGCGCAGGACACGCTGGTGCCCGTGCGGCGGCAGGAGTTTACGCCGGGCTGATGCCTTTTGGCAAGATGCAGTTGATCGACGACCAGGGCAATCGGGTGAGTTATCGCGTGACAAGACGCTGAGTTGCTGAATCTGTGCTCCCATCTGATTTGGTTGGGAGAGCAGATGATGGCGGCGGGTGACGAGGCGATCTTCGATGCTATT
>Ga0105051_10000885_pt1 | contig 41133 bp, 39 predicted proteins | sample FRY02_FD_78383 | JGI IMG/M metagenome (GOLD analysis project Ga0105051, IMG submission 78383) | Freshwater microbial communities from Lake Fryxell liftoff mats and glacier meltwater in Antarctica - FRY-02 (megahit assembly) | ecosystem: Environmental > Aquatic > Freshwater > Ice > Glacier... | reverse complement strand
GGCAGGTGTTCGTCCGCGCCTTGCCAAGACAAAATCTCGGTTTTCAGCCCCATGCGTGTGGCAAGTTTGTTCCAGAGCGCGGCGAACTGTCCCGTCTCGAACATCAAGATGTGATCGCCCGCACTCAGCGTATTGACAAGTGCAGCCTCCCAAGCACCCGTGCCGGAGGCTGGATAAATCACCACAGGATGCTTTGTTTTGAAAATCGTCTTCATCCCCTCCAACACTTTACGACCTAATGCGCCGAATTCAGGTCCGCGGTGATCGATTGTGGGTAGGCTGATCGCACGCAAGATCCGATCCGGCACGGGACTCGGCCCAGGGATTTGCAAAAAATGGCGACCAGTGGGATGAAAGTTAAGCTTAAGCATGTCTGCTCCTGATTGATCAAGTTGAGAAAAATACCACATGACGCCTTAGGCTTGTCTTAAAGAGGGTAGTATCTTGTGCAAATAAGCAAAAAGATTCTGGGTGGGGGATGATTCGGTTGCGACACTGGAGGGTGTTAGGTTGCGTTGGACTTTTAATGAGTCTTACGCTGATGGGTTGCGCCCCTTTTCCTGAGGTGCGTGAACCTGAAAAAGAAACAACTACCGACGCACTGGCGTCCAAGGCGTCTTTTTTAGCACCGGTCGGTGTTTGGCCGACTGACCTTTGGTGGACGGGCTATGGAGACGTTCAACTGGATCAACTGGTGGCTGAGGCACTAGAGCAATCACCCACACTTAAAGTGGCGCAAGCAAGAGTCCGACGTGCGCAGGCCATGACGCAAGTGGCAGGGGCCCCTTTACAGCCAGAAATTGATTTAAACGCGACCGCAGGGTCGCAGAGACTGAGCTACAACTACCTGACGCCCCCCGGCAATGTCGTGCGCGGATGGAATGAGTTTGGTCAGGCCGCACTCAACATCAGCTGGGAGTTGGATTTTTGGGGTAAGTATCGGGCGGGTTTGGCAGGGGCGACCTCAGAATTCGCCGCACGGCAGGCCGAGGAAGCTCAGGCACGCTTAGTGTTGGCGACTGCTGTTGCCTCCGGTTATGCCGAGTTGGCGCGCTTGTTCGCGATGCGAGATGCCGCCGAACGCGCGGTGAGCGTACGTGCAAGGTCTTATTCCCTCTTTGCGGAACGACATCTGCATGGCTTGGAAACACGCGCAAGTGTCCTCGAAGCGCAGGCGAAAGCGTCCCAAGCGCGCACTGAGGTGCTTTTTCTAGATGAGCAAATCGCCTTGCAGCGCAACAGTTTGGCAAGCCTGCTTGGGGCGGGTCCTGATCGTGGGCTGCGTATTCGACGTCCTAATGATCTTTTGCAAAAAAAATTCACCTTGCCGACAGAGCTTGCCGCAGATCTGATCGGTCGGCGACCAGATGTTGTGGCGGCCCGACTGCGTGCACAGTCGCGGTCAAGTTTGGTTGAGCGTAAAGCTGCGGATTTTTATCCTAACGTCAACTTGGCAGCGATGATTGGCTTGCAGTCGTTGGGCTTGGATGTGCTGGGGCAGAGCGGTTCTGTATACGGGAATGTCGGACCGGCCATTTCCTTACCTATTTTTACCGGAGGCCGACTACAGGGTGAGCTGCGGGGAGCACGCGCTGACTTTGATGAAGCCGTCGCGAGTTATAACGAAACACTGATCTATGCGTTTCAAAGTGTGGCGGATGTTGCAACACGTTATCGCGCATTGTCTGCGCAACAGCAAGAAGCGGAACGAGGCTTGCGCGCGGCTTCTGAGGCCAATCAGCTCGCGTTGGGTCGCTACAGAGGGGGCTTATCAAGTTATCTCGATGTGCTGATTTCCGAGGACATCATGTTGGCCAGTCTGCGCGTGGTCACTGAATTAAGTGCTAGAAACTTTATGTTGGACGTCGCACTGGTGCGTGCGCTGGGCGGCGGTTATCAATCCTCACAAACTGCACCGATCCATCTCTCGACAAAATGACTGCACACACTCAAAGAAAACGCTGGTTATGGCGACTGTTACTGGCGACCCTTTTGGTCGCGGCTATAGCTGGCAGCTACTGGTGGTTCATTGGTTCGCGTTTGGTATTGACCGATAATGCCTACACCGCGACAGAGGTGGCCCAAGTTGCCGCTGCGGTGGATGGTACGGTGAGGCACATTCACACGACCGATACGCAAAAAGTGCAAGCGGATGAGGTCCTCGTTGAGCTTGATCCGACCGATGCTCGCTTGGCCTTGATCGAAGCTGAAGCGGAGCTCAATCAGGCTGCCCGACGTGTGGAGGGCTATTTTCTGAATGATCAGATATTGGCGGCACAAGAACAGGCAAGGGATGCAGATCTCAAACGTGTGGCGGCTCAATTGGCAGCAGCACAGGCCGACCGCGATCGTGCGAGTCTTGATTTGAAACGTCGACGGGCACTTGCCGTGTCAGGATCGGTGTCGGCTGACGAATTATCCCGTGCTGAAAATGCGAATCTGACGGCTCAGGCAAGTGTGGCGGCCGCACATGCTGATGTGGCGCTTGCTCAGGCAAACTTGAGCGCATCGCTGGGAACGAGGCGCATGAATCAGGCCTTGATTGAGGGCACCACGCTCGATACTCACCCTGAAGTCCTACTGGCGCGTGCCAAAAAAGATCAAGCCCGGTTGAATCTGGATCGTACGGTGATTCGTGCTCCTGTGGCGGGTGTTGTCGTCAAGCGCCAAGTCCAGCTTGGTCAGCGCGTGCATGCTGGTCTGCCTCTGCTGTCGATTGTTCCCACGGATAAGATCTACGTCAACGCAAACTTTAAAGAGGTGCAGTTAGCGCATGTCAAAATTGGACACCCTGTTGAGTTGACCTCTGACTGGTATGGCAGTGCGGTCAAATATCAGGGGACGGTCGCCGGTTTTTCGGGTGGCTCTGGGGCAAGTTTTGCTGTGATTCCTGCCCAAAATGCAACGGGTAACTGGATCAAAGTCGTGCAGCGCGTGCCGGTGCGCATCAGTCTCGATCCCGCGCAGCTTCAACAGCATCCGCTTGGTGTTGGACTGTCGATGACCGTTCGCATTCGCCTCGATCGTCCCTAGGCCAGGACCATGCGCGCACCGTCGCCTCCGCTTGAAAATTTGCAGCCACTGAAGGGCGGGACGCTCTGGTTTGCCGCCTTTTTGATTGCCAGTGCGAACTTCATGTCTGTGCTCGACATGACAATTGCCAATGTTTCTATCCCCACCATTGCAGGTAGTTTGGGTGTGACGGCGAGCCAAGGGACATGGGTGATTTCTTCGTATGCGGTGGCCGAAGCGATTATTGTCCCGCTGACTGGTTGGCTCGCCTCGCGATTCGGTGCAGTGCGGTCATTTCTTTGGGCGATGGGACTTTTTGGATTGATGTCTGCCTTTTGCGGGTTGGCAACGTCCCTTGAGATGTTGGTCGTGGCGAGAACGTTGCAAGGTCTTGCAGGCGGCCCGCTGATGCCGTTATCACAAACCTTGTTGCTGAGAATTTTTCCCCCAGAGAAGGCGGGTCTGGCGATCATGATTTGGGCGATGACGACGTTGATCGCGCCTGTGATTGGTCCGATTCTCGGGGGTGTGCTGTGTGATAACTTGTCTTGGCCCTGGATTTTTTACATCAATTTACCGCTTGTGCTGATGGGGTGTTTTTTTGGTGTGAAACTACTGACCCGTTATGAGCTCTCACTCAAACGGGTGCCGATGGATGTGGTGGGGTTGTGTTTACTCGTTATCTGGGTGGGCTCCCTGCAGTTGATGCTTGACCTTGGTAAAGACCTTGATTGGTTTGCTTCTGCCGAGATCGTCGCACTCTCAATCGTGGCGCTCATCGGATTCGCAGTATTTTTAATTTGGGAGCTCACGCATGAACACCCGATTGTGGATCTGAGGGTTTTCCGTCATCGGGGCTTTGCAGTCGCCGTGCTGACCATGAGCATGGGCTATGCCTGCTTTTTTGCCTTAAATGTCCTGACGCCACTGTGGTTGCAAACCAATATGCTTTATACGCCCAGTCAGTCTGGCTACACAACGGCATGGACAGCTCTGTTATCAATTTGTATTGCACCCATCGTGACACGCTTTGCAAGCCGGGTGGATCGGCGCCGCTTAATTTGTGCCGGTGCGCTTTGGTTGTCACTTGTGACGGGCTTACGCATGTTTAGCAATACGGACATGACGTATTGGGATATTGTATTTCCCATCATGATCATGGGTCTTGGCATGCCCATGTTTTTCATTTCTTCAACTGGGATGGCGCTTGGCAGTGTCAAGCCTGAGGAAACGGCATCCGCAGCGGGTTTGGTGAGCTTTTTTCGGGCGGTGTCGGCGGCCTTCGCTGTCTCGTCGGTCACGACCGTATGGGAACATCGCGCGGTGGTGCATCATGCTGAAAATGTCAGCAACCTAGACGTCAGTGGAGAGTTTGTGGAGCTGCTTGTGGGCCAAGGCTGGACCAAAGAAGCGGCACTCACTTATCTCTCTGAGTTATTAACTCGCCAGAGTGTGATGCTGGCCACCAATGAAATCATGATGTTTGTTGCGGTCATGTTTTTGGTGACCGCGTGTGTGGTTTGGCTTGCTCCGCGCCCTAAGTTGCAGATTCGTTCTGCTCCCCACTCTGGTTCCCCCGCCGGTCCTCCATCGGCTCCGTCTCTGAAGTCGCCGGAGCAAGGCCCAAGGTAAGCCCCGTGCGCTGTTCAAAGCGCACCCGATCCTGTTCCTCGTCAATATCCATGATGAAGTGGTCGTTGTCAGTCACAAAGCGATGTGTCTGATCTCTATGTCGATCAATATATTCCCGACAGGTCTGACCGCTTTCGAGGATGTTCTCAATGATGTCCTTTGAAAAGACGACTGGGTTGCCGCGCTGCCCATCAATGACAGGAAAGGCGATCGAGCAACCTGCGGGTCTTTGAAGGAAGGCCGCGACACACAGCTGATAGTCGGTGTCGCGCATGAGCGGTTGGTCAACCAGAGCGATCAAAATCGGCTTTAAGTCGTTCGTATTGGACAGCGCACGCAGTCCAAGGAGGACAGAGGATTGTTGCCCCTTTTCGGGTGTTGGGTGTCGCACGACGGTTATTTTATTTTTTATATAGCCGGATTGATTTTTATTTACATTAAGTAACGGGACTTGAATATTTGATGATTGGTTATAAATTTTAGCCAGCAATTTATTAATTTCAGCTTCTATCTCTAAATAAAAATATCCGGTCACGATTATTATTTTATCTGCGCCTGCCTTTAACAACGCCAGAACCTGCCTTTCGATCAGCGTGATTCCCTCCAGATAAAGCAGGCTTTTAGGAACACGACCCAGTCGCGAACCTTCGCCCGCGGCAAGTAACACAGCATTAAAGGGAGGGGGCGCACCCGTCATACCAAGCCTTAAGTGATGGGAGCTGGATTGAACAGCACGAGCGAATTTTGAATTTTCCAGTGCTCAGCCCAGGTCTTGCGCCCGCTCGCTACGTCAAGCATCAGCTGAAAAATCTCCCAGCCCAACGCGTCCAAACCCAACTCGCCATCGGCGACACGCCCCGCGTTGACGTCCATCAGATCGTGCCAGCGTCTGGCTAGATCCGTCCGAGTGGCGACCTTGATCACTGGACAGTGCGCGAGCCCGTATGGGGTGCCACGACCCGTCGTGAAAATATGCAGATTCATCCCCGCTGCCAATTGCAGCGTGCCACAGATAAAGTCGCTCGCCGGCGTGGCGGCATAGACGAGACCGCGTTGATCCCGTGCGAGCTTGTTACCTGGCGACAACACACTCGCAATCGGCGCCGTGCCGCTCTTGATGATCGAGCCCATCGCTTTTTCAACAATATTGGCGAGACCGCCGGCTTTGTTGCCAGGCGTGGTGTTGGCGCTTCGATCAACTTTACCGCGTGCGAGATAGCGGTCATACCAGTCAAGTTCGGCCACAATGTCTCGAGCAACTTCTGCTGTGGCAGCACGCGAGGTGAGTTGATCCACCCCATCACGCACCTCTGTGTTTTCGCTAAACATGACGGTTGCACCGGCGCGCACCAGCAGATCTGCCGCTTTGCCAAGGGCCGGGTTAGCGGTGACGCCGCTCAAGGCGTCGCTGCCCCCACATTGCATCCCGACCACCAATTCACTGGCAGGCACGGTCTCGCGGCGACGCTGATTCAGTCGCTTTAAGTGCACGGATGCCTCTTGCATAATCGCTTCGATCATCGACATAAAGCCAATGTGTTGAGGATCTTGCAGGCAGACAGTGTCTACACCAGTCGAACGATCATCTTTGATGGGAAAACTACCCGGCGGCATTAAGCGATCAGGCTGCAGCTTTTCACAGCCAAGACTGACCACCATCACTTCACCACCAAAATTTGGGTTCAAGCTGATGTTACGCAAGGTTCGGATCGGAATTTCGGCACCTGGCGCGTCGATCGCGACCCCACAGCCGTAGGCGTGCTCGAGGCCAACCACATCGTCTACGTTGGGATAAATGGGTAACAGCTCGTTTTTGATGCGTTGCACCGCAAACTCAACAACACCTGCGACACACTGGACCGTGGTGGTAATGCCAAGCAAGTTACGGGTGCCGACCGAGCCATCCTCGTTGCGATAGCCTTCGAATGTGTAGCCCTCAAGCGGCCCACCGAGATCTGGTTTGACGGTGGCGATTGGGAGATTTTCAAAATTCCGGGCCTCTGGCATCCTCAAAAGACGTTCATGAATCCAGCGACCGGCTTGTATGTCCTTAAGTGCATAGCCGATGACAACGCCGTAGCGGATGATCGGGTCATCAACGCCAAAGTCAATCAAGGCCACCTTGTGCGCCTGAGGGACCTTATCCTTGAGAATAAGTCCGTCCGGCAGGACGGTGCCTGACAAAAGTCCGCCATCATTGCCTACAATGGCGACGTTATCGCTGGGGTGCATCTTGATGAGGTGTGGCTTGTTGTTCTGCATAGAATGAGTCGAATCAATGTATTTTTAACGATAATGTCGGAACATCTTATACCGTCCATTCTTCAAACGCTGACACTTTATAAAAATGAAAATTGTTGAAATCCGCGAGTCGACACGTCCGATCAAGTCGAATATTCGCAATGCCTACATTGATTTTTCAAAAATGACCTTGAGTCTGGTTGCCGTTGTGACGGATGTGATCCGAGACGGAAAGCCTGTGATTGGCTACGGTTTTAATTCGAATGGAAGATACGGGCAGGGCGCCTTGATGCGTGAGCGTTTTATTCCCCGCGTCCTTGAGGCTGCACCCGATTCGTTGCTTGATGCGCGTGGCATCCTGTGTCCACACAAAATCTGGGCCACGATGATGAATAATGAAAAACCAGGTGGACACGGTGAACGCTCGGTCGCGATTGGGACGATTGATATGGCGATTTGGGACGCAGTCGCCAAAATAGAAGGCGTGCCGCTCTACCAAATGCTTGCTGAGCGTTATGGCGATGGCAAGCCCAATCGTGACGTTTTTGTGTATGCAGCGGGTGGCTATTACTGGCCCGGTCAGGGTATCGAGGGTCTGACGCGCGAAATGCAGAGCTATCTCGACCGTGGTTACTCTGTGGTCAAGAAAAAAATCGGTGGCGGATCCCTGGCCGAAGATTGCAAGCGCATAGAAGCGGTGCTCAAGCTGCTTGGGCCTGGCCAGCGGTTGGCCGTGGATGCCAATGGCCGGTTCGATTTGCCGACCGCGATTGCCTATGGCCGAGAGCTCGCGCAGTACGATTTGTTTTGGTACGAAGAAGCAGGCGATCCGCTTGATTATGAGCTTCAGGCCGAGTTAGCCAATCATTACGATAAGCCAATGGCAACTGGAGAGAATCTGTTCTCCATGCAAGATGCACGCAACCTGATCCGCTACGGTGGGATGCGTCGAGATCGTGATTGGCTGCAGTTTGACTGCGCATTGAGTTACGGTTTGGTCGAGTATTTACGCACGCTAGAGATGTTGCGTGAGTACGACTGGTCACCCAGCCGTTGCGTCCCGCATGGCGGACATCAGATGTCTTTAGCCATTGCTGCAGGTCTTGGGTTGGGCGGCAACGAAAGCTACCCCGATCTGTTCCAGCCTTACGGTGGTTTCCCCGATGGCGTACGAGTAGAAAACAGTATTGTGAGGTTGCCCGAGCTTATCGGCATAGGCTTTGAGGGTAAAGCTGACCTATACGCTGAAATGAAAGCACTCGCGTCCTAGACATGAATCAACCTCTGATGACCAAGACCAAGGCCTATCGTGCATCGGTTGCACGCGCCTTGGCTAACCGCCAGCCCGCACGGGTTCTAGACATTTGTTGCGGTGATGGCTGGTTGCCACACTCTCTGGGTCCGGATGTCGAACTACACGGTATTGATTTATTTGAACAGGCGCCTGCCGGCTATCACCAGTTCTATGTGGCTGATTTCAACCATGGCGTGCCCGCAAATCTGGGACAGTACGATGCAATCGTTTGCTGTGAAGCGATGGGCTATTTACAAAATCCAGGTTTATTTTTAAAAAGTGTTCAACAGCACTTGAAACCAGGCGGAATATTCGTGCTGTCGATTCCTAATCCCAACTACATGGGGGCCCGGGTCAATCATCTGATTCAGGGATTTCCCAGATCGTATTCTTGGTTTAAGCAAAACGAGTCGCTTGAGCCCCATATGCCGTGGCTGTCGCTAGGCGTTTTTCAGCTTTGGTTACTGCTTGGGCTCAATGGCTTCAAAGACATGCAGGTACACGATGTCGATGAGGAAAAACCACGTCACCGTTGGGAGCATCTTTTGGGCTGGATTGTCAAAGGCTACGCCAAAAGGCGCCTCAAAAAAGCGCAATCAGAAAGCGTCAGACGGTTATGGCAGTCCGCCATGCTTGATCAAGTGGTGTATGGACGACAGCTCGTCGTATCCGCCGTCACGACTTCACTATAATCATTGCACGTTCAACATCGTCCTCTTAAAACATCTCACCCCACCAATTTCGGTTGCTCATCATGACTCAAGCTGCGCTTCAACATCCTCCTCTTCGCATCGCAATTGCTGGTTTGGGTGCGATTGGTAAGTCCATCGCCACTTCGCTCGCGGCAGGTCGTGTACCCGGCGTAGAACTGACTGCAGTCTCAGCTAAAAATCATGAAAAAGCCAAAGAGTTTGTGGCAACACTGGCCCATTCCGTCAAGGTGCTCAATATCGCCGACCTAGAGACAGAGGCGGACTTGGTAATCGAGTGTGCACCCGCCTCTTTGCTCCCCGAGATTGCGACGCCTTTTTTGAAAGCAAAAAAGCAAGTCATCGTGTTGTCAGTCGGTGCGTTGTTGTTTCATCCAGAGTTGATCAAGATGGCCCAAGAAGAGGGGGGCGTGATTCATGTGCCTACTGGGGCACTGATTGGACTCGACGCGATGATTGCGGCTGCCGAAGGCAAGATTCACTCTGTGCGCATGGTGACACGCAAGCCGCCAAAGGGCTTGGCAGGTGCACCCCATCTGATCGAGCACAACATTAGTATTGAGGGCTTGACCGAGGCTAAAAAGGTGTTTGAAGGCAATGCACGCGACGCAGCCAAGGGCTTTCCAGCCAACTTGAACGTTGTCGTCGCGTTGGCGCTTGCCGGTGTGGGTCCAGAAAATACCCTGTTAGAGATCTGGGCTGATCCAGCAGTGGTGCGCAACACACACACGATCGTGGTGGACTCAGACTCGGCCAAATTCACGATGACGATGGAAAACATTCCCTCCGAAAATCCAAAAACAGGACGGATCGTGGCTCAGAGCGTGATTGCGATGTTACGTAAGATGCGCTCGGGCTTCAAGGTTGGCACCTAAGTTCGCCACCTGCGTCGGGGACTGTCTTGGCAAATCCAAGGTCGTCACCCGCGTCAGTTCTCGTTTATATTTTTTATCATCGAACGGCCTTGCCCGATGCATGGTCGTTCGATTGTCCCAAATCACCAGATCACCCAGCGCCCAACAGTGGCTATAGACAAACGCCTGACGGGTCGCATGTTCGATCAGATCTCGGAGTAGGAGCCTGCCTTCTGGCACTTCCCATTCGATGATTCGCGCGGCGTGAGAGGCCAAGTACAAGGATTTTTGGGTAGATCCCGCGATTGTCCGGACAAGGGGGTGTGTGGCACCCAGCAACTTCGCTTGCTCCTCTGGCGAGAAGTCAAACCCCATGGTGTGTCGGGAGTAGACGATCGAGTGATAGGCATGGAGAGGCGCGATCATGGCCTGAGTGTCTGCATCAAGCGCTGCGTAGGCGGCACGCATGTCGGCAAACTCGGTATCCGCCCGCACGGGTGGAATGTTGCGCGCAAACAGCATCGAATATCGACCTGCTGGTTCCTCAAAAGAGGCATCCGTATGCCAGATCCGGTTACTGATGCCATTCATCCTGCGTCGGTCTTGCGCATCAAGAATGTTGCCATCTCCACCCACGTTGGAAATATCAGTCAGTGCCTCGTTGCCGAAACGGTTCTTTGACAGCACGGAAGAGGATGTTTTGGCATGGAGCTGCCCATCGAGTCGTTGCGCAAATGCAACCTGCTCATCGTTTGAAAGTGTTTGATTCCGAAAAATCAACACACCATACTGCGTCATCGCCGCTCTAATTTGCGCCAGAGTGAACTCATCGTGAAGCGTTCTCAGGTCGATGGGACTGGCTTGCGCCATGAAAGTAGGGTGCAGTTGTTCAAAGGTCAGCGCCACGTTTGTCTCCGTTTATAAGTATCTCTGGGCGAGTTTGATTTTTTTAGTTAGGATTTGTCTTCATAAATATACACGTTTCAACCTGGATGCTGATGAATAAGAAGCTCGTATTTTTGACCAACCCGATTCACCCGATCGTGCACGCGGAGCTTGAAACCTTTGCTCAGGTCAGCGTGGCCACCTCTACGCGGGATGAAGATTTGATTGCCGGGGCTGCGCAGGCATCGGTTGTGATTGTGCGTCATCCGTTACCCCCCGCGCTGTTTACTCAGGCAAAAAACTTAGTGGGTGTGGTGCGACACGGTGCGGGCGTGGACATGATTCCTCTTGATGTCGCAAGCCAACACCACATCGCAGTGGCCAATGCCCCGGGTGCCAATGCCAGAACGGTCGCAGAGTTCGCGGTGGGACAGATGCTGGCGCTCGCGCATCAGAGCGCTGCGATCAATGCTCGAATGCGCAGCCAGGGCTGGGCAAGCGCTCGCACGTTGGCTGACCAAGGCTTTGATCTTGCTGGAAAGGTGGTTGGTTTGATTGGGACTGGCGCAATCGGACAGGCCGTCGCCAAGATGTGTCATGCCGGCTTTGGGATGCGTGTCATTGGTTTTCGGCCGAGCGGTCCGCCCGCACTCGATATTATCGAGTCTGCGACTCTTCCTCAGGTTTTTTCAGAGGCAGATTTTATTGTGCTGGCCTGTCCCTTGAATGAGCAAACACGGGGGTTAGTGAGCCGCTCCTTATTAAAGTCAATGAAATCATCAGCTTATTTGGTTAACGTGGCCAGGGGGGCGGTCGTCGACCAGGATGCTCTAGTTGAGCATCTCACACAAGGCAATATTGCAGGTGCTGCCCTTGATGTGTTCACTGTTCAACCGTTGCCTGAGCAATCGCCCCTGTACGAGATGGAAAATGTCTTGTTATCGCCGCATATGGCTGGCATTACCGATGACAGCTTACGGGCAGTTGGCATAAGTGTGGTCCGGCAGGTCCGGCAGTTGCTCCAAGGAGAGCTACCCGAACATTTGGTCAATCGGCAGGTCACCACTGCGATTGAGCAGCGCTTGTTTAAGCTGACTGGAAGCTGAATATCGCCTTATTAGTGACCTTTTGTGAGTGTGGGCTTGGTTTTCTCATTCCCACTTCCGGTGCTACTATTTCGAGTTACCGAAGTTTGAACTCAGTGTCTTTAAGAAACATTTATATGAATCTGCCGCTCAACGCTCCTGAATACGTCCGTCACGAAGGTCTAAAAAAATGGGTCGCCTCGATTGCGGCTAAGGTCAAGCCGGAACGCATTGTCTGGTGTGACGGATCGCAGGAAGAGTACGACCGACTCTGCCAGGAAATGGTCGACTCTGGCATGCTGATCAAGCTCAATGCCGACAAGCGTCCCAATTCGTTTTTAGCGCGCTCAGCGCCAGATGATGTGGCTCGCGTCGAAGACCGCACGTTTATTTGTAGTGCCAAGAAAGAAGATGCGGGCCCAACCAATAATTGGATTGCTCCTGCCGAGATGCGCGTCAAGCTCGACGAATTGTTCGAAGGCTCAATGGCGGGTCGTACGCTTTATGTCGTTCCTTTTTCAATGGGACCTCTCGGCTCGCCTATCGCACAGATCGGTATCGAGCTGTCAGACTCGCCTTATGTCGTTGTAAATATGCGCATGATGACGCGTATGGGCAAGAAAGTATTTGACGTGCTCGGGACAGACGGTGAGTTTGTGCCCTGTGTGCATACCGTGGGGGCGCCTTTGGCTTCAGGTCAGGCGGATGTCGTTTGGCCTTGCAACTCGACCAAATATATTGTTCATTTCCCCGAGACACGTGAAATCTGGTCCTATGGTTCTGGTTACGGCGGCAATGCGCTGCTAGGCAAAAAGTGTTTTGCGCTGCGTATTGCGTCGACCATGAGCCGCAGTGAGGCCAGCGAACAGTCACCAGGTTGGCTAGCTGAGCACATGTTGATCTTGGGTGTTCAAGCCCCTTGGGGTAAAAAATATCACGTTGCGGCAGCATTCCCCTCGGCGTGTGGCAAGACAAACTTTGCAATGTTGATCCCCCCTGCTGGTCTTGCTCAGCAAGGTTGGAAGATCACAACGATCGGTGATGACATCGCTTGGATTAAGCCCGACGCCAAAGGTAATTTGCGCGCCATCAATCCTGAAGCTGGGTATTTTGGTGTTGCGCCTGGGACGAATGAGCAGTCCAATTTCAACTGCATGGCGACGCTTAAGCGCGACACAATTTTCACGAACGTTGGCTTGACTGATGATGGCGATGTTTGGTGGGAAGGCATGACCAAGGTCCCCCCAGCACACTGCATTGACTGGCAAGGTCGTGACTGGACACCCGAAATCGCCAAGGAAAAGGGCATCAAAGCCGCGCATCCCAATGCCAGATTTACCGTTTCAGCTATTCAAAACCCGGTCTTGGATCCTGAGTGGGACAATCCAGAAGGTGTTGTGATTGATGCGTTCATTTTCGGTGGTCGCCGTTCGACGACTGTGCCACTGGTTACCGAGGCACGTAACTGGTCCGAAGGCGTTTACATGGCTGCGACCATGGGTTCGGAGACGACGGCTGCTGCCGTGGGTCAGCAAGGCGTTGTTCGTCGCGATCCTTTCGCGATGCTGCCGTTTTGCGGTTACAACATGGCCGAGTACTTCGATCATTGGTTGTCGCTCGGTCGCTTGCTTGAACAATCTGGTGCCAAGCTCCCTAAGATTTTCTGCGTCAATTGGTTCCGTACAGATGAAAATGGCAAGTTTGTTTGGCCAGGTTTCAGCGAAAACACCCGTGTTCTCAAGTGGATGCTGGGTCGAATCGAGGGTCAAGCTCAGGGCAATGAGCATGTGTTCGGCATTACCCCTGGTTTTGCGGACATTGACTGGGCGGGGATGGACTTCTCCCAAGAGAAATTCAACACCATCACCTCTATCGATATCGAGGCTTGGCAGCAAGAGTTCAAACTGCATGATGAGCTTTTTGAAAAACTTGCACACGGTTTGCCCGAGCATTTGCTGCAAATCAAGGCAGCGTTCGAGACCAGACTGGTGAGTGAATAAAGCTACCTACTTGGCCGGCTGAATGCCGGTCTTGTATGTTGTGCATGAAAAGAAAAAGGCCCTAAGGGCCTTTTTCTTTTTTGGAAAACTTACTTTAAAACTCAGTGCAAACTCGGTGCCGCCTCTCAGGTGCCGGCACGCTCGAGCATGGCGTGTAAAAGCACATTGCAACCTGCTTCGAGATGTTCGGGTTGAGCGTCCTCGATCTCGTTATGACTAATACCGTCCTTACAGGGCACAAAAATCATGGCTGTGGGTGCCACGCGTGCCATGTAGACCGCGTCATGTCCCGCACCGCTCACGACATTCATCTCAGACAGGCCAATGCTCTTGGCGCCGTTACGCACTGCGTTGACGAGCTCTTTGGCAAACGCCTGAGGAGGAAAGTAGACCACTTGCGTGATGTCAATCTTGACCTTGCCCTTTTTTGCAATGTCTTGGGCCTTTGCATGCAGCGTTTCGACCATTTTGCTTAAGGTCTCATCACTGTCGGCACGAAAATCCACGGACATTTTGACTGTGCCGGGAATCACGTTACGCGAGTTGGGGTAGTTATCCAGCATGCCAACGGTACCGCGTGCATTCGGAGCATGATCTAACGCAGTCTGGTTGATCAGTTGAATCATGTGAGACGCCGCGAGCAAGGCATCTTGGCGCAGTGCCATCGGGGTTGGCCCCGCATGCGCCTCAGAACCCGTAATCACCACATCAAACCAGCGTTGTCCGAGCGCACCGGTCACCACGCCAATGGTGATGTCGTGCGCTTCAAGCACAGGTCCTTGCTCAATATGAGCCTCGAAATAGGCACCCACACTTTTGGGATTGACCGTATCTGTGCCTGCATAACCGATAGACGTGAGTGCCTCGCCGACCGAGATACCCTCACGATCTTTTTGTTCGAGGATAAAGTCAGTCTTGAATTCACCAATGAACGCGCCCGAGCCCATCATCACGGGGACAAAGCGGGATCCTTCTTCATTGGTCCAGACAACGACCTCGAGAGGCGCCTCGGTTTCGATTCCTGCATCATTCAGTGTGTGCAGCACCTCGATACCAGCCAGTACACCGTAGTTACCATCGAACTTGCCGCCGGTTGGCTGCGTATCGATGTGACTGCCGGTCATGACTGCGGGCAAGTCGTTATTGCGTCCTGCACGGCGAGCAAAAATATTGCCAACCGCATCGATACGAATCGTGCAGCCTGCCGATTTGGCTTGTGCCACAAAGTAATCTCGCCCCTGGCGATCAAGCTCTGTGAGGGCCAAGCGACAGACCCCACCTTTGGGTGTGGCACCGATTTTGGCCAGTGCCATGAGGGCTTGCCAAAGTCGTTCGCCATTCACACGCAAAGCGGTGATGGGTGCAAGGGCTGTGACAGACATAATCTAACTCCGTGAAAGTTTCATGAATCGTGTGGACATTAAGCGACTGTCGGTTCAAACAGTTTTATTGCGCTTACGACGAGAACTAGGTTAAATGATGCAATGCAATCGCGCAATGCGCGTCTGCATTTAATTTACATAGGGTTAAAAGATGAAACTAGATGCGATCTCGCACCGCCACCGCAATACAAAGATCGTCGCAACACTCGGACCTGCCAGCAGCGACCCTGCGATCATTCGGCAGTTGTTTGATGTTGGCGTGGATGTTTTTCGTCTGAATTTCAGCCATGGTACGCATGCGGATCATAAATTACGCTTCGACGCGATTCGCCAGATTGAGGCTGATGTGGGTCGTCCCGTTGGTATTTTGATGGACTTACAAGGTCCCAAGCTTCGTTTGGGCAAAATTGTTGACGGCAAGCTGTCGCTCGCCCTTGGTCAAAAATTGCGTCTTGATCTGGATCCGACGCCGGGTGACATCAATCGTGTGCCTTTGTTGCATCCTGAGATCTTTGCAGCGATTCGCGCAGGGGACGATCTGCTCATTGATGATGGCAAAGTTCGTCTTCGGGTGCTTTCTTGCACAGCGGATCATGCCGACGTTCAGGCTTTGAATGCGGGCGTCATTTCAGACCGCAAGGGTGTCAACGTACCCGGGGCTATTTTGCCGATGTCCGCACTCACGGCTAAAGACCGCGAGGATCTTGATTTTGGATTGAGCATTGGCGTTGACTGGATTGCGCTGTCCTTTGTCCAGCGGCCTGAGGATATCAACGAGCTACGCGAAATTGTCGGTAATCGCGCATGGATTATGGCTAAGCTTGAAAAACCATCTGCCATCGACTCTCTGGAGGCGATTGTGGCGAGTTCGGATGGGGTGATGGTCGCGCGCGGAGACTTAGGTGTTGAGTTGCCGCCTGAAGAAGTCCCCGTCCTTCAAAAGAGAATTGTGCGTGCGTGCCGAGAGGCGGGCAAACCAGTGATTGTTGCGACCCAGATGCTTGAGTCGATGATTACATCTCCAGTGCCCACCCGCGCTGAAGTCAGTGACGTCGCAACCGCGGTGTATGACGGCGTTGATGCGGTGATGTTGTCTGCAGAGTCAGCCTCGGGGGCTTACCCGATTGAGGCGGTCACGATGATGGATCGTATCTTGCTCAGCACCGAGCGGGATCCTTTGCAGCGCGTGACAATGGATGCCGTGCACTCTAGACGGAAAAACGATGCACGCGATGCGATTTCGGCTGCAATCAGAACGATTGCTGAAACGTTGCCGGTGGCAGCGACCGTTGCTTATACGTCTTCTGGCGCGACGACCCTGCGCGTGGCACATGAGCGTCCTCGTGCGCCGATTTTGAGCATGACGCCTGTCGCTGCCGCTGCGCGCAGACTTTCTCTGGTTTGGGGGGTTCATTCGATTCAGGCTGCAGACGTCGAAAGCACTGAAGAGATCGTGATGCATGCGACACGTGCTGCTAAAAAATACGGTTTTGGTGCGCCCGGACAAGCTTTATTGATTATCGCGGGCACACCCTTTGGCGTTCCAGGATCGACCAATCTGTTGCGCATATCTTGGATCGGCGAGGAACCAGACGTTTCTTAGCCACTTTGATAAATATTGCTTAGGCCTGAGATGGTGTTTTTCATACACACCATCTCAATTTATTCAAATGAGTGCCCATGATTAGGGACAGCAGCACTAGTCATCTGTGCTGCCGAGTGCTACATTTTTCGCAATCATGTGAAGCGATAGGCTTCATCCATTAGTCAACTTGCTTTTTAACTTTTACTGACACACGAGGTTATCTATGCGTTTTCGTCTTGTTTTAACTGCAGCGACTCTAGTAGCAGGAATGTCTGTAGCGACCGCATTTGCGCAGGCCACTGATGGACCAAAAATTGGGGACGAAAAGTACAAACCCTCGGTAGGTCAGAGCGGTAAAGATGTGATTTGGGTACCAACAAACGACGCAGTGGCTGAAGCCATGCTCAAAATGGCAGACGTCAAGCCTGGTGATTTAGTGTTTGACCTCGGTTCCGGTGACGGCAAAATCGCGATCGCAGCCGCCAAAAATTTTGGTGCGACTGCTGTTGGCATTGAGTACAACAATGACATGGCAGATCTCGCGACGCGCAACGCAGCGCGCGCAGGGGTTGCGGACAAGGTCAAAATCATCAACGGTGATATTTTTGTTGAGGACTTTTCCAAGGCCAACGTGCTGACGATGTATCTTTTACCTGATTTGAATTTGAAATTACGCCCAACGATTCTGAAGATGGCTCCAGGCACACGCGTGGTCACCAACTCCTTTCATATGGGGGATTGGGAGCCTGATGCGTTGATTGGTAACGGCTACACACAGGGCTATCACTGGGTTGTTCCCGGCAATGCCGCTGGCAAATGGACCATCAAAGGGATCGAAGGCAGCAAGACCGCATCACTTGATTTGACTCAGCGTTACCAGCGCGTCGGTGGCACACTGTCAGTAGATGGCAAATCACAACCTGTTCTGGGCGCAAACTTGAATGGCAATCGCCTGAAATTCAGCTTTGTGGACAATAGTGGGCAGTCCCGCATTGTCGATGTGACTTTAAAAGGCAATACGTTTGCCGGAAATGTTCTTGAGAACTCACCGCTCTACGAAGTCACTGGTGTTCGTAACTAAGTGACTCTTTTTTAATACCCTCCATATCCTCACCGCGCCGTCACCTGTGTGTCTCACACGGGATACGGCGTGCGTGTTGATACGTTTATAACCATTCTGCTGCCTGATTTCATGACCAATCCAACCTCGTTCGTAAATGAACCCACACAGCGTCTGACGGCCTTTAGTGCTATCGCGATTATTGTCGGTATTGTGATTGGAGCGGGTATCTTTAAAACACCCTCAATGGTGGCAGGGGTGACGGGTGATGCCGGGTGGCTGTTAGTGGCATGGCTGCTTGGGGGGTTAATTTCACTGGCAGGGGCGCTCTGTTATGCCGAGCTTGCGACCACCTATCCGCACGCAGGCGGCGACTATCATTTTCTTGCACGTGCATTTGGCCGTGATATTTCATTTTTGTATGCGTGGGCCAAAGCAACAGTGATTAACACTGGATCCATCGCCTTGTTGGCTTTCGTCTTTGGCGATTACATGACCAAGGCGATTAATTTAGGGCCTTATTCCTCAGCAATCTGGGCAATAGGTGTCGTCGTGGTGTTGACACTGATCAATTTAATTGGAATCTCAGCAACATCTTGGGTTCAGACACTGTTGACGATCATCGAAGTCGTCGGTCTCATTATGGTGGCCATTGCAGGTTTCTACATCTCCGGTGACGCGCCAGCCTCGCCTCCGTTTTTCTCCTCAACGCCTAGTTTAGGTATGTTCGGCTTGGCGATGGTGTTTGTGTTGCTGACGTACGGTGGATGGAATGAAGCCGCCTACATCTCAGCAGAGGTTAGAGGAGGGCGTCGTGCCATCGTTCCAGTCATCTTGATCAGCATCCTGATTCTGACGTTGATTTATCTACTAGTGAACATGGCTCTCCTGGCGGGCTTAGGCTTGGAGGGCTTGTCCAAAAGCAGCGCGGTCGCGGCAGACTTAATGGGCAAGGCCTTTGGCCCATGGGGCGAGCGGACACTTGGTATTTTTGTAGCCGTCGCAGCCTTGACCAGTATCAACGCCACCATGATTGTCGGCGCACGTACCAACTTTGCCTTGGGACGAGACTGGCCGGCGCTGCGCTTTATGGGTCACTGGGAAGGAGGACGTGGCTCACCGATTCGCGGCTATCTAGTTCAGTCGGTCATCAGCTTAGCGCTGGTGATTTTTGGGATTTGGCAGACGGATGGATTTGGCGTCATGGTCGAATTTACCGCTCCGGTTTTTTGGTTTTTCTTGTTCTTGGTGGGTTTGTCAGTTTTTGTAATGCGTGTGCGGGATCCCAAGGCAGATCGTCCTTTCAAGGTGCCACTCTATCCCCTGACCCCGATCCTTTTTACGCTGACATGCGCCTATCTCACGTACTCGAGCGTGACTTACGCAGTGAGCAAAGATGCGGTCCATATTTCTTTGATCGTGATGGCAATCGGTGTTGTGGCGTTATTACTGACTCGCAGAATAAAGGGGCCCACGAGGGACCCCGCCGCGCGCACGAGATAATCTCTCGCGGTACTTGACCAGTACCGCGCAGTGCTTGCTCAGTGCTTGATGCCAAGCACTGAGAGTGTTTCTCCATACACCAAGGCGTCCTCGCACAAGTAGACCACGACATCGTTTGGCGACATATTCTCTAAGATTTGTATGACTTCCTCGGATACGTCGGTCTCAGGGTGAATGCCCGCAACATGGACTTGTGCTCCGCTTTCAAAAATAGTGGCGGGGACTAGCTTTTCTACCACGTTCAGATCAATAGCAGAGATGACAACATAAGCTTGGACATGGAGATCCTCTGCAGATACGTCGAGTAGAACGCCACCTTCAACGGTTTGTACCAACGCACTTTGGATCATCAGGTCCATCATTTTTCCTTTGAATACAAGATTAAACGCGCGACCAAGTCTAGAGATCGTCGGTCGCGCTGCGTGGTGTCGGTTAAGTCGTTAGGCTGCTTTTGTCTGCAGGACTTTTTCTTCAAGTGCGTCTAGCAAGCCCGTCAACAGCAGATTGAGTTCCGCGCACATGAGGGTGAACTCACCGTCGAATTTTTCAGCGTCGTTGGCTGGTGCGGACTGGTCTGATTCGTCAAGAATATCCTGAGGTGCCACGCGTTTGATATCGAGCGCTTCGGTCAACACAAACGAGACCTTGTCATGCCAAGTGAGCGCCAGTCTTGTGCACTGCTTGCCTTCTTGGATATGTTTGTCGATATCAATACTATCTAGGGCATGTTTGACATAGCGAATCGCGGCGGCCTTATCACCCCCTGCACGTAACTCAGCATCTTGATCAATAGTGAAATTTGCAGGGGCTTGACCCGTCGTGATCCACTGGGTCATGGCAACGGCTGGGCTAATCGTGACTTGAATGGGTTCAACAGGGAAAGGATAAATAGCTTTACCTAAAGCCGAAAGGATCTCTTCTGCTTTTGAGGCCGAGGCGGTATCAATCACCAGCCAGTGGTTGACGGGATCGATCCAGACTCGCGTATCGCGCATCAGACTAAATGCGCGCGGAATCAAGGCGTTGGTCACTTCTTCTTTGAGATCTCGGCGTTGCTTGCGGCCGGGCTTGAAACCCTGCTGCTCTTCAAGCTCGACTGCGCGTAGCTTGACGAATTGATTGATCACGGAGGCAGGCAACAGTTTTTTCTCGGTACGAAATGAGCACAAAATTTGCTTGTCTACGGTGTAGGCAAAACGCACATCATCTTCTCTGGGAGGAATCCAGCCTGTTGAAAGAGGCGCCGCGGCTCCGGCTGAGACAAATTGTTCTTTTGCCAGTAAGGCATCGAGCTGCTCCGCTGTCCAGTTCCAGGAGGTTGAGAGACGAAATAGCTTGAGATTTTTAAACCACATAACTCACTCAGCAAAAGAGATCGATTCTAGCTGATGACGCTGCGGTCTGATGAAGCGTCGTGGCTAGCTTCGTCCAGTCATGCCTTGAAAGGTGGTGTGAATCAATAGTTCAACGATGTCTTCGTCTGAAAAAGCACCTCCCATTTTGAGGAAGTCTGCGACGGGGTCGCAAGAGCGCGCGAAAATCGTGTAGAGGATGACCTCACCAGGCAGGGAGGGTGACAGCGTTCCGGCTTCTTGTGCTTGCCCGATCAGTACGCCTAGTTTTTCGGTGAGTTCACCCAGCTTGTTAATGTAAGGGGGGTAAGAAAGTAGCGCCTGCTGGATCGTCGATCTCGTCGAGGGTAGCAATGGCATCGTGCCGCCCAAATGCAGTCTGATGGCCCATCTTACGGTGGCTTTGAGCTGATCAATCGCGGTCATTCGGGCAGGCATGCTCTCGACAATTTTGATCGCATCCTCAAGCAGACGTGTCATGGAGGCCGCGGCAAGCGTTTCTTTTGAGTCAAAGTGCTTGTAGAGACTGGCTTTTGCAATGCCTACATCGGCGGCGACTTCATCCATGGTCATGAGATCAAACCCTTTTTGGGCTAAGAGTCTATTGACCGCATCCAAAATCGCATTTTCTCGAAATTTCAGCTGTTGCTGTTTAAACGAAAGTTTATTGTTTGCCGTGGTTTGCATGCTAAATATTACCAGTCATTTTGGTGAGCTTTCTAATAAGTTCATAATATTACTATTCAGTCAGAAAATATACTAATATGTAAAAATATAATCCCTTTAGTTACATTTAATCCAATTCAGTAGGCTTATGCACCCATCTCCTAGCGTTCATGGTTCTCCTATTGAGACAAATCACGGCCTCATGCTGCCGGATTCCTTCACCCGCTCATGCCCTGAAGTTTGGCAATTGTGCGGCGAGGGCGTGTTCAGCTGGAGCGTGTTTCGCTTTTACAAAGCAAGATTATTCACGCTGACAGGTCGATTCGATCCTAGGGCGCCATTTTTACTCGACCTGAATTACTTACGTAAATTGCCAGGACAACAGATTGTATCGACCTCCATCGATGAAATGGCCAGATTGTCTGCTGTCGATTTGCCACGTCAGAAACAGTGGTCTGACATTCTGATGCGCATCATTCCGGATGTCAGTCTGGGTGACCGACTATTGGGATGGTTTATACCCGGGGTACGCGTGACGTTTTACTCCGCGACAGAGCAACTAGGACAGATTGAAGACGCTGAGTTTGTTGAGGCTTTTAGTGCGATCTGGCTCGATGAGAGAACCCGCAGTCCAAGTCTGCGAGAGGCGCTCCTCGGCGCGCATCCTACTGCATCACTTGGCACACCCGTCACGAGTCCAACAGCAAGTGAGAGGCATGTATGAGCGGGGCGATTTCTATCCCACGCGGCAGTCGCATCGCCGTCATTGGCGCTGGCATTTCAGGCCTGGCGAGTGCTTGGTTGCTCAAGGAGCACTCCCAGGTCACTCTCTTTGAGGCAGGCGCTTATTTTGGTGGACACTCAAACACTGTTGATGTCTCGCTTGAGGGCATGACGCATCCTGTGGACACGGGGTTTCTTGTCCACAATGATTTGACCTATCCAAATCTCATCCAACTGTTCGCACATTTAAATATTTCGGTGCACGCGAGCGATATGTCGTTTGGTGTTTCAATCGAACAGCCTGATATCGAATGGGCGGGGACCAATCTAGGGACAGTGTTTGCCCAGCGAAGCAATCTCTTCAAACCGAAATTTTTACAGATGTTGAGGGATATCCTGCGCTTCAATCGCAATGCGCAGCGATACCTTGACATGACATCAGATGATCCCGTCACGCTTGGTGCGCTCCTTGAACGTGAGCGCTTTGGTCAGTCAATGCGGGACTGGTACTTGCTGCCAATGGCTGCTGCGATCTGGTCTGCTTCGGTCAAAGACATCCTCGATTTTCCTGCGAGTACTTTTCTGGCATTTTGTTTAAATCACAGATTGCTGCAGATCGAAAATAGACCTCAGTGGAAAACGGTCGTTGGAGGCTCCAGAGAGTACGTTAAAGCGATGGTGCGGGACCTGAATGATGCGCGGTTGAATTGCTCTGTCCACCGCGTCCAGCGTCAAGGCGATCAGGTTGTCATCCACTCTGCCCAAGGCATTGAGCATTTTGATGCAGTCATTTTTGCTTGTCACGCACCGACCGCACTGGCTTTGCTTGATGTGACAGATGCTGAACGTAATGTGCTTGCTGGGTTTCGTTATCAGGCAAACCGGGCGGTGCTCCACATTGATACCAAATTATTGCCGCGTCGCAAGAAAGTCTGGTCGGCATGGAATTATCTTTCGTCTACAGGCGAGGACGACGAAAATGTGCGGCGTCCAGTCGCCGTCAGTTATTTGCTCAATCAGTTGCAACCTCTGCCTTTCAAGACACCTGTGATCGTGACGCTCAACCCGACGCATGAGCCAGATCCTGAGTTGGTGTTGCGAGCTTTTGACTATGAGCATCCAATTCTGAATCAGACCGCCGCCGCTTCGCAGAAATTGCTGCCCACGATACAGGGGCACAATCGTGCATGGTTCTGTGGCGCATGGTCGGGTTTTGGCTTTCACGAGGATGGCTTGAAGTCTGCCTTACGTGTTGTCAGAGACTTCGATGTTGCAATCCCCTGGACGCCTGTTTATGACTGAAATCATGTTCGAACTTTGTCGGGGGCGCGTGATGCATGCGCGCTTAAAGCCGTTCGTGCATCGTTTTGTGTATCGTGTTTTCTGTATTCGTTTACGCATCGATCAACTTGCCAATCTAGGATGTTTTAACAGTTGGCTCTTTGGTTTGAATAAAAAGCGCATCGTCAGTTTTCAATCCAGAGACCATGGCGCACGCGATGGTTCGGACTTGTTAGCTTGGTTAACCAAAACGCTCAATGACAGCGGCATGACGCTTGAGACTGGCGCGGTTTGGTTGCAGTGTTTTCCCAGAGTGTTGGGCTATGTTTTTAATCCAGTCAGTTTTTGGTATGTGCATGACACGCAGGGCGCTTTGCGCGTCTTAATCGCCGAAGTCAACAATACGTTCGGTCAGCACCATCAGTATGTGCTGACCGCTGCAAATCTCGCTGTGATTCAAGAAGAAACCGCCCTTGAGTGCCGCAAGGTATTTCATGTCTCTCCCTTTTGTGAGGTCGAGGGCACCTATCGATTTACGCTGAGCCGACGCGGTGCACAGGAGCGCATGGCGATTGATTATTTTGATGCGGCTGATCACCCCGTCGCTTTGCTCAAGACTGCGATTGTTGTACAGGCCGTGCCATTTACGACGCGCGCACTACTACGCAGCGTGCTCTCGATGCCCATGATGACACTTGGCGTGATGTTGCGCATACATTGGCAGGCCTTCAAGCTCTGGCGAAAGGGCGCCCAATATCATCCCGTTCCGTCTCTCCCGAATCAAGAAGTGACTAACAACAGAAAGGTTTCTTAATGAGTCTAAATGAACAGCGTCTGACAGGACAGATGGCCAAAATGCCATGGTCAGGAAGACTTCTTGTGAATTTACTGAGTCGCATCTCAACGGGTTCACTCAAGCTCGTGGATCCCCACGGAATTGAGTTAATGCTTGGGCAAAGTGCCTCAGACTTATCCGGCGCGCTCTTACATGCTGAATTACGCATTCACGATTGGCGTGCTGCGAGTTTAATGATGCGTCAGGGCGATGTCGGTTTTGCCGAAAGCTTACGCCGCGGCTGGGTGGACTCTCCCGATCTAGTGGCCTTGTTTACCTTAGCCATCCGTAACGAACAAATCTCAGAGGCAGTCGATGGCCACTGGTGGGCACTGTTGCTCAAGCGTTTGTCGCACTGGATCCTCAAGGACAATAGCCGCGCAGGCAGTCGTCGTAATATCTTGAGCCACTACGACGTCGGCAATCCTTTCTACCGACTGTGGCTGGATCCGTCCATGACGTATTCAGCAGGTCTTTTTGAGGGTGATGTCGCGAGAGAACTTGAGGTATCTCAAGATGCGAAGTACGACCGCATTTTGGACGAGCTTCAAGCGCAGCCAGGACAGACGATTCTTGAAGTCGGTTGTGGCTGGGGCGGGTTCGCTGAGCGTGCGGCACGTCGTGGTTTGAATGTGGTCGGCATCACCTTGTCAGACGCTCAACTGGAGTGGGCGACCAAGCGGATGCGAGACGCGGGGCTCAGTGAGCGCGTGAATTTGCGACTACAAGATTATCGCGATGTTCCTGAACAGTTTGATCATATCGTCTCGATCGAGATGTTTGAAGCAGTTGGACTTTTGCACTGGCCCGGATATTTTCAGATGTTGTCGCGTTGTCTCAAGCCAGGAGGCAAAATCGTCGTACAAACAATCGACATCACAGAAGAACGTTTCGATGCTTACCGACGTGGCACAGACTTCATTCAGCAATATATTTTTCCAGGCGGTATGTTGCCAAGCCCATCGCGCTTCAAAAAAGAGTCTGAAGCGGCAGGGCTGAATGTGCTGAATATGCACGGATTTGGTCAAGACTATGCCGAAACGCTTAAGCGTTGGGCGCATCGTTTTGAAAACAGTTTGACGCAGATTCGTGAGCAGGGTTATGACGATGCCTTTATTCGCGTCTGGAGAATGTATCTCGCCTATTGCGAGGTCGGTTTTAGACAAGCAAGGACGGATGTCAAACAATGGACACTATGCGCAAAATCCTGATCTCTCTTTTTTTGACCTTAACGCTATCGAGCGTTTTCGCGGCACCTACCTTTACATCGTTATTGCCTGGTGCCCAGCAAGTGGGCCAAGGAATGTTCAAACGTTTTGGCTGGTCAATTTACGAGGCAAGCCTCTATGCTCCCGAGGGTCGATTTAACCCACGTCAGCCCTATGCTTTAGCGCTGACCTATGAACGCACCATCTCAGGAGATCGTTTGGTGGAGTCTTCTTTGGAGCAAATGCGTAAGCTGGGTGCACCGGTCGATGAACGTCCGAACTGGGTAACAGAGCTCGCGCGCGTTCTCCCGAGCGTCTCCAAGGGTGTCACACTGACAGGCGTTTATCGACCTGGCGAAGGCGCAATTTTTTATCAGATGAACATCGAAACAGGTCGCATGGATGATGACTTGGCTCGCTGGTTTTTTGCCATCTGGCTCGATCCCCGTACGAGTGAGCCGAGCTTGCGCCAGGCCTTGATCGGGGCGAGTCAGTGAAAGTACGTGGCTTAGCCGCCTATGCTGCCTTAGGGTTGCCGCTCGCGATGGCGATGCTCCCCATCTACATGATTTCACCGAAGTTTTACGGCGATGGGCTCGGCGTTGATCTTGCTGCGCTTGGCGCCGTGCTGTTTCTAACGCGAATGCTCGACACGATTCAGGATCCATTTCTTGGCCGTGTCGTAGATGCATATCAACGCAAACGTCATGGTTGGCGCATGCTCATGCTGGCTGCAGGGGTTTTACTGGCGCTTGGGTTTGTCATGCTTTTTACGCCGCCAGAATGGTCAGGCAGTGGCTTGCTGGTCTGGCTAACGCTTTGCTTGTTGATAGTGTATTTTGCCCACAGCTTATTGAGTATTTGTTATCTGACTTGGGGCGCAAGACTCACTGATGATGTATCCGAGCGCTCACGTGTGACGGCATGGCGTGAGGCGTTTGGTTTGATTGGGGTGGTGGTGGCTTCGGTATTGCCAACATTCTGGGTCGCGGATTGGGGCCCTCGTCAAGGCTATCAGTGGTTTGCTTGGGTCTTTGTCGCAGTGTTGGTCGCGGGGTTGTTGACCACTCTTTTTATAGCGCCATCGCCCAAAATTTCGGTCGTAGGCACACTCGAAGGTTGGCGTGCTGCCCTGGCACCACTGGCTGTTCGAAAAGTCATGTGGTTTTATTTATTCAACGCGATTTCGGTCGCGATTCCCGCAACGCTTGTGCTCTTTTTTATTGACGACGTGGTTCAGGCCCCTCAACAGGCGGGACTCTTTTTGGGCGTCTATTTTTTAGCTGGCATGCTGACACTCCCACTTTGGGTCGCGTTGTCGGATCGAATTGGTAAGGCCAATGCCTGGGTGTTGGGCAGTGTCTTGGCGGCAGCTTCGTTGCTTTCTGCCAGCTTGATCGGCGCCGGAGATGTTGTCGGGTTTGCGTTGATTTGTTTTGCTTCGGGGACAGCGCTGGGTGCGGATGTTGCGCTGCCGCCTGCCATGCTTGCGGATGCGATCCCCGAGGACAAGCGCAGAAGCACGGGGCTTTATTTTGGTATCTGGGTATTGATTAGTAAATTTGCGCTCGCACTTGCTGCGGGCTTGGCGCTGCCTGGTTTAAAAGTATTTGGCTACATGCCTGGGCAGGCACAGACCGTGAGCGGATTGATTGCCCTCTATGTGTTTTTGCCAATCATTTTTAAGGTTGGTGCCATTGCGGTTCTTTTTCCGCAGTTGAGTGAAAACCAGTTAACGCGGATATTTTTCCGCAAGGAGTCTCAAAAATGAAATTCAAAGCTCTCGTTGCCTCAGCAACAGCCGCACTGATGACTGCTTGTGGAAGCGTGGATGTGGATCACTACGCCAAAGAAACACCCAAGCTCGAATTGTCTGAATTTTTTACTGGAACGATTGACGCTTGGGGTATTTTTCAAAAGCGTAATGGTGAGGTCGCACGACGCTTTCATGTTGAAATCCTCACGAATTGGAGTAGCCCACAAGAAGGGACGCTGGACGAACGGTTTACTTATTCAGATGGTGAAAAGCAGCGTAGAGTTTGGACATTAAAAAAGCAAGCCGATGGGACGTGGCAGGGTACGGCTGATGATGTGGTTGGCATTGCGACTGGACGCGTTTCTGGTAATGCGCTGCACTGGACCTATATTCTGCGACTCCCCGTCGATGGTAAAGAGTATCTTGTTAATTTCGACGATTGGATGTGGCAGTTGGATGAGTCCTCAATGATGAATCGTTCAACGATGTCTAAATTTGGGATCGATCTTGGCGAGGTGACACTTTTTTTCCGCAAACGTGCACCGGGTAATCCATCGTGATGCGCCCCTTAAATCAGCCGATTAAAAGCTGGGTAGGTAAGCGAGTATGGATTGTTGGAGCCTCAAGTGGGATTGGCGCGGCCTTGGCGCGTGCCTTACTTGACGCTGGTGCATGGGTCACAGTTTCAGCTCGTCGCCAAGAGGCGTTGGAGGAGGTCGCTGCATCAAGTCCCCACTCTTTTGTTGTGGCGTTTGATGCGAGCGATATGAGTGGGTGGTCCGATGCGTTCGATCGCACGATTGCTGTCATGGGCCATATCGATTTGGTGGTATTTGGAGCGGCGCGCTACGACCCAACACACAGTTGGTCGCTTGACATGGAGCATGTTGAGAAAAGCTATGACTTAAATGTGGTTGGTGTCTACCGTGGTGTTGCACTGCTCGTGCCTTATTTTTTGAAACGAGGTGAGGGTGGTCTGGCTGTCATTGCGAGTATCTCTGCGTATACAGGTTTGCCCAAAGCAGTGATTTATGGTGCAACGAAAGCCGCTTTGAATAATCTAACCGAAACACTTTATTTTGAGTTGGCACCCAAAGGCCTATCGGTCTACTTGATTAATCCAGGCTTTGTCGAGACGCCGATGACGTCGCGCAATGATTTTGATATGCCTGGATTGATGAAGCCTGTTGATGCGGCGCGTGCGATCGTTGCAGGCTTTGAGCGTGGACATTTTGAGATTCGATTTCCGAAAGTTTTCACGACTGCGCTTCGTTTACTCAGCTTTCTGCCAGATTGCTGGAGATTTCCGCTTCTACATAAAGTCACCAAAATGTAATATCAATCATCAGACGTGATGCTCAAGCTGTCACGGCTATCAATGTGAGTTCGCGTATGTTTAACACTCGCTTTATTGAAATCGCAACGTGGTTTCAAGCCTTGACGCCCGAATCGTTGGATGTAGTGGGGGAGATTTATGCTTCAGATGCGGTCTTTATTGATCCCTTTAACGATCTCAAGGGTATCGCCTCGGTACGCGCTGTGTATCAACACATGTTTGATACGCTTGTTCGCCCTAGGTTTGTGATTACCAAGTCGGTCTCAGTGCATCAGTCAGGCTTTATGACTTGGGATTTTCATTTTGAGACACGCGGCCAAGCGATGTCTATTTCTGGCAGTACCCATTTCGAATTAAATGACGCAGGTTTGATTACGTTGCATCAGGACTATTGGGATCCAGCACAGCAGCTTTACGAAAAAATCCCCGTGTTAGGTGGCGTGCTCCGTATACTGAGACGTAAGCTCGCGTTGCCCACTTAAAAGCTAAATCAAAAAGAGTTTGGATAAAAAAAAGCCCCCGTAGGGGCCTAAAAGCCGTTTGAGCGCAGCAGTCTCAGACGGCGGGGAAAGTTTATTTATTTATGCGCGGGCAGAGTCGCCACGCAGAGTGGGGTAGCGCACGTGATCAACGAGCTCTTGAATATCTTTGCGAGGTGCTGGTGTCAGCAAGCTCACAATGATGATCAAGGCAAAGCCAAGTGGTACACCAAACACGCCGGCAGAAATCGGCAGAATGCCATACCAGAGCTCGATCGGTGACGTAATGCCAAATATACCGCGTAGCCAAGCTTGAGTTGTCACCATGTAGTAAAAGGTGATGCCAAGGCCTCCAGCCATCCCGACGACCGCTCCCCACTTATTAGCGCGCTTCCAGAAAATCCCTAAGGTCAGGGCAGGGAAGAACGCAGCAGCGGCAAACGAGAACGCAGCAGACACCAGGAACAAGATGTCAGCAGGCTTTTGGGAGGCCACGTATGCTGCAGCAAGTGCTACCACTAACAACAAGATTTTCGAGATCATCACGCGAGTGCCTGTTGGCGCATTCGGATTGATCATCTTGAAGTACAGGTCGTGCGACAATGCATTCGCGATTGTGAGTAACAGGCCGTCTGCAGTGGAGAGCGCAGCTGCCAAACCGCCTGCTGCAACCATGCCCGAGATCACGTAGGGTAAGCCACCGATCTCTGGCGTGGCCAACACAATGATGTCACCACCGATACGCATTTCACCCAATTGCAAAATACCATCTTTGTTCACGTCGACCACCGAGAGTAGTGATGGATCGACACTAACCCACTGTGCAATCCATCCCGGCAACTTATCGAACGGAGTCCCGACCAGCACAGTGAAGACTTCGTATTTCACCAATACCGCCAGAGCAGGTGCTGTGAAGTAAAGCAGGAAGATAAAGAACAGCGACCAAGTCACTGACTCTCGAGCCTGTCTCACTGACGGCGTGGTGTAGTAGCGCATCAAGATATGAGGGAGCGCTGCCGTACCGACCATCAAGCAGAAAATCAACGCAAGGAAGTTACGACGTGACGTGTCATAAGCAATTTTTTGCGCATCAGTCCCATTCGGATCGCCTGCAAACTGCTGTGCATGCGGGGGCATACCGGCCAGTGGTCGTGCACGCGCTGCGTTAGCAGCCTGCTCACCTGACCAGAGTTTTCTGGCGTCGGCTTCAGTCTTTGGCACAGCTGCTAGCGCAAGAGTAGCCGCATCAATTTGAGCCTTGGGTGCGTTTGCTGAAGTTAGATCTGCCAGTGTCTTCTCGGCAGATGCTTTGGCAGCAGCCATCGATGCTGGAATATCCTTTAGCTTAGCAGCGGCGTCATCCGACCGCTTTTTAAAGATCGCAATGACCTCTAGTTCCTTGGGGTCCTTCATCAACTCTTTCTCTTTGGCTGTCACTTTTTCAAGCTGATAGCCATAGATGGCCTGGGGCACGGGTACACCAGTCTGTTTGACTGACAGCCACACCACCGGAATCATGTAGGCCACGATCAAGATGATGTATTGGGCAACCTGTGTCCAGGTCACTGCACGCATACCGCCTAGGAACGAGCAGACAAGAATGCCGCCAAGACCCAAGAAGATGCCGATTTCAAAAGGTACGCCTGCCAAACGTGTCGTAATCAAGCCGACACCGTAAATCTGCGCAACCACATATGTGAAGGAGCACAGAATCGCAGCAATAATACCCAACAGACGCGGCAAATTACCGTCGTAGCGTTCACCTAAAAAGTCTGGAATCGTGAATTGTCCAAATTTACGCAGGTAAGGGGCTAGGAACAATGCGACTAAACAGTAGCCGCCAGTCCAGCCCATAATGAAGGCCAAGCCGCTATAGCCAGTCAGGTACAGCGTACCGGCCATACCGATAAAAGATGCCGCCGACATCCAGTCAGCACCGGTCGCCATACCGTTGTATAGCGCAGGTACACGTCGGCCAGCAACGTAATACTCAGCAGCGTCATTGGTCCGACTCATGATGCCGATGCCGGCGTAAAGCGAAACCGTTGCCCCTAAGAAAATGTAGCCAATCCAAGCACGTGATAAACCCATTTGCTCAGCAATGGCTAGCGCAATCACGAAGAGGAAAAAACCGCCTGTGTACCAGGTATAAACCTTGTTTAGCGACTTTCTAAACTGAGCGTTCGTTGTGTTTGAGGCGAATATGCCGCCCTCGTTCGGAGTCATTCCGGCCATGTTATTCCTCCTCGTCTTCGCTGACGCCGCATTCTTCGTCAAGCTTGTTCATGTATCTGGCATAAAACCCGATAATCAGGCAATACACCACCAAGGAGCCTTGTGCCCCCATCCAGAAACTGAAGGGCCACCCAAAAAAGGTGAAATTCAGTTCGCGAGCGTTATAGCTCACCACAAATGTGACAACAAACCAGATCAGCAACAATATTGAAGTGATGCGCAGGTTTTTTTGCCAGTACACCCGATGTTTTTCGGTCAGTTGCACGGTTAAGTCTCCTCGTCGTTATTGGGCCAGGATGTCCTGGTTTGTTACGCTTCTAAAACTAGTTAAAGCCAAAGAACAAAAAATCTATAAAACTAAAAATTATTAAAAATCTGTCAGTGATGTGTTTGCTCGGCTCAAACCTTGAGGCCAGTTTCTCGCTCAAGTTGACGCGCAAATTTTGGTTCAAAGCCTTTTAGGTGTTCGATGATCTTTGTCGCTTCATCTGGGGCTTGACGGTCAACATGCACGCGCGCTAACTGATACCAGGCGTAGGGGCTCATAGGTTGCAATTTGGTATTGCGCTCTAGCGCCTCGACAGCCTCATCAAGGCGACCTTGTTGAATGAGTGTGAGACCCAGTCCGTACCAGGCTTGATCTAATTTCGGATTCATTGCGAGGGCACGCCGAAAAGACCGCTCTGCGTCGACGGGACGCTCAAGTTCTTGTTCAAGAAAGCCCAGATTAAACCAAGCATAAATAGGCGCATCTGGTTGTTGAACCAGTCGCTGATAGTCTTCGATGGCACCACTCTTGTCACCCAATTCGGCTTTGAGATGGGCGATGCTGCCGAGCGCGTAGACATCGTCGGGATATTCTTTAAGCATGTCTTCAAACATTTCAACAGCACGTTTACGCTGACCAAATACGATTAAGGTGATCGCACACCATTTGAATTTTTGCCAATTCAGATCTATTTTCATTTGCAGCCCACCATTCCCACGGAAACACAATGTTCAATTTTTGCGACTGTGACAGCAAGATAGAGTGCTGCTACCAAGCAAAATGCAACGAAAGGGTGGTGGCGTGTCGCAATTTGTTTAGGGGAAATGAGCGCAGCTAGCTTGGTCCAAGGCTTGTTGATGACTTGAAACAATTGATAGAACAAATTTGTATCGCGCTTGGCGCCCACAATGAGGAATAGAAGGCCCTGTCCAATCAGCGCAAGTAAGCCGATATACAACAGCAACTGCAAGATATTGAGGAATGGCAACAACCTTTGTCTCCCGGCAATTTTGTATCCACATCTACGTGGATTTTTTCTTATAGCGTTTTGATGACCGAACTTTAAGTCCGATTTCTGACGGCTTTCTGACAAAATTGCGGTTGACGTTGGAACTGTTGTTACTCTGCGAATACCGGATAGTTTTGAAGAAAAACTAAAGGGTTAACCCGAGATTAAGAGCACCCTAATGCTGCGCTGCAGCTGAAAAGCGAAGTTCGATCCGCGCACCTGACACTAACTGTCCGGTATGGTTGCGACGCGCATCCGTGATGACAACTTGGGCGTGATGGCGTTGGGCGATTTCTTTAACGATCGCGAGGCCCAGACCACTGCCATCAACCCTCGTACCCAGCACACGATAGAACCGATCAAAGACGCGCTCGCGTTCTTCTGGCGCAATGCCTGGTCCTGAGTCTTCGACCGCCAATATCACTACGCTTTCTTGCTGATGAAGGCTCACCGTGACGTGACCTGGGGTAGGCGTGTAGCGAATGGCATTGTCGATCAGGTTGTTAATTGCCTCGCTTAGTAGCAAGCTCTGACCTTTAATGTAGAGCGGATGATCCGAGCCTTCAAAACCTAGATCTAGGCCTTGTTTAATTGCAACGTGCACCCATTGCTGCATTTGTTCTTTCGCAAGGTGTGTCAGATCCATGAGTGGCATTTCCATTGTGTTCGGATTCTCTGCCTTTGCCATGAGCAAAAGCTGGTTGACCAGTCTTGTTGCGCGCGTTGTGCCGGCAATGATCTGTTCCAGACTCTCTTGTGTATCGCCAGGCGGTGTGCCACGCATGGCAAGCTCTGCCTGCGTGCGCAAACCCGCCAACGGTGTTTTGAGTTGATGCGCAGCATCAGCGACAAACCGTTTTTGAGCCAACAGCGTCGCCTCAAGCCGACTGAGCAAGTCATTCATTGCAGTGATGAGTGGCCCAATTTCCGTTGGGGCTAAGCGTTCATCTATTGGAGAGAGATCGTCCGGTCGGCGGGCACGCAGTCTTCTTTGCAGCGCGTTGATTGGCGCGACGCCGCGTGACAAGCCAAACCAAACTAATAGCACTGCAATAGGCAGCACAATAAACTGTGGAATGATCACGCCTTTGATGATGTCATTCGCAAGTTGAGTGCGACGATCAACTGACTCAGCCGCAACAAGCAGCACGGGCTCTGTGCCGCGCCTACTCAAGTCCATCCACGTGTAGGCGATACGTATTTCAAAATCTCGAAGCGTGTGATTTTGGTAATAGATTTCGTCAGGCAGATCGCCAGCCGTACGTTCCGGAGTAGGCAACTCTCCATCTCCCCCTAATAGCTCGCCGTTCGGGCCCATGGCCTTCCAAAATACGCCATCATTTTCTCTAATACGCAGAGCCAGACGTGCGGGTGCGGACATGCGCAATGCAATCACGTTTTCGTCAGCCTCCACCTGTTGACCCAGCACTTGAAGTGCATTGGCCAGACTCAGATCATAAGGAATGTTGGCTAGATTTTGAGCCACCACATACGTGATTGCGATACTCATTGGCCACAACAAGAAGAGCGGTGCAAGCATCCAGTCTAGAATTTCTCCCAGCAGTGAACGCCGCGAGGGTTCAAAACTCGGTCCATCCATGCCGCTTTTGAGCACCTCCAGCGCTTCAGTATTGATATGCGTTTTACTTGAGTTCAGGCTGAGCATCTGCTTGCCTAAGGGCTTTTATGACGGACGGAGGGCGCAAGCGTTTCATGCTGCGTTTGTGTCGCGCTCGAGGCAATATCCTAAACCGCGCACGGTTGCGATTTTGACGCCGCTGGGTTCAAGTTTTTTACGGAGTCGATGAACGTAGACTTCGATCGCGTTTGAGCTGACTTCCTCGCCCCATTCGCACAAGTGATCCACAATCTGCGTTTTGCTCACCATCCGCCCGCTGCGAGTCAGTAGAATTTCAAGCAGGCTGACTTCACGCGCAGACAGTTCAAGGGGATGTTGGTCGACTGAAGCGACGCGTCCCGTCTGATCAAATTTGAGTCTTCCGTGTCTTAGAATCGTTGAACCACCTCCGGCACCACGACGTGCGAGTGCGCGGACACGCGCCTCAAGCTCAGACAAGGAAAATGGCTTTGCCATGTAGTCATCCGCACCGAGATCTAGGCCTTTGACGCGTTGCTCGACACTGTCTGCAGCGGTCAGAATCAGGACCGGTAGATGCGAGTTCTTGCTGCGCAGCTTGCTGAGCACTTCAAGCCCCGACAGACGAGGGAGACCCAAATCTAAGATGAGTAAGTCAAACTCTTGCGAGCTCAGCGCCGAGTCGGCGGAGACGCCGTCACTCACCGCATCAACGGCGTAGCCATTTAGACGCAGGGAGCGCGTGAGGCCGTCGGCCAGGATGCTGTCATCTTCGGCGATCAGGATTCGCATGAGCGTTCGTTAAAAAACTGTTGTCAAACTGGTGCCGCGAAGGGGGGTGTACTCTGGTTATAACCAAGCCATTCTTGCATAGCTACGCAAGCACGCCTACGTCATTAAGCAAGAATCAGCGTAAACCCTAATCGTTTAATGAGTAAAATCGTGTTGATAGATTGTCACACTGTTTATTTGTACAGTATAATCTGATGCAATAATTCGGCCAATATGCAAAAGTCAGTTCAATTGAGTCAGTGCAGATTATTAGTAACAACAGTCCCCCAACAACCTAAGGAACTTCCATGGATGATAAAACCCTCAAAGCCGGCTCTGCTGAAAAAGGCAAAGCGCTGGCTGCCGCGCTCGCACAAATCGAGAAGCAGTTCGGCAAGGGATCGGTCATGCGTTATGGTGATAACGAGGTGGAACACGATATTCAGGTTGTCTCGACAGGTTCGTTGGGTTTGGATGTCGCCTTGGGTGTCGGTGGACTGCCTCGAGGGCGCGTCATTGAAATTTACGGTCCAGAGTCTTCCGGCAAGACGACTCTGACGTTGCAGGTGATTGCAGAAATGCAAAAGGTTGGCGGCACATGTGCGTTTATCGACGCAGAGCATGCTTTAGATGTCCAATATGCGTCCAAACTCGGTATCAATCTCACTGATTTGTTGATCTCGCAGCCTGATACCGGAGAGCAGGCACTCGAAATCACGGATGCGCTCGTGCGCTCGGGGTCAGTCGATCTGATCGTCATCGACTCAGTTGCTGCTTTGGTTCCCAAAGCCGAAATTGAAGGCGAAATGGGTGACTCCCTTCCCGGTTTACAAGCCCGACTCATGAGTCAAGCTTTACGTAAGCTCACCGCCAGTATCAAACGCACCAATTGCATGGTGATTTTCATTAACCAGATTCGTATGAAAATCGGCGTCATGTTCGGCAACCCCGAGACGACAACGGGTGGTAATGCCCTGAAGTTTTATGCTTCTGTGCGTCTGGACATCCGGCGCATTGGTGCGATTAAAAAGGGCGACGAAATTGTCGGTAACGAGACGCGTGTCAAAGTCGTCAAAAATAAGATCGCACCACCTTTCAAGCAAGCAGAGTTCGACATCATGTATGGCGCTGGTATCTCGCGTGAGGGCGAAATTCTCGACTTGGGCGTGACGGCGGGTATTGTCGACAAGGCAGGCGCTTGGTTTAGTTACAACGGTGAGCGTATTGGTCAAGGTCGGGATAATGTGCGCGAATTTTTGCGTGAGCGTCCTGTCATGGCCTTTGAAATTGAAAATCGAGTTCGTGAAAAGCTTGGGGTCGTCCCCCGCGTGGGTGGTGCTCCAGCTGGCGCAGCGGCGACGACGACCACCCCAGCCGCCCCGACCGCTGCAGCAGCGAAGGCTGCAGCAGCCAAGGCTAGCAAGCTTGTCGCGGCCGAACCCGATGCAGAGGACGATCTTTAATGCTTAAGGACTGATTGTGTTCAGTCGCAAAACTCGTGTCGTGATTCCACCCAAAACGGATGATGAGTTCGAGGTCACCCAGACGGGTGCAGCACAGCGGCCCAGCCTTTCCCTCAAGGCGAGGGCCGTTTCCTTGCTGTCGCGCAGAGAGCACAGTCGACTAGAGCTCTCGCGTAAGCTCGCGCCTCACGCTGAAAGTGAAGAGGCGCTCGCTCAATTATTGGACGAACTTACTCAGGCTGGTTGGCAGTCGGATGACCGTTTTACCCAGGGCTGGGTACACCGCAAGGCTCCAGGTCAGGGGACTTCGCGGGTGGTGCGCGAGCTCAAATTCCAAGGAATTGAGCCTGACGCATTGGCTGCAGTGCAGGCTTCACTCAAAAGTACTGAGTTTGAACGCGCTTACGCAGTTTGGTCACGCAAATTTAAGCCTTCTGACGAAAAACTGAGCGCCAAAGAGTATGCACGGCAAGGGCGTTTTTTAGCATCTCGCGGGTTTTCAACCGATATTATTCGTCGCGTTTTAAATTATTCCGAAGAGGATGAAAATTAGTCTGAGCGTGTTTGGAACTGCTTCAAAGGACATTTTTAGCAGCCAAGGCTTCGCCTGCGCTATACTTTTAATCTTTGTTGCAATGTGTCATTGACCATTTGATCCCGTATGCCGCTTCCTGCGCCAGTTAGTCCCCGCAAACCCATGCATAACCGTTCGATTCAGGTGCACTCCTTCGAGCGAGAAGATGGACTCTGGGATATCGAGGCTGAGCTGATTGATAGCAAAGCCTACGCCTACAGCAAGCGCAGTGGTGCAGTCCAAGCAGCCGGTCAGCCGTTTCACCACATGCACTTACGCATCACAATTGACACCAATTTCGAGATTAAAGAGGCGCTTGCGTTGTATGATGCTTCGCCTTTTGGTGAGTCTTGTACGGCGATTTCCTCTGCTTATCAAGACCTCATTGGCATGAATTTATTAAAAAGTTTTCGTCAGCAGGTCAAAGAACGTTTTAGTCGGACAGCAGGCTGTACGCATATGACAGAACTTGCAGCGGTACTGCCTACGGCGGCCGTGCAAAGTATGTCTGGTCAGAAGCGTGAAGAGGCCGAGACTGCAGGCCGTAAGCCGTTTCAGCTCGGTGGTTGCCATGCCTGGCGAACTGATGGCGAAGTCACGAAAGAACATTATCCGCAGTGGTATGTAGATTCAAATGCAACACCCCCGGTCCCTGGTGTTTATGATTCCAGGCAATCGCTTTTTATAGTTTTTTTGGACGGACAGGATTCCCATGAAAATCCATGAGTATCAAGGCAAAGAATTGCTTCGGAAATTTGGTGTAGTTGTTCCTCAAGGCTTTCCCGCATTTACTGTGGATGAGGCTGTTGAGGCGGCTAAAAAACTCGGTGGCCCAGTTTGGGTGGTCAAGGCCCAGATTCACGCAGGTGGTCGCGGTAAGGGTGGCGGCGTAAAACTAGCGCGCTCTATCGACGAAGTCCGTCAGTTGTCCTCAGAAATTCTGGGCATGCAGCTTATTACCCATCAGACCAGCCCACAGGGTCAAAAAGTACGTCGCTTGCTCGTTGAAGAGGGCGCCGACATCAAAAAAGAATACTACGTGGGGATCGTGACAGATCGCGGCACGCAGCGCGTGTGCGTCATGGCGTCTAGCGAAGGCGGCATGGATGTCGAGGAGGTCGCCGAAAAGCACCCAGAGAAAATTCTCAAGGTGTTCGTGGATCCAGCTAAAGGCTTGACCGATGAAGAGGCCGCTGGCTTAGCGCGTGGCATTGGCGTGCCTGAGGCTTCAGTGCAAAAAGCCTGCGCCGAATTCCAGAAGCTGTACAAAGCCTACTGGGATACAGACGCTTCGTTAGCTGAAATCAACCCTCTCATTTTGACCGGTTCAGGTGACATCATTGCCTTGGATGCCAAGTTCAACTTCGATCCAAACGCACTGTTCCGTCATCCTGAAATCGTTGCATACCGCGACCTAGACGAAGAAGATCCTGCTGAGATCGAAGCCAGTAAGCATGAGCTCGCTTACATTCAACTCGATGGCAATATCGGTTGTCTGGTGAATGGCGCTGGTTTGGCAATGGCGACGATGGATACGATCGAGCTGTTTGGTGGAGAGCCTGCCAACTTTTTGGACGTGGGCGGCAGTGCCACGGCTGAGCGTGTGACAGAAGCATTCAAGATCATGCTCGCCAACAAGGGCACCAAAGCCATTCTGGTCAATATTTTCGGCGGCATTATGCGTTGCGATGTGATTGCTCAAGGCATCATCACCGCGTGTAAAGCCGTGAACCTCAGCGTGCCACTCGTGGTGCGTATGAAGGGCACTAACGAAGAGTTAGGTAAGAAAATGTTGGCCGATTCTGGCCTGCCTATCATCAGCGCTGACACGATGGCCGACGCGGCCACACGCGTTGTCGCAGCAGCCAAATAAATCTGCCAGGGATTCTGAAATGTCGATTCTTATCAACAAAGATACTAAAGTTATCACGCAGGGCATCACCGGTAAAACCGGTCAATTCCACACTCGGACCTCGCGTGCCTATGCCAACGGTCAGGCTGCTTTCGTAGCCGGTGTCCACCCTAAGAAAGCGGGCGAAGATTTCGAAGGCATACCGATTTTTGCTTCAGTTAAAGATGCAAAAGCCGAAACAGGCGCAAACGTCTCGGTTATTTATGTGCCGCCAGCAGGTGCTGCCGCTGCGATCTGGGAAGGCATCGAAGCCGAACTAGACCTCGTGATCTGCATCACTGAAGGGATTCCAGTGCGCGACTTGCTCGAGATTAAGGACCGCATGGCGAAAATGAACAGCAAAACTTTGCTGCTTGGACCCAATTGTCCCGGTTTGATCACGCCAGACGAAATTAAGATTGGCATCATGCCAGGTCACATTCATCGCAAGGGTCGCATTGGTATTGTGAGCCGTTCAGGGACGCTGACTTATGAGGCTGTCGCTCAGGTGACCGAGTTGGGTATGGGTCAGTCGAGCGCTGTTGGCATTGGTGGCGATCCAATCAACGGTATGAAGCATATTGATGTTCTTAAACTCTTTAACGAAGATCCTGATACTGACGCTGTGATCATGATTGGTGAAATCGGCGGACCCGACGAAGTAAATGCTGCGTTGTGGGCCAAAGAGAACATGAAAAAGCCAATAGTCGGCTTTATCGCTGGTGTTACAGCGCCTGCAGGCAAGCGCATGGGTCACGCCGGTGCCTTGATCTCTGGCGGCGCGGATACAGCAGATGCCAAGCTCGAGATTATGGAAGCCTGCGGGATTAAGACGACAAAGAATCCTTCCGAAATGGGTAAGCTTCTGAAGTCAGTACTTTAAATAGTGTCCTGAGAGACATAAGCGAAAGCCTATGTCTCTGGGGTCAGCGGTCTCTAAAGACGGCCGTACAACGCCGGTACGCTTAAAACGTGCCGGCGTCTTTATTTTTTGTACTGTTATTCCAAATCAAGTCAGATCGGTTCAGTGAGTGACATTAAGATGTAGTACGTGTTCAAATTGTTCGCGTGCAATTCGCATTTATTCAGGACAGGACACATTATGGAACCCAACAAGCCAAAGGGCGGTTTAACAATTCTGCAGATGCTTGGTTTGCTCGCGGTCATCGGGATCGTGCTGACAATCGTGCTGAATTATCTTCGCTGAGAGTCGATAGCGTGTTTTCAAGAAAACTAGTGATCGCCACGCGCGCAAGTCGTCTGGCGCTTTGGCAGGCTGAGCATGTACAGGCGCTTTTGTTGGCACTGTACCCAACGGCTCAAGTCGAGTTGCTTAAGCTGAGTACGCGAGGCGATGAAATACTTGACCGTAGCTTGTCAAAGGTCGGCGGCAAGGGGCTCTTTATCAAGGAGCTCGAACACGCTTTGCTAGACGGTCGGGCAGATCTCGCCGTGCACTCCCTCAAAGACGTGCCCGTTGATATTGAGGCACCTTTTGAGCTTTCAACCATTTTGCCTCGTGCCGATTGTCGCGATGCATTTGTATCCAATCATTACGCCTCACTTGCGGAACTTCCTGATGGCGCGGTGGTGGGGACTTCGAGCTTAAGACGTGAGGCGCAACTCAGGGCGAGATTTCCGCAGCTGGTGATCAAACCGTTGCGAGGTAACTTAGACACGCGTTTGGGCAAGCTTGACCAAGGCCAGTACGCAGCGATCATCTTGGCTGCGGCAGGTCTCGAACGGCTGGGCTTAGGTCACCGGATTCGCGCGTGGATGGATGTGAGCGAGTCTTTGCCTGCTGCAGGGCAGGGTGCGTTAGGGATTGAAATCCTTCAGTCGCGTTCGGACCTACTTGAATTGTTCGCGCCACTTGCTTGTCCGCAGACGACGGTCTGCGCCTTGGCAGAGCGAGCTGTTTCTCGGACGCTTGGTGGGTCTTGTCAGGTTCCGCTCGCCGCCTACGCAACCTTGGAGGGTGCTCGACTCAAGTTGCAAGCACTCGTGGCGACCCCTGATGGGCAAACGATCTATCGTGCGCATGGCGAGGGGGCCAGTGCGCAAGCTGAGCAACTTGGTCTTCAGGTCGCGCATGATTTGATTCAGCAAGGCGCTGGACAGATTCTGGCTAGTTTGTCCGAGTCTGAATAGCGGCTGATGGCGACTCGGCATTCACTTGCAATTCTGACTCGCCCAGCAGGGCGAAATAGTGTGCTCAAGACTGACTTACTGAGACGGCACTGGTCAGTACTTGAATGCCCTGCGCTCGCGATTAAAGCGACGATGACCGATACCACTGATGTTCCTCGGCCTGAGGCTTTTGATCTTGTCGTTTTTGTGAGCCGTGCCGCTGTGGAGGGCTATCGTCGCCAGCTGTCGGATGATGCGACACTGATCTGGCCCGCTCAAACAGCGACGGCATGCGTAGGTGTAGCGACAGCAGATG
>Ga0105051_10000870_pt1 | contig 41358 bp, 43 predicted proteins | sample FRY02_FD_78383 | JGI IMG/M metagenome (GOLD analysis project Ga0105051, IMG submission 78383) | Freshwater microbial communities from Lake Fryxell liftoff mats and glacier meltwater in Antarctica - FRY-02 (megahit assembly) | ecosystem: Environmental > Aquatic > Freshwater > Ice > Glacier... | reverse complement strand
GCAGTAGCTATACTAAAAAGACAATACGACAATACGACAATACGACAATACGACAATACGACAGAAACGGGAGAGTTCGAATGTTGCTAACAGGAAAAACGGCGCTGGTGACCGGTGCAGGACAGGGCGTTGGGCAGGGTATCGCCCTGGCGTTGGCGGCCGAGGGTGCCCGCGTCGCTGTTACGGGGCGAACGCGTGAGAAGTTGGAGAGTACCTGTGAACTGATTCAGCAGCGCGGTGGTGAAGCGCTACCTATCGTTTGCAATGTCAAATCGCTTAAGTCGATGGAGGATTGCCTGGCGGCCGTGTTGAAACACATTGGTGGCTTACAGATTCTTGTTAACAATGCCCAGGAGGTGCCGCTGGGGACGCTGGAGGAGGTGACGGACGAGAGCTTCACTGCCGGCTGGGAGTCGGGCCCGCTGGCGACATTCCGCTTGATGAAACTCTGTAGACCGCACCTGAGTGGCGATGGCTGTATCATTAACTTGGCCAGTGCTGCTGGAATGCGCTGGGATATGACGGGCTATGGTGCCTATGCCGCCACCAAAGAAGCGATCCGCTCCCTCACTCGGGCGGCCGCCTGTGAGTGGGGCGCCGAAGGCATTCGCACCAATGTGATTCTCCCCCATGCGAAGTCGCCTGGGCTGCAGTGGTGGATGGAAAATCGCCCGGAGGAGGCGGCGGCGTTTGTTGCCACTATCCCGCAGCGGCGGGTGGGGGAATGTGAGGACGATATTGGTCGATTTGTTGCGATGCTATGCTCTGACGCGTCGGCCTACGTTAATGGTCAGAGTATTGCGCTGGATGGCGGACAGGCCAATCTGGGCTAAGGATAGAGCGCTGTCCGCGCCGGGCGCTAGAACTGATCGGGCCTTAGCATTGCGTCGTGGCCGCCGTCTATAAACAGCATGGCACCGCAGATAAAGCTCGCCTTGTCGCTCAACAGGAAACTGGCAGCATCTGCCATATCCTGGGGCATGCCCGGGCGAACAATGGGTATCGAGTCAATGAACTGCTTAATAGCGGCGCCGTAGTTGGCGTCGTTTTCAACCGCTGCACTCAACGGGGTTCGGGTGTATCCCGGCGCTATGGCATTCATGCGTATACCCTGTGCCGCATAGGCCTGCGAATGATGGCGCATCCAGCGAGTAAGGGCTTGTTTTGATCCCGAGTAGACCGGTTGCGACGCCATTGTGGCCGCTATCCTGGTGGCATTGATTTCGTCGTCAGCCAACAGCGCATCGACAAACTCAGGGTTGGTTGTCATGGATGCTGAGTTTGAAGAGATTAACAACACAGAGGCTCGATGATCGGACAGCATGGGCCGCACTCCCTCGATCAGATCCACACTACCAAAATAATTGACTGCTGCGATTAATCCCTGGTTAGGAATATGGCTTCCAATACCCGCGCAGGTCACCAGGCCGGTCAATTCGTTGTGAGTGGCTCGCTTGATCGCCGCGATCGCAGCCGCTCGACCTTCGGCGCAGGACAAATCGGCAACAATGTCCGCTTGCTGAATATCGACGACGACTATTCGATGTCCCTCGTTCTGCAACTGCGCCCCAATAGCGGCACCGATACCGCTGGCGCCCCCGGTAATAACATATGTACCCATTGGCTGAATCCTGTGTCTGTTGAGAAGATACGCAACCAATGTAGCGCTGAGGCATCGCGCGAAACAGTGCCGTTGCATTCAGATGTATTGACATTAAGTGTCGATGCCTGCGGAACCATTGCTGATGCAGGTAGACGTGATTTGGATCAGTATTGGTCTGCAGAGCTGCGCTGACAGTATTTGTTCATAAAATCGATGTGTTTCGTCGATTCGGTATTCCTGCTCCTACAGGTATAGTGGCTCGGGCCGCCTCTGGAGCAGCGTGTCCTGCCTTTTATCACAGGCTAAACACTAATTAGAACGTTGTGAGCCGATCAAATCTATGCCGACCGCAAGCCTGCCTGAATCACAGCAGTTAGAGCGTCTGAAGGGACACCGACGGGGCCCCTATCTGAGCCACAACCCGGTCAGCGCGACGCAGATCTGGCAGTGGTGTTCGGCCATGGGCGACAACAATCCCAGCTATCATCATGGTGAAGGCCAGATCGCGCCACCGGCCATGATGCAGATGTGGACAATGCGCGATTTCAATGACCGCTACGCGCCGGGCTCGACCTCAGCGCCGCCATACCAGGTGTTTGAGGATATGCGGGCACTGGGTTACCCGGCCAATGTTGCGGTCAGTTACGACATCCGCTTTCACCGTTATCTACGCTTGGGCGAGAGCGCGCAACACTTCACCAGTGTGGTAAATATCAGCGACAGGAAAGCGACGCGCCTCGGTACCGGTTACTTTGTCACTGAACGCGTGGAATACCTGACGGTTGACGAAACAGTATTCGCCGATGCGTTGATTACGTATTTCCAGTACCAGGCGGCTGCTGCGACGCTGGACGCCGAAGCACTAGTGGCCCTGAACACAGCCGCAGAGTTGCCGCTTGGCGAGTCGGCAGACACCGATGTAAACCTGTGGCAGCCTGACTTCAGTGACATCGATCCATGCGGCCTGAAGATTGGCGATCGGTTGCCGCAGTTACGTATCCCAATTACGCATAGACTCATCGTTGGTGGCGCGATCGCAACCCAGGATTTTATCCCCGTGCATCACAATGTGCCGGCCGCGCAGGCCGCCGGGATGTCCGATATTTTTATGAATATACTCACTACCAGCGGGCTGTCGGCGCGCTATCTGAGTGACTGGGCCGGGGCTGGCAGTCGTTTGCAGGGGATCAAGTTCAACCTGATGGCGCCCAATTTTCCCGGCGACGTCATGGTGATGGCGGGCGAGGTGGCCGCGATTGAGGCGGGGCCCGCGGGGGCCAGTGTGCAGGTGGCTTTCACGGGCAGTAATCGTCAGGGTTACCATACTTCCGGCACGGCCACACTGGCCTTGCTAAACAAAAAGACAACAGGGTAGGGGCTGCAATGGACAGATCACGGTTTCAAGGCAAGGTCGCGATAGTGACAGGCGGCAGTATGGGGATAGGCAGGAGTACTGTCTTACAGCTCGTAGCCGAGGGCGCGCACGTTGTGAGTTGCGCGCGGCGCAAGCCGAAACTGGATGAACTGCAAGTGGCCACGGAAGGTTTGGCGGGTAGCTTTACGGGGTATGTATTGGATGTTGGTGATACGGATGCATTTGCCGCTATGATCAACGACACAGCAGAAACGTACGGTCGGCTGGATGTGCTGGTTAACAACGCTCCTTCTGTCATTGGCGGCATGGTCGTCGATCAGACGCTGAAGGACTGGCGCGCCAATTTTGGTATCGGCGTTGATAGTGTTTTCGTCGGTGTGCAGGCTGCGCTGCGTATTATGATCCCGCAGCGCAGTGGGTCGATTATCAATATCTCTTCGGTGAGCAGCCTGCGCGCTGGTATTGCGTCCGGCGCCTACGGGGCAGCGAAGGCTGCGCTTAACCAGTTCAGCCAGTGTGCGGCGATGGAGGCAGCGCCGCACAATGTGCGTATCAATGTTGTTGCACCCGGCGCGGTCGAGACGCCCGGACTCAACGCTGCCACGCGCAAGAATGAGGCGGTGAAAAAGATCATCACTGATGCGATTCCCATGCAGCGTGCGGCAACCGCAGAAGAGGTGGCCCAGGCGATTTGTTTTCTGGCGTCTGACGACGCCTCGTTTATCACCAGCGTTATCCTGCCGGTGGATGGCGGTAAGACATCGCAGCTGTACGTGCCTGCGTTTGATATTACTAATCTGGATAATCAGGCCGCTGATCGTTAGTGAAGCGATATAGTATGCTGCCGTGAAAAACTTTTTTGGCGGCTTTTGGGGTACTTCGCAGATACAAGATAGTCCGTGCCTAACCAGCCTGCGCGTGGGTCTACCGTGCCCAAGGTGAAATAGGAAAGTAGCCAGGAGAATACCTAGGCCAGGACGCGCCAATTCAGCACCGCGGGAGTTCGAGCAATCATGCAGTGATTATCGTAAGCGCCGACGGGGTCCAGATAGCTGTTCTAACCGCGGTGATCTAATTACACCTTCGCCGCGTAACGTCTTTCGGATATTTTAACAATACAAGGGTAAAAAATGACTTCTGCAATTGAAAAATCACTGGGTAAAGCTGAAAACAGCCTCTCGTTACTGAAAGTGCTCGCAGAGAATAGCTTTGACTCAATTCTGATAACTGACGCGACAGTTAAAGGTAAAGTAACCTACGCAAATAAAGCGTTCAAAAAGCTAACCGGTTACGACGAGTCAGAGATCATAGGAAAAACCCCCCGAGTTCTTCAGGGTCCGGGTACCGACAAAAAAGTGATCGACCGCCTCACCGTAGCACTCAAGTCGGGAGGAAAGTTCGAGGGGAAGGCGATCAATTATAAAAAAGACGGCACCCCCTTCATCATGTACTGGAGAGTACTGCCCATTAAAGTTGGGAAAAAAATTGAAGCCTGGCTAGCTATCCAGCGGGAAGGCTCTGTCATTTGAGGCACTGATTAGTTGGCGCGTAAGGGTAAATAGATTGGATGCGGCAGCATCAGCAGCTATAGAGCGTGGGAGTTGGGTTGTCGATATGAGCCTTGGGGTCCGTCGCATTAACGCGCTGGATCTTGATGCTGACAATGTATATCCCCGAGACCCGATAAATCCAGTCTCTACTTCCGCGACCTTGATGGCTAACAGTTAAACGCGTTCCGCTTCAGTAAGACTGCAGCTTTGGTCTACGCTACTTTAGTAAAGGCGTTAGCGCTGGCTTGCCTCGCCAGTCAGGCCCGTGAAGCGGTATCGACTGCGACGTTTTGTCCGCTCGGCTGTTGTGATCCGACAAACAATATGACCAAGCCTATTATAATTCCAGGGAAGCCCTCATACATAAATTGTTGCCATCCAAGCAGGCGCCACACGACGACCACTACAAGGCCTGCAGCAATTGCTATCAGGCTGAGGTTTTGATTTGGCTCTCTGCCAAGACACAAAGCGATGAGTAGGGGCGCGAACGCACTGGCCAGCGCTGACCAGGCGAGGATGACGAGGCTGAAAACGCTTTGATTGTTGGCGAGCGCCAGAGCTAAGGCAACTGCTGCCATGCCAACGGTAGACAGCTTTATCACCAGTGGGTTAACTTTTTTTCCGGGGATAATGTCCTGGGTTGCGGAGGCGGAGCAGCTAAGTACCAGCGAGTCTGCGGTAGACATGGTAGCGGCGAAAATGCCCGCCAGAACCAGTCCCACCAGAGGTGCTGGCAATAGCTGCAGCGCCATGGTCGGTAGCGCGAGCTCTGCATCAAAGGTTGATGTATCCGCCAGATAAACACGCGCAAGCAGTCCAACGCCAATCGCCATAGCGTGGAACGCAGTAAACCATAGGTAATACCAGATTTTGGCGCGGCGCATGTGCTTAACATTGTCCAGCGCCATAAAGCGTACCATCACGTGCGGTTGTCCGATGACCGATAATCCGGCAAACATCCAGCCCAGTGCAAACAGTAAGGCACCCGATATTCCAGGAAGTAATAGATCAGTGGGGAACCAATTAGTAAATTCGGGTATCTGCTGCATGCTGTTATATGCTGCCGTCGCACCACCGAGGGCATCGACGGCAACGACTAGAAGCAGGCCCATAGCGACAATCATTACCATGGATTGCGCCGCGTCAGTCCAGATAGAAGCGCGAATGCCCCCAGCCATACAGTAAAGAACGACGAGAACGGCGCCCAGAATGGCACCAGCATATTGCGGCCAGCCAAACAATACGTGCAGTGCTTTAGAGCCGGCGACCAGCTGGGCACTGGCATAGGCCAGCAGGAAGAGTATGGAAATCAGGCCGATAACTCGCTGCAATCGCGAGTTTCTCGCGCCGTACCAGTTGCTTAGTACGCCCGCGTAGGTGAAGTCTTTCGACCGGGCAGTTGCGGCACGTAATCGTGCGTGGATAAACAGGGAGCCAAGGAAGTCGCCAGTGATCCAGCCGACCATCAACCATAGCGCAGGGAAACCAGTGACATAGGCGTAACCAATAACGCCGATGAACATGTATCCGCTGTTGTTAGTGGCAACGGCCGACAAACCCGTTAACCATGGCTTGACTGAGCTTCCGGCCAGATAGTAATCACGCCCCGTGCCTCGGCTCAGTCTTGCCGAAGAAACGCCGATGATCGTGAAAAGCAGCAGGAACACGATAAAAGATACGATCATGTCGCGCGAGCCCTATCTGATGTGAGGCCGCGCAGGGGTGATAACAGCTCTATCCTGTTGAGCGGACGCCTTTGCCGTCACGCTTCTAAGCCTTCTGCTCCCAATTCGTAAGCGCCCTCATCGTTATGGACTTCCTTGCCACTTAGCGGTGGGTTGAATACACAGGCCATCTTCATTTCGCTGTGGGCGCGCAATACATGCTCATCATGTTTGTCCAGCACGTACAGCGTCCCTGGCGAAATGGTATACACCCGATTGTCAGCGATAGTCTCTACCTCTCCGCTGCCTGAAATGCAGTAAACGGATTCCAGATGGTGCTTGTAGTGCATTCGAAAATTGGCCCCCGCGTAAATCGTGGTGATATGGAAGGAAAAGCCCATGTTGTCGCCCTTTAGCAATAGGCGGGTACTTTCCCAGTTACCATCCGGGGACACAATTTTTCGCGACGAGTCCTCTGCCTCGCTCAGTTTCAGTTGCCTTACGATCATGCGCGCAATGCTCTAAATGAGGGCTGTGGCATGGTAGCCGCCACCGCCCTCAAGCGGGCGGCATTCAGTTCGTCAAAGTAGTCGATTTCTTCAGGTACTGGCGCTTCCTTGGCACACACGTCCCTGATGGCCTGTTCCACTATGTCGATACCGTTTTTAAGGTTCTCATCTGATATCGTCAGTGGGCACAGAAACTTCACGACATGGTCGTCTGCGCCGCTGGTCTCAATCACCAGCCCGTGTTTGAAAGCCTGTCGTGTTATGGCGCCCGCTAGCTCGCCATTGACGCAATTTATGCCTTGAAACATACCGCGACCGCGCGCAGAAAAGTTGCCGTTGCCATAGTTTGCGACAATAGCCTCAAGGCGTTGCGACATATAGCGTGCTTTGCGAAGAATCTCTTTAGAGAAAGTGTCATCCGACCAATACTGATCAATAGCAGCTTTGGCAGTGACGAAGGCAAGATTGTTACCACGAAAGGTGCCGTTGTGTTCGCCTGGCTTCCACTGATCCAGGTGCGGTTTAATTAGTACCACCGCGAAAGGAAGGCCATAGCCAGATAGTGATTTAGACATCGGGATTATGTCTGGACTAATGCCTATCTCTTCAAAACTAAAATACGTGCCCGTGCGTCCGCAACCCGCCTGAATGTCATCAACGATTAATAACATACCATGCTTGCGGCACACGGCTTCAAGGTGTCTCAGCCAGTCAAAAGACGCTGCGGTGATGCCGCCCTCGCCTTGCACTGTCTCGACGATCACGGCAGCGGGCAAATCTATGCCGCTGCTTGAATCACACAGCACTTTGTCGAGATAGGCTGTGGTATCAACGTCATCGCCTAAATAGCCATCGTAAGGCATGCGAGAGGAACCATTGAGAGAGACGCCGGACGCGCCGCGGTGATGGGAGTTGCCGGTAGCTGCCAAGGCACCCAGACTCACGCCGTGAAAGCCGTTGGTGAACGAGATGACATTCTCGCGGCCAGTGACATTGCGCGCCAGTTTGAGTGCAGCCTCAACCGCATTGGTACCAGTAGGACCAGTGAATTGCAGCACATAATCCATACCTCGCGGCTTGAGTATCTTGTCGCTGAAGGATTGCAGAAATTCGCCTTTGGCCTTGGTGTGTAAATCCAAACCATGGCTTATGCCGTCATTGGCGATGTATTCGAGCAGCTTGTCCTTAAAGTGTGGATTGTTGTGACCATAGTTTAAGGTGCCCGCCCCGGAGAGAAAATCCAGATATTGGCGTTCGTCCTCATCATAGAGAAACTCACCCTGCGCGCGATCAAAGACGCGGGGAAATGCTCTCGCGTAACTTTGTACCTCTGATTCGACTTCCTCAAAAATTTTCATGTCGACATCTCCTTTGTGGTGTCAATATTAGATTGATCCAGATGGGGCGTGGCCTGCGAAATCCCGTTACTCGCTGCCAGCGGCCCAATACGTGCCAGAATTTCTGACGGGTGCTGATCATTGAGATGTATAGACTTCTCAAACTTTTCAGATCGGCACAGCGGGACATTTGCGCGACGGGCAAAGCCTTCAAACAAAGCCCATGACGCAGTGTTCGATTCGGTCACCGTGGTTTCAATGTAAGTAACGTTTTTGCATTCGGGGCGAGCCAGAATCTCGCCCAGCATCTTGCGTGCAAGGCCTCGCCCTCTAGCCGCCTCTGCGACCGCTACTTGCCAAATAAACAGTGTGTTTTCGTTGCCGGGAACGAGGTAGCCGGTCACTGCAGCGAGTAACGCTCCGTCTATTTCGGCGACTACGGAGGTGGCGGCAAAATGTGTACATTGCAGCAGGTTGCAGTATAGGGAGTTAGTGTCCAGCGGAGGGCATGAGCCGATCACCGAATGCAGGGCCGCTCCGTCTTCGGCCACTGGCCGACGAAGTTTTACGAGCTCGCTTTGCATCTCACATTCCTGACAATAATATTTAGTACCCTATATATAATTCGAGTTCTATTATAGTGATATTGATCTAAATAGCAAAAATTGGGCTATAATCGCTGAAATGCGCATTAAAAATATTTACTACACTATGTAAAGTGCTGCCATTGCTACCCGCATTGGTCTGTGCGTGCGGTCTGCTAGAGCGGGTTATGCTGACAATATGCATATCGACACGGCGAGATTTTTGGTCGGCGCGTATACTTCTGGTGGCGACAGTTTCGGCACGGTGAGCGGAGAATCTATGGACAGAATTAGTCAAGTACTGACCTCTTTACGGCAAGTGATCCGGGCAACGGATCTGCATTCCAGCCACCTAGCCAGGACTGCAGGGGTTACCGCGCCGCAGCTTCTCTTGTTACAAGCAATACAGAGTCGGGCGGGGGCGACCGTCGGGGAACTCGCCGCACAAATCAGTCTCAGCCAGGCGACGGTGAGTACAATTCTTGATCGACTTGAGAAACGTGAGCTTATTTACCGCGAGCGCTCGACTCTGGACAAGCGCAAAGTGCATGCACACCTTACCCTGACTGGCGTCGAAGTTTTGAGAGGCAAGCCCGTTCCATTGCAGGAGCATTTTAGTCAACAGTTTGCTGAACTGCAGGAGTGGGAACAGACGATGATTGTCTCTGCCTTGCAAAGAATTGCCTGCATGATGGGCGCGCAGCACCTTGATGCATCCCCTATACTGGTAGTCGGTCCTCTGGATCGTCCGGGAGACACTCTGCAAAATTGATCGGATGCCCATGCCAATCCATTTTGGTAGCCAAGTAGCATAAAATTCCGTGATTAGCAGTGTTACCATATAGCAAATGGCGCTCATGCTAAGCCATTTTTACACTGTCAACTGACGTCTGGCAGCGGCCGTATCTCCACGTGCTTTTCAGCGCGTTAATGCCCAATATCCAGACTGAGCCCGCACCATGAAAACTATTCTGATTCCGATAGCGGCACTATTGTTATCTCACGCACTGCTGCTGGTGGGGCATGGCCTGCTGCTAACGATGCTTCCAGTGGCCGCTATCGCCGCAGGGTTTTCTGATTCTGAAATTGCGTTCACCGGGTCAGCCTATTTTCTGGGCTTTGTATTCGGGTGTTTCACCGGCCCCTATGTGGTGCGCCGAGTGGGCCACATTCGAAGCTTTGCCGTGCTGGCGACAACGTACTCCGCTGTTGTTCTGCTATTTCCGATCATCCCAGGACTGCTGTGGTGGTTAATTTTCAGGTTTGTGCTGGGTGTGCTGATCTCGGGTCTGTACATGATTATTGAAAGCTGGCTCAACGAGCGTGCCTCTAACGAAAACCGCAGCACGGTGCTGTCAATTTACACAACACTCAGCATGCTGATGATTATGGTCGGTCAGCAATTGTTCACTTTTGGTTCGGGTAATAGCAATTTGCTATTTGCTATTGCCGCCATTCTGGTTTCAATCGCTATTTTGCCGGTTTCGTTAACGCTCTCACTTGCACCTGCGCCACTGCGAACTGTGAAGATAGACTTGCCAAAACTATGGCAGGAGTCCCGAATCGCAGTGGTTGGCGTCATGATTTTCGGGTTGGTGACGGGCGCATTCTGGGCGCTGGGGCCCGTGTACGGCAGAGCGGCCGGCTACGATAATTTTGAACTTGCATTGTATATGTCAGCGACTGTATTCGGTGGCGCCGTTTTTCAGCTACCCGTGGGCCGTCTGTCGGACCACTTCGATAGACGTATGGTGGTATTTTTTCTAACAATCATTGGCGGGATAACATCGCTTGCCGCCGCGTTAACGCCTGTACTCGTTCCCGGGCTGAATAAATTGATCCTGATCTTTCTCGCGTTCATCTGGGGCGGTTCGGTCATGACGCTTTATGCCATTTTGGTCGCGCACGCCAATGATCGCGCTACGCCCGACGATTTCGTCACTATAGGCAGCGGCATGTTACTGATATTGGGGCTCTGCTCGGCTATCGGCGCTCCTTTGGCATCACTGGCAATGAACGCTTTCGGACCCAAAGGCTTTGATATTTTTATCGCGATATGTCTGTTTGCGCTCGCGATTGCCACTGTCGTTCGCAGGCGGACTCACGCGCTTAGTCCGGTTGATGTCAGCGAGCCGTTTCGTGCGGTCAACGGCATGGTTACCCCCACAGCGTATGAAATGGACCCGCGCACACAGCCACCCGATGAAGTACAAGAAAAATAAAGGCGAATGTCGAGATCAGGTTATTTCATCGTGTTCAGTCGCTGAATCTGAAAAGATCGCGAAAGGGCGGTGTCGCTCAAATAGCACCCTACGCGTTGGCAATGGCATACTGATGCCCAAGTGCCTTTTGCCGAGGCTTATCGCAGGCCACAACGATACCCGGCGGCTTCCCCGTGCCTTGCTCAGCCGGCAGGATAGAAGGTGCTTCGTTCTGCGGCCAGTAATACGGTAAGCAGGTCGTCGGCATGTGCCGGTGATTGACCACTTATGCCGGATTTCTGAAGGAAATCAATACTCGATTAATCTCCGCAATGGCCGCTCACCGCTCGAGAGTGCCAGAGGGTGCTGTAGTCGCCGTGACTAAACTATCGGCTGTCATTCAGGGTCTGTGTGTGTACTTCGCCAGGCCCGGGTCTAGCACCTTCCAGAACGGCAGCGCTCAACACCATAACGCCACCGATTATTTCAAACGTTTTCAATTCTCCGGACATTATCAACGCGGTTGAAACCACCGCGACAACCAGCTCCATGACGATAATGATTGCAGACCGGCCTGCATCCATCTGCGTGACTCCCCACTGCGTCGCGGTGGTGATAAGCGTCAACCAGAGGGCGCCGTAGGCAACTGCCCACAATACGGCATTGTTATCCGGTAAGCCGGCAGCTGTTGTAAAGATGCCGAGGGATAGCCCCATCAGTGCCGTACAGCCGATAAACATGGCGCAGACTTTGCTCAATACCGGTATGTCCTGAGTAAAACGGAACAGGATATTAGTGGCTGCAAGTCCCATGCCCGAGCCGACGGCGAGCAGGTCAATCCAGCTAATTCCCTTCCAGGAGGTGTGCGCGATATCGAGGATGACAAAAGCACCGGATAAACTCAGTGCAACCGCCAGCATACGCATAGCATCAATTTTTTCACCAAGGAATAGACGACCTCCGATCACGCTCCATACCGGTAATAGGTAAAACAGGATCATTACCCTGATCACGTCGCCGTGATAGATCGCTGACTGAAAAGTGGCATTGGCAAAGCCGCCGGCGAGGGCGATCATTAGCATAAGAGTAATGCTGTGCCGCCAGTGGTTACGTTGTTTGTAGAGCCATGGCAATAACAGCAGCGCACCTGAAAAAAATGCGGTGAATATCAGGTGCATGCCATCCAGCCCCATGTTGCTTAGCGCTTTTATTGGCAGCCAGGTCAAACCCCAGCCCGTTGAGCCGAGAAATAGCACTAGCACTGCCAATCGAGATGTTACTGCTGATTCGTTATTCATAGTGCATGCGAGAAGGTCGGTATTCCTGTTAGAACGTGACGTTATGATTTGGCCTGAAGCTGGGCGTCGGTTTGTTGATCTGTGTTGTCCGGCGCGGTGAGCATACGCGCGACGAGTGCGCGATGGAAGATAACAAACAGCCCCGTGATGCAAATTGCAGCTCCACGCACCACGGCGGTGCTGTCAGTCATTTTCTGGGTGCACGGCGCCGCGGATGTTAGTGGGTGAGAACCCGGTATTTGCCAGAAAATCGAAGCATATCAATATGATAAAAATATACATGCATAGTGGCATGGATATTGCTTCGTTTGATGCGGTATAGCGTTTACGGGGCAGTTGCATGAAATTTCTGACGTTCAAAACTTTATGGGGCCACAGCGGGAGTCTTGGCGACGCGGCTGCACTCGCTCAAGAAGCGGGGTTCTCGGGCTTGGAAGCGCCCGCCAGACATGGCAGTGCCAACTACTTATCGTCTCTTGCGCAAACACTCGATCAGAACGGGTTTGGCTGGATACAGGAAGTGTGTACTGCTGGGTCTTACGTGCCGAGACGGCAGGCCACGCCAGCAGAACACCTTGAGGATCTGGAGGCACAGATAGCGTTGGGCAAAGCGCTCAATCCGCGGTTTGTAAACGTGATGGGCGGCTGTGATGCATGGCCCATTGCGCGCAGCATTGAATTCTTTAAGGCCGCATTGGATATCGCCGACAAGTACGATGTGCTCTGTTCCTTTGAAACACATCGAGGTCGCAGCTTCTACTGTCCGTGGAACACCGCCGAGATTCTACATGCGGTGCCGGATATAAAGCTGACCTGCGACTTCAGTCATTGGGTGGTGGTCAGTGAGCGGCTGATGGACAGCGAATGGGATGCGATAGAGCTGGCGGCGCAGCACGCCCACCATGTGCACGGTCGCGTCGGTTACGATCAGGGCCCACAGGTGCCTCATCCGGCGGCTCCCGAATACGCCGAGGCATTGGCTAGCCACCAGCGGTGCTGGGAAGCCATCTGGTCAAATCAAATGCTTCGCGGGTATCACGAAACTACCATGACACCCGAGTTTGGGCCCGACGGTTACTTGCATCACCTGCCTTTCACCAACGCGCCCGTTGCTGACCTTTGGGAAATTAACCGATGGATGGCCACGACCGAACAGGTTCATTTTGAAGACTGGCGCACACGCGCTGACAGCTTGGAGAAAAAAGGTGCTTAAAGATTTCGCGCTGCGTGACCCTGCGGGCACCAAATACACTGCGGGAATACTCACTTACATTACGTTCGCTTATGTAGGCGGTTGGATTGCGCTCTTTAGCCCGCTGATTGGGGTCAACCTGGTGGGTGTACTGCTTTGTACGCATGGCATGATTATCTCAGCCTACTTACTGCATGACTGTGGTCATAATGCAGTGTTCTTATCGACCAACGACAATGCTCGCCTGGGTAAAGTGCTGAACTGGATTGCCGGCAGCTGCTATGGGCGCTACGAAGACATCCGTCAAAAGCACATGCGACACCATGTCGATAACTGTGATCCTGTGTCATGGGACTATCGCAGCTTTCTTAAACGGCATCCTGTGTTGGAGCGTGGGGTCAAGGTAGCTGAATGGGCATACATCCCCGCGGTAGAAATTCTCATGCACACGATGCTGGTCCTCGCGCCGTGGGTGCTTCAATCGAAGCGGGAGCAGCGCTTTCGAACACTCAAAGTTGCCGTTGTCCGCGGATTGCTGCTGCTAACTGTGTTGCTCGTAGATCCACGGGCGTTTGCCTTGTATGTGGTCTGCCAGCTGCTGCTGTTCACTGTGCTGCGTTTTATGGATTGCTACCAACACAACTATGAGGTGGTCTTTACGCTCGATGAGCAGAGCGCTCAATTCCCGCGTCGTGGTGATGCAGTGTTTGAGCAAAGTAACACCTACAGCAATTTACTGTCGCATCGCTACCCCGTGCTCAATCTCTTGGTGCTCAACTTTTGCTATCACAATGCGCATCACAAAAAGCCCACGCTAGGCTGGTACAGACTGCCTGCGCTTCACGCCACTATGTATGCCGGTCAAGAGACCCAATCGCTTTACTTTCTGGATCAGGTTCGATCGTTTCACAAGCATCGAGTGGCTCGCATTCATGCCGAGGATTACGGCGCAGACGAAGTGCGTAGTTCCGTACAGGCCGGTAAAGCGGTTGGCGTTGATGCGCTCAGCTTTCTCACGGCGTTCTAGGGAATCCTGATGACGACGACGACGATGACGATGACGATGACGAAGGTGGAGCAGGTGGAGCAGGTGGAGCAGGTGGAGCAGGTGGAGCAGGTGGAGAAGGTGGTGAAGGTGGTGAAGGTGGTGAAGGTGGCAGAGATGGGGGAGATGGCCGAGATAGCACCACGGCGACGCTCCCTGAACTGGCAGCAAGTGCCGGGTTCGCGTGCCGCGTTAGGGCTTCTCGGCTGGGTGCTATTTATTGGTGGCTGGTGGCTTGCGGCGAATGCCGATCTAGCGCCGCAGCGGCTTTTACCCGGGCCCGATCAGGTTTTTGTCAGCCTGTATGAATTGTTTACTGAAAAGAATTTTGCGTCGGATGTGTGGGCTAGCATCAAGCGGATTCTGTTGAGTTTCTCCATCGCAATTGTCATTGCATTACCATTGGGATTGCTAATGGGTTCGTATCCCCGGGTCGATCATCTGCTCGGGCCGCTGGCCGGAGCATTCCGCTATTTACCTGCGCCGGCATTCATTCCGCTGCTGTTGATGTGGTTGGGTACCGGTGAAGAACAGAAGATTGCATTGCTGGTGATCGGCGTCTTGTTCTTTCTGATCACCATGATTTCCGACGCAACCCGACAGGTCCCGAAAGTCTATACAGAGACAGCCAAAACGCTTGGCTTGAACTCGGCGCAGATACTTTGGTCAGTCATTTTTCGTTTCAGCCTTCCGGCCTATGTTGATGTGTTTCGGCAAATGCTTGCGGTCAGTTGGACATACCTGGTGATCGCTGAGATTGTCGCCGCTACCGATGGCATCGGGGCGATGATGATGCGCGCCAAGCGTTTCGTCCACGTCGATGAAATCATGGCTGGAATATTCGTGATAGGGATGCTTGGCTTGATTTTTGATGCGCTCTTCAAGGCGCTGCATCGAGGCTCATTTAAATATTTGGGAAGGTCGTAGTACCTGGATTATTCATTTCACTGAGGAGTAAATAGTATGCGTTTTATACGTTATAGCATCGCCGTTTTTGCATTGATTCTCGGCAGCGTGGCACACAGCGCGGAGCCGGTAAAACTTGCACTTTTTTCCTGGCCCGGCTACGGGTTTTGGTTTATTGCCAAGGAAAAAGGTTTAGCGGAAGGTCTCGAGCTCGATATCAGTATCATCGAAGACCCTTACCAGAGCTTCGCCTTAATGAGCGCAGGTGAGCTGGATGCAAGCTCCAGCACTGCCGAGTATGGTCCGATTGCGGCGGATAAGGACGTAGGGGTCAAACTCGTAACCTACACAAATCCGTCCTACGGCACAGACAAGATTATTCTGGCACCGGGCATTACCAGTGCCGAGCAGCTGAAAGGGGAGACAGTTGCTGTGCTTGAAGGCGGTCTCACACAAATATTTATGGCTGAGTGGCTCACCGACAACGGCGTGGAAATTACAGAGGTCAGCTTTACCAATCTGATTATGGACGACGCCGTAGCGGCCATGGTGGGTGGGACAGCGGCAGCTGCTGAATTCTGGGAGCCCTTTGGCTCGCAAGTGCTGGAAGCAATGCCTGGCGCGACAGTGGCGGCTGACTCAACCGAAGAGAAGTACATCACCACTGCTTTGTTGGGCGACGCCATGTATATGAGCACCAAGTTTCTTGAGGAGCGTCCAGAGGATGCCGCGAAGCTTATCCGTGCGTACTTTAATGCCGTTGAATTCTGGAAAAGCAATACCGCCGAGGCCAACCAGATCATCGCCGATGGTCTGAAGTTTTCAGTGGCAGATGTTGAAATGGTATTGGGCAATAACGGCGAAATCATGAAAGGTGGTATTGCTGTTTTTGATATCGACCAAGCAGCGATCTTTATGGGATTAAAACCCGGCACACTGCCGCTGAATATCGCAGCAGACGGTATGAAAGCACACTGGGATATCACCACGGACTGGTGGCTGAAGTTTGGATTTGTCGACAAGGCGATGCCGATGTCGTCAGGAGTTGATACCGCGCCATTGGAGGCGGCGTTGAAATTATGACGAGCCCGCTTCAGAAGCATGCTGTTCCGGGGCTCAAGGTCTGCGGCGTTAATAAGACGTTTATGCTGCAATCTGGGCAGCATTTACGTGCCCTAAGCGATGTTAGCTTTGAGTTGCAAGAAAATCAGATAGGTGTTCTGCTCGGCCCATCAGGTTGCGGAAAATCAACTTTGTTACGATTGATTGCAGGACTTGAATCTCACCAGACCGGTGAGATTCAGGTGGCGGGCAAAGCCATCAGCGGGCCGGGTCTTGATCGCGGCATGGTATTTCAGGATTACAGTTCGTTTCCCTGGCTGAACGTGGAAGAAAACGTCGCGTTTGGGCCTGTGCATCGTGGTGAGGCGATGTCACTGCGCGAGGGCGTGGTTGATCATTTTATTCAAGCGGTGAAGCTCGGCGGATTTGAAAAGGCGTATCCCCATCAATTGTCTGGGGGCATGCAGCAGCGCGTGGCCATTGCGCGCAGTCTGGCCAGCAATCCGGCCGTGCTGCTTATGGATGAACCCTTCGGCGCGCTAGACCCTGAAACACGCTGGCAAATGCAAAGCCTGTTGCTTGAAGTCGTAAAAAAGGAGCGCACCACGGTCCTTATGGTGTCGCACGATATTGAAGAAGCCCTTTATCTTGGCGACGTGGTGTTTTTTATGGGCACCCGGCCCGGCAGGATTCTTGATGTCATCCGCCCTAATTTTGAAAGGCAGAGTGAAGACCGAGACGCGATGCTCGATCTAAAAGAGTACCGTCTGCTGGAAAAAATGATTCGTCAAATGATGCGCTCGCAGTCACTCGCTTGCGCGTAATAGTCGCAGAAAGTCTGCCACAAAGTTTTCCAGACTGTTCTCAAGATCGGCAAGCTCCGGATAAAAAAGCCAGCTTTGTGTCAGGCCCATTAAGTAAGCATACATCGAAAAAGCCGCGGCCTCCGCAGGCCGCGTTGACTCGATACCACGCAATCGCCTGAAGCGCTCTACCATACCAGTGAAGGTCAGGATTAGAGATGAGGTCAGCGCACGTTCGCGCTGCAAGGTCTTCGATACTTCCTCTGTGAACTCAGTTTTGTTCAGGAAGATTTCAAAAGACTGACGGAAATAGGCATCGTCCAGCAACAGGCGCAACCAGCGTCGGGCAAAATCGGCCGCCACGTCCTCAGGGTCCTCCTGGACTTGCGAATCTCCATACTCATCAATCAGTTGCTCAAGGGGCACCTGAGAGTACGCCAGTATCGCTTCAAACAACTCTTCCTTATTTGCGAAATGCCAGTAAATAGGGCCGCGCGAGCAACCCGCTTCAGCGGCGATCAGACGTAACGTTGTGCCACTGTAGCCGCGCTGCCCAAACAGTTTCAGTGCGGCATCAAGAACGCTTTGTCGGGTTTTTGCGGCGTCTTCTTTGGTTCTTCGCATAGGCTCTTTATAGTTTTTAAGGTGACAAGGGGCGTGCCCGAATGGCTTTTATTTTAGCCGAAAAGTGGCACGTAGGTGGTGAATTGAATGCTAAAGGGTTGGGACTGTGCGGGGCAAGCTCTCCGTATAGGCTCGCCCCGCGGATGGCCATCCACGCGCCATAACCTCAGTCTGTCCCTGTAATCTCTACTCGCTGCGCCACTTAAGTGGCGCTTTTGGGCTTGAGTAAGTGCCACCGTGTCGGGTTTCGACCACACAAGCGTGAGTTGGCGAACAGCACCCATGGGCCTGATAGTTATCCAAACAGGTGCAGGTAGCGTTTGATTTCCCAATCGGAAATCGTGTTGTGGTAACTCTCCCATTCTGAGCGTTTAAATTCAACAAACGCTTTGTGCATGGCCGAACCCATTACTGCGTGCGCGAGTGGATCTTCGGCAAAAGCGTCAGTCGCTTCCGCTAGCGTTTTCGGCAGACACTCAATGCCGGCCTCTACAATCTCTGCATCGCTGTAGTTGTACATATTTTCGCGGTGTGGTTTGCCGGGATCCAGCCCTTGCTCAATTCCTTCAAGCCCCGCCGCGAGCATTAATGCTGCGCCGAGGTAGGGGTTGCAGGCGATATCGGGTGCACGGCATTCAACACGTGAGCCGGCACTGGGGATGCGCAACATGTTGGTGCGATTGTTGTTGCCGTAGCAGCAGAACACGGGGGCCCATGTGGAACCCGACATGCTGCCCTGTCGCACCAGGCGTTTGTAACTGTTGACGGTGGGTGCTACCACCGCGCTGATGGCTCTGGCATGTTGCAGAATGCCACCGATAAACTGGTAGGCCAATGCCGACACTCCACAGTCATAAGTGTCTCTCCCCGACGCCGGGCTGAACAGATTCTCTTTGGTCTTGATGTCCGCCAGCGACATATTGAAGTGTGCGCCGCTCCCGGTGCGGTTTGCGAATGGCTTTGGCATAAAGCTGGCAAACGCACCATGTTTGCGCGCAATTTCATTTGCCAACAAACGGAAGTAGATAATGCGATCGCACATGGTCAGTGCGTCACTAAAATTGAAGTCTATCTCAAACTGGCCATTCGCATCTTCGTGGTCAAACGAGTAAACGCCCCAGCCCATGGACGCCATGGCCTGCACAAGATCGTCGAGAATTGCGATGTTGTCCATCATCGAGGGAATGTCATAGCAGGGCTTTTCCTGGACGTCGCGGGCACTCACCGGAGCAAAGCCACCGTCCGCCGTTTTGCGCAGTACAAAGAACTCGGTTTCTATCCCCAGATTGAAGGTGAAACCCATGGCTGCGGCACGGTCTAGCTGGCGTTTGAGGATGTTGCGTGAACAGGCCTCAAAAGGTTTGCCGTCAAGGTATAGATCGCTGGCGAACCATGCCAACTCCGGATTCCACTGGCACTGCTGCATCGATTGTGGATCGGGCATTGCGGCGACTTCGTTGTCGGAAATATCCTGCGGAACCCCGTCTAGCGCGGCTCCCGTAAACAACTCGGAACCCGCGAACATCTGCTTAAAGTGATTAACGGGCACGAATTTACCTTTGCTGGCCCCGTGGATATCCACGTAGCTGGCGATACCGTATTTGACGCCTTTCTCAAGGCAATCCTGTTTGATTGTTTCAATGTCCATGTGTGCTCCTTAATAGGGAATAAATATTGCTAGTAATCTTGCTATATATGCCTGAGTGTCTAGGGACCTGTAGGTCCGCTTTTCTACTTACCTATTTTACAATCAAGAAACATGCCAAGGTGCATGTTTATCTGCTAATCAGTCACGTACGTAGGGCAACACTATGAATTGCAACAAAAAATGGCATGAATACGATTTTGATCTGGGTGATTTTCAACTGCAAAGTGGCAAGGTTCTGCGGCAGGCGAAGTTGCGGTGCCACCAAAGTGGTGCACCCAACGCACCAGGAGACAACCTTGTCATTTTGCCTACCTACTACGGGGGGCGCGGTGACGGCAATCACGCCTGGGTTGATGCCCTCGATAGTCCAATCAGCGCCTCACAGTACTGTGTACTTATTCCGTGCCTGTTCGGTGCAGGGGAGTCGAGCTCACCGAGCAATGCAGCTGTCTCGCAACGTGGCCCCGCCTTCCCCCGGGTAACAATTTTTGACAATGTTCGCGCCCAACATGTGCTGTTGCAGGCGAGGTTCCCTGGCATAAAACCGCGACTCGTGATGGGCTGGTCGATGGGCGGCATACAGGCCTTGCAGTGGGCGGCGAGTTATCCGCAGGAGGTGGGCAGCGTTCTGGCAGTGTGTGCCACGGCCAGGTGTTACCCGCATAATCGTCTCTTCCTGGACGGCGTGGCCAGTGCGTTGAAGGCGGACCAGGACTTTGCCGATGGAAATTATAAAGCGCCACCCGCTCGTGGCCTGGCAGCGTTTGCCAGAGCCTATGTCAGCTGGGCTTACAGTCAGGTGTTCTTCCGCGACGGATTGTATGAGAATCTCGGCTTCGAATCGATTGACGCGCTGGTTGATTATTGGATCGCGGATCACCTGCAGCAGGACGCCAACGATTTACTTGCTCAGTTGCAGACCTGGCAGGACGCCGATGTGCTGCCCTACCTGCAAGACGCCGCGGCGACCAGCACCGAATCTGTGGTACTTTCCTGCCCTGCCATACTCATGCCGGGTAAAACTGATCTGTATTTCACGGCGGCGGATGCAGCACTGGATGCCGAAAGACTAGGTGCTCAATTAATTTTACTGAATTCCGACTATGGGCATGTCGCGGGCGGACCCGGTCGCCTCTCGGAAGAAACAAAGGCGATATTCAAGGCCGTCGAGTCGCTATTGCTGCGGAGTGCTTGAGTTATTCCGCCATTCCTCAAAGGAAATCTGCCTGCCCGGATATGCTGGATTTGCGAATGGCCAGCAATCACGAATCCAGGCCTCCACGGTCGCAAACAGGTGCTCGTCCAGTCCCTCAGCAACGCGCGATTGACGCACCCACATGGTGATCTGCGCGTCGAAGTCGGGCTTGCGCGTCGGGTAAATATAGACACATCCCATGACCTCGGCTTTATCCAGGCTGACGACCGTGTAGGCAAATGAGGTGCGCAGCTGGAACTCGACCTGGTGCCAGCCCAGTTCAATTGCATTTTGTTCCAGCGTCAATCCTAGTGGCCACTCGCCGCCCGGATCATAAACGGTGCGCAGGCGCTCGCTGCTCGACGTGACCGCATCAAAATCCTTGACCGTATCGCCAGCAGTCAATGGGCGAATACGCATGTGATCGGTCTCCAGCACCTGTGGCAGGGAGAAGTCATCGGCGACCAGCGGTGGGTTGTACATTGCTATCTCCTGGCCGATCTGGCGCTAGTTACTGGGCAACGAATCCGCCGTCTACTGCCATGGCCTGACCGGTAACGAACGACGCATCATCTGAACTCAACCATACAACCATGTGCGCCACTTCTTCGGGTGTTCCCAGTCGTCCCAATGGATGAAGTGACGTCACTGCACTCTCAATCTGTTGATTATCATTAATCAGTCGATCTGCCATTTCAGTGCGAATAACCCCGGGGCAGACCGCGTTGACCCGGATGCCTGATTTTCCGTACTCGATGGCCCCCGCTTTGGTCAATCCTACAACGCCATGCTTGCTTGCATAGTAGGCAGACCCGAACGGCCCACCGACCAGGCCGGCAACCGATGCTGTATTGACGATGGTGCCGCTACCTTGTTTGAGCATCTGCGCAAGCTCGTACTTCATGCACAGCCAGACCCCTTTGAGATTGATGTCCATCACTTTATCCCACGAGTCCTCCGGGTAATCGGCGATAGGGGTGCCCACAGCGCCTTCAATCCCGGCGTTATTGAACGCGCAATCCAGTTGCCCATAGGATTCCACTGTTGTGTTGATCATGGCCTCGACATCGGCCCGTTTCGATACATCTGCCCGGACAAACAGGGCTTGGCCTCCTGCACTTTCAATAGCGCGTACGGTGTCTTGACCCCGCTCGACGTTTACATCCGCGACAACAACTCTGGCACCTTCTTTGGCATATGCCAGCGCTGAGGCTCTGCCAATGCCTGAGCCGCCGCCCGTCACCAGCGCAACTTTTTCGTTTAAACGTCCTGCCATACCCAGACCTCACAGTGTTGGTTTGTCTCGGGGTGTTCCGAGCTCATGCCGCTGAGAAGCGTATATCAATTCAGGTGCGATTGCAGTGTTTGAGCAGGATAGCCGGTGCCCATCTTGATCCAGGTACGGGTAGTATGATTCTTGAGAGAGCTATTGCCGCCGTTGCGGTGGCGGGATTCACCCTAAAAAATACGGGTAGAGGGTTCTCGCGTTTTTCGGCAAAGAGGCATCAAAAAGCCTGCCGGACGATGACAAAGCGAGTGGCATTACGAAAACCCTCTGCGCAGAAATTTGACGATTCTCAAGAAGAACTTGTCGTTTGGAGCCCCAAGAGCGGCAACGCGTTTAACAACTCTTCAGAAACGTTTTTTAGACCCTACATACTCCGCAAAAAGTCTCGTCGGCTTGAGGATTTGGTCAAAACATCCGCACCTTCTCCCAAACCGCTACTCTATGTCCTCCATGTCGTGCTGCTACATATGCCTTAGCGATACCTTAAGCCGGAGACACTTTTTTGTACCGACCACAAGATTTCATTCTCCAGTCGCAAAAACATGGCCTACGACTTAGTTCCAGCCCTTACAGACGTCCTTGGTATGAAAAGGCCGTGGCAGACAAGAGGATGTCCGCCAGTGCATAAATGCATTGCGGACCGCGGGGATGAGAACGTGCTATTTTCTTCGCTCACGCCGAATTACATTAACGTGGCTCATGCCTTTTTTGGCCCGTTGGAATCTCTACGCAACCCACGCACCGAGATTCCGCCATTGGGCTTGGTCGTCGGCAAAATCGAGTCCAAAATAAAAGCGAACAAAGTGCTTGTCGCAATCAACGGGCACTTTGTAACAGGGTCGCCCATGCTTACGTTCAATGGTATTAACAAGTCGTTTATAGCCATGCTGCCCGTTGGCGCATTGTCCAGACAGAATGATATTGGAATATATCTGGTCGATGAAAATGGTCTTCTCGAACTAACAATTCAGTAAAAGTGTACTCGCCACGCACAGTCTTTAATGACGAGCAATAAGTGTGTTCTCACATGTGAGCAGTACTTACATAGGCTTCAAGTCACTACCTGAGTGCCACTTTTGCGCTTAAGTAAGTTCCATTCTTCTCAGACATCGATAGTTACTTACTAGTAATCACTATTTTATTTATACTCCCTCAGGAATTGACAGGAGAGCGCCCATGGCCGTAACCGTATCCGCTGATAAGCTAGCGTTGCAACGCTTGTATCATTGGGAATCCAGCACGCCGCAGCGTGTGGTATTCACGCAGCCCATAGGGAGTGGCGTGGTTCAGGATTTCACTTGGGAGCAGGCGCTGGATCAAACCCGTCGCATGGCGGCACATCTCAAGAGTTTGGGCTTCGAGCCGGGGTCACGCATTGCCATTCTCGCCAAGAACACGGCGCACTGGATAATGACCGACTGGGCGATCTGGATGGCGGGTTATGTATCGGTGCCGCTTTATCCGACGTTGGCAGCGCACACGGTGCGCCAGATCCTTGAGCACAGTGGCGCCGAGTTGCTGTTCATCGGCAAGCTCGATGTGTGGGAGGAAATGCAAGCAGGCGTGCCGGCCGAGCTACCCTGTATCACGCTCCCGCTGGCGCCGCCGACTGACTACCCTGCCTGGGACAGCATCATCGCCACTACCGAAGCAATGCAGGATAGCCCGCTGCGCGATGGCGCTGAACTGTGCACATTGATCTACACCTCAGGTACCACGGGTATGCCCAAGGGCGTGATGCATAGCTTTGAAAATTTCGCTTGGTCAGTGAACATCGGGCTCAAGCGCATCAACCTTGATTCCTCGGGGCGGATGTTAAGTTACCTGCCGCTGGCCCATGTGGCTGAGCGCGTACTGGTCGAGCACGGTCTACTGGCAACTGGCATGCACGTATTTTTCGCCGAGAGCCTCGATACCTTCGCCAGCGATATGCAGCGGGCGCGTCCAACGGTGTTCTTTTCCGTTCCGCGATTGTGGGTCAAGTTCCAGCAAGGCGTGCATAGCAAGATGCCGGCCGCGAAGCTGAACCGTTTGCTGAAAATTCCAATCGTCCGCGGCATCGTGCGCAAGAAGGTGCTAGCGGGCCTGGGGCTGGATGAGTGTGCCTTCGCTGCCGGCGGTGCCGCACCCATGCCCACTGCGCTGCTTGACTGGTACGGCACGCTCGGCTTGGAGATTATCGAGGTTTACGGCATGAGCGAGAACTGTGGTGTCTCTCATGCCACACTGCCAGGTCAGCCGTTCCCGGGCACCGTTGGCCCGCCGTATGAGGGCGTAGCGCATCGCATTGCACCGGATAGCGGCGAAATCGAGATGAAGAGCGAGGGACTCATGCTGGGCTACTACCAGGCACCCGAGCAGACTGCAGACACGTTTACCCACGACGGTTGGCTGCGCACGGGCGACAAGGGCGTCATCGATGAACGGGACAATCTTAGAATCATCGGCCGGGTCAAGGATCTGTTCAAGACCGGCAAGGGCAAGTATGTCGCTCCCGGGCCGATTGAGAACAAGCTGGGTACTCACCCTGCTATTGAGGCGTGTTGCGTTACCGGTGCCAACCTCGGTCAGCCGTTGGGCCTGCTGATGCTGGCTCCTGAAGCCATGGCTAGCGCGGGGAGCGAAGCCGGGCGCAACGCGTTGGGAGAAACACTGGCGGCCCACTTGCAAGCGGTTAACGCGCAACTCGATCCCCATGAGCGGTTGGACTGTGTAGTCATTGCCGCGGAGGCGTGGACGGTAGATAACGACATCCTCACGCCGACGATGAAGATCAAGCGCAACAAGCTCGAAGAATTGTTCGAGGATGATTACGAGCGCTGGGTTGGCGCAAAGCAGAAGGTCATTTGGTTGTAGGCGAGCATTGCCACTGGCGTTGGCGCGCGATCCGCCACTCCTGCATACTCTGGTAGAGCGAGCGAACCAAGCAGCCTGTCCCCGTCATTATCCTTCAGCTCGGCATAGGGTGGCCCCTCGCGCTTGCCGATGTCGCGGATGTCCGCCCTCAAGCAGCACATCTCGGCCTGGAAACGGCGTCGGCGAATCATGATCACTCAGGGAATAGCCCAGCAGGGTATGGATAGACTGATCGCTTGCAGCGTGGTGGCCGAGGATGCCTGGTCATGCGCGCCAGACCATGTGCTGCAGAAGAGTGAACTGTGATTCTGCCAATTTGCCAGGAGACTTCACCAAGGTGCACCTTAATGCGCCATCAGGAAGCGCCAATTCGGTCGCAGACAACGATAAGACGCCATGAGGCAGTTCTGATAGGCAACTGTTTTCGATGACGAGGTTGTCAAGCGGGCGATGCTCTCACGCCAGATAACAACCCGGGCTGGCGAATGATTTCCCAATAGGAATGACATTGTCACCGAAACCCTTAGAATGAGGGTCCGTAACGACCGCAGGCCCCGTCATGATCTCTCCTGAAATGGAAAAAGCGCTTCTCAGCCAGCTGAACGATGAATTTTCTTCCGCGTATCTTTACTTGGCCATGTCGGCCTATTGCAGTCATCTTGAATTTAACGGCGCCGCCGGTTGGTTCAAGCTGCAGTACGAAGAGGAGCACGTTCACGCCACAAGAATCTATAACTATCTTGTCGAACAGGGCGTGCAGATTGTGTTGGGAGCGTTGTCGAAACCGCCCAGTGAATATGGCAAATTGTTAGACGTATTCAAAACCTCACTTTCTCATGAGCAGTCAATGACTGCCAGGCTCAACGATCTCAGTGATCAGGCACTGAAAGAGAAAGACCACGCTACTTATAACCTGTTGCAGTGGTTTGTGAACGAACAAGTGGAGGAAGAGGCGACTCTCGGTGGCGTTATTTCCAAGCTGAAGCTCGTGAAAGATGACGGCTATGGCTTGCTGATGATCGACAACGAGCTGGGCACCAGAAAGACGGCTGCTGCCAGCGCCTGAAACCCGCTCTATCGCTCGTGCAGTGCTCGTCCGGGCGCTTGTTGCGTTGCATCTGAGCTGCACCTGACACTATGGTTTACTAGCCACGGTTAAAAATAAGCCCTACTGACCCGATGGTGTTTCCGTCGGTAAAGTGAAGACAAACAGCGTGTTTCCAGTACCTGCCTGATACCGCCCAACGCCGCCAAACAGGGCTGTATAGCCAGAGTTCACTGCCAGCCCGTCACCGGTAATAATGATGCCGGCACCATCAATTGTTCCGCCATCGCCTTCGACGCCATTAATATCGGTGAGACTCTGATTGACGGTGTACTCCCACAGCTCTGCGCCATCCGCGACTGAAAACGCCATTAGGGTGCCATCAAGAGCGCCCGCAAGCAGTACATCATTTGTGACTGACAGAGACGCGGAGAACAGCAACGGTGTCTCACGCCCTTCGTACTCACGAGTCGGTTGGACTTCCCAGAGTAGTTCGCCGCTGATGGGATCAAGCGCATAGATGCCGGGGTTTGCGCCGGGAATCAGATCTTCCAGATTGCCACTGGCCGGGTCAATCTCGAAATCGGTCGCCGCTGCAAAAATGCGCACACCATCAGTGGCCATTCCCCAATGGATGCCACCCAGTTTGGTACCGAGGCTGAGTTTGCGTGCCCAGATCAACGCACCATTATCCGCATTTAGCGCATAGACCATGCCGCCCTTGTCCCCTGCGATCAACGTGTTGCCGTCGTTTAGCAACATCGGAGCCGCACCAAAGTCAAAGTCATGACCCTCGGGGTTGGGGCAGCGCATTACCACGCCGAACTCACAGGCATAGTTCCATGCGTCCCCGGCGGTGGCCTGAAACATCCAGTTCACCTGACCATCGGCAAGATCCAAAGAAATAATGGCGTCAGAGGTGAGGGTGGTGGGCTCTGTGTAGTTCTGGCCGGTGCCAAAAATAACGGCGTTCCGCGTTTTATCAATAGTGGGAGTGGACCAGACCGGGGCGCCATTAGGGCCCTTGCGCGCGTTGGGCTCAATAATCTGTGTGGCCTCGGCAGTCGTATGGTAGTCCCACAGGCGTTCGCCAGTGCTGGCATTGAGTGCGACGATCATGCCATGGGATATGCAGCATCCTCCGGGAAGAAAAGCACCAAGGACAACCTCCTTGGAGGAAATGGGAACGATTAGCGTGTTCTCGTGAATCTGCATGCCGCCGGTAATAAAGTGCAGGGTGGTATCGATGCCCGCAAAAACCCGCCAGCGTTGCTGTCCTGTGACGGCATCGACTGCGTGTACATAACCGTTGGAGTCCCCTACATAGACGGTGGAATCAGTGGCGGATCTTGTGGCCAGCAGGACAGTGGCCGAGCGGAATAATGTCGCGTCTATTGGATTGGTATAGCGCCAGTAAGCGCACCCGCTATAGCGATTGATCGCTGACAGCGCATTGCCTGCAGTAAAAAACAGGGCTTGTGCGGTAGCCGCACTTGCACCGCGCATATCGCTTACGCCGTGATTGGCAATAGTGTAGCTGAGCTGCATGTCACCAATATTGTCGGCGTTGATAATCGATACGCTATTGCGCGTATTTTCGAGATCAAAACCAAAACCGCTGACAATGAGCGGGGCTGTGATATCAACCGCATTGTCGCATTCTCCGCCTCGCGGCTCTTGCACATAATGGTAGGTCTGAAAAGGTAGCAGTGACGTTCCTGCTTGCGTTGAATCATTGTTATCGCTGCAGGCAGCGCTGATTATGGGCAATAAGAGCAGTGTTGCGAGACGCATAAGCAGAAATTTCGAAGCAAGAACGACAAAAAGATCCTAACGTGAATACTCTGCTGTGCCAAGTTGGTCAACGAAGTGTAGTCGGGCACGCGACAACGGAGAGAATTTATCCGACCTCCGGATTTCTCTGCATAGCTGATAATTTGAGGTTGCATGGAAATATTTAGATCAGTTTTGTGTGCCACCTGTGCCGCGCAGACTGCAACGCGCGGATACCGTGTAGTTTACAGCGGTGGAGGATTGGATTTACGTATTGGGGATGGGGGGGCAGGCAGGTGGCGATTTGACTCCAAGCGCCACCTGCATTAGAGCTATCAGGAGTTGGGCATGATCACAGCGTCGATAACGTGAATTACGCCGTTCGATGCTTCGATATCAGTTGCAACCACATTTGCGCCGTCGACCATTACAGCACCATCTGCTGTCATGATAGTGATGGTGTCGCCTTCAAGACTGGTCGCTTCGGTTAACGTCACCACATCAGCAGCCATGACAGTGCCAGCCACAACATGGTAGGTCAATATTGCGACAAGCTTGTCTTTGTTCTCAGGTAGCAACAACATTTCTACGGTGCCATCGGGCAATTGTGCGAAGGCTTCGTTGGTCGGTGCAAAGACAGTGAAAGGGCCGTCACCAGAAAGCGTCTCTACCAGGTCTGCGGCTGTCAGCGCTGCTACCAGCGTAGAAAAATCGGGGTTGCTAACGGCGATTTCAACAATGCTGGGCTTTGCTTCGGCGGCTGCAGAAGAGCCAGCATACGCGGCGGTAGTGCCCAGGAATGTTGCGCTCAAAGCAACGACAGCGAGTAATTTTCCAACAATAGTCATGATTGTTTCCTCATAAGGTTAGTGACGCGAGCAGAATTATTCGGCTCCAAATTAAATACGCCTTGCCGGGAAAGTTAGATCAGGTTTTCAGTTTGCGCGTTTTAGCCACCTGATTTAGTGGTAGAAGCCAAGTTGGTCAATCGTTAGGGACATGAGACATGAGACATGAGACAAGAGACAAGGAGCATATTGAAACCTGCTTGCCAGCAGCGGACAGCGAGCTTAGAGTCAGGTTCATGAACACGATTGACGGTGATGTATTGGCACCTGCACCCCGCGTGGAGGTCGTTATCGAAATCTCGCGGGGCAGCTTCCTGAAACGCGGCAGCAACGGTGCCATCGATTTCATCTCACCACTACCGTGCCCCTATAATTATGGGTCTGTATGTCAGTACATTGGCGGGGATGGCGATTATCTGGACGCAATAGTGTTGGGGCCTCGCCTGGCTGCAGGGAGTCGTGTGACGGTCGAGGCCTATGGCGCCGTGGGCTTGTCAGAGCGCTTCATGCATGACGATAAGTTGATCTGTGGCACCGCCACACCGAATGACTCAACCAAGCGTGGAATTCTCTGGTTCTTTTATACCTATGCCTTTTGTAAGGCTATCCTGAACCTAGTGCGGGGTCGGCACGGGTGGGCCCATTGCAAAGGCTGGGGAGAAGCCTCGGCGGCCATCGCCAGGGCAGTGCCGGTTGAGCCGTCACCTCAGCGCCAGAAAACTAGGTTCCATTCAAAGCCCAGCGGCACTAAACAACCTTGATGTTGATCTATATGCTCAGCATCGTCGTATGTTGTTTTAGATGTACTCAAAGGAAAAGTTATGAAAAAGCAGATAGAGAGTGGTTGGATCGCGATGATCGATAATCGCCGCAATGCCCTGAGGCATCTTGATGTGGCTTCACAGCACCGCTTTATGCAGGGCTTGGCGTGGATGTGGGGCATAGTGGTTAGCCTGGCTGTTGTAGCGATTTTTTCTTTTGGTTTGATTTGGTTGGGCCAGTTACTGGTGGCTGGCGGTATCGCTATGACCGTTGCAGTCTTCCGAGAGGCGCAAAATCAGCGCATTGCGGTGCCGGTTCCTGACGGACATCGTAGCCAGCCATCAAAATGCGTCTGGAAACTTGACAGCGAGGCATGAGCCTCGCTTAATTTGTTGTAAGGCTCTACGGGAACACGTTATGCAGTATCAAGCGCCACGTAATGACTTACGCTTTCTTTTATTTGATGTGCTAGGTGTCGAACAGCTCCAGCATACGGAGAAGTATGTCGAGGCGACCCCAGACGTCTTTGATGCCGTCATTGATGGTATGGGAAAGTTTGCGTCCGAGGTCATACAGCCCACCAATAAAATTGGTGATGAACAAGGGTGCCATTATGATCCTGAGACTCACGCCGTTACTACTCCAGACGGGTTCAAAGAAGCTTACAGAATGTTCGCGGAAGCGGGCTGGACTGCGGTTGATGCGCCAGTGGAGTTTGGGGGCCAAGGCCTGCCGCATGTGCTGAAATTTATTGTCGATGAAATGGTATGTTCCAGCAACCTTTCCTTGGGAATGTATCCTGGGTTGAGTCATGGTGCTATCAGTGCATTGCACGCTCACGGCAGTGAAGAGTTGCGCCAGACCTTCCTGCACAAACTGATCAGTGGAGCGTGGACAGGCACCATGTGTCTGACAGAGCCGCAATGCGGTACCGATCTTGGAATGATCCGCACCCGTGCCACTCCCAACGGCGACGATACTTATAGCATTTCCGGCACGAAGATCTGGATTACTGGTGGCGAGCACGATCTTGCTGAGAATATTGTGCATCTTGTGTTGGCGAAATTGCCGGGCGCGCCCGATTCCACCAAAGGTATTTCACTGTTTGTTGTGCCAAAAATGCTGCCTGCTAATGGTGATCGCAACCAGGTTTTTTGTGGTGGGCTTGAGCATAAAATGGGTATTAAGGGTTCATCGACCTGTGTGATGAATTTTGAAGGCGCTCAAGGCTGGTTGGTTGGCGAGCCCAATGACGGCATGCGAGCCATGTTTACGATGATGAATGAAGCACGCCTGATGGTGGGTATGCAGGGTCTCGGATTGGCCGAAATGGCTTACCAGGAGAGCCTGGCGTTCGCACGCGAGCGCCTACAGGGTCGCTCACTTGCGGGCCCCAAAAACCCGGACGGCCCCGCCGACCCGATCATAGTCCATCCCGATGTACGGCGTATGTTGATGCGGCAAAAAGTCCTTAACGAAGGTATGCGCGCAATGGCGCTATTTACTGGACACCAGCTTGATTTATCCGTTGCATTGCCGGACGCCGGCGACCGCCAAGCTGCAGATGATCTTGTGCAGCTACTGACACCCGTAGTGAAAGCGTTTCTAACGGATGAGGGCTTCAATAATGCCAACGTGGCCCTGCAGGTACTCGGAGGGTCCGGGTTCACGACCGACTGGCCGCTGGAACAGCTAGTCCGTGATGGTCGCATTCCAAGAATCTACGAAGGTACCAACGGTATTCAGGCAATGGATCTGGTGGGCCGTAAGCTGGGTTTGCGCGGCGGGAGCCTGATAGCGGGTTTGTTTACTGTGTTCGATGACTATTTGTTGCAGAATCCCGAAGCGCCATACTCTGCAGAACTGGCCGGGGCTTTCAGTGTGCTGCGCGATACAACCGGCTGGGTAATGTCGCAGGGGATGGAAGATCCCGAGCAAGCGGGCGCTGCAGCAACTGCGTACTTGCGGCTCATGGCCCTGACCGTGCTAGCCTATCTTTGGTCCAGAATGGCACTGGTGGCACAACGCCAGCTGGCCGAAGGAGTCGGCAACAAGGACCTGCTCGAAAGCAAGGTGATTTCTGCCCAGTACTACTTTGAGAAGTTGCTTCCAGAGACTATTTGGTTAGAGAAAGATATCACCAGCGGCAAAGAAAGCACTATGGCGTTCACAGATTCCCAGTGGGCTGCCTGATTAAGCACCGCTCCTCCCTTACCCAGGTTTGCCATCCACTCTGCGCTGCGGGAGCATCGGCGCATAGCGCACAAGGAATAGTGTAAACGCAACAATCCAGAGAACGGCTGATATGCGCCAGGCCCAGAGCGTATACACGACGTCCAGCAGCGGCAGGAATGCGCGTACGATAGCGGCTGCGAACACAAGCCCGAAGGCTACAGCAATATAAGTGGGCACCTCCAGAGGGCGCCCGGTATGCCCGAGCGATACGCGTGACATCATCGCCAGAATCATGCCGCCGATGGTGCCAATGGCCAGCAGATGAATAAGATTTTTGGTTGCCGCTGGATCTCCAGCTGCAATAGCAAGACCAAGCATTGCCAGTGGGATACAAAGGTAGCTCACATGCATGGACCAGAGCAGACGTATGCCAGTGGTTTTCCAGCCTTGCCAGTGCGTGAGACGCGCGCAGTGGATGATGAACCCTGCCGTACATAGCAGTGTGAGCCACAGGATAGATTGTTGCCACGGCCATAGCATTGTCAGGATGCCAATGAGCGCGGTAATGCCGATGGCAAGATAATCCAGCCAGTTGGGCAGTGCCGCGATTTTCTGGCCGATGCGGTTGCCGGTAAACATCGGTATTACCCTTCCACCGATGATAACCACCAGCACCGTGATCATCCACACAGCACTGTAGTGAATACGCTCGCTCAGCAGCGGATTTTGCGCGCTCCAGTAACTTGCGCTACTGAGCAGTGCCAGAATGAACAACACCGGCGTGAACAACATATTGCGCCACTGTCGCACCGCCCGTACGCGCGTTGTCAGCTCATACATCAGCAATGCAATAAATAGCATCTCCGCGAGCCACGCCAGTGGTAACCATTCGGGCAGGAACCACAACACGACCCGGGCGATCAGCCATAGTCCGAACAGGATTTTGAGTCGCCCGCCGCTAGTTTCCGGCACCCCCGTCCATGCGGCTACCGCCGTTAACAGAAACCCTGCGACCACCGGTAGAGCGAAGCCAAAGACCATCTCATGAGCGTGCCACCAGACCGGTAATACGGTGAAGTCCCAGTTTTGTGGCCACCACATCCAGTACAGCCAGCGTGTCATGCCCAGCACAGCAAACGCGCCGGCGAGTAGGAAGCCCGCTCTGAACGCGAGTCGCCATACAGGTACGGTGTGTGCTGTAGCCGGTTCTTTGATCTGCATGATGCGTTTTACCTGATAGATTAATTCTGCTGACAGGTTATCCGTTACGGCGATGAGATTAAACAATGCGGTTCGATCGTTGCCGACGACACAATAGGAATCGTGCGCTGCGTTGTTTTTCGCATTGTGCTGCAGGCGCAATGGTCTTGGCCTGAATAAAAGTTGATCTAGATCATCTCTGAACATAATAAAACAGTCAAAAATGTTTGTTTTATTCTCGAATGGGTAAGGTGCTTGCCCCGCTGGAGCTTGTCGGACCTAGTTGTGCGTAGCGAGGCGAGTGGGAAAACGGCTACCTACCGAACAGGGAGCTTAACCCGGTGCCGATTCCCTGCGGGAAAACACCAACCCCTGCTGGGCTCCGAAAACCTGTCGGTGGACCGCTACCTGCATCGTGATTTTCACGAGAAGGAAATTGAACATGTTTGGCAGCGCACCCGCAGATTCTGCCCTGCACCGAAGACGCCGATTCGCAATACGATTTTTGAGGCGACCGTATCAGCCGCACTATAACTGCTCTGGGTGTTCCCAGCTTTCACCTGAAAAATGTCAGCGATCAGGAGGTGCTTGATACCCTGCTCGGCGTGTCTGCGATGGTGTCCCGGCCCAATCACGCTGTCGTACCGGAGGGCATGACGGCCAGAGAATACATCGGCCAACTGAACTCCGGCGAGTTCAGCCAGAACCACGATCAGGACCTGGCCAGTTTCGCCACCAACGCTGAACGTATGGATTCCATTCGCTACTCTATATTCCCCAATTTTGCGCCGTGGGCGGGGTTTCACCCCAACATCACGTACCGCTTTCGTCCCAACGGCGACTACCACACGACCGCGTTGATGGAGATTATTGTGATCAAGCAACTGCCGACGGGGGCGGAGCGACCCGGGGATGTTCCGGTGCGCCTACTGGGCGAGCATGAACTGTTCTCGGAAGCGCCGGAACTGGGCGAAAGCCTGGCTACGATCTTTGACCAGGACGTGTTCAATATGCCGATGATCCAGAAAGGCATGCACAACGTGAAGTCGCGACAACTGGTGCTGGCCCATTACCACGAAGTGCGTATTCGTCATTTCCACTGGACTATCGACAAGTATATCACCGGCGAAATCTAGGTATTAATCATCCGAGAGCGACCGAGAAAAGGTAAAGCGCTATGAGCAAGTGTCCTGCAGACGTCAATTTTTTTGATGAAGACGTCCTCAACTGTCCCTATGAATTTTATAGGGTGTTACAAGAACAGGCGCCGGCGTATCGCTTGCCTGATACGAGTATTTACAGGGTCAGTCGACATGCTGATATCAAGCAGTTGCTGAAAGACACTGCAACTTATTCGAATAATTTTACCCATCTGCTGAAAGGCCCTGGGCCCGCTCCTGAGGTCACCGAAATCTATGCCAGGGCATGGCAACCGGTCGATACGATGATTACCACTGATCCGCCGCGGCACAAAACCTATCGCACTTAAGTCAATAAAGTATTCAACGCCAAACGCGTCAATGCCTTGGAAGACTATATGGTGGCCATTGTGCACGAGTTGATCGACAACTTTATCGAGCGCGGCGAATGCGATAAGGACACCGAAGTGCACGGTGTGAAGATACCTAAAGATGCGCTGGTGATGCTGCGCTATCACGCGGGCAATCGCGATCCTGAACTGTTTGACCAGCCCGATGCGATTGATATTAATCGCGACAATGCCAACGACCATATCGCGTTCTGACAGGGTATACATTTCTCCCCCGGCGCGATGCTGGCTCGCAAGGAGATGAACGTCGCATTCTCGTCGTTGTTATCCCGCCTGGATAATATTCAGATTGTGGCTTAAAAATCCGATCTGACTTACTGGCCCAATATCGTGTTGCGCGGTCTGAAAGGGCTGCATATCCGCTTTGATAAGCGCGTTTGACCTCACTGGTTCGGTGCTAATGCCTGAGAGATCGACTGCGCGGTATTTTTTGAAGGTGCGCGCATAGCTTCATGATCACAGTGTTAGTGCATGCTCGAGTATAGGCATATGCTTGCAAGCAGTTTGTGCAAGGTGATTTCGACGCATTCAACACTCCCTCAATTCCCGCTTACGTTAATTGCTGATGCAACGCGCGGCGATAGGCTGTGAAACCCGGTATCAATCCGATGGCGAGAGTGCAGCCGATAATCGTTGCTAGATAAAATACGGATTGGGATGTGAGGAGACTACTGTCGAGGAATAGGCTGAATCTATCTGCTAGAAAGTCACCTGACAAAGCTATGGTAAGCGCAAGGAGTATTGTTGCCGTTAAAGCCGCGCCAACAGCTATTAGCACAGCTTCCGTTTCAACAAGGGCCAGTAGAAACCAGGGAGAGCCTCCGATACTGCGCATTACTGCAATTTCGCGCTGCCGCTCACGGATCGATGCCAGCAACATAGCCGCCAAACCCAGCAATGAAGCGAGCAATATCAGTGCGCAGATCAGGCGCAGAGTGTGTTCCATAACAGACATCATTTGCCACAGCTGGGTGAGAGTTACGCCGGGAAGTATGGCCAGTAAGGGTTCGTCAGGATAAGTGTTTATCTCACGCTGCAACTGAAAGGTTGAGAGCCGCGACTTTAGGCCTATCATGACCGCGGTGATACTTTCAGGGGTAAGGTCCTGCTGATACGCTCCTTTGGCAGCGTCACGACTGCGAGATAGCTTTACGCCATTTTGCCAACCGACATGGATCGCCTCGATGCCTTTGAGGCTGACATGCAGGGTCTTGTCCACCGGCGTGCCGGTAGACTTAAGAATGCCTGCGACGCGGAATGGTTTGTCATCATGCTGGCTGAAGCTAGTGCTGCCGAGTCCGTGTGCAAGTACCAACTTATCGCCTACCTGGTAGCCCAGCGCGCGAGCCACCTCGTTCCCTAGCACCACATCAAATATATCGGAAAAAGGCGAGCCTGCGGCCAGTAGCAGGCTTTTGTCCTGCCCAAAACGAAAGTGGGTAAAATAGTCATGAGTGGTTCCCATGACTCGGTACCCTTTGTGAGAGTCGCCCAATACTATGGGAATACTCCACGCGACATTTGGGTTTGCGGCAAAATGCTGATAACTCTGCCAGGAGATGTTATTTGTGGCGTTGCCTAAACGGAACACGGAGTAAAGGAGAAGATTGATGTCCCCAGTGCGCGCACCGACGATCAGGTCGAGGCCGGAAACAGTATTGCCGAAGCTGTCTTTTGCTTGATGTCGAATCTGTTCCACTGCTAGTAGCACGAAGACACTTACCGTAATCGCAAGGAAAGTGAGCAATACAGATCCTTTTCGGCTTAGTAGGCTGGAAAGCGCCAGACGCAAAAACATCACGTCTTTCCTTCTGCTTGGTTGATGGCGAGGAGGTCTTCTACCCTCGAAAATGACGCTGCCAAACTCAAATCATGACTGACAAAAATCAGCGCGGTTTGATTTCGTTCCACCTGATCGAGTAGCAGCGAAATAAAGGTGTCGCGGTTGTACCTGTCCAGTGCTGACGTGGGCTCGTCTACGATTAGCAATTCTGGCCGGTTTACCAGAGCTCGGGCAATTGCAACCCGCTGTTGTTGTCCGAGGCTCAGCCGAGCGGCTGGTTGGTGATGAAGTTGTTCTTCTATTCCCAGCGAATTTAATAATTCGCGTGCGCGCCCGCCGGCATTTTCGGTACCTGCAAACCGGGCCGCTAACTTGATGTTGTTGACGGCATCCAGGTAGGGAATCAGATTGAATTGTTGAAATACGACGCCGATGTGACGGGCCCGTAGCTTGTCGCGTTGGCCCCCACTCAGTGTGGTGAGCGTTTGGCCAAGAATCTCAATTTTCCCGCTGGTAGGCAAAAAAATTCCCGCTAGCAGATTCAACAGGGTAGATTTACCCGAACCGGAAGGACCGTACAGGAAAACTCGCTCGGCGGCCTGAACGGACCAGTGAGGAATATTTAGTATCGGTAATTGGGGGTTGTCATAGTGAAAGTATAGATTTTTGACGGATACAACCACGAAACAGTCTCCTATTGCTCGATTAGGAATAAGTATTCGAATGATATAACATATCAATATTGCTTGTCATTGGGCTTGCGTTTCTTTGGGAGTGAGGATTGGTGAGCTTGCAAATGTCTAAATTGGATCGATCTGTCTGTGCCCTAGTTCTATTGGCTGTTTGGCTGGTAACTTTGGGTTCTGCACGAGCTCAGGAAGAACATGCTTTAGAGGCGCATGCTTATCGTACTATCGAGTGGATTGATCTACTGCCGGATGAAGATCTTGATGCGCTCCTCAATCCGCCGGAATACCTGAACGAAATCGAGGACGGTTCGGTTGAGGATCAAATTGGCAATCTGGTGCAGATGGCCTTTGAGCCATCCAGCGATAGCCGCTATGAGCAAGCGTTAGTATCCACGAATGTAATTTCGGCATTTGATGGGCAAGCAGTGCGCCTTCCGGGCTTTATCGTACCGCTGGAATTTGATGACAATCTGGTCGTAACGGAATTCTTCCTGGTTCCGTATTTTGGTGCCTGTCTGCATGTGCCACCTCCGCCTCCCAACCAAATAGTGTATGTCAAGTATGAGGGCGGTGTTGAGTTGACGTCGCTTGAGCAACCCTTTTGGGTGTCTGGTCTATTGACTACTGATAGCGAAGTGAATGACATGGCTCATGCGGCCTATAGCTTGGTAGCTAGCGATGTGGTGGTCTACGAGTAGTCGTCGTGGTTAGAATATTTGGGTATGTTGGACGTCAGCGCGTACCTGTGCCAATCACTTCTACTTTGATCTTTATAAAGCTGGCTATGTCTGGGGCGGATCAATAAAGAGCGTGCGGTTGGCTGCGCCAAAGGAGGGTATCAAGGTCGGTCAGCAGGAGTCGCTTTCTAGGGAAAAACTTAACGCGTTACTACGCAATTAAGCAGTGCGGCTTCTAGCGATGTCAGCGCGGATCTGTCGTTAGTGATGCACTCAACCCGGCTGTCCATGCTGTCGTCAAGCTCAGACTCCGTCAGCACGTTATCGGCTTTGTTGAACGCACTAATCCCGTGCTCTGTGATAAAGACACCCTTTATTCGCTCAGCGTTCACGCTTCGCAGCAAGACGCAAAGCTTACTGTGATCAAATGTCCACTCAGGGTTAAAAATCCAGCCCCGACTGTAAAACCCTTCGCCTTCATTATCGATGCCTATGTAACCTGCTGCGGGCTTGGCCGGAGCCGGAGTCTGCGTAGTTGCAAGTGATAAATTTTGCTCGTCATGATTATGACCATCATCGTGCGTGTGTCGGCCTGCGGGAGCCAACAGCCAGTCCAACTGCAGCTGACCATGGCTCACCTGGAAGACCGATTTTTTCCCCAGACTTCCAGTCCTCTCCAGAAAGTCCAGCAGCGCGGGAAAGTCTTCTTGCTGATACTGATCAGCTTTGTTGGCGATTATCACATCGGCGATGGCCAATTGCTGGTTGAAAATGGAGTGGTCGGCGTAGCGCTTATCTTGAACTTTTCGCGCATCCACAAGGGTGATGGAGGCATGCACGTCCAGCACTTTGCGGTAATGTTCAGCTGACAGTGCCGCCAGCACTTCTCTGGGGTGGCCCAGCCCCGTGGGTTCAATCAGTAGACGGTGAGGCTTGGCTCGTGTGAGCAGCATATTCAGGGCAATCTGCATTGGCAGGCCGGAGGTGCAGCACATACAACCTCCCGGAACCTCGCGAATAAAAACGCCAGATTTCTCAGCGTTTTGACCTGCGAAAAGGCTGCCGTCGATACCGACCTCGCCAAACTCGTTCACCAGAATGGCCCAGCGTTCACTATCCGGTTTTTGCTTGAGCAGGTGCAGTATGGCAGTGGATTTACCCACTCCCAGGAATCCGGTGATGATATTCGTGGGGATAGATTTTAATGCCAGCATGAAATTAGGTATCCTCCATCCAGATTTTTGACAGTGATTCTAGGTGCCTGTCGAATTCCCTTTCTCATGCGCCGTTTTCCTGAATATCAGGTTGTTTCACATCCACATTCAAGGCGCCTGCACAGAATATGATTGCGCCAATGGCTAAAGGCGATAAGTGATGCGCCCACTAGCGAGACGAGTTTTTCTCCAGTCTCGCCGAACAGGGAATCGCCAAAGAAAGCTGCCATGCTTAGCGCGCCGAGCCCGCTTAGCCCTAAGGCGAGAACGCGCAAGTCCCGGTGCAGTCGGCACCCCATTGTCAGTGCGATCAGACTGGTAGGCAGTACCGCGACGAGCATCCACTGATGAAAGCCTTCGCCCCCCAAAGTAGTGGCAGTTAACGCAGGCAGCAAGACCAGCGCACTGGGGAAAAGCAGGCAATGTACAGCGCACACCAGAGATAGCCCGATGGCCGCCTTGTCGATATCTGTAGACTCTGTTTTCATGCTATCTGTGCACCGTTGCTGCTACGCAGCCTCGTCAGCACAATCCTGGCAGATGCAGTGCAGTTCCAGTTGTGGGTTTGTCAGGAAATAGCCTGCCTCCTCAACGTTGCGCTTCAGCGTATTGACCAGGCTCCGCTTTATTCCTATTTCCTTGACGTTGCTGCACTCTTCACAGATCAGGAACTGCGGCACCTCGTGAGCATGGTTGCACCTGATATGGGAGCAGGCGACGTATTTGTTGGCTAAATGTAGTTTGTGTACCAAGTTCTCCTCGGCCAGGAAATCGAGAATGCGATAGACGGTCGTGGGCGGCAAAGATTGGTCGAACTCCTTGTGCATGTAATCGATCAGCTCGTAGGCCGATCTAGCCTTTTCTGATGTCAGCAATCCTGTCAATATCTGTTTGCGTTTTTCAGTCAGCTTGGTGCCGTTGGCGCGGCAACTTGCCTCGGCTTGGTTAATAATTTGGGTTACATTTTTCATAAGTTGCTCACTGGAAGAGGACAGTACGTTCTTCATTATCCAGTGTTGTAGAGCCCTGTCGACCATTAACTATCCACTGCACGCGCAGCGCTTGAATGCCAGGGAATCGAGCAGGGATCTTGGTTGATAGAGAACCAGGCTGATCCGTTCCTTCACAGCGGTAACGGTAATAGGCTTCGACATCGCTGTGGCCGTGAGCATTGTTGCCTTCTTTATGGTGATGGTCGACTGGCAGTTCATCAGAATGTTCTCTCGTGTGTTGATTTTTCTCCTGGGTTACTCGGCTCAAATCGACGCTATGATGCGTGAGCTGGCATCGCAGTGAATCGAGCTGGAACAAATCATTGGCGTCTGCAAGGATCTCTCTGGTTTGCTCTAACTTGGCTTGCTGCTCAGGATTATTCGCGCGTTGCTCAAACCCCAATACGTTCATGGCGGGGGATTGCAACTCAATGTCGAGTTCTTCCCCTTCAAGCACAATAAGCAGCTCAGCACGTCCGTGCTCGTGGGCATCCCAGCTGCCAATGGATTGCATAGTCTGGCTTTCGTGTTGAGCGGTGGCTGTGCTGTTAGCAAATATAAGGAAAAGCGTCAAAGCTATGGCGCTAGCGTAGGCAATGGTCGAGCCAAACTGACATTGAGGTTGTCGGCCACGGCGTTTGCTAGTGAGGCAAAATGCAGAGCAGTGGAGCTGAATCGAAGGACGCAAGCGAAGCTCTCGGTTAGTAGGTACATTATTCACAGGCATTCTTTGTTATCTGAGTTAGCAGCTGAGATAGAATTCGTCAGAAAATAATGCAATGATATAACGTATCACTAATGATTGGTTGATTCCAGCATTTATTGGTTTTCCAGATGGCGATGAGGATGCGATAAGAAGTTTAGTTGAATCAGCTGCGGCAGCAGTGAAGCGCAAAAATTAATTGAATACCGATGTGAAATCTGCTAAAAGGGTCGGCTATGAAACGCTCTTCTCTCAAGTTAGGTCGCAAAGTTCGCGTCATCCTCCTACTGATGCTGCTCTCAGCTCAGGGTATGGTAAGCGCGCACGAATGGGACTCAATCCACTCAGCTAATGCTCACGGTTGTTTAATTTGTGTTGTTGGTCATGGTCTTGGATCTGTCATTCCTGTGCAGCCCGATTTGCCGCAGGTACGGCTCTGTTCTGCCTCGATACCGCCCGATGTAACCAGCTATCTTCCTTTTTCTCACAGGGAGTATTATTCCACTCGCGCCCCGCCCAGCTCTCTCTAACAGACATCACCTAAAAACTGTTACATCAAAGATGACATCACTGTGCCTGTGGCGTGTGATTAGTGAGAGCTTAATTTTATGAATATATCGATACGACAAGGTGTCGCACTGGCGCTGTTTGGTAACCTGTTGGCGAACCAGAGTCTCGCCCAACCTTTGTCCACTGACGCTGTTCCGGCGAAGCATAAGCACCAATCTCTGGAAGAAATTCTCGTCACCGCTAACCCGCTGAGTCGAAGTGCAACAGACTTGTCACAGTCCGCATTCGTATTAGAGGGGGCGGCTCTTCAGCAGCAGCTTGCCAACTCTTTGGGTGAAACACTGGCCCGTACGCCGGGGTTGTCTAATGCCAGTTTCGGTGAGAACGTCGGTCGCCCCGTTATTCGTGGTCTGCAAGGCACGAGAGTAGGGGTTCTCAACAATAGCCTGGCTGTGAGTGATGCTTCATCGGTCAGCCAGGACCACGCGGTTTCGGTGGAGCCGTTTTTGGCAGATCAAATTGAAGTGTTGCGCGGCCCGTCTACTTTGTTATTTGGTTCCGGCGCAATTGGTGGCGTCGTCAATATGGTTTCGCCGTCGATTCCGCAGGTTATTCCTGACAAGGGCTACAGCGGACGCGTCACCGCTCAGGGCAATACTGCCGCCAACGAAGAGTTTGCCGCAGGACGTCTGGATCTG
>Ga0105051_10000862_pt1 | contig 41523 bp, 40 predicted proteins | sample FRY02_FD_78383 | JGI IMG/M metagenome (GOLD analysis project Ga0105051, IMG submission 78383) | Freshwater microbial communities from Lake Fryxell liftoff mats and glacier meltwater in Antarctica - FRY-02 (megahit assembly) | ecosystem: Environmental > Aquatic > Freshwater > Ice > Glacier... | reverse complement strand
TGATGAATAATTTGATATTTTTCTACAAGATCAGGCAATGCTTCTAAAACTACATTATTTATAATCTCTGCCCCTTGAGATCCACCCATAATAAGAATCGTTGGTATGTCTTCTGTAAGTTTGAGATATTCACGTCCACCCTCCTGAATGGTGGATAATATTTCTTCTCGAATTGGCTGCCCTGTCCATGCAGTTTTTTCTTTTGGAAAAAAAGAGCCAGCTTCGGGATATGATATTGCTATTTTGTGTGCAAATTTTCCCGCCCAAAGATTTACTCTTCCCGGATATGAATCTGATTCGTGTATGATTACAGGGATACCAAGAATTTTTGCAGCGAATATTGTTGGAAAACTAGCATGTCCACCTTTTCCAACAACAACATCAGGAAAGATTGAAAAAAGAAGAAAAAGTGATTCGAATACTCCTATACCTGCTTTAAAAATATCTATAATATTTTGTAATGAAAAATAAATGCGTAGTTTACCCGTGGATATTTTTTTGAATGTGATATTATTTTTTAATAACAATGTGATGTCATAGGGTGAATCAGAAAAATAGTATAACTTCATTTCTGCGAGGTTATTTTTTTCTGCTTCGTTATGTAATTGTTGAGCAATGGCAATAAGTGGATAAAAATGTCCACCTGTTCCTCCGCCCGCGAGAACGACTTTCATATATCTGAATGTTATTTATCAATAAGTTTTTTGGTATCGAGACACATTAAAGATTATACCTATTGCGACACCGGTAATCAAGAGAGATGTTCCCCCGTGACTAATAAAAGACAATGGTAAGCCTGTAAACGGAAATAATCCCAAAGAAGAAGCGATATTTAGCAACGATTGTGTGGTAATAAAAAACACAATACCTATGGTAATTAATTTACCAAATTCATCTCGAGCTCGGGATGCAATACGAATACCACGCAATGCAAATGCTAAGAATAATATCAGAACAAGTGTAGATCCAATAAACCCAAACTCTTCTCCTATGACAGCAAAAATTGAATCTCCTACGGGTTCTGGAAGATAGGTAAATTTTTGAATACTTTGACCGTAACCTTTTCCTGTTATCTGACCAGAGCCGATTGTCCGTTTTGATTGCTGTATTTGATAAGACGCCCCCAGGGGGTCTCTTTCTTGATGCAGAAAAGTTTGCACACGAGAAAGAATGTGGGGTTTTACTGCTATTAAAATTCCTGCACCAATTATTATTATTATTATAAATATAATAAAATCTCTTATTTTTGTTTGAGCTACAAGATATACCACTGCCCCTCCTGCAATGGTTACTAGAAAGGTTCCCGTATCAGGCTGTGCCATGATTACTATGGCAATAATGGTAGTTATTATACCAAATGGGATTATACCATGTTTTGGTTCTTGAAGTTTGTGTTTCATCCAAGAACACCAGGAAGCTATATATATCACGTAGGCTAATTTGAGAAATTCTGAAGGTTGAAATGATATAAAACCAAGAGATATCCAACTTGTTGCACCACCATGACTCATACCTAATCCAGGAATAAAAACTAATAAGGTAAGGACAGATGAACCACAAAAGAACCAAAATGCATATTTGCGCCAAAATAAATAAGGTATCTTTGATATAATGAAACATAGAATACCCCCACCTAATAGCCCTAATCCAAATTGGGATACCAGCATGCTATAAAATAATTCTTGATTTTTTGGTAATACAGATAATGCAGCTGATAAAAATAATAATCCACCAACAACAATAAGTATTCCAATAATCCATAAGAAAACTTTATCAACGGGTTTTTCTTTCATATTATAGTAAAGCCATGATTACTCCTGTAATAGAAAGAATGATTGATATAACCCAATAACGCATGGTTATTTTGTATGTTGGCCAGCCTAATGCTTGAAAGTGGTGATGCAATGGAGCAACAAGAAAAAGTTTCTTTTTTGGGTTTATTTTTTTGGTTATCATTTGTAATAATGCGGATATTGATGTTATAACCAATGGAAAACCAATAATCGGTAATAATAAAACTTGGTTTGTTAAAAATGCAATAATTGCAAGAGTGACAGTAAGGCCAAGCACCCCTGTCTCCCCCATGTAAAAACGTGCAGGAGGAATATTAAACCATAAAAAGGCAAGGATTCCTCCGGCTATTACAAAACAAAAAGTAGCTAGATCTATTTGGTTTTGAAAAAAAGCAATAAAGCCATATGCACTAAAACTGGTTGTAAAAACACCACCAGCAAGTCCATCTAATCCATCAATAATACCACTAGAAAATGTTCCTAATACTACAAGCACAAAAAAGGGTATAAAAAACATTCCCAAATCAAGGGTGCCACCCATGGGAATATTAATAACCGATGTCCCTAATTTTGTATAAAACCACCATGATCCAATTAGTGCGATTATTGTGACTATTCCTATTTTTCGTAAACGTGATAGTCCGTTAACAAAGAATATTCCCTTTCCAAAAATTTGTAACATGTCATCGATAAGACCAATAAGTGAAGCTGTAATAAAAGCAAAAAGAGGTAATAAGGTCTGATTTCTTGAAAGAAAGTTAAATTTTTCAAAAATAGGATCTGAAAAAAATAAAGATAAGAGAAATACAATCAGAATTGTTACAAGTACACTACCCCAAATAATAACACCACCAATACGAGGAGTGCTGAGCTCGGCTTCTTTATTATGAATACGAGAAAAATCTTTTGCTATTTCTGGATTTTCTATTTGATTACCTCGGTCAGAACGTTTCCATAATCTCCATTTGTATAAATAATGACTAACCAATGGTGTTACAAGAATACCAACACAAAAACTTATAATTGTTGGTATTATGGTTTTTAAAATATCAGTTGAAATCATAAAAATCAGAAGATAATGATTGTAATGTTGCTTGGATTAATTTTTCTCCATCAGTAAAACGGTCAGAAAAAGTAGAATCAAGTATAATAATAGCTAATGTTCTTCCTGGTTCTGCTTCAAAAATAAATGCCAATGTTCCTCCAGCCCGATTTGTAAAACCTGTTTTTGAAGATCGAACAGAGGGAATATGATCAAGGGTAATATTTGTATTGGGAAACATTTTTCCCTGGGTTGATATAAAAAAGTTATTTTTTATTGAAGAGGTAAACAACTCTGGAAAGCGTTTTGTACCATCTTGTAATACGTCTAATACATCATATACTGTTCCTACTCCTCCGGATTGGTTATCTTCTGTGTCTAATCCGGTAGTATTGCGGAAATACATGGTATCCCGTTTTGTAACTTTTTTTGCATATGCATTCATAGAAGAAACAAATGATGTACTGTCATCTGTTATTGTTGCTATTGCTGTATTTGAAGATATACCAAGAGCAAATTCTAACAGCTCATCTCTGGTATAACTTTCCCCCGTTTGTAACCCATGTAATCCATTAAGTTTTTCAGCATAAGGCGTTATCGTAAATACGGTTTCTTTGGGTACTGTTTCCAAAATAACATTTGCTGAAACTATTTTTGTAAGAGATGCAATGGGTTTTTGTATATTAGCATTTTTGCTAAAGATTTCTTTATTATTCGTAATATCAAAAACAAGAAAAGCATCCGCTGTTACATTAATATTTTGGAAAACACTTCTGTTATAAGCAACGTCAGGTTTTTTTGTAATAAAAGATTCTGATAGTTCAAGATATTGTGCAGGTTTTTTTGATTGATGTGCCATCACTGTAATTCCAGTACCAAGAAAAACAAAACAAAACAAAGTAATAAAAATATGAAAAATTGGAGTATGATAACGTGGTTGCATAATTATTCAGTGATTATTTTTTCTGATTGTAATAATTTAATTAATGTCTCGTAAGATTGTTCAAATCCTTTTATCATTTCTGGTTTTTGAATACCAAGAAATGCCAATAATTCAACAGAAGATACATATCGGGGCTTTCTAGCATCTTCTTTGTTTGGCATGCGGTCAATTAATCCACGAGTTACTAATGAACGTAATATTGATTGTGAATTTACTCCACGAATATAATCAATATCATTTTTTGTTGCACCTTTCATATAAAGAATAATTGCCAAAGACTCCAGTGCTGGTTTGGTGAGTTCTTTTGATAATTCTTCTTTTCGTAGCTGCTCAATAATTTTAGCCATTTCGGGATGCGTCTTTAATACGATTTCGTGTTCATTGACTATACATGTAATTCCACGTCCAGAAAGAGACAGAATGAGTTCTTGTACTGCAAATTCTAATACTGTTTGATCAACACCAAGCATTCCACACAATTGTTGACGAGACATGGATTCTCCTTGATAAAAAAGGATACCTTCTATTTGTGATGCAAGAGATAATGACATATGATTACGGTTAGTATACTATATTTTTTCATTTGAAACAAAGTCATTATTTTGACTGATTGTAATATCTTGGAATCGATTATTTTGTAATACATGAATAATTCCATCTTTTACTAATTCTAATAGAGCAAGAAATGACACTACGATGAATATTTTTTCTGATTTTGAATCTGTATGATTTTGTGATTGGGTAAAAGATTGAAATGAACTTTGTATCCCCTTTTCTACCCTTTTTGCTAAATCTTCAAGAATATCTTTAAGGTTGATAGCTTTTTTTAATTGAGCTGTTGCCTGAATGTCTGGTTTTGGAATTTGTTGAATTATATTTTGTATGTTTTCCAATAATGATTGCACTGTAATGCTTTCATGTGGTACAAAAGTCGGTCCAACGTCTACGGTATGACGAGGATGATATGATGAATTTTTTCCAAAATTTTCTTCAATTATAGGTATCAGAGATTGAATATGTTGGTACACTAATAATCTTCGTTTTAATTCGTCAATATCTTGCGTTTCTTCTTCTGTTAATTTTAATAAGGGTAATAAAGATTTTGCTTTTATTAATAATAATGTTGAGGCAACAGCAAGAAAACTAGTTATTGTTGCATAAGGTGGCAGAGTTAATGATTGCATATGATGCATATAACTTTCTGTTATTTCAGAAAGTGAAACATCGTTTATAGGAAGTTTTCGCTCTTCAACCAAACGAAGAAGTAAATCCAAAGGACCTTCAAAAATATTTGTTTTTATGGCAAAAGATTGCTCTGTACTATTCATAATATCTACAAAGTATTGCACGAACAGGATGGATTCGCAACAATGGGTTGACCTTGTATTTTGAATATTGTATTATAATAAGGAATTAAAAAAGGAAAAAATGACAAGATCAAGACAAGGTCCAGAGATAAGAGAAAAATACAAGCCAATATCTGATTCTAAGCATCAAAATCCCCTTCTTAAAGGTAGGCATGTTCTTCCAGAATCCCCAAAGGGTAATTCTTTAGGGAAACCTAAACCACCATCACGATAATGGTTTAGTAAACAGGGTCGAATAGTTATGTAACTATTCGACCCTGTTATTTTTCTAATCCTTTTTAATAATTAATAAACCTAATTCATCTAATTGTTTTTGATCAATTTTGGATGGAGCATCCATAAGAAGGTCTCGCCCTCCGCGTGTTTTTGGAAATGCAATGACTTCACGAATATTTGGTTCGTTTTGTAAAATCATCATAAGTCGGTCAAATCCCCAAGCGATTCCACCATGAGGTGGTGTTCCCGATGCAAAAGCTCGCATCATGTGCCCGAAATTTGCATCAATCTTTTCATCCGTATGTCCCAGAATTTGCAAGATACTTCGTAATATTTCTGGATCGTGTGCTCGTATGGAACCTCCTCCAATTTCAAATCCATTTAATGTAATATCATATTGAGATGCAATGATATCACCTATATTTGTCTTATTTTTGATATTTTCAAGATACTCAGGTTTTGAAAGTGAAAATGGATTATGGGTAAAGGTCCACTCGCCTTGAGCCATAGGATCATCTGATGTTGCCGTCTTTTCAAAAAAAGGAAAATCGACAACCCATAAAAATGCTAATAGATTTGAATCATTTTTATCTTCTCTAATATCTGGTCTGTCATTACCATGAGTTTCCATTGCTTCTTTGTAAGTCATACGCGGAAATGGGATTTGCTGAATCTTTTTTTCTGGATACAACGATTGTACAACTTTGATTAAAAGCTTCTCATTTAAATTCATAATATCATCTTCTGTAACGAATGACATTTCCATATCCATTTGTGTAAATTCTGGTTGGCGATCTCCTCGTAAATCTTCATCACGCATACATCGCGCAAGCTGAAAATATTTTTCCATACCTGATGACATTAATAATTGTTTATATTGTTGGGGTGACTGTGGCAATGCATAAAAATGCCCTGGAACCAATCGTGCTGGAACAATATAATCACGAGCTCCTTCGGGTGTAGATTTTGTAAAAATAGGTGTTTCAATTTCTGTAAATCCTTGGTGATAGAGCTCATTACGAATCATCTGGGCAACAGTACCACGCATACGCATATTATGTTGCATACGCTCTGTTCGTAAGTCAATATATCGATTCTGAAGACGTGCTTCTTCGTTAATTTCTGACGTATTGTTGATAACTTCGAAAATAGGAGTTTCTGCTTTGTTAAGAATTTCTATTCCTGTAATTTCCAACTCAACATCACCATTCAAAATACCTTCTTTTCGCATTTTTTCTGGCCGTTCGTTTACTTTTCCTGTAATCGCAACTACCCATTCTGACCGCAAAGTTTTTGCAACTTCTAATACTTCTGGTTTTCCAAAGACAACACCTTGGACCAACCCTGTCATATCGCGAAAATCAAAAAATGCCATCTTTCCTTGATCTCTGACAATGTGTACCCAGCCTTTTATAATGATTTCTTCACCCTTTTTTGATGTGATGTCTTTTATGTATGTTCTCATAATGTTTTTAGATGGAGAAACAAAAAAATCGCCCCTACACATCTACCAATTATATTGATAAATATGTAGGGACGATATTATCGCGGTGCCACCCTACTTTCTCGATATTGAGACTCTTGATTATAAAATACAAACAGGTATTTCAGCCGACCTCCACCATTATCATCTGATTTCATTGGTTTGTATAGTATATAGGAAGGCAATAAAAAAAGAAACCCCTTCCAACACTGTGCTGGAAAGGGGTTTTGATGAATTATTTGGGTTTAACAGCCAGTATCTCATTGTTTGTAAATGGAATAACCGCAGTGTCCCTTTTATCAAATAATCCAATATAATTGGGTAAAATACCCTTTGCCAAAGTTATCCGTTCTTCCTCTGTTCCTGCATTCTCTTTAAGAAATGCTAAAACAAAGTTTTGAAAGGTCAGGGTATCAGTTGTTGCATTACCCTGCTTTGTAACGGGTTTGACCCTAGATTCATTTGCAATCCTTGGGGTTCGAACAGTTTTTTCTTTTTTCAGATCCGCAATCTTAATGATTGCAATAAAACCAGGTTTTGGGTCGTAACGTCTTTTTTCTTTGTCGCGAACCTCAAGACCTGCTTCTGTAAAAAGTAGTTTTGCTGTAGATACCTCTTCCTCTTCGCAAGTACAGGTAATTATTAGATTACCCTCAGAATTAATTCGGAAGCTTGTATTTGCAACAATTCCGCGAAATGATTTCATGGAATTATCTTCACTTGGAAGAAAAAATCCAAGAGGAATTGAAATAATTTTAATAACCCCATTTTCAAGAAGGTCAAAATCTTTCCTAAGATTGATTAGGGCTTCTTCTGTGGGTGTATCTTGAATTTCAAACACAAGCCTCTTTGTTTTCACATTAGGGTCTTGTTGGCTAGGAATGGAAGCTTTCACCCAAATTCCTTTTGATTTAAACCTCTCTTCAATAATTTTTTTAATTGAACGAAGTGCAATAATTTCTTGTGGGGTTCTTCCCGTTAGGCAAATGTTACCGTGTTTGGTACCTACTCGTTTAGACATATTATTTGGTTTTGTGAAAGGGCTCACGCCATTTCTGGTTAAAAATGAAATGTTTATTCTGTACTTATTAAATCATATATATATAAAGAAGTCAATAGTATTCATATACTATTATTTATTACTTGTTGCTAATCGACTTTTTTGTTTTGCCATATAAATGAAAGAATATAAAAAACCCCTTGCCATACACCATGATGACAAGGGATTTGCAGGGCAATTAGTTAATTATTAAAAAAATAATAACAATAAGTAGTACAATCGATATGATTCCAACGCAAAAATATGATAAATGGCTTCTCTCTTTGGTATTTTCTATCCAAGAGTACGTATCTCTTGGGTCCGAAGGTAGAAAAAATCCACAAACTTTTCCTTGCTGATCTTGATTTATCCAAATAGTAATAATAATTGGATTATGCCAGTTTGGTTCAATAAATAAATCATCGCCCCCTTTATAATTAATGATATCAAGATCAAGAGTCCCTGGAAAAAGATCTGATAGTTCATCATTAGCTACAGGTCTTTTTGCAAAGATTAATTGCTCTAATTCAGTGAGCCCTTCTTTTTTTGTCACCCAAGGTTGATTAGTATCTCCTCGTGACACCCATAGTGCATACATTGTGTGTTTCTCTTTAATAAAAAGAAGTACCCACACACCTGTTGTCGGCTTGGGGGGGGATGAACACATTCCCAAAATTCCCCACTGGTGTATCATTTTTGTAAAATTCTTCCCAGATTCCACAATGTTGCGCTGTTAATTTATTGCGTTGCATGGCTTTGTAGTTTTTAAAGAGCAATTATTTGCCCTTGGTTAAGTGACATTACTTGAAAGTACAATAGTATAAATATAAAATGAGGTCAATATTTCAAAAAAATATAACTGAAATTATCTCAAAACCAGTGGTTCGGTAATCAAATTTTCTTTTGTGAATTTTTCGAGATGATTTTGAACATTTGTTAATCCAGCATGCATGCGCTGTGATTGCTCTAGAATATTGATAAAAGTGTCGTCACCGGATTTTTTTGTTCCCACAGGTCTGTCGGCATGATTATAGTCAACAGAAATAATTTCAGCCTGTGATTCCGATAGAGAAAAATCAGTTATTATTAAATGGTGAGGAAAATACGTTTTTCTTTCTTTATTAGTAAATTGTTCGGCAATATCTTCTACATCACGCACAATCAATTGATGTGCAAAAGCAATTTTTTCTCGCAAATCTGCAATTTGATTATTATCAGTGATCATCCTATCTATTGTTCCATCTCCATTCCTGTCGATAAAACTTTCCATCGTTTTCTCTTGATTTTGTTGTATCATTGTGCCTAGAACCTTTCCGTCTTTACCGACAAGGATATGCACCACTTCAAACGGTACGGTATTTTTATTTGTAATAATAGAATATTCTTTCCCTTTTTCTAACTCTTTTTGAAAAGATCGAAATTCTTTCTTGGATGTATTTTCAAGTAGTGCAAGATGATTTTGTATACGAATCGTGATTGAATGATATAACAATAGATTGCTGGTGGTATAAGATAAAATTTGCTCTTTTTGATATTTAAAATCAGCCTTACTGTAGTAATTCACATGAATATCTTGATTTGTTTGTTGAGCAAGAGATTCTGAATTTGAATTCATTGCTATTGCCACAACACCCAAAACACCAACTATTTTTTTAGGTATCTTTTTCCAATAGTTTGTGACGCTCCCCTCTTCTTTGTGGGGTATTTTTTCTATCATATATATAGTATATCATTAAAAATAATAATGAAAAGAAGCTAAATATTTTGTATTTTTCTTGTTGTACATTTTATTTAATGATTAGATTTGTAAAATAATATCCCAATCCAGATACTATTCCACCCAATACTATTCCCCAGACAATATCAATAATAACAATTTGCCATGGCCAATCACGAATTATTGCATGATTGGTTAGTTCATAAGTCATATATGTAAAGAAGCCAAAAAGTGCACCCAAAAATACTGCCTTCCAAAATGAACCAGCTTCAAGTCCTGGATTGATGGCGAAAAATACCAGACCAAGAATAAATAAAAGATAGAATGTAATAGCGCTACCCCATTTTATATTTTCAGCCATAATATAACCTAAGTATTTTGCATAGATGGGTTTTGCAATAACGCCCAACCAGAGCATGTCAATTATGAAAAAAACAGGAACGGTAACTATGTAAGTTATAAAAAATTTCATATTATTATTTTATTTTTTTTATTAATCTGGATTGCTTCATTTGTGTTGCCCAAAAAACCAGATTGTCTAATAATGTATTTGCAACGGATTCTTGGTGTTCATTGAATTGATATTGACCTTGTTCGTCTAAATTATTCCATGGGCTGAAAAGCATGATTTGATTTTTAATATCATACATTTCTAATTCACCTGCAACTCCTCGTAAATGTTCAATTGCACGAGACCCACCTGCACTGCCGTATCCAATAAACGCAACGGGTTTTTCTTTCCATTCATGATATAAATAATCGATTGCATTTTTTAGAACTGGAGAATATGAGCTATTGTATTCAGGAGTTACCATAATAAATCCATCTGATTCGCTAACCATGTGCGACCATTTTTTTGTATGTTCATGTTGATACTCTTGTACATATAATGGTGATTGGGGTTCGTTATAAAATGGTAACGACATTTCTGCAACATCTACAAAGCGTAGATTAATATCCTTTCTTTCTTGTGCAATTTTTTGTATCCATGTTGCTGGTTGGATATTAAAACGTCCTGGACGAACAGATCCTGTGATAATGGTTATTGTTGGCATATTGTTATTATAACTTTTTTTATAAAAAATAAAAACCCTACAACGAATTGTGGGTTTTTATTTTTTACTTATGCTTGCCCTTCTTCGGGTGTAGCAGAATCTTCTGTTGATTGACCTGCATCAGGTGAAATAACCGGAGTTTCTTCTGTTGATTCAGGATTTGTATTTGTTTGTGTGTCGTCCATACGTATATCGATATTAAGCTGGTAATGGTTGCGACTGTATACATCATACCATATATAATTAAAAATATCTTTTTATTTCAACATAAACCGCAAGGTGGAAACCACGCGTACATTTTTGTATTCAGGTGATCCGGGGTCTTTTTCCGTGATAGTAAATATACCTTGGTTGGCTCGAGAAATATTACCCAAACGTGCACCTGCATCATTTGCAAATTGTTCTGCCGATGTTCGTGCATTTTCGATTGCTTCTGCCAGCATATCTGGTTTTATAGAATTTAAATCAGTAAATTGAAAATCAATAAAGCTTCCTGAAAAAACTATCTCCTGTTTGATAAGACTAAGAGTTTGTTCAGATGTTGTCTTTATCAGATCTACTTTGTCGGTAAATACAGACATTTGGATATTTGCATTGTATCGGTACAATGCTTCTCTGTATGTATCTTGATAGATATTAACTGGTGCCGTATTGATTTCTTTTTGTGTAAAGCCTTTTTCAATCAAAAATGATTCGATGCTTTTGGTATTCTTTTCTATTTCTGCATATAATTCAGTAATATTGTTTGATTTGACTTCAAAATTCATTGACCAAATTGCACGATCTGATTTCACTATTTTTTCGGAAAGACCTTTTACTTCGACATATTTACCCTGATTAGAAAATCCTCGAGCTGAAACAAGAAAGATTATTGCACAAATGATTAAACTAATACCGATGATAACTTTTTTTGACATAGATAAGTTCCAAATTTCTTTTTTCATATGACGTCTTCATATTAATAATATAATACAGTATAGCACACACAATGAGGATAAAATAATACAATTACTTTGTTCTTGTACTTTTTGATGGTTTCTTTTTTAGTTCGGTTAATAGGTCTTGTAAATAGTCTGTTTGAATTTCTTGAATTTCAAGAAGTTTTTTATTTTGGTATGCCACCATGTGATCAATTTTGTCACTGAGTAGTTTGATTTCTAATTCTGCTTTGAGATTAATTTTGTAATCATGCTCTGCACGTTGACGGTCTTTTTGTTCTTGTCGATTCTGACTCATCATGATGATTGGGGCTTGAATAGCAGCCAAACATGACAATAATAAATTCAAAAGAATAAAGGGGAATGGATCAAATGCTGTACCTGATGACAACATCCAAATGTTAATCATAATCCACACTAAAATAAAAGAAAAGAAGGTAATAATAAAAGCCCAACTGCCACCAAAAATTGCAACCTTGTCAGCTATTTGTTGGCCTAATGTTAATTGGGTTTCTATTTCATCTTCGATATTTTCAGATAAAATAGAATTATTTTTTATTGCATTAAGGACTTCATTATCAATGTGTTCTAATTCATCTTTTTCTTGAGTAATTAACGAAGTCAGATATAATCTTCGGTATGTATTTAATTCTTCTATAGAAATATAGCTTTCTTTTTTAAAATCTGGAAAATTACTTTGTATAAGATTGAAAATGCCATCTCGAACATCATTACCCTGAATGTATTCCCCCCTTTCAATTTCTTTTTTACTGATGTGGCTTGTCTTCATATTGTATAGTATATATGAACCACAGAAAAAAAGAAAAGAATTTTTTAGATGTTATTTTCTTTCTCCCACCTGTTGTCTCCACATTGCATAATACAAGCCTTTTTGTTCCAAAAGTTTTTGATGAGTCCCCTTTTCGGTGACAATTCCTTTTTCAAGAACAAAAATTTTATCAGCATGCATGATTGTAGAAAGCCTGTGTGCAATTAATATGGTTATATGTTTTTTTTTACCCGAAACTCTTTTAACTGTTTCCGTGATTTCTGATTCTGTTATTGAATCCAAGGAAGATGTTGCCTCATCAAAAACTAATATTGATGGTTCCCGCAATAATGCTCTGGCAATAGATAATCTTTGCTTTTCTCCTCCTGATATTTTTACTCCACCTTCACCTATAACCGTATTAATCCCCTTGTCTGCTCGGGTCAATAATCCATCACAAGCGCTTTTGTGCAAAGCATCTAATATTTCTACATCAGTAGCATGAGGATTTACAAATAAGAGATTTTCTTTGATACTCCCTGCAAATAATTGTGTGTCTTGGGTTACGAATCCTATTTGAGATCGGAGTTGATCTAAATTTATTTCAGAACTGGATATGTTATTGTATCGAATAGTTCCCTTTTTAGGTTGGTATAATCCTACTAATAATTTTACTAAACTAGTTTTTCCACTGCCTGAAGGTCCAACAAAAGCAATGGTTTCTCCTTTTTTTATTGTAAATGAAATATCTTCAAGAGCATAATTGGTAGTATTTTTATAACGAAAAAATACATTATTAAATTCCAAGAAATTTATCTGGTCTATGTTTATGGGATTTTTTGGAGTAACCTCAATTGGTGTATCTAATATGGTTTTGAATTTTTCCATCGAAGCCTGCGCTTCTCTATACGATGTAATTACTGAGCCAATCTCCTGTAATGGTCCAAAAACAAAGAATGAATAAATATATAATGAGAAAAATTCTCCAAAAGATATAATTTTCATAAATACCAAATATAAAAGGAAAAGCAAAATAATATTTCTCATCAGGTTTACTAATGTTCCTTGTGTAAAAGAAATACTTCTTACATAGCCTAATTTTTTTAATTCCAGCTGCAGTATTTTTTCTGTAGTATTATTTAATCTTCGTATTTCTTGATCTGCTAATCCTAAACTTTTTACCAGTTCAATATTTCGAAGAGATTCAGTTGTTGACCCCGCAAGGCTGGTTGTTTCTAAAACAATTTGTTGCTGTACTTTTTTTAATTTTTTTGTCAGGAAATAACTAAGACCGCCAATAATTGGGATTGTAACACCATACAATAATGCAACGCCCCAATACAATGTTGCAGCATAAATAGAAACAAAAATGAATCCAATAATAGAAACAAAAACAACATTGATTAATAGATTAAGATATTTTTCAGCATCAGATCTAGCTTTTTGTAATATACCCAATGTTTCTCCGCTACGCTGATCTTCAAAGCTTTCATAGGGTAATTCAAGAGAATGTTTTACTCCTGATTGGTACATATCTGCACCAGCACGCTGAGTTAGCATATTTAGATAATAATCTTGAAAGTTTTTTGCAATTCTTGAAATTAAAACGATACCAATGGCATATACTAATAATGTTATAACACCAGTAAAAAATTCTTTGGATGTATATAATTCTGGCTTGCTGGCATATTCATCAATAATTTTTCTAAAAATTAGTGGATCAATAAGTGAGAAAACTTGGTTAATGGTAGCTAATGCAAAAACCGTCAGACATAGTTTCCAATATTTTTTAAGATAAGTATATAAAATTGTCATAACAAATTATTGCTGTGCGGGTAAATCAATACCTCCCCAAACATTTGAGGTTACCAGAGATGTATTTCCAGATGCTTTTATATACAGAAATAATTGCATTTTGTATGCAGATGCAAATTTCAGAATAGATTCAATAAGATATACTCCTTTTGTTTTTTCTCCTTGGTTAAACATATTTATTACGGTTTCAAAATCTTCATCTTTAAATTTATTGATGATTTCTATGGTTTTGGTTTCTTGAGTGTCCATTGTTTCTGCAAAATTTTCCATGGTTGTTTTATTAATAGTATCCATAAAATTTCCAAAAACGGAAACGTCACCCAGATAGACAGCTTCTGTTGTTGTTTTAAAAATACCTGACAGATATTGAATTAATTCCAAGGTGGTTCTTTGTTTTTCTGTTGGTTTATAACCCTCGGTATTTTCTGGAATTTTTTCCGCTAAATGTTTTATTATTCGAAATTCATTGCTGATAATTTTAATTAAATCATTTTTTGTATACATATATTTTATTCATTACTTGTTACTAAGAAGCACGGTATGGCACAAGATTTGCCTTTTTATAAAATGGTTTATTTATAATACATCATCTGTAGGATTTGTTTACGTTGTAGATTTTTTCTTTTTATTTCGTAGCCAAAAAAATAAAAGCAATAGACCGGAAACACCAAAAATAATAAGACCTATTGTCTGAGCCCGTTCTACTGTTTTTGCAAAAGTTGTTGCACCCGCACCTAATCTGGAACCTACAAACCCCATAAGAGTTGCCCGGATAAATGTACCCAAAAAAGATCCTATTAAATACGTTCGCATGGGTAATCGAAATACCCCGGGACCAACAGACAAAACCACACTGGGTAATATGGGTAATGCACGTAATCCAGTAAAAATAAAATCATCCCACCATGTTTTCGTTAGTTTCTTTTCCAGATCCTCGATAGATTTCCAAGAAACACCTAACCATTTTCCCCATCGTTCAATTGCCGGTTTACCACCATAATATCCCAATGCATAATATGGTAGTGATCCAATAGTTACACCAATCGAAGCTGGAATACCAACCCATAAGATGCTTTTTACTATTAAATCAAATGAAAATTGTAATTCTCCTAATAAGATTGCACCAGCAGATAATTGTACCAAAGATGATGGTACAATATAAAAAAATTCTTCTAATAATGCACCATAGAAAACCCCCATATATCCCAAGGATTGGACAAGATCAATAATTGATTGAAATAAGGTGTCAGTCATAAACTCAATCAGTATAGCATATTATTTAAGCTTTCGGATTGTTAGCTTTTATAGAGTTAATATGTGAATTCTTATTTTTCAAGATCCAATCAATAATTTTATCACCCACCTTGTTAGGGGAATGATTGCTGGTATCTGTTATGTAGCAATCATTTTCCTTAGCTTCTTTTAAAAATTGAGATGAAATCCATACATTGTCAGACGCAAACTTTTCAGGGTGATCCTCTGCTCATAATTTTATGATTATTCTTCCCAAAGCTTAGCGATAGACTCCTTGGTTTTTTTTCCGTAGATTTCAATTAGTTTTTTAGCGGATTCCACCAGTGCACGCTCGGCTTCGATTTTTTCTGTTAAATATTCTTATTCTTATTCCTATTCTACCATCTTCTCCCTAAAAAATTAATAGTTGTTGGTGGCTGTTTTCATTTAACTATATTTAGAAAGGTCTAATATCTTCTAATCTTCTCCCTTTATAATAAAAGACTCGGAACGCGTTTGCTGTGTGAGTACGATTTTCTGGATTTAAAAAAACAGATGTTCTTGTGTAGGCTTCATTGAGAGAATTTGCTATTATAACTGGCTTATTATTATCGTCAAAAACTTCACAAAAAACGTTTGAAAGTCTACCCATCCTGTTCCCTTTTTTAATAATCATAAGGTTATCACGAATAAATAAACTAAATTCCTTATTATTTCCATCAAGTTTTATTGTAAAAAATAACCTAGATTCTTTTTCTAGTAGTATCACATTCTCGGTTTTTTCGTGGTGGTTTTGTAATTTTTTTGGTAAAGAAAACTCTGCCACCTTTATCCGCAAACGTGCACCTTCTTTGAGTTCTAAAGGTTTCCCTGTATCGCAATCAATAAGAACACCTTCTTTATACATTGCATTTATATATGCAGGATTACTTCCAAACTCCTCATTCCGCCAACTATCAAGATTACTATTTTTAGACATACATTATTTTTTAATTAAATATTTTTTAAAACTTATCGCTCGAAATATCAAAGAATTTTTCGAAGAACCTAGTTAGTTTGTCAATAACGCTTTCTCGTTTCTTTGTTCGTTCGCCACCTGGGCTAAATTTTGATATCGGAGGTAATACCTTTACTAAACTTGTACCAACAGTAGTAAGATGTCCATCTCGAAATGCATTTTGAATAAATGTATATGTTTCTTTTTTATCAAGTTTTTCATCTTCAATAATAACGTCGAGTTCTTGAACTTTCTTTTTATCAACAAAACTATGCCAATCATCATCAACAGAAGATTGAATATCCAATGAAGATATAAATTGATGAATAAGGTCTTTTTTATTCCGCAATTCAACACTTGAATCAATCGCCTTGTTAATATCAATAAGAATCTCTTTATCGTCTTTATTACTTGCGTGGTATTTTTTGATTAACTCAATTATATAATCAATATTAATCTCAACCTGTTTGATAAGCTCCATTTCAAACACAACGTCATCATTGATATTTTCATTTTCAGCATTTTCATTTTTTCTAAATTCATTATACAAGTCAATATACATACTATGATAGTCTTGTAGATTACGATCACTAAGAATACCCTTACCTAAAAATTCATCAAAGGTCGTTAATATGTTTCGTACACGCAGAATTCCTCCGTATAGTTTAATGAAATCTTTTTGTGCTTGCTCACCAACAATTCTCTCTCCTGCAGGGAAATCTTTTTGTAGTTCACTAATTAGACTCGTGTACCCACGGATTTCTTTATCTCCGTCTTTATATCCATTGTAATAATCCTCAAATGATTTTAAGAGAACAATTCCACCTGCTTCTTTGTCACCAAATAGTGCAATAGATTCGTTTGTAGCTTTTTCAAGATTACGGAAACAAACAATATTTCCAAAGGTCTTTACACTATTTAAAATTCGGTTTGTTCGTGAATACGCCTGTAATAACCCATGAAGTCGTAGATTTTTATCAACCCACAAGGTGTTCATGGTTGTTGCATCAAATCCCGTAAGGAACATGTTCACTACGATTAGAACATCAACCTCTCGGTCTTTAACTCTTTGGCTTAAGTCTTTATAGTAATTTTGAAATTTATCAGATGATGTATCATAAGATGTTCCAAACATTTTATTGTAATCAACAATGGCGTCTTCCAAGAAATCACGAGAGCTTTTATCAAGACCACTTACATCTTCAGGATTTTCATCAATCATTCCGTCACCATCTTCATCGTTTGCTCCAAAACTAAAGATTGTAGCGACTTTCAATTTCTGATCACTTGGCACATCAGCAAGTTGTTTTTGAAATTCGTGATAATAGTGTTTTGCCGCTTCAATAGAGGAAACTGCAAAGATAGAGTTAAATCCTGCAAGCCGTCTGTCTTTAATTTTATAAAAACTATTTCTTTTTGTTTTTTGATCAAAGTGTTCTCGAATATATGTAACAATATTTGAAATACGCTTAGGCGATAACAAAGCTTTTTCACGATCAATACTTCTCACGTCTTTGTCTTCAATATTCTCTTCTTCTTTCATCGTTGAAACGTAATCAACCTTAAAAGGAAGAACATTTTTGTCAGCAATTGCATCAACTATAGTGTAGATATGTAGCTTATCTCCAAAAGCTTGTTCGGTTGTTTTTAAGTCTGGACGACCACCTGATGACGAATTCTTTGCAAAAATAGGCGTGCCAGTGAATCCAAACAAATGATAATTTTTAAATGACTTTGTGATACTGTCATGCATATCACCAAATTGTGATCGGTGACACTCATCAAATATCAAAACAATATGACCTCCAAAAAGTGCGTGACCTTTGTTCTTTTTAATAAAACGATCAAGTTTTTGAATAGTAGTAATAATGATTCGAGCATTTGGATCCTCGAGTTGCTTCTGTAATTTTGCGGTACTGGTGTTGCTGTTTGCTGAACCTTTTTCAAACTTATCGTACTCTTTCATTGTTTGATAGTCCAAGTCTTTTCGGTCTACAACGAATACTACCTTGTCGACTGAATCCAATCGACTTGCAAGCTGTGCTGTTTTGAAACTGGTCAATGTCTTTCCTGATCCTGTTGTATGCCAAACATAACCACCAGCATCTATTGTTCCAAGCTTTTTAGAATTCGTACTTATTTCAATACGATTCATAATCGCTTCGGTTGCTACTATCTGATACGGTCGCATTACCAACAGTGATTTATCGGTAGTGAAGATACAATACCGCGTTAGTACATTCAAAAGACTATGCTTTGCAAAAAATGTCTTTGCAAAATCCATAAGATCCGTAACCGGTCTATTGGTAGCATCTGCCCACCAACTGGTAAACTCAAAACTATTACTACTTCGTTTACCTTTTGTTTTTCCTCCCTTGTTGTTTTCGTCAATATGAGACCTGCGAGTAGTATTACTATAATATTTTGTATGTGTTCCGTTTGAAATTACAAACAACTGCACATATTCAAACAATCCTGACGCCGCCCAAAAACTCTCACGTTGATAGCGATTGATTTGATTAAAAGCTTCTTGTATTGCTACTCCTCGACGTTTCAGCTCAATATGAACCATTGGCAATCCATTTACTAAGACAGTTACATCATAGCGATTTGATCGTTGTCCGTCTTCGGTTGCATACTGATTAATTACTTGAACAGTATTATCATGAATCGTATCTTTTTTAATTAAGTAAATATTTTTATCAGGCAAACTACGGTCTTCTCGGACTAAATTTTTGATATAATCTTCTTGTATTGTTCGTGTTTTCTCCTCAATGTTTTGATTAGGGTTAGCTAGTTCATGATTGAAAAAGTATTCCCATTCTTTATCAGAAAAAGTGATCTCATTGAGTTTCTCAAGTTGTACACGCAAGTTTGTTACCAAATCCTGTTCACTGGTGATTTTCAGATATTCATATGCCTGCGATTCAAGTTGCTTGATAAAAGCCTTTTCCAAAGCATCTTCGCTTTGATAGTGATCGGCTCTTTTTGTATCAGAAATATATTCGGCCATTACTGTACTATGAGCGTTTTCTATAATTATGCTATGTTTATTTTCATTTTTTCTTGAGGTATTCATAATAAATAATTTATTTTTTTCTTAATTCACGAAAAGAATCATCAAATATTTCGTAATAATCTGCGTAAATATATTTTTGTCCATAATCAGCATCACCTAGAGACTCAAGGATTTTCAGATCTTTTAATCTCTCAATAACCTTGTACGCACCCGGAGCGGTAAAGCCAGTCCATTTTATAATCTCAGCCACGCCTACAATCGGTTGACCGTATAGTTTACGAACAATCTCGAGCGTTGAGGCTGCTGATTTTTTACCCAGTTTCTGCATTTTTGCAAAATCACGATCTCGTAATTCCGTAATTTGGGTACACGCCTCGATTGACGAAGTAGCGATCTCAATTATTCCTTCTAGGAAAAATTCTAGCCACTCTTCAATATGAGAATCTTCATCGTGGTACGATTGTAATTTTTGATAGTAGGTTTTTTGATATTTTTTAAAATAGCTCGATAAATACAGAACGGGTTCATCAAGAATACCCGCATGTTGAATAAACATAGTGATAAGCATTCTCCCCGTTCTTCCATTTCCATCAGTAAAGGGGTGAATGGTTTCAAATTGCGCATGTAAAAGACCTGCCTTAATGAGCGATGGATACATATCGTCTGCGTGTATAAACTTTTCTAAATCATTAAGAGCATGATTCATATCTTCTGGTGGCGGTGGGACAAAAGAAGCGTCGGCAGGACTTTTTCCTCCAATCCAATTTTGTGATCGACGAAACTCGCCAGGATACGCATGATGTGTTGCTCGAGCGTCTGTCATAAGCTTTTCATGTAACTCCCTGATTAATCGCAAAGAGAGAGGAAACTCTTTAGCCCTCTTTGTACCGTAGTCAGCAGCTTGTATGTAGTGCTCAATGTCATCAACATCAGAGTTTCTTCGGTCTTTTTTCTCTGTAATTGGCGCAACGATAACATCTTGCATAGTTGCCTGGGTTCCTTCTATTTGACTAGAGTACGCCGCATCTTTTACCACAAACATAAAGGTAAAGTACCTTTTGTCAGGTAAAAGCCGAGTAATTCCATCTAGTTTTCCTACAAGACGAATTGCCTCCTCATGTTTTTTATAGAGTTTTGGACTAATAATAAAATCGTCTTTCGGAGGAAAATCAAAAGGCACAAAGGCTTTGTATCCTTCTTTTTGCTGTACATACTTCCCTATTTTTGGTTGGTTTATATTGTCCATATCAATGTAAACATTATATAGTATTTAGTTTATATTAGCAATATCAATGTAAACTATTTTTGTAATTCTGGAAACGTAAGCAATTGGCTTCGATAGTATTCATATTGTTGACGACGAGCTTTGAGCTCAGCAGGTAATCCGATTGAAATGTCGTTTACTAGGGCGTCAAATTTATCGAGGATTGCGACGATACGTTTTTGTTCCTCAATTGGCGGAACTGGGATTTGTATTTTTAAAATATCGTCTTTACGAAGATTTGTTTGGTCAACGCCGTTATCGTATCTTAATAATTGTCTATTTCTATTTAAAATATAAAAAAGATACTTTGTAAAAATTTCGTCTTTATTTTTAACACTCAAGGAACAAATTCGTTGATTGAGAGTATATTTATCATTTTCTTCAACATAAAAACATTTTGCTAACGCTTTTCCATTTGGCAAATCACTCATAACCATCAAAATATCATTTTCAAAAATAGGAGAAATTTGGCTAACGGAATACTTTTTGACTCTTCCGCCTGTTGAGACAAATTTTGAATTAACAACAATATATTTACCGTTTTCATCTATGTGTTGTTCATGTCCTTTTCCATTCATAAAATTAATAATTTGATTAAGAGGAACCCATTGTACGCCCACCACATCATCAAATGTTAATAATTGAGTACGGTAATACTCATACTGCTTCTTTCTTGCTTCTAATTCTGCTTCTAATTCTGCTTCTAATTCTGTAAAATTATCAAGGATTTTCACAATTTCTTTTTGGATTGAGAGAGGTGGGATTGGAATTTTGATTTTTGAAACTTTAACTGTATTAATAGTAGGCACACCCCCCGTACTTTGTAATTCAATCAGATTTGACTCATTTAATTTAAGAGAATAATATAAAAATTTATTATTTATTTTCTCTTTATATTTTTCTACAGGTAAAATTGAGAAACATTTGTCATTCAAATAAAAATCAGTAGAAATATAATCAACATAACCTGCGTTTGCTCCAACTCTTGAAACTGTTACTGTATCCTTAGGTCTATTGTATTTATTGTAATAGCCCATTGGTTTTTTTCCTCCACTAATTATTGGATACTCAAATAAATCAGAACTATCTTTTTTAGTTATACCTTTTCCTGTCTTAATCTGAGAAAAAATACCTAACTCTAACCACTCAACACCACCAGAACAAAGTTCTTTCAAAAGTTTTTCAATTTTGTTTTGGTGGGTTTTCATAATTAATCAATTATTTCTTCAGAAGCAATTGCATTCTCAATAATTTCAAATATATTTTCAAAATTTTTAAAATCATTTTTTTCAGTATTACTGCAAATCCAATCACAGATAGCTTGTTTATTTCCGTCAATCTTTAATTTTTGCCTTTCTCCCGCTTTCGTCAAAAAACTGAAATCATTCGGGAATTGAGATTCAACCTTATCAGTCAAATCTTTTTCAAAAAGGTTCTCGATTCCTTTCTGTAATGGATTATTATCAATTTTTTTTATTTTTCTTATAAAAAGAATATTTTCAAAATCCTTGTTTTCCACAGCCTCCTCTGGATCATTAAGTAAAATTATTTTCTGACTCAATATGTTTAGATTAGTGTAAAGAAATTTCTGGGCATTCAATAAGGCGTTATTATTTGAATTTTTTGTTCCTAATTCAGTTTTTTCTCCTATTATTTCAATATCAAAATTATCGCAAGTTTTTTCATATAGCTCGTATGCTTTTTTAATATATTTAACATCTGTAGGACCTTCTACGTAAACTATGGGTTTATCGCGATTAATAACCCTTGTTTTTACTTCATCTTCAAATCTTTCTGTTTCTTTTAAAACTCTATAGGCATTTTCAAACTCAGAAAATCTTTCTGTTGTTATTAATTCACCTGTTGGCATATTTCTTACCTCAAACTCTTCTTCACCAAAAGCTTTTTTCATTCCAAGTAAAAATAATGGGGAGTGAGAGGTGATGATAAACTGAATCTTTGGAAATAGACTGATCAATTGTGGTAGAACTGAATTTTGTAGATCTGTATGTAGATGAACATCTATTTCATCTATTGCCACAATTCCTTTAATTTCATTAAGTGGTTTAGACTGATTTCCGCTATGCCGAATTATGTTTATAAAAAGATTCAACAAAATAGATTCTCCTAGAGAAAGATTATCAATACTCGGTAATATTTGTGTGGGATTAGCCGGATCAGTGCCATCATCCACAATTGATACTCTGTAACTCCCTCTTGGTCCAATACCGAATCTATATTTATTATTTTTTAATATTCTCCTTAGGATAACATTAATGTTATCCCATAAAATGATATTCTGATGGTTTGCAGTTTGGACAAATCTATCGAGAACAAGATCCAGTAAAAATGATTTATTCTCTTTTGTTGATGAAATTATTTCCAGTTCCTTGTTTAATCTTCCGGAAAATCTTTTTTTATCCTCAAATCTTATCTGCTCTACAAAAGACTCATTTTTCCAAAAAGGTTCTTCAAATCTGTAGGCGGGTTGATAAAAATGAACACTTTCTATCCACTCATTCTGTATCCCTTCTTTATCGATATCATTTATACTTGTTATGTTCTTTTGATTATCTTTTTTCCCATTTGGAGAAAGTGTAAAGTCAGAAATATGATTTGTAAAATCATCTTTTTCTACTTCACCAATCTTATCAAAATATTCAAAAACTTTATTTTTATCGTAACTAAATTGTAAAAGAGAAAATCCTTTGTCTTTACCTGTTTGTAAATTTAACCCTCCTGAAATTTTATAGTAATTTCTTTTAAGACCAGCTTGCATGCCAACATCATCAAACAAAGAACTTCCTATTTCATAGAAACCGTCAATTATCTGAGATTGTAAGATTGTTTTTCCTGATCCATTTTCTCCAACAAAAATAACAGGCCGAGGATCACCATTTTCTTTAAAAGGTAGTTCAACAGAAAGCTCTTCTATTGGTCCTATATGTTTAATGACAATATTTTTTAAATACATAATTATTTATTTTCAATCTCACGAATAATCTCATCAATCGAAGTCCGAAGTTTACTTTGTTTTTCTACAATCTGTTCAATCTCTTTATTCAATTCTGCAATATTAACTACTTCTCGAGTGTCTTCTGCAACGACATAATTTGATACAGAGATTGTGTATTCATTTTCTGCAATCGCTTTGTTGTCTACCAGTTTTGCAAAATATTCTACATCTTCTCGTTTTGAAAATGCATCGAGTATTTTCTTTCGATTATCTTCACTCAATTTATTTTTAGCACTACCACGAACAAATTCTGCAGAAGCATCTATAAATAATGTTTTGTTGTCTTTTTTACTTTTTTTAAGAACTAGGATACAAGTAGCAATAGTTGTCCCAAAAAATAGGTCAGGTGGTAATTGAATTACTGCATCTACATAATTGTTATCAATAAGATATTTACGAATCTTTTTTTCTGCTCCACTACGATAAAGCACTCCTGGAAATTCTACAATCGCTGCGGTTCCGCTGGTCGAAAGCCACGTCAGCATATGCAAAGTAAAGGCTAGATCGGCATATGATTTTGGAGCTAATACTCCTGCAGGTGAAAATCGTGGATCATTAATAAATAACGGATTATTGTCTCCGTCCCATTTGATTGAATAGGGAGGATTTGAGACAATGGCGTCAAATGGTTCATCATCCCAATGGTGTGGATCGGTCAAAGTGTCTCCGTTTGCGATGTTGAACTTGTGATAATTAATATCGTGTAAAAACATATTGATACGACATAAGTTATATGTAGTTCTATTTTTTTCTTGTCCATAAAATCCTTGTCGTACATTTTCTTTTCCTAAAACTTTTGCAAATTTTAATAGCAATGACCCTGAACCACAGCAGGGATCATATACTTTGTTTACTTCTGTTTTCCCGACAGTTGTAATTTCGGCAAGTAATTCACTTACTTCTTGTGGAGTATAATATTCTCCTCCTGATTTTCCAGCATCAGAAGCGTACATCGACATAAGATATTCATAAGCATCGCCAAAAACATCAATTGTATTATCTTTGTAATCACCAAGATTAAGACCTCCGATAGTTTCAAGTAACTTTGCTAAATGTTTGTTTCTATTTTCAACAGTTGTACCCAAATCTTCTGAGTTAACATCAATATCCTTAAATAATCCTTTCAAATCTTCTTCGCTCTCTGTTCCTTTTGCGGAAGATTCGATATCTTTGAAGATTTGCGACACGGTTTCATTAAGATTCGAATCATTACGTGCACCCTTTGATATATTCACAAATAACTGACTCGGAAGAATATAAAAACCTTTTTCTTTTACAGTGTCAGCTCGTCCAAATTCAGCTTCTTTGTCAGAGAGTTTTATATAGTCAAAATCTTTAGTTCCTGCACGTCGCTCTTCGTTGTTAATATAGTTTGAAAGGTTTTCACTAATGAATCTATAAAAAAGTATTCCAAGTACATATTGCTTAAAATCCCAACCATCTACACTTCCACGTAAATCATTGGCAATCTGCCATATTGCTCGGTGAAGTTCCGCTCGCTCCTGTTCTTTTGTGTTGTTTGTTTTCGTTGTCATGGTGATTATTTTAATAATTCGTTAGTTGGAAGACCTAATACTTTAGCTAAATTAGTAATAGTGGAAAGAGTTGGATTATTTTTCGCATTCTCTATATTACTAATAAATGACTTATCGACATTTACCATATCAGCCAAATCGCTCTGGGTAATATTTTTCTTTACTCTAATTGCTTTTAGATTCTCTCCCAGCTTTTTAGCATCATCTGACATAAAAATATTATACCATAATTTTTTGTAATACAGAGCAACAAAACCACCCCTATTTCTAAGAGTTTTTTGTTCAAAACCATCTATCTTTGAATTAGCTCTTGTTTGTTGCCAGACTAGGACTCGAACCTAGATAAACGGCACCAAAAACCGTTGTCCTACCATTAGACGATCTGGCAAATCGCACTCTTTGAAAGAGTAAGTATAGATTACCTTGTTTTCTGAAAAAATTCAAGTCTTAATCTTTTTTATTGAATAAATTTATACAAGCCAATTCCAAAGGGATTTCTTTTATAAATGCATATCTCATAGAATCCAAAGCCTGCATGAATAATTCTAATGTTTTAGAATTAATTCCAGAATCTTTATTTTTTGCATATTCTTCAAGATGTTTCAGAATAAATTCAGGGATAGATGATTGCAAATGCTTTTGCATTAATATATTTCCAAAACGTAACAACATGACAAATCGTATATGTTCGATGATGATTCTTGTTATCATGGGGACATCACCATTATGTGTTTGAAATGTACGAATGACACCTAATGCATCTCCTGTATTTTTTGCATCCAATGATGTCAGTAATTGTAATAATGCCTGTTGTGGAGGTAAGCCTATTAATTTTGCTACAGTGTCATAGTCAATATGTTTTTTTTGTGCTGTTGCATGAACTTGTTCTAATGTTCCTAATGTATCTCGAAATGATCCATTGCCTGACATAGCAATAATTTCTACGGCATCTTCGTCGATAGTAAATCCTTCTTCTTTACAAACATCTTTGATTGCTTCAGAGAGAATAAACTGAGTAGGTGTTTTGAATCGAAATACCTGACAACGTGAAATAATAGTTTCAGGAACTTTGTGTAATTCCGTAGTTGCAAGAATGAAAATTGCATGTTGTGGAGGCTCTTCTAAGGTTTTCAAAAAAGCATTAAAAGCTTCATTGGTTAACATGTGTACTTCGTCGATGATATAAACTTTGTGTTCTGAATACATGGGTAAGGAGAAAACCGCTTCACGTAATTCTCGAACATCTTCGATTTTTCGGTTCGAAGCCGCATCCATTTCAAAAATATCATGTTCATGAGTTCCTAATGCTTGTGCAAAAATACGCGCAACAGATGTTTTCCCTGTACCTCTTGGTCCAGAAAAAAGATATGCATGACCAAGGGTTTTTTTACTGATTGCCTGTTCCAAGGTTTCTGTAATGTGTTCTTGTCCACGAACCTGGGAAAAGTTTTTAGGCCGATATTTTCTATATAATACAGTATGATGTGATGACATAATGTCAGTATATCAAAAATTATCTCGTCTTGCACGATAAGATTTTTGGAATTCTGTAATAACATTTTTTACTTCTGTGCTGTTGTTTGTTTCCATTAATGCGATACGTAATTCTTTTGCACCCGAAAATCCATGAGCATATGCTTTGAAATGTTTTTTCATTACAGAAAAGTTTTTACCTTTGCTGTGTGGGTGATTGATATAGGGTTGTATTAATAATGTTTCAAATAATTCTGCATGTTGTACCATAACGCGAAACCGTTCTTGTAGTGGAATTTTTAGTCGGGTATATTTATGTTTATCTGATTTTATTTTTTTTAACCATGATGTTGGCAATATGTGTCCTAATATATTTTCGAAAGGTAGAGATTGTCGTTTTGATTCTACTGTTTGTCTGGTATCAAATAACCATGGATTTCCAAAAATAGCTCTACCTATCATAATTCCATCACATCCCGTTTCTTTTGCTTTTGCATCAGCGTCTTCTATATCTACAACATCCCCATTTCCAAATAATAATGTCTGGGGTGCGTATTTGTTACGCATAGCCACACATTCTGTTATTGTTTCCCATCGTGCTGGTACTTTTGACAATTCTTTTCGTGTACGTGCATGTACGGTTAATGCGGAGATATCTTGTTCCAAGAGAAAACGAATCCAAGTATTAATTTCTGGTTTATAATATCCAATACGAGTTTTTACAGAAACGGGAATACTTTTTCCTGAATCTTTTATTCCATCTTTGACGCTCTGAATAATTTTTCCTGCAATCTCTGGAGTTTTTATCATGGATGCTCCTGCTCCTTGTTTTTCGATATTTTTATCTGGACAGCCCATGTTAATATCAATACCATCAAAATTCATCTCAGCCACAATACGTGAAGCTTGTCGCATTGTTTCTGGATTTGATCCAAATAATTGTGCAATTAACGGTCGTTCTTTTTCAGTGAAAAATAAATCTCGCATTAATGAATTTTTTCCTTGTGCGTGACATAATCCATCCGCAGAAACAAATTCTGTCCATAATATATCCAATCGGGAAAAAGGCTGACCCATATGTGAATGCTCGGCAATAATTTGTCGAAATGCAGTATCTGTTACGTCTGCCATGGGTGCCAATGCCAAAATGGGTTTTCCAGAAGATTCTGATTGTATTTTTAATTTTTGCCAGATAGTATTAGATGTCTCCATAAAATCGATACAATATTTTATTAGTAAATCGTACATCAATATATTCTAATAGATCATCTTTGTCTATGCGTCTTTTTACTTCGATATCTTCCAGGGTTTTTTGTACCAAATTTGTAGTTTCTTCTTTTGATTGTTTTTGTGATGTTTTTATTACAAATGGTTGTACTAATACCTTACCATTTCTTTTTGATATTTGATAATTAATATCAACAGTATTCTCATCTAATACTATGGATTGTATAAATAATCCATAATCGGTCCATGTTTGTAACATTGATTCAATAGTTAAAAAAATATTTACATCATGAATCCAAATATCATTTTGTAAAGGTGTATAAGTTCTGTATATTAAATTTTCATCATAAGGTTTAGGAAATGCTCTATCAAAAACATAACCATCTTTGGTTGCATAAAAACAAGTTTCAATAGTGTTTTGGCAAATTATCATACTTGGTTCATGTTCTTCAATAGATAAAATCATTGTGTTATGGATATAAGAAGTTTTTATATTTTTGATACGTGGAAATTGTTCATATAAATATTCCCGTATTTTCTTTCTTGGAAAGGTAAAATTATGTAAATACGTTATGCGTAACTTTTTCTTTGCATCTACAAAACTAGATATGGTAACATCCAGTGCCTCCTTTGAAATGTTGGTTTCACCAGATGTTGTTATTGTAGAAATACGCAAAGCTGGTATTCTCATAATCAATATGAAAAGACCTAAACACACAAAAAAAGATGCACCAAAAATCAAGATTCTTTTTCGAGAAAAAACAGTTGCTTTCTGTGGTTGTTTTGATGATAGTCTACTTTGATGGTTTTTCATACACCAAATATTATGATGTTTTTTTAACAATATGTGTTCTCCCTTGCATATAAGGAACAAGAGCTTCTGGTATTTTTATTGACCCGTCTGCTTGTTGATAATTTTCTATAATGACCATTACGAGACGAGGTGTAGCTGCTGCAGTATTGTTGAGCGAGTGAGCATAACGAAGCTTGCCTTCAGTGTCTTTATATCGAATGTTGAGTCGGCGAGTTTGAAAATCATGGAAATAACTGGCTGAATGAGTTTCTCGATATTTACCCTGTGAAGGTATCCAGGCTTCAATGTCATATTTCTTTACCTGCCCAAGCCCAAGATCTCCTCCACAATTAATAACGGTATGATATGGGAGATTAAGTTCTTCCATCATTGTTTCAGCAAGTGTTCTTATTTCCTCATGGAGAGCAACAGAGGTTTCATGGCTTGCTTCACAAATAATTACCTGCTCACATTTATAAAATTCATGGACACGCACTAGTCCGTTAACATCCTTTCCATGACTCCCTGCTTCTTTTCTGAAACATGGACTCCATATGATGTATTTCTTAGGTTCAGTGAGTCCTTCGAGTATTTCATCTGAATGATAAAACATAGTAGCAACCTCCCCTGTTCCTGCTAAATAATCATTTCCATCTTTATAGAGGTCATCTTCCCCCTGTGGAAGATATCCGGTACCCAGAAGAGTCTCACGTTTAACAAGGGATGGAACAAGCATGGGGGTAAATCCTTTCCCTTGCCAACGTTGCATTACATAATTCCAAATAGCCATTTCAAGCATTGCCCCATCGTTCTTTAGAAAATATCCTCTAAAACCTGATGTCTTTGTTCCTCTTTCAAAATCAACCAGATCAAGATTTGTCATAAGTTCAATGTGATCTTTTGCTTCAAAATCAAATACAGGTTTTTCTCCCCATGTTTTTATTTCTACATTATCAGCATCAGAATTTCCATCAGGAACAGAGATATCAGGAATATTAGGAACATGCAACATCATGGTTCGCCATTCTTGCATGATATCTTTTAATATATCCTCATCTTGCTTCATTTGATCTTTGACCTGCTTCATGCTGTTAATCAAAGATTCGCGCAATGATGAATCTTGAGTATTGGCAACTTCTACTGAAACTGAATTTTGTTTTGCTCGCAATGTTTCTACTTGTTTTAATGATAGAAGACGCTTATCATCCAATGCGATTAATACGTCAATATCCACGGATGATTTTTTCTTCATTACAGCTTCTTTGACCAGGTCTTTATGTTCTCTGATGAATTTAATGTCTAACATGGTGCCAGTATACTAGAAAATGATATACTATTCAATAATGGAAGAGTCGAATAATAATGGCAATGAAATTTCTCGTATTCCACGATTGTTACAAGAGATTCCAAAGCCCCCAAAACGATTATATATTAGAGGAAAATTACCAGAAGATCATATGGTGTGCTTAACTGTTGTTGGTTCGCGACGTTTTACTCGGTATGGAAAAGATGTCTGTGAACATCTTATTCGTGGATTAGCTGGATATCCTATTGTGATTGTTTCTGGTCTGGCATTGGGTATTGATACTATTGCACATGAGACGGCATTGGCTGTTGGATTGAAAACAATTGCATTTCCTGGTTCTGGATTATCTGATACTGTATTGTATCCAGCCAGTAATGTTTCTTTGGCAAAAAGAATTATTGAATCTGGTGGTGCATTGGTATCCGAATTCCCTCCTGATTTCCATGCAACGAATTGGAGTTTTCCACAACGCAATCGTCTGATGGCTGGTATGGCAAAAGCAATTTTAGTTATCGAAGCAGAGAATATATCAGGAACACGCATTACTGCAAAGCTGGCATTGGATTATAATCGAGAAGTATTAGCGGTTCCAGGATCAATTTTTTCTGATGCGTCTAGTGGCACAAATGCATTATTACGCGAAGGTGCTTTTCCTGCACGCAACGTTGCAGATATTTTAGATGTACTAGGTTTAGCATCTGTAAAACAGGCATCTTTTGATCTTTATGAAAATTGTTCTGATGAAGAAAAACAAGTTTTAGAATTATTATCAGAACCAAAAGTTCGCGGAGATTTATTGCGTGCGTTGGAAATACCCACACACAAAGCAAATGTGCTTATTTCTTCAATGGAATTAAAAGGTCTTATTGTCGAAAGTATGGGTGAATTACGACGTGGATAAAATATATAATTTGCGTTCTTTTCTTTCTCATGCTATTAATAAAAACATTCATATGAAAACACTTGTTATTGTCGAGTCACCCGCAAAAGCAAAAACGATCGAGAAATATCTTGGAAAAGAATATGTTGTTCGTGCTTCTATTGGACATATTCGCGATCTTCCCAAGACAAACAAAGATGCTATTGATATTCCTGCTGGGTTTGTTCCTCGTTATGAAATATCTCCTGCAAAGAAAAAAGTCGTCAGTGAATTGATTAGTTTGGCACAAAAATCTGATGAAGTTATTTTGGCAACCGACCTCGACCGCGAAGGCGAAGCTATTGCATGGCATTTAGCCGAGGCTCTTCATTTGAAAAATCCAAAACGTATCGTCTTTAATGAAATTACCAAAGAAGCAATTGGGCAAGCAATGCAAAATCCACGCCAGGTTGATATTAAATTAAAAGAAGCCCAAGAAGCACGCCGTGTTTTAGACCGACTGTTCGGTTACGACTTGTCGGGACTTATTTGGAAAAAGGTTCGTTATGGATTATCTGCGGGACGTGTTCAATCGCCAGCATTACGAATTATTATGGAACGTGAACGAGAAATTCGCGCATTTATTCCTGAAGATTATTTTGTACTATCAGGAAACTTTTCAAAAAATACCTCTACTTTTTTGCTTAAATGTGATACCGAACCAACAGAAAAAAAAGAAGCTGATTATATCGAAAGCGAAGCAAATAAAGGTTCTTGGTCTATTATTTCCATAAAAGAAACTGCAGGAAAAAGAAATCCTAATGCACCTTTTACCACATCAACATTACAGCAGTCTGCATCGACCCGACTTGGTTTTGCACCATCACGTACTATGCGAGCCGCACAAAAATTGTACGAAAAAGGTCATATCACCTACATGCGTACCGACAGTCGAAATCTTTCTCAACAAGCAGTCATCCAGATTGTTTCTTATATAGAAAAAAAACTTGGCAAAAACTATGTCGAGACGCGTACCTATGCAAAGCAAACTAAAAATGCCCAAGAAGCGCACGAAGCCATTCGCCCAACGACTATTTCTGCTGTGCAAGCAGGAGATACCGGCGAAGAACAAGAGCTCTACCGACTTATTTGGGAGCGAACCGTTGCCAGTCAAATGGCATCAGCTGATGTTTTAAAAACAAAAATCTCTGCAAATATTTCCAAGTCTTCTATTCCTAATTTTTCTATTAATGGTCAACGTGTCCTTTTTGCTGGATGGCTTGCTATTGATACACGATCTCGATCAGAAGACGTAGAATTACCAAAATTGACCGAAGGTGATTCAATTAATCTGAATGAATTTTTTGTCGAAGCAAAACAAACAACTCCACCAAATAGATACAGCGAAGCAGGATTGATTAAAGAATTAGAAAAACGAGGCATTGGTCGTCCATCAACCTATGCCAGCACTATTAATACATTAGTTGAACGTGAATACGTAACCAAAGAAGGCCGTACCTTACTACCAACCGATACGGGCGATGTGGTGAGTTCGTTTGTCGAAGAGCACTTTGGAACATATATCAGTGATGATTTTACCGCTGACATGGAATCAAAATTAGATGAAATTGCGCAAGGAAATCGAAAGTATATACCTGTTCTATCTGAATTTTATACGCCGTTTCATAAACAAGTTACCTCAAAAGAAGATATTAAAAAATTAACGAACTTGGGCGAAGCAGACACAAAATATCGTTGTCCAAAATGCAAGACTCCTATGGTTATTAAATTAGGTCGTGGTGGAAAATTTTTATCATGTTCAAATTTTCCTGACTGTGATGGTGCGTTAACGATTGATGGTAAAGAATCAAAATCAACAGAACCAATCGGTACGCACCCCATAGAAAAAAAACCTATCTATGTCATGAACGGACGATTTGGTCCGTATGTGCAACTTGGTGAATCACCTATCATTCCAAAGAAAACTACATTTCCAAAAGGTCACAAGAAAACTGAAACAGAAAAAGAACTTGTTAAAAAAGAAAACGAAGCAGTTAAAACTGCAAAACTCTTGCCAAGACCAAAGATGGCAAGTATTCCCCATACTATCAATCCAGATACTCTTACTCTTGAAGAGGCAGTTCACTTGCTCGTTCTACCACGAACTCTTGGTGTTCATCCTGACGATAGTGAACCTGTCATTTCCAATATTGGAAAGTTTGGACCATATGTTGGGCATAATCGAGATTTCCGCTCGATCAAAAAAACACAAAAGTTTACCCCTTACGATATTACTCTCGAAGAAGCGCTCGGCTTATTAAACCAAGAAAAATCATTACCCAAAGGTGTCGCGTTGTTCAAAGAACTTGGCAAACATCCAAAGACGGGAAAAGATTTACGATTATTGAAATCAAAATCTGGTTATTATATTCAAAAAGGATTAAAGAGATTATGGTTAGATGACAAACAAGATCCAGAGAAATTTAGCTTAGAAGATGCGGTGAAGATGATGTAAAAAAAGCCCCCGTATGCTTTATGCAGGGGGGCTTTACGAATAACGCATCTTCGGTTCAGGGTTTGGTTGGTGTAGGGGCACTGAATCCCAGAGCACAGCTCAAATGAAGAAAAGCTATCTTTCCGAAAAAATCTATGTCGGAGGAAAATATGCACACTAATCCTCCAAGTATGAAGAGCCAAGTTCTTAATCTCATGATACATTTTTTTTATGAACAACAGAAGTATTGCTCGTTTTAGGCACAAATATTATGCACAAAACGAGCAACACTGTTGTCTAACTATATGTAAAAGTACTGTATTTCTTTGGTATATAATAGCATATATATTATATAAAGTCAATGTTTTGTAAAACAAAAAGACAGTGAAAGATATTTTCACGGTCCCCTTTTTGATTAATCTATCATACCCTTTGGATGTATTTCTCTTTCGTCTAGTGGTTCTGTTCTCCTTTTTAGGGTTATAGATTTGATTGAAAATTTCCTTGTTCTTATCTTGCCAGATGATTGGCTTAACCGGGCGATAAAATACTTGATCTATTTTATTTGTGTATTTCTGGTATTGAATTAAATCCTCTCTAAAATAGTTTTTTTCTAAGAAAAATATATCTATGATCAATGTAGATACAGTAGCATAAACGACAAGTGATATCACAATGATTCTCATGACTGAACGTTCTTTATGTTCTTAATAATTATACTACTTATAACTATTTTGTTAAATAAATTGCACTTGGGGGTAGAATTCGGGATGACCATATATGTAAATCTTTTTATCTATGATATGTTAATAAAGAACTAATCGCACAAAATCATGAATTCAGAAAAACGCCTCCCTCTATCTATTGATCCAAGATAAAAACGGCCAACGCGAGAAGATTATAGATTTAGTAATCTTGTTATAAAACCCAAGAAACATTCTTGTTTTTATTAATCCAGCAGAAAAGCTTTCGAAAAAAGTTCATCAGCAGATTCTTTTTTATTCTGTATATATTTTTAACAGAATGTGGATGTTAATATTTGATAAATAGTATCAGTAAAAGTAATAATAATTAGTGATATAAAAATAGCATGATCAGGGTTTCCCTCAATCATGCTATTATCGATAATCAATTCATACGTGCAATCTCTGATACTAAAGATGGATGAAACAATTCTGGTTGGATAAGAAGAGTTTTTCCAAAAATATCTAAAAGCTTTGAGTGAATTTCTTCAACTTCTGTTGCCACACTGATAGTAATAAAATCATACAAATCTTTATTTTGCATATCTTTTATACCTAAAAAAATACAAAGCGTATTTCCAAAAAATGGTCGACCTTGTTGAAACTCCTTATCGTTCCAAATAGCACATAAAGATGATGGGATTTTACTATTGTCAAAGCGTGCAACTTCAAGATTTCCATCACTTGAAAAAACACAACAAACTGATAAGGAAGCATCTTCTGATGACCGCACTATTACTGTGCCGTCTGGTGTCAGAAAGGGTATGTAATGATTCATGGTGCAGGTGTTTTAGTTTAAGTAATAATAACAATTATTAAGATATTTTGTCAAGTATTTTTGTACATGATACTATATACCCGTGAAAGAAACATATTTTGAATCAAAATGGAAAAAAGTATTAGATGTTTTCTTTTCTAGAACAACATGGATTTATTTTATTGATTTTATACAAAAAGAATATAAAACAAAAGAAATTTTTCCTGAATATGGAAATATTTTTCATGCTTTTTTTCTGACACCATTTTCAGATATCAAGGTCGTTATATTGGGTCAAGACCCCTATTATGGACCCGATCAAGCTCATGGATTAGCATTTTCTGTACCCGAAAATATTCCCCTACCACCTTCGCTTAAAAATATCTACAAAGAAATAGAAGCTGATATAAAAATTAAAAAAGATTTCACTCATGGAAATTTAGAACCTTGGGCAAAACAGGGGGTGTTGCTACTGAACAGTATTCTATCAGTTGAATCAGGAAAACCTTCGTCTCATCGAAATATTGGCTGGGAAGATTTTACTGATCATGTTATTCAAAAAATTTCTGACGAACATGAAAATATTGTATTTATGTTATGGGGAAATTATGCGCAAAGTAAAAAGAAATTAATTGATGAAAAAAGACATCTGGTACTGGAAACATCTCATCCATCTCCACTTTCTGCATACAAAGGATTTTTGGGATGTAAACATTTTTCACAATGTAATGATTATTTAAAAAAGAATAAGAAAAAAGAGGTTTTTTGGTAAAGGAAAAACCAAATAACTTTCGCTATTCGGTCTTGATATGCAATTATGATTCGCATTTGTTAGCCAGCTTAGAGTCTATATAAATAATAATATGTCGATATCTTCTCTTGACTTTATCTCTTGTTACCTATATTCTAAAATTAAATCTTGTCCCATTTAAAAAATCCACCACCATGGAAGAACTATGTGTACTAATCATTATCATTCTTTTTTATCAAAAATACAAGAGACGTCATGATGGTGATTACCAAGTAATTCACAGCCATTATGAGAAAAATGGTGATCGTATTATCTATTATGTTGATTTGCAAAATAGAGATACTAGTAAAATACTACTTAATCAAAGAATATCTGGAAAACATCAAATATTGGCTTCCACTTTTAATACAATGATACGTATTAAATCCGGTGTCTTATATTTTGTACAAAATGATATTGGTTCATCCAGAACAAAATTAACATTGCTTGAAAGGAAAGACAGAAAGCTTCCATAATAAGAAAACATACTCTGAATGGATTCCTCCGCGCTAATCACGCGGAGTTTTTTTATATCTTGAATTCAATCACATCTCCATCTTTTACAATATATTCTTTTCCCTCGGTTCTTACTAATCCTTTTGCTTTGGCATTTACCATCGAACCTGATTCCAGTAGGTCACTCCAAAATACCACTTCAGCGCGGATAAATTTCTTTTCAAAATCAGTATGAATTGCACCTGCTGCAACAGGGGCTGTCGAATTTTGCGCAATAGTCCATGCTCGTGTTTCTTTTTCTCCTGTAGTCAGATACGTTATCAATCCCAATAATTTGTATGATTTTTTAATCAGGGTATCAATACCATCATCGCTATGACCCATTTCTTGTCGCATCATTATTTTATCTTCACCTTCAAAATCAGATAATTCGTGTTCAGTTTTTGCATCAATGATTACCCACTCTGAACCATAGCTTTCAATCTCTTTGCATATCTTTTCAAATTCTTGTGGATTGCTTTCATCCAGATTTTTACCACCCGATCTTTTATTAAGTCCATAAATAAATCGTTTTCGTGTTAAAAGATTTAACTGCTGTACTATTTTTTCATCTTCTTCTCCTAGAGATACTGTATTTGCCATTTTTTCTTCCAAAAGAGCTTCAAGGATTTTTTTTGCAACAGATTCTTCAGCCAAAGCAATCTTATCGTTACGCTTTACGTCTTTTTGTAAATTTGAAATTCGTTTTTCAACAGTTTCCAGATCAGCCAAGATTAATTCCATATTAATGACTTTAATATCACGCAATGGGTCAATTTCTCCGTATACGTGATTAATTGCCTCTTTACCATCGTCAACCGCAAAAATACGCACCATTTCTAATATCGCATCAACTTCTCGAATATGAGCAAGGAATTTATTTCCTAGCCCTTCGCCTTTGCTGGCACCCGCAACTAATCCCGCAATATCTACAAATTCAACAACTGCGGGGATTGTTTTTTGAGTCTGTGAAAATTCTGCCAATTTGTAAAGACGCTCATCAGGCACTGCAACAACACCAACCGAAGGGTCGATAGTGCAAAAGGGATAATTTTCTGCAGGAACAGATTTTTGAGTCAATGCATTAAAAAGAGTTGATTTTCCAACATTGGGTAATCCTACAATACCGATAGAAAGTGACATATATTATTTACCTAATTGATGATCCTGGGCTAACTTTTGAAGCTCGTTTTTATACTTCATCATAACTTGCATGCTCGCAGTTTGTTCTGGGGTCCCAGCCTTTACTTTTGATTGGATTTCTTTTGCTATTTCTTCAAACAGTTTAGGGTTCTTTTCTACTAATGCCATAATCATATCTTTTTGTTCTTGGGGCAAGCTTTTAAGTTTGTGCTCCATCAGTTTTTTCATTAAAAAATTCTTTATCATATGCAAAAACTATAGCATGTCTGATTCTTTTTGAGAAGACTCTTTTTTTATGGCAAATGCATCTCCAATAAGAGAAGCTTTCCAGGCCAAAGACAAGGGTAATATAGAGAAAAAGAATTTGGCGTCTATAATTCTTCGCATGATAGATGAAAAAATTCCAGTAAAAACATGATTATGAAATGTGAATACTGCCCAATGTTTACCAATCGGAATATTACTAGCAGTTGGTTTTGGAATATATGTTTTCATTGATTTTTTTTGTATATGTCGTAAAAGGTTTTTAGATATATAATGTGCATCATATAGTGCCGTTTGTGCAAGACCTGCATAAGGCGTGTTGGTACTGTCCCCTCCTGCAAATAATGTTTCAAAACCCTCTGCGCGTAAAAAAGTATCTACTATTACGCGACCATGAATATTTCTATGTAGCCCCTCTACGGAATCAAGTAATTTATTAGGTACAACACCAGCTGTCCAGATAACTGTTTTTGCACCCATTTTCATATCGTTTAAATATACTGTCCACGAGCTTCCTTTTATCAACGTACGATTAAGAAAAATGTTTACCCCTAGAGATGAAAGACGCTGATGTATTTTTTGAGAAGCTTTTTCTGGCAACATAGGAACCAATCTCGATGCCCCTTCGATAAGATCAATGGTTATAAAAGATGAATCTATGGCGTATGTAGAAGCTAGATTTTTTGTATATTCTGCCATTTCTCCTGCCAATTCTACACCAGAGGGTCCGCCGCCAACGATAACAAAATGTAACGCCAAAACCTTTTCTTCTTTTGCCGAGGTTACATTCTTTTTAAATAATTCTGTAATATGATTTTGTAATGTGATTGCCTGGGTTAATGACTTAAAACTAAAAGAACAGCTTTCCAGGCCTTGTATATTAAAATACGTTGTCTCGCTTCCTGGGGCTAAAATAACGTAATCAGCAGAATATATATTACCAGATAATCCAGTAATAGAATGTTCATTATTCTCTTGTTTTAATGAAACGATTGTATCTTGGATAATATGTATAGTGTTTTCTTTGAAAATATTATAATAAGGTATTGCAACTCCTTGTGGTGCTCGACTTGTTACCGTTCTATATAATCCTGGGTAATATTCAAAATATGATTTTTTATCAATAATGGTTATTTCTAGATGATGTTTTTCTGTGTATTTGAGTAAATTTTTAGCAGATTGTATGCCTGTAAAACCACCTCCAATAATTAAAATACGTGTTTTTTTATTATTTTTCATGATATAATCTGTAACATGATATCAGAGTTACCTTGGTTTTCAAAGCTTTGTCATAAAAGAATTCCTGGTACGTCATAATATATGGAAAGCCCCTTACCTGCACATACTATTATAGAAAAAGCCTATTCTGAACACGCTGACAGTATTTTTCGTTTCTGTTTGACACAAACTCGTAATCGTGATACTGCAAAAGATATTGTTCAGGATGTTTTCATAAAAACATGGGAGTACGTTTTACAAGGTAATTCCATTGATAATATTCAAGCGTTTCTCTTTCGTGTTGCCAAAAATGCAATTATTGATGCAGGGCGAAAAAAAAAATCATATTCTTTGGATATTCTCTTAGAAGAAGGTTTTGAGCCTGTCGATCCAAACAATGAATTTATTTCTCATCAGAATCGTTTAGATTTTGAAAAAGCTTTGTCTTTGATAAATGATTTGGATGACGCATACAAGAGGCCTCTTTTACTTCGTTATGTAGAAGATATGGCAATAAAAGATATTGCAACAATTCTCGATGAAAAAGAAAATACAATATCTGTGCGTATTCATCGGGGTCTTGATATATTGCAGAAAAAAATAGAAGAACAAGAAAAGAAATAACATGAAAATAGATACCCATAAAAATTCACATAAAGAAGAAAAAATCGTAAAAGAAATTAACTCTTTACGATTCGTTCGTCTTTCTCAAAAAGAACATACGGAATTATGGTCATCTATCGTATCTCGTATGTCGATTGTATCTCCTTTATCGCATCAAATAATTACATTACGTTCTATTATGTCTTTTGGGGCGCGTATGATTGCGATGGTATTAGTTCTTGTTTTGGGCTTGGGTTCTGGTCTTACTTATGCATCAGATGATTCATTACCTGGGGATTTTTTGTATCCATTCAAGGTGCATGTTTCAGAAGAGGTGCAATCTCTCTCTAAGAAAGATTCAGAAGAAAGAGCTTCATTTGCAACCAAGAGAGCAGAACGTAGATTAGAAGAAGTAAAAATATTAATAACAGAAGGGTCTTTTGACGAAGTAAAAAGCAAAGAAGTTGTTTCAAACTTTGAAAAACATATAAAAAAGGTAAAAAAAGAGACACAAAAATTATCAGAAACTCTTCCTGGAAAAGCTCTGATAGTGGTAAGTAATTTTGAGACTGCTCTTGAAAAAAATTCAATAATTTTAGAAGAATTAAAGAAAGACACTGGATCAACTGATAGTTTAGAATATGTCTTTTTTCAGGTTCAAGAAGAAACCATTGCTGTCTCTGAAGAAAAAGATCGAATGATAATAAAAGTATTTAATGATGATTCTATTAATGAAGAAGCTCGAAATATTGTAATTGAAGAAAAAATACAACAAGTTAAATTTCAATTAGCCTTAGAATCAGAATTAGGTTCCGATATAGAAATATCAGCTGTTAATTCTGTTGAGGGAAAAGAATCTATAATAGATGACAATATGAATGATAAAATTATGGAATCACGTGAATTGGTCAAAGAAGGAAAATTAAATCAAGCTTTCACATTATTGCATAACACTCATTCTGATTTAGAAAAAAAACGTATTCTGGTAAAACTTGAAAAAGAACGCACTGAAAAGAAATTTGCTTTAGAGATGGAATCATTGGTACAGACTTCTGATACTATTAAATCAGAATCCGATATTGCTTTAGAAACTTCTATGATATCTACAATGGTAATGATTGAAGAAAATAATCATACATCCTTATCTCCTGATGGATTGTGGAAAATAGAAAAACAAGAAAAGAAAAATAATGATGAAGTATATGAAATTTCATACCAGCTTGTTTCGTTGTCAGAAGATACCCTAGTAAAAACTTTATTTTTAATGAAAACAGTAGAAAAAGAATCATTTATTCCTAATCATATTTGGACTTCTGATAGTAAATATCTTGTCTACGAACAAGAAGAAATCAATACAGGGAATATATATATTACTGTTTTGCAATTATCAAATGGTGAAATCAAAACCACTCTTGATGGTGTTTTATTTTCTTCTGTGAATCCATTCCAGGGTTCTTTTAATGTAGATACAAAAGAGTTACATTATTTTGAACAGAAAGATGAATCTTTTATCATGAAAACTTATTCTTTAGTTGATGTTATTTCAATAAATCCCCTTCTAAAAAGATCACGTGAAATAGAGAAATTAATAGAAATTAAAGAGTTATTACCTGTGGTAATAGAAAAACCTATTCGATAATTTCAATAGTATCAATAGGATTATCTTCTTTTGTTGGTGATTTCTTGTTTGATATTAGGAGTCCGATTATTCCCCCGATACTTAGTACAATAATTCCTATAAAACCAAATATGTATAACATAGTTTGTGAAGTTTTACTTGGTGTATTTGCTTTTGCAGATAATACATTTTCAAGGGGTTTATTTTTAATGGTAAAATCAACTTCTGTTGGTATTTCTGGAATCATTGTATCTTCTATGAATATTTCTTCTGCCTGAATTGATGTATAGGCTATAATTTTTTGAGCCTCTTTTGGGATTAATATATTTGGCATCCAAGTGTTTATCTGTTTTTGATTTGGAGTATATAATGAAAGAGAAGAGGTAGGAGAAACTGGCATATTAATTTTTGATGGAGAAATCTTTAATGTGGTCCCGGCAAGAACCGTTGTTCTATTTGGTAAAGAATATGTATTATTTTCTGATACAAAAAACCAACC
>Ga0105051_10000834_pt1 | contig 42123 bp, 71 predicted proteins | sample FRY02_FD_78383 | JGI IMG/M metagenome (GOLD analysis project Ga0105051, IMG submission 78383) | Freshwater microbial communities from Lake Fryxell liftoff mats and glacier meltwater in Antarctica - FRY-02 (megahit assembly) | ecosystem: Environmental > Aquatic > Freshwater > Ice > Glacier... | reverse complement strand
TTGAAGAAATTGAAGTTGAGAAACCTATAAAATTTATGGGATTGTTTGCGGAAGGTGGTACGTCAGATATACAAGTTATGGAAGGTTTGCCGAATGAATTGACACTTTTGATTCCTTTATTTGACGAAAATGGACAGCCTGCTAGTGATAATGAAATCCAAAATAGAATTGATGATGTAGAATCATTTCTTCAAAAACATTTCGGAGATTTGGTTATTCAAGATTTAGCTAGTTCTTACATAGACCGAGAGGGTAAAATTGTTATGCAAAAAAACATACAAATAACTAGCTATCCTTCTGATGTAGAATTTCAAGAGCATAAAAATATTTTAATTAATAAAATATCTTTATGGGCGAGAGATTGGGGTCAAGAATTTATGGTATTGGAATTTGAGGATGAAATGTTTTACATATTAGGATTAGAAGATATGATGAAAGCAGGTGGGGAAATTTGGATTCAAGATGCAGTAAATCAAATGAAGAAAAAGGGAACTATCGGTGCATTTACAAAACAAGCTAAAAGAGAAGGATTAGAGCCTATTGAGTTCGCTAAAAAAGTATTGAATAATCCTAAAGGTTATACATTGAAAACAAGAAGGAGAGCAACTTTTGTTAAAAATGTTAATCCCGATAAATTTTAATTATGAATATTTCTGAAAACCAATCAAGAAATTTATATGCAATATTTACCGTAATGTTTGCGGTTAATTTAGTATATACTATTTGGAATTTTCACGAATCTAGAAAGGTTCGTTTGATTCAACAAAAAATTGCAGAAGAACAATTAAAATCTTTAAAAAACGGCACTAAAAAACCCGAAGAAAATATTTAATTAAAATTGACAAAAAAAATGTAACATTGACAAATATATTTTCTATATTTGCTTCAATGAATCTTTGCATTAAAATATTTCGTTACTTATTTTTGAGTATAATAGTAGTTCCCTTATGGGTTATAGCCTGTGTGTTGGGTTTCATTTCTACTTTTATGATTCATATTTCGTATATTAAAAACAATAACGAGAATGAAAAGTATCGCAATAATATGAAAACAATGTATAGAGAATTTAAAAATAATCTGTTATGAATTTTTTTTTACTATTAAATAATTAAGTATGAGTGCTGATAAATTAAGAGTATTTCACGAAGAAATACTAGAAGAAGAAGGAATGAAGGTTTCCGACCTATCTCCCGAATTACAAAGCAGAATCAAAGGATTTAATTTGTTGCGTAAAAAATTGGATAAAAATCCCGAAGATGAAAAACTATTTTTCCAATTACAGAAAAGCGCAGTTAAAATTGGTGATTTAGTTCAAAACTTCATTGAAAATGACTATGAAGATGAGGATGAAGATGAGGATGAAGATGAAGATGACAAAAATGATGATTCAAAAAAGGATAATAAAAAACCTGCATCTAAAAAAGACGATTCTTCAGACAACAAGAAACCTGTTCAAAAATCTGATTCCACAAAAACACCGAGTGGTAAATTCGGAAATTCTATGATGGAAAAGAAAATTATGTCTATTATGGATGCTAGGGGAGAAAAAAGAATAAAGATTTCTGATTTAGAAGCAATTATCGGAAAAGAACCTAATTATCCCGAACAAGAAGTTAATAACATCAAACTAAGAAAAGTTTTTCTTTCAAACGATTATAGATTAGTTTAATGACAAATCAAGTTGAAATATTAGAGTTCTTTCGGGAAGTACAAAGGGTAATAACAAAACACGGATTACAAAAAGTTCTTACTCAATTACGAAGAATACAAAATGATTTCGACAATACGTTTGAGAAAGAAATATTCAATTTTATTCTAAATGAAACTGCTATACATTATCAAATAGAAATAAATGATATTTTGAACTCTAAAAAACGTGGAATGATAAGTGAAGCGAGAAGAATGTCATTTGCTTTAATGAAAGAGCATTTGCCGTTCACAGATGAAGAAATAGGCTACTATTTTGGTGGTAGGTCAAGACAATATGTTAATAAGGAGTTGACGAGTTTACCAATCAATCAAGAAAAAGTAGCAACTAAACAACAAGCAAGATTTGTAGATGATTTTTTAATGTTAACAATTAGCGTTGTTAAATTTAAAAATGAATATAATTTGATAAATAAAATCGTAGAATAATGAGTAAATTTTGGTTTTTTGATAGAAAGGGCAGACCGACTACAAACGAAAAAAGAATTTGTGATAAGTTTAATTATTTAATTGATGAAGGAACGGTTTCAAATAATCAAGTAGAGGAATATCTTGACGAATATGGAAAACCAATGAACGAAAGTGAATTGGAAGAAATGTTAGGTTATTTAACAGGTGAAGATTCTCAAGGAAAAAAATACAATTATGCTGATGATGATTCTGATGATTTAGATGATGAAATTAATGAAGTAGAATATGAAGATACAGAGTTGCAACAAGGTGTAAATTCACAGGAAAAATCAATTAATTCTATTGACTTTAATCCTTTCGAAGAACCTGTTGTAGAAAGAGCATACACTAAAGGATTTCAACCAAAATCACAGGGTGAAGATGATGATTCTGATGGCGATGATGATAGTGATGACGAAAGTCAAGGATTTTCAGATGAAGATTTAAAAATGCCTACCGATGGTGAAGGTATTGATGATTTAGAAGATGAAGATATTCCCGAACCCGAATGGGCAAACACAGGTGGATTTGTTGGTGGCGATGACGATGATGACGATGATGATTATGATGAAGATGATGACGATGAAGGCAAGTTGGGTGGTGATAATTTACAAGATTTAACGCCTGCTCAAAAAAGAAAATCAGCAGAAAAAACGGCAGAAGCATTATTAAGTATGTATTGCCAATTTGTCCCTATGCCATTTATCAAATGGTCAACTTTTAGTGAGGGAAAAATACAGAAGATGGTATTCGAAAACAAACTTGATTTATCAATGCAGTTGGAGAATAATGTTAGTGTAAAAGATTATATTGATGGTGTAAACGAACAAGCACAAGAAGTATTTAAAGTAAGTGATGAAACTAGAGAGGAAATTAAAGACCCTTTAGTTGATGTTTTACTTGAACAAGATTTAGCTTTAACGCCAGCACAACGATTAATGTTGGCAGTTGGTGGACACTTGGTAACTATGGGTTTCTCTGCGTTCCAATTATCTCAAAATAATAAACAAGCACTAGAAACATTTGAAAAATTCCATATTCAAATGAATCAACAAAAAGCACCTGTCTATCAAGAGCAACAAAAAGCACCTAAAAAGACAAGACCAAGAGGTGAGGATTTATCTAAAGTGGAAAGAGAATCAGTTGAAGAATTGATGCGAGAAATGGAAAAAGATAATTCCTATGATGAGGACGATGATATTATCGATGCTGAAAACGACCCTAGTATTGAAGTAACTACGGATTATGGAGATGAGGATTAAAAGAAATGCACGATAGACGAGAACCGATATTAATGTGTGCCACGGGCAAAAAGGGTGTAGGTAAAACCTATACTACTATGAACTTGATTAAAGATTATATCAAGACAAATAAAAAAACGGGTAAAAAAGCGAGAAAAGTATTAATCTATGATATTAATATGGAATATACGGAGTTCAAAGCAATCTCTGTAAAAGATATTCCAAACTTTACAAGGCAATCAAAAGTTGAAGTACGCAGAGTTTTACCGATTTTAGATAACGGCAAAATGGCAAGTCTGTCAGATATGTTGGTATTATTAAATCAAATCATTGAAAATTTTAGAGGTGGTATGTTAATTCTTGAAGATATTAACAGATACCTTATTGCATCTAAAACAACAGATGTAATTGGTTTATTAGCAACTAATAGACACAGGGATTTGGATATTATATGCCACTTTCAATCTTTGTCCGCATTAGACCCTAGGATGTGGCAGAATACCACATTTGTTCGATTTCATTATCAAATAGATGACGTAAAAAGATACGCTCAAAGAGTACCTAATTATGAGATGTTTAAAATTGCTCAATGTTTAGTTGAGTATAAATATCTTAAAAAGGGAGATAAAAGATTTTATTGTTACATTGCTTGTGATGAAAACTATATTACAGGAAATTACACAAAATTGGATTTTGAAATTGCTTGTCAATCTTTTTTAGAAAAAAATGCCAAGTATGTAAATGACTATCAGAAAAAATTCGGTAGCGGTATTGAATCAAGGAATAAAGCAATTAAAATGTTGATTCAAGATTTTCAAGAAAAATATTATAAAGGAATATAAAATGAATAAATTCAAAATACTTTTTAAGTACGCTTCTAGGTCTAGAAATTACAAGTTTTTTAGTGGTTTAGAAAATATTATTCAAAATCTTAGTGATTTAAATAACTTCTGCATTTTAATATCTTTAGATGTAGATGATATTACTATGAATAATCCCGACACTATAAAAAAATTAACAGAATATGTACAGAAATATCCTCAAAGAATAATCATTAAGTATGGTTACTCTAAAAGTAAAATAGATGCAATAAATAGAGATGTTAATGAAGTAAAGGAAAAGTTTGATTTCGATATTTTGGTTAATTTTTCTGATGATATGGAATTTATCAAACATTCATTTGATGAAGTAATTCGAGATAAATTTTACGTTCATTATCAAAACCTAGATGGTAACATTTATTTCAATGATGGATTTACAGGAGATAGAATTTCTACTATGAGTATTATAGGTAGAAAATACTATGACAGATTTAATTATATCTATCATCCAAGTTATTTTTCTTTGTGGTGCGATAATGAATATACAGAACTCGCAAAAATGAATCAAAAATTAATGTATTTCAATGAAAATATTTACAGACATAATCACCCTGCTAATGTTGGTGGATTTATGGATGAGCAATTAATAAAAACAGAAAGTTTTTCTGAAGCAGATAGAAACAATTACGAAAAAAGATTAATCAATAAATTTCATTAATGTTTTACGGACAAAATAAAGAAGATGAATTAATCAATAATTTGATAATTTCTAGATATGGTTCTGATTTTAAAGGTTGTGTTTTAGAGTTAGGTGCGAATGATGGTATTACTTTAAGTAATTCAAGATATTTTATTGAAAATGGTTGGTCGGGCGTTCTCATTGAAGCAGGTAAATTGCCTTATCAAAAACTTATGCAGAATATTTTACCAAATACAATTGCAATTAATTGTGCAGTAGGAAATCAAAATGGTTTTTTGAATTTTTATGAAAGTGAAAATTTGTTAGATGCAAATGATGTTGGACTAGTTTCTTCATTGGTTGCTTCTGAAACAGAACGATGGAGAAAAGCAGGTATTGGATATAGTGAGTATCAAGTAGAATGTTTTACTTGGGATTCATTTACAGATAAATTTCATTTAAAAAGCCAAAACTTTGATATTATAAGTATTGATATTGAAGGTATGGATTTTGATGTCTTAATTCAAATGAATTTAGAAAAATTAGGATGCAAAGTTCTTTGTATTGAGTATAATGGAAAAGATATGCAGAAGTATGTTGATTATGCCGTTAATTACGGAATGACACTAGTTCACTTTAATCCCGAAAACGTAATCTTTTTAAAATGAAACATTGTATTATAAATTTCTCGGATGCTACCTTTAAAAAAGGACAAGAAAGATTGAGAAATAGTTTGTTAGAATTTAATTATCAAGGAGATATTATTTTATATAATTCATTCGAAGAAGTTGGTTGTAAGCACCACTTGGAAGTTCCTTATCAATTCAAAGTATATGCTATTGAAAAGGTACGTCAAATGGGTTACGATGTAATTCTTTGGTGCGATGCTTCACTATTTGCAGTAAGAGATGTTATGCCTGTGATTTATCATATCATTGAAAAAGGTCATTTATTGGAGTTTTGTGGATTTAGCGCAGGGCAATGGAGTACAGACACCTGTTTAAATGAATTTGGCATTACAAGAGATGAAGCGATGGAAATACCCTTACATTCTTCGGGTTTTACAGGACTTAATTTCAATAATGCAATAACAACTGAATTTTTCAATACTTGGTTTAAATCGGCTCAAGAAGAAATATCATTCAAAGGTGATTGGAACAATGTACAAAAACAATGCTCTCAAGATGATAGATGCTTGGGACATAGACACGACCAAACATCGGCTTCTATAATTGCTCACAAACTTGGAATGACAAGAATAAATCCTCACTTTATGCAATATAAATATGAAGGTACAGAGTTAAAAGAAGAAACAAGATTTTATTGTCAAGGTATAATATGATAAATATGAATGATACAGAATTATTAGATAAAATTGCACAGGCACTTTATTCTACAAAAGAAACTCAAAAAAATAGTTATAACCTAGGTCGTTATGTCGTGGAAAATAATATTCAAGGAGATATTATTGAATGTGGTGTAGCATCGGCAGGCAATTTTGCTTCTATGATTTTAGGTGCAATTTCTTCTAATCCTTTAGGTATTTATCGAAAATTTTGGGGATTCGATAGTTTCGTGGGAATCCAATTGGCAGGTAAAAAAGATACTCAACAAGCAGGTATAGGTGAAATTACACACAACACAGATGTCCCTTATGAAGATTTACTCGTAAGTAGCGGAATTACCTCCCATTCAAAAGAAAATGTAATAAATAACTTAACAAGTTGGGGTTTGTTGCCAAATGTTCAAATTGAACTTGTCGAAGGTTGGGTTCAAAATTCTATTCCTTTAATAAATGATAGAATTGAAAAAATAGCTATTCTTCGATTGGATATGGATGTTTATCATCCAACAAAATTTTGTTTAGATATTTGGTGGGATAAAATCACAGATGGTGGAGTTGTAATTATTGATGATTGGGCATTAGATGGAGTAAAAACCGCTTGTTATGAGTTTTTTGAAGAAAAAAACATTAAACCAATTATTCGTACTATTCCTAATTCAACACCTACATATTTTTTTAAATAAAATTTGTGATAATCATTTACTCGAAGCATAAAAAATGAAAGATTTATCAATACTTATTCCTACGCTTCCTGCAAGAATTAATTGCCTATCCAATTTAATTCAAAAATTAAATAAGCAAATTATTAATTTCGGGTATATTGATAGGGTACAAATTTTAATCTTGTGTGATACAAAAGAATATACAGTAGGCGAAAAAAGAAATAGGTTACTAGAATTAAGCACGGGTAAATATGTTTGTTTTATCGATGATGATGATGATATTTCAGATAATTATTTGTGCGAAATTATAAAAGCAATAGAAAGTAATGCTGATGTAATTACATTTTGCGGAGATTATGTTGATAATAATCGTGTAACACCATTCTCAATTAGTTCTGTACATAGGGATAATTTTGATGAGGTAAATATGTTATATAGATTACCAAATCATTTATGTCCTGTAAAGAGAGAATTAGCACTAAACTGTATGTTCACAAATAAAAATTTTGGTGAAGATTCTGATTACGCTGAATTATTAAACAAAATCATAAATAGTGAATATCATATCAACCTAAAATTATATTTTTATATGTATGATGGTAATAAATCACAAACAAAACCGAACAATAATTTGAACGCCTTTAGTTAATAATTTGTAAATTTGTATAAATAATATATTATGGAAAACGAGCATAAACAAAAAGTTGCTATGGCAACAGAAGTGGGTAAATTGTTACCCGAAACAAAAGAGAAAGTTTACTTTTATTCAGAAGTAATTGAAGCAGAGAAAACGCTCATTGATGAATACACCAAAAGACAATCTAGCTTTTTTATAAGTAAAATACAAAAGGCAAAAGATAAAGTTGAAATCATTCGTTTAAAAAACGGACTTATTCAAAAAGAAAGAGTTTATAAAAATTACTTGGAAAGAAAAGACAAGTATGAAGGATGGTTAGATGAAATGTCAATCGAAGTTGAGAATAATCTAGAAGAAACTATTTCTCGTGCAAGAGAAATACCTTATGGTGTTAATCCACGTTTGCAAGATGGGATTAATAATTTTGAATCTTTAATGGATAAAAATACTTTGCAAGATAAAGTAGAATTTTATTTATTCATTAAGCAAGAAATATTGAATAATGATAAATTCAACAAAAGGAAAAAATAATAAACTACAACAAAAAAAAAGGGGGCAATCGCCCCCTTTTTTATTTATCAATTTGATTCGGAATATGACATATTATATATGTCGCTCCATATATCTTATCTTTTATTTCAGACCACTTCATTAGCTTTTCTACAAATAAGTAATCGTGTCCATACCCATCACACTTATCCCAATTAATTTTTTTATTTTTTTTGTGAATTATACTTGATGTTCCAATCGAATCTTTTTTTAATTCAACCTTCTTAGTAATCAAACCTGCATCTGAATTGATAAAGTCATTGAAGTATGCCCAATCCAAGTTCTGTGTTTTTACTTGATGATAAATTGAGAACAAATGACCTTTACCAAGAATATCATCAGTATCTAAATATGAAATATATTCTCCCGATGCTAATTCAATACCCTTGCTTCGCAAAGAACCCGAAAATAGTTTTTGCTTTTTACTAAATTGATAAAATTTAATTCTACCTATATTTAATTCGTGTTTAAAATAATCATCTAATAAACTTTTAGTTATTTCACAATTATCTCCAATAACGATTAATTCTTTATCATAAAGAGAGTTTTCTAAAAAACTATGAACTGCACGAATAAACTTATTTTCTCTATCCGAAGCACAACCATCATATTCCCCTAGAAAAGAAGGCATAATAACACTTAAATCTATTTTCATATCCTTAGCATAGTTTGGTTTTCGTGATTACAATAAATAGAAGTGTCAACATATACAGGTATGTGTTTTGCATCTAAATCAGCATAATAAAATGAATCGGGGTGAACGGGAGAACCTTCATCATACCTAAATCCAACTTGTTTTAAAACCGAGCGATGAATTAATACGCAACCTAAACCGCAAGAAAAAACTTTTTTAACATCACCATCTACAAAGTCAAGGTCTATTTCATCCAAGTTATATGTTTCTCTCAATTCTTCACCAAATTCTTCAATTTTCTGAATCATTAAAGAACTTCTTGCTCCTAGTTCAATATGATACATTGCACCTACAATTTTTTGTTTAGCATCGAGCAATCTTTCAATAACATCAGCAGGCGGAAATATATCTGTTTCAAGATGCAACAAATAATCAAAATCATTTTCAAGTGCATACAATCTGCATCTGTTGTGTGATTTTGCTAGTAATGATTTATATGTTAAATTAAATTTTTCATATTGGGATGGATTTACTCTGCCAACATTAAATGTTTTAGGAAAATCTTTATATCTATTTTTTATATCAACATAGTAATCTCTAGTCAAACTATTATCACAAATAAATAATTCACAATTCTCATAAGTGAATTTAGATACATTTTCCATCCATTTGTCGAAACAATAGTCCTTTAAATCAGCAGTTGGACTTGCAATTAAAACTTTTTTCATATTTTATCAATTATTGTTGACAACGAAGATACTCAATAAAATCAGTTGATACAAGAAAAAGTTTACAAACCTGTCAATAATAAATATGATTTTTTTTTACATTCAAACAAAAAAAAGAATCTAAATTTGAATATCAAAATATATAGATATGAAAATTTTTAGCAAAGAAATGTTAATTAATGCAGGAATCACTCTTGCAGTAGTTATGGTAGGTCTTTATGTTCACGACAAATTCGTTGCCCCAAATTTGGCAATGGATTCAGACGTAACCGAAGGTTAATTTTTTAATTTTTAAAACCAAAAATGATGAGAAACAATTTCAACATTGACAGGTATCTTGATGAAGCCGAAGAAAGATTTTCGGGATTCTACGGAGATGATTATGACGATTTTATGGGTGATGATGACGATTATGACAATTTTATGGGTGATGATTTCGATTTATTCGAAGGGGATGATTTGATGTCTTATTCTTCTGCCGAAGGTGGTGGTGTGAATATGCTTAAAACTCCTGCACCTTACCAATTACTTGTGCAAAACACAACGGCAGGTTCATTGAATTTAGTAATGTTTGGTTATAACCAATTTTTACTTTCAACTAACTTCGGTTCATCCGTAGGTCTTGTAGTTGCTCCTGCACAAACAAACGTGTCTTATTTGCAGTTACTTACGCAGTCAGCATCACAACCTTTTGAAACATCGTTAATTCGTGTTCAATCGTCAAATGCTTCTCAAGTAACACAAATTATCACGGTAACTGTATCAGATGCTAACGGTCAAAGTGCTACCTTACCAATAGTCACACAAAGTTACTTCTCATCTTACCAACAACAAAGTGGTAATTTGGATATCCCTTACAGCGTGAAAATTGATGGAAACACATCTTTAACATCTTCTATTTTGGGTAACACAACTGTTACTTATACTTTCTTCCCTGCGGAAAAAATAAATGTAGCTAAAGGTCTTGGTGGACAAGGTGCGGTACAAGTTTACGGAAACCCACAAGTTAACCTTGGTGGAATGACTTTCCCTAAAAAACCTGCTTTGGCTAAACTACCTTCATCTGCTTTTGCTTTGGCTCGACGAAGAAGTCGTAAACCACGATTAAATAGACGATAGGATTCTTAAAGAATTATACCGATAATCTATAAATGAATTGAAAGGCAGAGCGTGATACGTCTTTGCCTTTCTTTTTTAAACAATAAATTAAATGAAACAAAATATTAGTTTACAAGAATTAATTGCAATCAATAATCCAACAAAGGCAAAAGCCTTAGTTGTTAAATATGGTTATAGACCTGCAAGAAGTTATAATGATTTGATTCAAAAACTATTTATATTAACCAAAGAACATCGAGAAGATGCTTTAAATGATTTGGTAGAAATACATCCCCATAAAGATTTGATACTTCACTACTCGATGCCTTTGAGTGTTGAAAATGAAGCTAAATCAAATTGCGATGGAGATAATTTGTGTGCAAGTTGTAAAGCAAAAAGAGAACAATTTGTGAATTTTGAAGGATTGGAAAATACATCCTCAAATTCTCAAAAAAAATATGATTTGAAAGAATTGTTACCAATAATTGCAATAACTAGTTTATTAACAACAACATTAGTAATAGCATTAAAATCAGCAAGATAATGAAAAGTGATGGTATAAATAACACACTTCAATTTATTCTAAAAGAAACTACGCCAATTCTTGAATTAGGTGATAAATCCACTATTGAAGAAAGCGACAAAAAACTTTTAAGGGGTACGATAATCGATGGACAACTTAAAACAAGAATTGTAAATATTGATGGAGAGCGAATCCCATTCAAGTTTATACAATTAAAAGAGAAAAAAGGATATATTTCACCACAAGTAGTGAATCTTTATATAGGAAAATTTGCTAATTTCACAGAAATAAATAATGAAGAAGAAATTACGCAAGAAACAGAGCCTTACAAAAAGCCAAAAAAAACAAGGAATTTCATAATTAATTATGGATTACCTGTTATGGGGGGTGCGCTAGGATATTACATTGCTAAGAAAACTGATGCAGACGAAAAAAAAATGATAGGATTTATTTTGTTTTTTGGATTTTTAGGGATTTTGCCAAGATATTTATATAAAAAATAAAACAAAAAAATATGATTTATTTAGAAAATGATTTTTACTCTAATTTTAGTTCAATGGTTGAATCTAATGATGATGTATCATTGAGCAAGATGTTCGTTGACCAAATATCTAATTTAATTGCGTTTAAGAAAAACGATTTAGTAAGTTTGTTTGGTAAAATTGGAATTAAAGTAAGTAATAACCCAAGTAACAAAGAATTAGCAAATATTATTGCTAAAAATATTAAGGGTAATAAAAAACTTCAAATAGGTATTGCATATTTGATTGCTGAAAATAACGATATTCTCCAACAAGAATATAAAAAAGGCAGACCTAGTGATGATACAGATGCTTTTGAAGGTAAAAAAGACAACAAACCAAAAGAACCTAAAAAACCAAGAAAACCTGTTGATTGGAATGAATCTGCTGATGCAGTAACGTCTATTGCAGGTTCTATTTCAGTTTTAGCTGATACCTTAACTCAATCAAAAACAGGTCAATTTGCAGATGATTTAAATAATCAATCAAATGTAAAATCTCCCGAAGAAGTTGCTAGAGATGAAGAAGCAAAAAGTTTAGCTGACAAAAAGAAAAAAACAAAAAGAAATATCATTATCGGAGTGGTAGTGGTAAGTTTAATTGTTACTGCTTATTTCGGCTATAAAAAAGGTTGGTTCGTGAAAAAAGTTAATTAATAATTTATATAAAAAAAAGTAATTATGTAAAACAATGAAACAAAAACTGCAAATCAGAATGTAATTCAAATTGCAGTAGGTTTAACTATTCTTTTTGGAACAGTATGGTTGATTTCAAAAGCGTGGAAGTTAGGTCAAAAAGACAAAAAGACAAAAATAGAAACTACTTCTGAATCAGAAATAGCAGAATAAAAAGGTTAATAAATAATTTAAAAAACTAAATATGTCAAGAACTGCAATTATTATTACTAGCTTACTCATAGTTGGAGTAGGTGTAGGTACATTTTTTATTGGTCGTGCCGTAGGTAAGAAATCATCTAGTAAAGATTCTGATAATTAATCCAATTTAAATAAATAAAAATGGAAGATTTAATAAATAATGATGCAACATTTGAGTTGTATCATAATTCAGAGGGTGCAAGTATTTTAAACAATCGTGTTTTACTAGATTATCCTAGTGAAAAATCTTCTTTTCAAGTATTTTTAGGATTCGAAGGTGAAAAAGATGATAAAAAAGAAAACGAGAAAGACCCAAGTAAAACAGGCGTAAAATATGACCCCGAAAAAATAGCGCAAGGAGTTACTGCAACCGCAGGTGCTATTGGTTCGATTGGAGCAACTGTTCAAGCATTTAAAGGCGATGGAACTAAACCACCCAAACGCAGAAAATTACTGAAAGAGGTATGCGGAAGAAAACCTTTGAATAAGAAAAAGCGTGAGGAATATAATGCTTGTGTTACAAATTATAATACAGGTACAAAAAGTGGTAATGTTGATAATCAAACAGAAACAGAAACACTACCAACACCAACTCCTACGGATGACACAAATAACAATAAGAATAAAATTATCATTGCTTTAGTAGTGGTAGGTGTTGTTGTCGGTGCATATATTGGTTACAAAAAAGGTCTTTTTGGAAAAAAAGCGGTTTAATAAAAATCAATGGGTAAAAAAAATGTCTATCGGTTAAATTATTCTTTTGAAGCACCCGATATTAAAAAATCGGAGTTGACAGGGAATCCTATAACTGAACATTTTGAAGAAGGGGACTTGTTAATTGGCGATTATTATAAAAAAGATTATATAATCGTTGATGATAGATATATATTCCCTATCGAATATGTTGAAAAAACTGAAAAATTCCCGTATTTAAAAAAAGATAGTAGCTTTGATGAAACGATTGATAGAATAAAACAACAAGCTGTTTTATTAAGCGAAAAAGAAGCTGAAAAACTTGATGATTTAGGATATAATATAAAAAGCACAATTGAAGGTAAAAAAGCTAAAGAAATGAAAAGTGAAGCGAGTTCTTACAAGCGTGGTGCAGTTTTAGGACTTGCTTGTGGAATAGTTAGTGCTTTATATTTCAAAAAAAGTATTTGGATTTTTTCAATTTTAGGAGTGGCTATTGGGGGATATGTTTCCCATAAATTATATGTAGCTAAAAAAGGAAATAATAATGTCGAACCAATAGAATAAAAATGAAAGAATTTGATATTCAATTAAGTATGAATGGTACAAAAAACGAATTAACAGATAACTCTGTTGACTTGTCTTACAATAATACAAAACAAGATTATTTGAATTTTGAGGGTGAAAAAGAAGATGTAAAAACAAAAGAAAAATCTTGGACTGATACATTAAATACCCTTACAAAAGATTTTAAACAAATTACAGGATTTAAAACCAACGAACAATTACAAAAAGAAAAAGAAAAGGAACTAGCAGAAAAAGGAACTAAATATAAAATTTTAGGTATGAATCCTTTTGTTGCAATTGCACTATCTTTAGTTGTAATTATTGGTGGCTCTGTGGCAATAATAAAAATAAAATAAAGTGAATTATGGCGCAAATAACTCCACGAAATAGAAATAAAAGACAACAATTCAATAAAACTGATATGTTGATAAATGAAATGCAAAAAAGAAAAAAATCGTGTTTGATTAAAATGCAAAAATTATCAGACCGAATCAATATTCTTGAAGGTTTCCAAAATCAAACTTCGGGTAAAAAAATGAATTTAAAAGATTATCTAAAATCAAAAGGATATGATTATAGACAATTTTTTTCTCCTATGGGATATTACACGCCAAACAATATGGTAGTTTCTGCTGATTCTGAAAATGATTCATTAACATATCACAAAGGAATGGCATTTAATAAAAATGTAGGTTATTACATTCCCAATAGAGAAATTGTTGCAAAAAAAGACCACCAAGAAATAACGAGTTCTATTTATGGTATGACTTGGAATCCTGCATTAAATCATTATTATCCTACAACGGTATTCGATTCGAAAGCATATTCATCATCAGAGGGAATGGGTGATACAGGTATGGATATGATTGGCGGATTACGAATGGAAGATTTTGCTAATTTAACAAATGAAGATGAAGATTCTATTGAATTAACTTCTATGGTTCAAGGTTTTTTAGAAGAAGAATATGATAATGTAGAAGCTGAATTAGATTTAATTGAAGATTCAGAAATGCAATTATATAATGGTGGTTCAAGTTTTGAGGGTGAAGAATATACTCGTAATTTACAAACAAATAATTACCTTGATTGTAAAACAGGTTGTGCTTCAAAATATCCTTTTAATAAAACTAAAAGAGATGCTTGTGAAGATGAGTGTGATGAAAAATCTAATTTTTCGTCAAATTCAGAGAAAAGAAAAAAGAATAGAGAAGATAGAAAAAAAGCTAGAGATTTATTTCGTTCTGATAAAAAAGATTGTCAAGCAAAATTAAAAAGTGGCGAATTTCAACAATGGCAATATAAAGAATGTTTGAAAAAAGAACGTAAAGAAAAGCGTGAAGATATTAAAGAAGCAGGGGGTAATATTTTGACAAGAGGTTTAAGAACGGTTGCTAAAATTACACCAATTGTAGCATTAGGTAGAGCAGGTGTACTTATTTTAGTAGGAGATAATGCTTTTGGATTTGCAACACGATTATCACCTGCTCTTTTACCCGATGCCGAAGCAAAAGAGTTGTTCAAACCCGAAGCAATAGTAAAGGCAAAAAAAGGTTGGGAAAAAGTTGAAAAAGCATATAAAAATCTTGGTGGCGACCCCGAAAAATTAAGAAAAAAAGCAATAGAAGGTTATAAGAAAAAACCTTATAAAGTTGCAAGAAAAGAAAGTTTTGATGGTGTAACATACTATGAACTTGAAGAACAATCAAATTTTATTGAACCAGTTGTTACTAGTGCAATAATTGTGGCAGGGGCAGGAGTATTAACGGCTTTAATAAATGCTTTTACAAAAGCAGGTGGTGAAAAGAATCCTTATAAAGATGGTAAAACCCCCGATGATTATAAAAGAGGAATGGAAGATGGTAGCGTTGAATCAAATCCACCAAACGAACCCGATTCACCTATATTGAACGATAAAGGAGAGTGGGTAGAGCCAAGCACAGGAAAAGTTATTGACCCCATTACAGGAAAGTATAAGGACGATATTTTTGGCATTAACAAATGGTTAGCAATTGGTATAGGAGTAGCAGGTGTGTTCGGATTATATTATATTTTAAAATCAAAAAATTAAAAAAAATTGGATATGGAGATAGATATTCCATCTAATTACCATTCATTTCAACTTAATATTTCAATTCAAACAAAACAATTAAGTAGAATAAGAATAGTAGCATTAGACCCAAATAAACCTGCTTCAAAGTATGTTGATAGAGTGGGTAAACTTATGGGTAAAAGAACATTTGAATTAAAATTTCCTGTTTCACCAAAGAAACTTAAAATCGTAATTTTTAATGTTGCGAATGGTAATTTGCCTTACGGAGAAGATGATTCATTTTCTATTGTAGATATGAAGGTTGAAAAACTACCTACATACGATGTTTGGTGGAATAAAGAAACACAGAGTTTTTACAATTTTGCAGTAGAATTTAGTCAAAATGCAAGTATCTTATCAGCAGGTGATACTAAACCACATATTTACCGAAGTGATGATGGTAAATTCACTATTGACTACTATAACAATATAGTTGATAAAAAAACAAACAAGATGCTTACTACACCTGCTCGTATTGGACACAATACGGGAATAATTGAGGTTAGTAAAAATAAGTTTATGCAATATACTATACCTATGAGGTTAATTATATTGTTGCACGAATTTTCCCACAAATATCTTAATCATAAAATCGATAAACCAATCAGTTATGAAACGGGTGCGGATATTCAAGGACTTTATGTTTATTTAGGAAAAGGATGGTCGCCTTATGAAGCACACAAAACATTTTTACAAGTATTTAGAAATGCTAACAATGAGCCAAATCATAAAAGGTATAAAATAATTAATGACTTTATTGCCAAATATGAAAAAGGTCAAATTTCCAAACAAAAAAAGTAATTTTTTATGGAAGAAATTAGAAATAAATTATTGAATGATGAAAATGAAAATGTAGTACAATTTAATTTAGTAAATACTACATCTAGTCCTATTTTCGTAAATCTTTTTAATACTTCGGAAGGGTTATCATCTATTCCAAATTCTGTTACATATATAAATCAAAATACAATTATTAATTCTTTTGGTACTTTAGGTTCTCCATACACGGGGTTATCAATCAACACAATAGATGAAGTGATTCCTTCTCCTATTCAAGGTTTCACAGGTGATATATATGCGTGTAATGATTCAAATACAATTTTTGTATTTAGTCCAAGTGGTGTATTCATTTCAAGTTTTGTATATGCTTTTGCAAAATTTACATTTGCGGATTATAATCCAATGAATAATCAATTATACGCAGTTGATTCAGTATCGGGTGATATATATGTAACAGATTGCACTAATTTTACATTGACCGCTACAATAACAACAAGTATTGTATCTCCAACAAGTTCTACTTACGATAAAACAACAAATACTATTTATTACGTTAATACATCAACTAATTTATTTTCAATAAATTGCAACACAAATACTCAAAACGCAAACATTATATCTGCTGATAACTTATTTTCTGTTACTTATAATTCAATTAATAATCAATTATACTTGACAACAACTGTTAACACTTGTATAATTTACTCTTTAGTAACGAATTTATTTTTGCCAATAACATTTTTATTTCCAACATTAGGACAATCATCAGATTTTAATTTTAAAGATAATACTTTATATATTACAAGTAATTCAACAGATGATGTTTATTTTATAGATTGTTCTTTAAACATAGGATTTTCTACAATTAATTTAGCAGGTTTAGTGCCAAGAAATATAACGTTTGATAGTAATCAAAACAGAATGTATCTTTCATCATCCGCTACGGGAAACATAGCAGTAATTAATTGTTTATCAAATAGCTTGTTAACAACAATAACCGCTAATCAATCTAACGCAATAGTGTTCAACGCTAATAATGATTCAGTTTATTTTGGGGATGATATTTCAAATAACATACAACAAATTACAACAAAAGGTATAGCTAACACTCCCTATTATATTTCGGGTTCAGTAAATTATAATTTGTTTTTGAATAACTTAAATAACGAGCCTGTAAGTATTCAAATGATTAGATTACTTGTTGTTAGTCAAAATCAATTATTTAATCAATTACAATTAACTAAAATTGATTCAAATGGTAATCAGATATTTTTACCCTATTTCCCTATAAATCAAGTTAGTGCATATCAGCAACAGGGAAACATAGGTGAAATTCCTTTGGATAATATTGTATTTGATGGCAGAACATATATAAATCAATATCAATTAAATGCTAATGAAAATGTTTCATTTGAAATATACTATAAACAGTTGGATTTAACTTCTGCAAGTCCCACATTCCCAATATTTTTCAAGCCTAAAATTCAATTAAAAGATTACATAAAAAATAACTAAATATCTAAAAAAATAAAGAAATAATGTGTATATTAAAAAAAAGTGTTATTTTTGACATTGAACAAAGTTATTTCTTATTAAATAAAATAGATATAAAAATCGGGAAACCCTTACACAAAGCGGATATTCTGAATTTATTTTATTTCAATCAACAAAATTTAATTGCAATTTAATTACCTTGAAAAAGTGTATAATATGCGCTTATTTAATTAATTTAATATATGAATACAAATAAGATTATTAACGTAACATTTTTAACAACCCTTATTGCGGTTGTAGGATATATGTCTTTTAAACAAGGTAAATTAATTCGTAAAGAATTAAAATAAACGTGGGATATATAAAATAACATATCAATAAAAACAAAAATAAAAAAAAGTAAATATGGCAACAAAAAAATCAACTAAAGCAAACCGCACAACATTAGTAGATGGATGTGGTAATATTCTTAAAGAAAACCGCTTACGAGGTGGTTATAAGTTAGTGAAGCGTAAAGAAAAAAAATCAACCGCAACTGCAACTGCAACTGCACCTGCAAAACGTAGAGGTCGTCCTGCAAAAGCGAAAGTTGTAATGACTGAAAAAATTGTAATGACTGCACCTGCAAAACGTAGAGGTCGTCCTGCAAAAGCGAAAGTAACTGCACCTGTAATGGCTACTGCAAAACGTAGAGGTCGTCCTGCAAAAGCGAAAGTAACTGCACCTGTAATGGCTACTGCAAAACGTAGAGGTCGTAAGCCTAGTACAAATGAAACAACTATGAAACCATCTGTAAAAGCGACTGCTACAAAAAAAGCAAGCAAAAGAGGTCGTAGAAAATCAGTTAAAGCGTAATTTATAAATTACTAAAAAAAAGAAATGAATAATACACAAAAAATATTAGTAGCCGTTGGTGTTGGTGTTGGTGTTGCTTATTTATATAAACGATATAAAAAAGGTAGCGTAAACAAAAAAACGGGAGAGATAAATCCAACCAATACTATAAAAAGTCCTGCACAACTTCCCGAAAATACACCAATCGGTGATATGACACGAGAAGAAAAAGAAGAATTTATTTTAAATGTGGTTTCACCAACGCCACAAGAAATTTCTTCGGGATTTGAAGGTGTTCGTTTTGTTTGGAATCCATTAATTGAAAAAATGTACCCTGTTGGAACAATTGTAGAAGGTGAACAGTCTTCATACGATGAAATATTTAATCAAGCAGAAGGAACAATCAGATTTGATTTTTCTAAATCAGTAGAAAATGCTGAAATAATATTACAGTCGCTTGATGACCGAGAATTGGACTTACTTTTCGCAGTTGTTAAAATGCAACAAGATAGTGCCGAAAGTATCTCTGAAGAAGATGCGGTTAAAAAAATGGGTGTAACAAATCCTAATGTTATCAAATTAGTTCGTCAGAAATTGAGAAAGACTTTAAATGATATTAAAGCCTTGAAACAAGATTCTGCTTGGAATGAAAAATGGAACGCTCGTAAAGAAGTTCGTCAAAAAAGAAGAAAAGAATTTAAAAGTAAACTAGGAATAGATAGAGGTTCTTTCAACAAAATCGTTGCTAAAAAATGTGGTCGCAGACCTAAAAATCGTAACGTAGCTGAATATAAAAAATGTGTTGAGAGCGTAGCTAGTGCTATTCGTACTAAAATTAAAAATGAAGTACGAACAGACCTTTCTAACGCACCTGTTTCGGTGAAAGATAAAGTAAACACTACACGACAAAATGATTTTACTAAACAAGTTACGAATCGTAATGAAGGTGGTATTTATGGAGGTAGACGATGGGATGGTGAATCAAACGCTTATGTCGCAAGTTTAGTTGACAAACGACTAGCTTAAAAAATATATCTATGAAAATAAATGGAAAAACATTTGCAGGAGTTGGATTAGGTGTACTAGCAGGATATTTTATATTCAAGAATAATAATAAAAAATTATTGTTCATTGGGGCAACAGGTTTAGCAGGTGGAATACTTGCTAATCTTATTTTAAACCGAGAAGATAAAAAAACACTTACTATTTCCTATGAAAATTTTGTAGATGATTCACAAGACGATGATTTTGATGAATTTCAAGGCGATGGTTCTGACAAATTTAAAAACGAAGTTTCTGTTGAACACATTCCAACAATGAAGCCTATTTCTACCCACTCATCAACGAAAGAGATGTTTGACATTGATTTAGGATTTACAAATAATTAATTAAAAGATGAAATTAGACCCATCACAAACGATACCAACGGCATCTTCTAAATCTGAAAATTGGATTCAATGGCATAAAGATTTGAAAAAAGTTTTTGGTAAGAAAAAAGCTAATTCAATTTGGTTGTATGCTTGGGCGAAAAGAGGTGGTATTAAATCATCTGCTAATAATAGTGCTTTAAGAGATTATATGGATAATCAAGGAGTTAATGTTACGACAACTTCCTTGGGAGAACTATCCGATGCGGTAGGAGATGTTTTAGATTTTGGTCTAGGTATTTATAAAATAGTAATTATTGGTGGGTTAAGTGTTGTTGGTTTAATTTTGCTTTCTATTTTAATTAGATTATTTAAAAATACAAATCAACCCTTGAACATATCATTACCTCAAATTCCACAAATCCCAAAACCAAAATAATAGATATGGCTAATATTAAAGGAAAAATAATTATTGGGGGTGGAATTGTTTTAGTTGCAGGTATTACAACGGCAATTTTAGTTTCACATTATCGTAAGAAAAAATATTTAAAATTGATTTACGATAAAATAAATGATACATCTACTGAAGAAGGTCAACAGGCTTTATTAGAGGTTGAAAATCAGTTATTAGGTTCTAATGCTTTTGACCCAAATTTTTGGAAAAAAACAACAGGCACTAAACCAAATCCGAATCTTCTAATGCCAACAAAAAATGCAAGAGAAATTGCAACAAAAATACATTCATTAATAGGCAATTATATTGCTTGGGAAGATGATGAAAAAGGAATAATTAATCAAATTAAAAAACTAAAAAGTAAAGGACAAGTTTCGCAAGTAGCTTCTGCATATCAAAATGCACCTTTAAATTTCGGGGATTTGGGTATAGAAGTTACTGATGCTTTAACAGGATATTTTGATGATTCAACTTACATTACGCAAGTAGTAACATATATTAATAGTTTACCAAACTAATATGAATAGAGGTCTTAAAATAGGATTAATTATTACGGGTTCACTTGTGCTTGCAGGCGGAGTAACTTTTGCTATTGTTTACTCTGTTCGTAAAAGAAAAAGAGAAAAGGAAGATGTAGAAAAAGAACTTCAAGAAACTGCTCAATTAGAGCAAATCAATCAAGGATTAGAAAGTCAACAACAAACTATTGATAATAAAATAAGTCCTGTAAGAAACTTGGATAAAGTTTTAAATAATTCATTTTCTCAAATTAGAGGTGTAAAAATATTCCCTGCAAGAAAATCATCAAATCCTGCCGAGGGACATACTTACGCTGAAGGATTTGCAAATATTCGCACTTCTCCCGAAGTAAATAATAAATCAGCTTGGTACGACCCAATTGACAATCTTTTGGGCAAGGTAAGTGCAGGTGCTAGTATTGGAACTATTGTATCAGAACAATATGACAATCTTACCCCTAAAATGCGTTGGTTTAGAGTAAAGTTAACGAAAAAAATAGATGGTGAACAATACGGTTGGGTTCGTGGTGATACTGTTACTTTTGTTCCTTTTACAAAAAAGAAAAAATCAAGTTTCGATGGAAATTTTGTTGAAAAATATGATAATTCATATCAATTAGGTGCGCAGGTATTTCCTCACTCAAATTGGATGATGGGTTATCCTGCATACGGAAATGATGTTACTTCAGAATTTGAAGGAAATATAGATTTAGATATTTAACAATTTAAAATAAAAAAAATGGCACAAGGTAAAAGTTCAGTAGGTTTTTGGGTATTGATTTCCACTATATTAGTAGGTGGTGGTATAGGAGCATATTTCTTATTAAAAAAACCAAAAGAAGAAAAAGAAGAAAAAGAAGAAAATGAGGATAATGGAAGTTCTTCTTCAAGTCAAACTATAAATAATAGTAGTAGTCAAAATGTTTCAGTTAATGCTCCTTCGGAATTAAATGATAAAACAAAAATAAAAGCATTTCAAAACTATGTTTTGACAACTAAAAAAGACACTAGTATTCTCGGTAAATCGGGTGCTGATGCTTTATGGGGTAATAACTCTCAAAAAGCGTGGGATAAGTATGGGAAAGATTATAAAGAAAGTTTAAAAGTTAAACCATCATCATCATCATCATCGGATATTTCAAATCTTGAAAAAGATATTAATACTATTATTAATTATTCAACAGGTGTGAAAGCGGAAAGAACATATTTGACAAAGGCAAAAGCAAAATTTGTTAGTGATTGGGCAAATTCACATAGAAATAAAAGAAATGCATTTATTTTTGCTAATCAAGTTTACAGAACAAAAACAGGTGTTAAAGAATTGGAATGGAATCCACTTAATTCAATTGTGTACGCTAAAGATTCAAAAAAAATTGGTTATGAAAATAAGTTTGCAAATACAGGTGCAAGATACTACCAAAAAGGAAATAAAATTGGAAAAGTAACTGATTATACTTTTCAAAATGAAGTTATGTTATTTGTTCCCGATGCAGGATATTATAAATGGTTCAAAGCAAGTACCGTAACAAAAAATAAACCAACATCAAATTTTGAAGGTAGTAATGACCAAATAGAATTTTCTTCTTTCGATAATAACTTTGACTTAAACTTATAAAAATGAATAAAAAAATAATAATGTACGTTGTAGGTGGTGTTGCAATAATTGGTATTGCTTACTATTTAATGAATCGAAAAAAATCGGTGGTAAATACTACCGAACAAGAAGATGATTTGTCAGATGTAAAACCAATTCCAAGACCTGTCAAACAAACAGGCAAAGAACCTGTAAAAAGCACTTCTGATACAGAAATAATTGCGGAAGATGTTAATTTAGTAACTGCAAAAGCAGGAGTTGAAATATTAACCGATGGACAAATAGAAAAGAAATTACAGATGCGTTGTGGTAAAAAACCAAAATTGAAAAAGAATATTGCTTTATGGAATGTTTGTCGTGCTAATTTAACAACTAAATTAAAATCGCAAAGATTAGTTGGATTTGATGGGACTTACGATGGTGTTGTAAGCAACGATTTCTTTTCTTCTTTCAATAGTAACTTTGATTTGAATTTGTAAAAATAAAAAATGGATAAGAAAAAAATATTAATTGGAGTTGGACTTCTTGCCGTTATTGGTATAGCACTTTATTTGTATAACAAAAGCAAAACATCTGATTCGACAGAAGATACAGGTAATACTGATTCAACAAAATCAACAACCGCAGATGCGACTACAACGACTGCTAAAGCACCTTTAGAAAAGCGTAGAGAAAAGCGTCAAGCGTGTGGTAGAAAACCTTTGAATAAACAAAAAAAAGCAAAATGGCAAAAATGCGTTGATGCAGGTGGAGTTGTTTCTTTCGAGGGTGATTTCGATGAGTTTGAAGATGATTATATGGACTAATATTTATTTATATTAACTAAATAAAAATGGAAAAAAAAAATAATAAATATTTTTACATACTTTTAGGTATTGGTGCAGGAATTGGTATTTACTATATTTTATGTAATCGATATAAAAATCGACTTGTAGCAGAAAACAAAAACAAAAAAATATGAAAAACAAAAATCTAATATATGTCGCTATTGGTTTAGGTGCAGGGGTTTTTGCATATTATTATTTTTGTAGAAAAAAATATAGGTTAAACGGGGTAGCAGGAAATATAACAGAAGGCGATGAATTATCTAGCGAAAGCGCATCAGAGGATGGTAAACCTATTAGTGGAAGTTATAATCCAACAGGTAGAGCATTAGCACCACCACCATTAAGTAATCCTATTTCTATTATCAGAGAAATAATTGCGCCAATTAGTACGGTTTTTACCAATCCTAGTTCAACAACAGGTACAACAAATCCTGTTACAACTCCTATTTTAGCAACAGGTACAACAACTCCTATTTCAAAAACAGATACAACATCTCCTGTTATATCAACAGGCACAACATCAGTTGATAAGCCTGCTTTGACAACAGATGTAATTACAAAAGAAATTGCAATAGCACCAACAAGAACATTAGCAACTGATATAAAAACTACCGAACCTATAAAAAGTGGTTTCGATGGTATGGGTCAATTATGTTTTGAGGTTGGTGAATGTCTATATGATTTATAAAAAAACGAGTATTTATGTTTAACATCGCAGAAAATTCAGTATTAACTAGCGCATTATCTAATGAAATTGCAACGATACCCCAAGGGGCAAGAACAATTGATATTGTAAATACAGGTTCTACAACAATTACCTACATCGGAAATTCACCTCAAGGTCTTATATCTTTAACTCCTGTCGGTATAGTAACATCACAAGCCTATTCGTTTGGTGATACAGGCAAACCATACCCTGCAATTACAATTGATTGTACAGGTGGTGGTGAAGCAGAAATTTCGGTTGTTTACTAAAAATAAAAAATAGAAGTAATTTAAAAATTAAGTATCGTATAAAATACAAATGATATGAATTTGGATAAAAAAGCACAGATAAAAATTGGTGTAGGAGCGTTTATAATCGGTTTAACCGCACTTACATTAAACTATGTTTTCAAGAACGTAAAAAAATTAATAGGATTAACTTTTGAATACAAAAATACTGATGTTAATAAAGTTAATCTGAAAGAAATTTCATTAACTATTAATTTTAAATGTGTAAACCCTAGTGATTTTAATTTTATACTAAAGAATCAAATTTACGATGTTTTTTTAAACGGTGAATTTATTCGTAAAATAGGCTCATCAGAAGAAACAGAGGTATATGGTCAAGGAGCATCTATTATCCCAACAAATATATATATTACCACAAAAGAAATAGCAAAAATAGGTTCTGAAAATTTAGCAGGATTTTTAACAGAAGCAGGAAGAAAAAAAATGAGATTAAAAGTTGTAGGAACTTTTGATGTTAAAACTCCAATATTTACAATTAAAAAATTACCATTCTATTTTGAGGATAGTATTCAAAATATAATGAATTATTAATTGAAATAATTTGTTCTTGTTTTATTCTTTATTATATTTGCTATAATAATTTATAAACGAGCAAAAATGGTGAACGAACAAGTCGTTGAAGGTGTTATGCGTTCTGCATTATCTTCAATCAGCAAAAAAGATAAAATATATCTAAAAGATTTAAGAATTAAGATGCAACTTACAGAAGAAAAAAAATCTGTGGAATGTTTTATCTTGGAAGGAAAGGAATTTAGAAATAATTTAAGTTGGGCAAGAATACTTGGGATTAAATATGTATTTGCCAATGTCATTATTGATTCTATCAAAAAATCACTTTTAAGATTATCAAATGAAAACGAAATCGATGCTAGTGAAATAAACGCTAGAATATATGCTATCGATGAAGATGCCACTCCAAATATCTATATTTATAATGGTAAAAAACCATCAAAAAAAATAGAATTGTCTGAAATACTATAAATTAAAATTATTTATAATCATATAATTATCATTTTATTAGAGAGTAATAAAAAAACTCATTTATTGTATATGTCAATATAATACGTTATTTGGTATTTTATTATTGATATTGTTGTTATTTTTATATTTTTGTAATATAAAATAATTTTACTATGGAGTTTAATCAATTCATTCCACTATTTATAACTTTCATCATATCGCTCACAGGCTCATATCTAACTATTAAAATTAGTATTGCTGAAATTAAAAAAGACCTCGTTTTTCTAAAAGACAGAATGGAAAACGAAGTAACTACAAAAGTGCAGAATGAATCGCAGGCAAAAGAAGATATGAAAGAAGTTAAAGAGGATTTAAAGATGATATTTAAATCAATCAATAATATTCAGATTAATTTTGCTCGTATGGAAGCTAGAAGTGAGGGTAAAGATGAAGTTATCAATGAATTAAAAAACGCAGTTACAATAATACTAAAAGAAAAGAAATGAATTACCAACCCATTAAATTAGGCGATAAAAATGATTTAGTCGGAGATTGGCAAAGTTTTCTTCGTGGGGAAGGATTGTATTTTAAAGCGATAGATGATGACTTTGGAAATGCTACTGAAATAGCAACTAAAAAATTCCAAAAAAAATATAATTTAAAAGATGATGGTGTCGTTGGTATTAACACTTTTAAAAAAGCAATTGAATTAGGATTGAATCAGAATCAAATTGTAGTATCTGTAACAGATAGTAGCAATGTACCGCCTAAACCTAATTTTCCGCCAATTATTAGTCTTGCTAAAAGAGAATCATTATTTGGTCAATTAACGTATCGCCCTGCACCAACAAAATCAAATCCCGAAGGAATTATAATTACTAATGATTGGGAAAGCAAAAACATAGTTACAGTTAATTTACCTGCATTATCGAAAGCAACAAATGGTAAGTTTAAATCGATGCGTTGGCACAAGTCTTGTGATTATCAACTCGTAAAAATGTTTGAGCGATTTGAAAAAGAAAAATTACACACAAAAATTTTGTCTTTCGCAGGTGCTTTTTACCCAAGATTTATTCGAGGTAGTAGAACTAATCTAAGTAATCATTCTTGGGGGACTGCTTTCGATATTAATGTGCCTTACAATGGTCTGAACAAAATGCCTGCATTAATAGGGGAAAAAGGTTGTGTGCGTGAATTAGTTCCTATTGCGAATGAATATGGTTTTTATTGGGGTGGACATTTTTCAAGAAAAGATGGTATGCACTTCGAAATAGCCAAAATAATTAATGAGAATTTATAATTATGGAAAATAAAACAAAAGCAATTTTAGGCATAACAATTCCATTAGGATTGTTTGGTTTTTATTGGGTTTTTTACCGAAATCGTGAGCCTAATTTAGATTTAGAGGGTACACTTTGGGTAAATAATGTAGCGGTGATTGTATTTGGAAATAACAAGAAGTTTGTTTCATTAGGTAACAATGGTGAGATGAACGCAGGGTCAACATATTCCAATAGATACACACTAGAATTTACATCGAAAAAAAACATAATGGAATTTTTTGTAAAGGATAAAAATGGCAATGTTATACAGAAACAAACACTAGATTTTGGTGCTAAAATTAGATACTGATGGAAGAAATATTAAAAAAGATAAACATAAAAAAAGTAGGTAATGTAGGTTTAATTGTATCTATTGCTATAATAACATATTATACACTTTTTACATATAAAACGTATTTAGAAATTAAAAAATTAAATTTAGAAATTAAAAAATTAAAAGATGTTGAATAATTTCCAATTTGAATATCTTCTGCTTGCGTTTTTAGGTATGTTCATTCATATCTTGATGCACATTTTAATCAGAAAAAACAAAAGTATTCCTTTGTCATTGAGTTACTATTTATCAGATGTTGATAATTGGATAAGATTAATTTTATCCATAAGTTCTATTTTTACTTTACTTATTCTCTCGGATAGTTTATCTGATATGTTTGGTATTAAATTAAGTGATGGTACACCTGCAAAAGATGTGTTTGCATTTATTACGGGGTATTTAAATCATTCATTAATTAAAAATGTTTTAAGACTTGTTAAGAAGTGAACGAAAAATTAAAAGTATGGGGATTTTTGGGTGGTATTAGTTTATTAACTATATCAGTTATTTACTTTATATCAAAACCTAAAAAAAACAAGGTTTTTAAAAAGAATCTAATTAAATATACCAATGAAGAATTTGAAGCGTGGAATAAAAATGGCGTAAAAATAAAAGAAGGTAGTCAAGATACAATTCAAAGATTAAGAGATTATTGGGAAAAAGGAGCAGGGGTTAAATACAATGATAATCATTACATTAACGAGCCTTGGTCTGCATCTTTTATTTCATATATTATGAGAAAAGCAGGCGCAGGAAATGATTTTAAGTATGCACAATCTCATTCACAATATATTGCTCAAGCAGTTAAAAACAAAAAAGAAAATAACTCTAAAAAATTCAAGGCATATAAACCTAATGAAGTACAGGTTAAAGTTGGAGATTTAGTGTGTTATCCAAGACAAAGTGGTGTTACTTATGAATCATCAGCAGGATATAAATCACATTGCGATTTGATTACAAACATAAAAGGAAATATAGCAACGGGTATTGGTGGAAATGTGAGCAATTCAGTTTCCAAAAAACAATACGCTTTAAAAGATGGGAAAATAGATAAATCTAAAGACACAAAAGATTACGGTGGAATATTTACAGTTATAAAAAATCTTAAATAATGAGCGCATTAACAGATTTTTTTGATGTAATTCTAAAAGGTGAATCTAAAACTTATGATGACCATAATTATTATGTTACAAATAGTAAATTAAAAGGTTATGTTCGAGATAGTTATGGAACTAGATATTCCTCATTAAAAAAAGAATTAAGTAGCGACACTACCCTTGGACAATTAAAGCAATATCAATCAAGAGGTAGAGATAATACAGGTCAATTATGGGCAACAGGTAGGTATCAAATCATACCCTCAACTTTAAAAGGCTTACAAAAATCATTGAATTTACCCGATAGCACGAAATATAATAAACAGACCCAAGATAAAATGGGTTTAAAATTATTGCTTGAAAGAAGTCCAATTAAAAATTATATTCTCGGAATTGTTCCCGATACGAAGCAAAATTTAGAAAGCGCATCTTTATCGGTTGCAAAAGTGTGGTCGTCTGTTGGTGTTCCTTATGCTACAAAAGGAAGTAAAAGACAGGTTCAAAAAAATGAATCTTATTATAGTGGTGGTGGAGATAAAGCATCAATTAAAACAGAAGATGTACAACAAGCATTGAAGAATTTAAGAGCAAATAAAGATAGTTTATCAAATATTGAATCAGATGAAGAAAAACCATCAAAAGATAAAAACAATACTAGAAAAATAATTGGTATTGGATTATCCATTATCACAATTGGTGTAACAGGTACACTTATTTATCTGTATTTGAAAAAGAACAATAAATTGCCTAATTTTATAAAGAACATTAAAATAAAAAAAGAATAATATGAAAGAGTTACTGACAACAAAAAATTTGACTTATGTTGCGATTGGATTTGCAACTGCATTTTTAGTTTACAATGTGCTTGTAAATCGTGAAAAATCTGAATCAAAAGTGAAATCTACTCTTGCAACAACAGACGATAAATCATCGTTCTGTGGATGCGGTGCATAATTAATATGTTTAATATGGAAATATTTGAAGAATTTTTCGGTAGCCAATCCGAAAATGTAAATAACGATTATCTCTACCCAAAAGCAGGAGTAAATACTAATGGATTAGTTCAACAAGCAATTGAACAATTTCGTAATTTACCAAATGAAGCGAAAGCCGATAAACCTTTACTATATTGGTTATTAGGTTCGGGAACTCCACCATACAAAATGTCCAAAAAAGATAGTATTTACATAGGTAAATCTTACAGAGGTCAAAATTGTGGTAATTGTCGTTTTACTTTTATGCGTTGGGTGAATAAAGAATTAGTTTGCTCACAAATTCAAGGTAATATAGAACTTGGGCATTGGTGTAAATTATGGGCAAGCGGTGATACCGTTATTCCAAAACCAAAAAAGTAATTGGTGTGTACAAAATAAGTGCATATACAAAAGCTAAAGCCAAGAAAATAGGCGTTAATGTCAGACCGAGTAAAACGGCAGGCAAAAAAATTGATGTTTATAAAAATGGAACTAAATTAGCTAGTGTAGGTGCTATTGGATATAAAGATTATCCTACTTATTTACAATTGGAAAAAAAAGGAAAAGTAGCAAAGGGTACTGCGAGTGAACGGAGAAAATTATATAAAATAAGACACTCTAAAGATAGAAAAATATTATTTTCAAATGGTTGGTACGCTGACCAATTATTATGGTAATATATGGAAAACGAACCAACACAAAAAAAAATAGATTTAGAAGAATTAAAAAATTCTAAAATTCTACAAATTATCAATTTTGCAACTTTAGTAAGTATATCTATGTTGTTATTTTATGGATTAGGTGCGTATAAACATTTTAAGGAAATCAAGAGATTAAAATAAAACTGTTAAATCGATAGTATAAATGTTTGGAAATACTAAAATGGATAAAAAAAAAATTTATATTGTCGCAGGTTTAGGGGGGGGGTGTTGTAGCTACTCTTTTAGTTATTTTATTGATTAAAAGAAAACGAAAACAAAAGAATATGAGTGTTATTGTAAAGGGTGAATATACTGTGCCTGCAAATGCTTTAAACAAAGCAGATGCTTTACATAGTTTTGAAAGAAGAAAATCAGATGGTTTTGGTGGTCGAATGTCAACAAAAATTAAAGAAGCACTTGTTGAAATGTACAAACAAGGAATTAATCCCGATGTAACAGATGTAAAAATTAATGTCGATTCAAAAAATTACAAAGTTAATTGGGAAGCAAAAATACAACCAAGCACCGATGGTAAGGCATATACAGGTTTTATGACTTATGGTTCAGCAGGTGGTGGAGCAGATAGTAGAGCAAAAGGTCAAGAAGCAGGAATGAAAAAAAGAATAGGTGGTAATGATTATAAACTTGTTCTTGATTTTAAAAATCCAACAGGAATTTACATTCGTCAATTCTTTCATAAATACACAAAATCAGAATATCCAAATAAGTAAATAAATAAAACAAATAAAAAATAGAAATTATGGCAAATGAGTATTTTAACAAAATGAACAAGGCACGAAAAGAAGGTGCTAAATCTTTTGACTACAATGGAAAAACCTATGTAGCAACCAAGACAAAAACAGGAATGATTGTTTATAAGCAAAAGTAATGTTTTGCACTATCCCTACTTCCATAGTATGATAATAATACATTTTTACTATTGAAGTTGGGATTTGCTTTTCTTCTATTAAAATGCAGGAAAACAAAAATTTAATAAATATAAAAATGGCTTTAAGTAAAACAACAAAAAATGTATTGATAGTAGGCGCAATAATTCTTATTATAGGGGTTGGTGCGTATATCTATATGAATCGACCAAAACCTAAAAAAGAAGATAATACTGATGAGGTATTAAAGGATGCGTTTGATAATTTGAATTTTCAATTCGGAAAAGCAGAAATTAAAAAAGAGAGTTTACCTTACCTAGATAAACTTGTCGAAACTTTGCTAAAAGCTAAAAATTGGACTTTAGAAATTCAAGGGCATACAGACGATAAAGGCTCTGAACAATATAATTTAAAGTTATCACAAAATCGTGCTGACGAAGTTAAAAAGTATTTAGTTTCTAAAGGTGTTTCAGCCGATACAATAACGGTAAAAGGATTTGGAGAAAGTCAACCAATAGTTCCTAATACTAGCGATAAAAATAGAGAAAAAAATAGACGAGTTGAATTTAAAATTGCCAAACCCAATAATGAGGTAATTACAACCGAGAATATTTCTACTATTACGGAAGTTAATTTATAAATATTACTATTAAAATATCGGATGAGAACTATCGATTTAACAAAAATTAAAATAAAATTAAACATTATAATTTGGGTAATTATTGTGTTTATTTTGTTTTTATTAAATCAAGCATATAACAATTTCCAATTAAAATCTGATATATCTAAAATTAGAAAAAAACAGAAGAAGGAAATTCAAAATAACATCGAAAACAGGGAGAAAGTAATTGAAAGATTAAAAGCCGAAAATAAGACTTATAAAACCGAGGTAAAGGATTTGATTATTAAAATCGATTCACTACAACGGATTAAAACAAAGATTCAAATAAAGTATGTCGATAGAATTTCAAACATTAAAGTTATGGATTCAGAACAAATAAAAAAATATTGGGATGAAGAATTTAATTAGAATATTGTTCGTTGTTTTTTTTACTCAAATTACTTACGCTCAAATCAAGAATACATATCCAAGCATTATGTTGATTGGAAAAGATACATTAGTTTGTTTTACGACAATTCAAGCCAAGCAAATGGCAATTTGGAATGAAAAAAGAAAAGAATGTTTAGAGTTGAGTAAGAATGATAATCAAAAAATATTAGAACTAAATAAAATAGTAACCAAACAAGATTCAATTATATCGAATTTAGAAACGCAAGTTATTCAATATAATGAAACAATTTTTGACAAAAGCAATTTGATAAATATATGTGAAGATGAGAAATCTTCTTTAAAAAGAGAAATTGGAAAACAACGCAGAGGTAAATGGATTGCAATTATTTGTGGCGTTGGAATATCTTTACTATTTATTTCGATATAAAATACCTTTATGCTCGTTTAGGTGTTTTTTCAACCCCCATATATTTGGGGGTTTTTTTATTCTTTATGTTCTTCGCAAATATCATCGAGTAATTTATTGTAATCACCAATAATATTTTCTAATTCTTTATGTTTTTCACAAATATATTCGAGTAATTTATTGTAATCGGATATTTTTATTACAGTATTATTTTGTTTTAAACAATCGTATAAATTATCAATTTGTTTCTCATATTTCTCCTTTTGAACAACAAAACCATTAACAATATTTTGCATCATTTCCATTTCAATAAATGAAATATCAAAAAAACCTTTATTAACACTTACTTTCATATTTGACTTGTTAATTCATTTAAATTAATTTTCAATTCTTCGCTAATTGCAATTAATAAATTCAAGGTCGTGTTGTTTTGTTTACCATTTTCTAATTTACAAATCCAAAAATGCGTAACACCGATTTTATCAGCAAGTTGCTTTTGAGTGATTTTTGCTTTTAATCTGTGTTTTTTTATATTTTGTCCGATATTCGTTAACTCATTTATCATAACCATTTTCAACTTTTTTAGTTAAATCAATTTTAAATTTTTCAATATCCTTACCTAGACTTTTAAATCTCACAATAAATCTTTTCAAAAGTAACTTTAAAAAAATTATATTAATTGTACTCTCGGTATCTTTAGACCCATATTCAATATCATCTAGAAGTTTGTTGATGTTATTCAATTGGAAATTTTTTCTTTGAGCAAGTAGTATTAAATTCTTTTGTTTTGTTTCTGTTATAAGTTCTTGTTTAGCATCTTCTTTTAACGACAATATTTCTTCTTCTGAAAATTCATCAAAAACAGAAAATTTATTCAAGAATTTGAAATGTATATTACCGAAATCATTAAAATAATAAATACCATCTTCATTAAATGAATTTATTATACTACAAATAGTGTCAACTTTTTCTAAATCCAACTTTTTGTAATCTACTTTTTCTTCTTCTATTTGAACAGGTGGTAAATGTTTTTTTACCTCACCCATTGTTTCGGGAATAATTTCTTCTTTGTATTTTTTTAACCAATTATAAAACGTAACAACATTCATTCCGTAATATTCGCCAAGATTACCTCTTACGCCAAGCGAGAAGCACAATTGTACATCTTGAAGGGTAAGTGTAGGGAAATCTTTTAAAACATCCTCTGTAACGTTCTTTTTAAGGTAATCCATATCTTCTAATTCCATAGAAATACCTTTATCGGCTAAAGAACGATTAATTGATTGGTGAATTGACTTTACAACTATGTTCATATCAGAAATTTTTTTAATCATATCGCAGTTGTGCGCTGAATAAACACTTCGACTTAAACTACTAATTTGTAAAGGCAAATTTATAGGTGTGCGCTTAACTAAATTATTCATATTTTGATTCTTTATAAATTTCATTCCAATCTATATTCTCTGATAGTTCGTGCGATTGGTGAATGACTTCTAACTTCGATTTTTTAACGGTTTGAATTTTATTTCTATCGTAATAATTTATCATCCAATTAGCAACGGCACTTTTCCAAATTTTCATTGGATTTTTACCAACTTTCCAACCTTTCGATTCAAAAAAGTTTACGAATTTTTGTGATTCTATTTTAGAAAACTCAAATTCTTTTTCAACCATAAAATTATAAACTTCTTCTTTGCTAGGTTTTATAAATTTAGTTTGTTTCACTTTCGGTATTTCATCTCCTGTTGGTTCATCTACAATTTCTTTTTTTCTTAGTGTCGGTTTAACATTTTGTAAATCTGTTGGCAATAAACCTTTTAAAATAGCATTGCCTTTAAATTTAGTTTCGTCAGAAAGATTTTCTTGAATCAATAAGATAACTTGTTTGTGCATATTGTTGGCAGAATTAAGTGGCATTTTCTTCTGATATTTCAAGAAGTTCTTAAACCATAATTTTGTTCCATCACCACTCTTTACATAAGATTTTTTCAATTCATTTCCTGCATCATACAATTGCTTCTCATCTAAACCTGTATAAAATAGCATAAACTTTTTATTTACTTCAAAAAAACCTGCATTATCGCAATTTTCCACAAAATAAAAGAACAATAATTTTGCATTTGGAGAAAGATTGGAAAACCATAAATCTTTCCATTTTTCAATGTTGGTCATTCTGTAACTCATATCATAGAAATATTAATGTTGTATAACGCTTCAACTAATTTTTTTTTAAGAGCAAATACGCCTGTTTTAATAAATTTATTAGTTTTCAAATCTTTGCCCTTAATATCTATATAGTCAATACTATCATCAAGGTTAATAATCAAAAAATCTAAAAAATAATTTGCAATATGAATTTTGTTAACAATAATGTCATACTTAACTTGCATCTGATAATCTTTAATTAGACCTGCTTTTTTCTTTAGCTTTAAAGAACCATAAAATTCAGCTTCTTTTTTAGAATCAAAAACATATCCATCAATTATGACTTTTACATTATTGAATTTTGATGATTTTTTTTTATTAATTACTTTACCATCTTTAAGAGCAAATTTTTTTTTGAAATCTTCTAAATTCATTAGAACAAACTGCTTGGTATTTCATCTTCATCGTCATCGTCATCGTCATCATTATCGGGAAAATTAAATGAAATATCATCATCATCATCCTCATCAATAACTTCCGCAATTTTATCTTTAACGGGTTCTTTTACAAGATGCCCATTATAGTCAATTGGATTTTCAACTATAACAGGAATTTTTTCCTCTTTAATTTCTTCAACAAAATCAAATGCCGTATCTAGTGTATTTCCTAAAGTCTGACCATCTACGAATTTTGGCTCAACAATTTCATTTGGACTAGCAGGTAATTCTACAACAACTCTAGCACCACCCTCAAATTTAGAATCATATTCAACGGCTTTAGCCATTTCAACATTATTAGAAGTTGGAATAAGTTTTGACAATGCTTTTACACCTGCTTTAATTTCCATCCAATTATGAACATCTGTCCCATTATTGTAAGGAGAAAATTTACTTTCAATTGTTTGAGAAATATTACGGATTGCATCCAATTCCGCTTTTTCGACAACTACGAACACAGGTTCATTATCAACTAGACAAGTAGCGTAAACACATTCTAATTGCCCTTTGTCTTTTCTTGCAGGTTTATGATTAAGGTATGGAACTAAACCATAACCATAATCAAAAACATCATTTTCAAATACTGCCCTTGCCGTAATTTGTTTTACTCGTGAGTTACGATACATAATTTCAATTAGACCTTTATATCCAATTTGAAATTTTGCTTGACCTTTGTATGGAATTATAAAAGAATGTTGCAGAGATGTATTGGGTTTCAAACCAACTTCTGCACTTAACAGAACTGCACCAAAAAGAGATTTAGGGTCGCATTGTAATAATTTAGGATTTTCTTTAACTGCTCGTATGCAAGTTTCAATAAAATCTTCGGGAGTTATTCCGTATCTTGGATTTAGGAATTTACCTATTGTACTTTTGTAATTAACAATTGTAGATGAAAAACCACTAACAGTTTTTAAATCATATTTTTTCTGTTCCATTTTATTTGGATTAAAAATGTAAAAAGGGGCAAACAATCGATACCGATAACCGCTTTGTTCAATCTAATTATTTTCAATTAATTTGCCCCTAATAATAATTATTATTTGTTCAAAATATATGTTATAGCAGATGTGCTTTTTGACATATTGAATGAATAAGTTTCTGATGTACAAAAACTTTCATTTACACGAATTTTCAAAATACTACACTTTTTGAATGATTCAACCATTTCTTCATTTATTAAATCACCTGTGAAAAAAATGACATTGTTATTATCACTTTTTACACCTTCTATGCTATATCTAACATTTTCTCCGTTGACTACAAAAACTAAATCAATAGAAGGGTTATCATCGCAATAGTAATCGCCTTTAATATAGAAGAAAATAGCACCATCGACATTTTCTAATTTTAAAATAGCACTATTATTTTGACTAGTGTAAGCTATTCTGTAAGGGTCATCAAAACCATTTTTAACAGTTTCATAACTCCATTGAGAATAAGCAGGACTAATAGAAAATAATAAGACTATTAACAGGATTAAATTTTTCATAATTTTTTATTTATTTTTGATTTTTGATTTGACAAACACCTTGTTTGTCTTGTTATTAAATTTACCAAGAAGTAGTATTTGTGATACAATAATGACTTCCGACATAAGCGTTCATCCAATCCAATTCGGATAGTGTCCAAGTTTTAACATTTCCCGAACAGTCATTTTCAATATCGACTGAATAATTAGAAACGTTATCAGAAATAATTGTTCCACAATTACAAGGTTTAGTTTCTTTCTTACAAGAACTAAAAAGAGCAGTAAACACCGCTAAAGAAAAGATTACTTTTTTCATTTTGTTTTATTTTATTTGTTTTTATTACTTAATTAATATAAAAGATAGCCTAATTCAATCACAGAAAAAGCCATATCATAATTGCCAAAAATTATCAGTTATTCCTATTTCTTAATAATACACCGATTCTATTTCTAACTTCCGATATAATTAATTCTTTGTGTTCAGAGAAATCTAAATTGACCAATGATTCAGATTCTTTTAAAATCATTTCTGTCTTTTCATTAATTGAACAAATAATCTTGTGAATAATACTAGAAGAAATAAAACTCAACATTTCAATAACATCATCATCAGATGCTTTTTCTAACTGAATTTTTTTCGGAGGATTTGAATTAATTTCCTTTTCAACAGGAAAAGTTATTTCTTCAAAAATACCCTCGTTAGTTTTCATTAAAACTTCTTCTTGTTCTTTTGCTTCATCTTGAATTACAACCTTTTTAATTGGTTCTAAGGGCATTTCTTTTAATTCATTAATGAAATCGTCTGTTATGGGCGTAGAATTAATTTTAGGTGCTTGAATAGGCTCTAATTCTTCATCCTTCATTAATCGTGAAGCCATAGAACAAGTCATTTTCAATTGATTCAAAATGAAACCTGCTTCGTTTGATTTTTTACCGAAATCAGAAATTACAATGCTATCAAGATAAATTTCAATTTCTTTTAATTCGGCTTTAGTTTTAGCTAAATTAATTTTCTCAAGTTGTGAATTAAGATTCTTTAAACGATTATCTAATCGAATTTCTTCCTGTTCATTTTCTTCTTCTTGAATTTTTTTATCTTGCTTTACTAATTCAAGTCTAGCTTCGTAACTCTCCATTTTTTTCTTGACAATTTTTTCCGCTTGTACCAATGGATTATAAATTTCTTCTACCCATCTATCCAAACGCTTTCCATAGTCAATTAATGGTTGCTTTAATTCTTTTCTTTTTTTCTCAATTGCAACGTGGGTAGCTTTTACTACACGTTTTAATTCAACTGCTATTTCATAACTCTCCTTATCATCTTCTGATACTTCAATTATATTACAATCATTAATCAATTTCTGCATATTATCGTGAACGGCTAAAATATCGGATTTATGGCTTTGTTCAATAATAGAAATTTCACTATTTAATTGGTCTACTTTTTTTAATTCATTGCTCATTTTAAAATATTTTTAAATTATTTAATGGATTTTCTTGATTTTTCAATTTCATATTTATTCGGGTTTAATTGTAATTACTGATGGAACTGTTTTTTTAAAAGTACACCAACCTGCATATTGACATTTTATACAATTTTCATATTTAGGTTTTGGTTCAAATCCAATTTCTAATTGATGTTCAAAATATTTTTTTGCTTTTTCTAAAAATACTTCGTGTTGTTGTAATTCCCAATCGTCAATATCAACATTAATTATTTTTACTTTCCCAACTTCTTTTGCATCAAAAACGAAAAATAAAAATGGGGGATTAAATCCGTATTTTTTCCAAAATAAAAATTTGTAATGTTTGGCTTGTAACATAGTTCCTTGTTTTTTGGCAAGAGTATCGGTATGCCAACCAAATTCACTCCATTTATCATCAAGTAAACCGCTATATTTCAAATCAATAATCACTAACTTTTTAGGGTTATCCTCACCAAATTCAAAATCAATATAATTGGAAATAGATTCCCATTCCGCTAATATATCAAGTGTGCCAATCCATTTATCATCAGCTATTACTTTATCGCCTGCTGAAACTAATTTGATTCCAAATTTTGTATTTAATTCGTTGAAGAAAACAGACTGCTTTTTTGCTAATTCAAAATCAGATGCTAATTCACCGTTTTTATTATAATCGGTTTTAGGTGCTTCACTTTCTCCTTTTGCTAAAGCACCTGTGCATAAATACTCAAAATAATGACCTAAATTATTTGATTTAGTACCACTACCATATTGATTTAAAATCCATTTGTTATAAAAAACCAAACCACATAAATCGTCCTTTTGATATTTGACTAAATCTTTGACTAAACTTTGATTGATATAAATTTTACTCATTGTCATTTATTTGATTAATTGAATATTCTTCTGCCCACTTAATAAAATCATCATAATCCCAATCTACCAAGTACATTTCTTTTTTAAACCATTCTAACATATAGATACTGTTTTCCTTATCTTCTTTTTCATTGACATATATTTCCATCCTGCCAATTATGTTATTGAATTTCATCAAATTAATAACACGATTTCGGTCTAGAAAAATTATATTTCTAGTAGTATCAATGTCCGAATATTTTAAAAGAACATAGTCATTGATTAAATGAAATAACCGAAGCATTTTTTTTAAATTCATTTTAAGTGAATTGAAAGACACCCCTTTGTTAAGGGATGCCTTAAAGTGAATAAATAAATTAATTCATATTGATAATTGAAGGAACAACACGATTAATATCAGCTTTATCAAATTCTTCTATTGAATCCAATATCAAAACAGATTCTAATTCTAATTCGTATCGTTCTTCGGGAGAAGCATTGTGTTGAGCATAATATGTTAATGCCTGTGTTACTCCAAACGCATTTGTATCACCCGACTTGATAAAATAATTAAGAATGGATGATTCTTTTTCCTCGCTAATCGAAAGGTGTTTAGATACATTTTTAATCGTTTCAATGGGATGATTTAATTCCTTATTTCCTTTCTCCGTTAATTCGTGAATTTTTGCACCTAAAAATTCCTCTGATGCGTAGAATTTAATTGCATCTTTTACTTGAGAACAAACTAGTTCATAATTTTTTTGTCTAGTTTCTTCCGACCAATCAATGCTTGTAAATTCTTCCATTTTAGAACCCAAGTGTGTTTTCTGAAAAGCATCGTTTTTGAAAATCATTCCATTACGACAAGCTAACACAATGGCTCTAGGTGAAATAGAAAATTTACCATTTCCTGTTTCTGAATTGGAAATCACAAATCCCGAAATAATTCCGTTACCACCTTTTGAACCATCGGGCAATCTGTAATTCTTTAAAATTTCGGGTGCTTCCATCTCAATATCGGGACAAATAAATCGCATATAAAATTTAGTGTCAGTAATATCTCCACTTTCAATTTGTACATTAATACCACTTTCACGAATTGCTTCAAGTGTAGCGAGCATTACATCGTAATTATCTAGTACATTATATCTGTCAGATAAAATGGCTCTAGCAATACCCGTTTTCTGTTCTTTGTCGATGAATGTTCGCAAGAAAAAATTGTTCTGATTTTTTTCAGAAAACCAATTCGTTACATTGTAATCTAGAATGTGATGATACCTATTATTACACAACATTTTGTCGTAGTATTTTTTAGGAATATCCAATCTAGTTCCAATTTGATAATGACAACAATCTAGAACCGCTAATTCGATTTTTTCTAAATCATTTTCATTAACTGCAATACCTGTATCGAGTAATAATTTTGATAAACTATCAAGTTTACTTTCGTTAAGAACTATCAAGTTTGCATCGTTCATTTTCAAGTATTTACTTGGAACAACAAAATCTTGCTTTAATAAATTTTGATTCTGTAATTGTTGAACGATTTCTTGCAATGATAAATTTTTCAAATCTTCTGTTTTCATTTTTCTATCTTCTTAAATAACGTGCGTTTTGGATGCGCACCCCCCATTATTGATTAATTCAAATTGAATTGAGAGTTCAAATATAAAAATAATTATTCAATCAAAAAAATAAATAAAATATTTTTTATTGTATTTATTATTCCTCAAATAATTCTTCTTCTTCTACTTCTTCAAAATATTCAGAAATAATTCCGCATAAATGCACCAATTTATTTCTGTATAATTGTTCTGTTTCTGATAACTCATCAAAATCAGTTTCACTCATATCTTTGAAACAATCGAGTAAATCTTTGTATGTGTTTTCAAATCGGCAATAAGACATATTTCCGATAATTCTAACTATTTTAATTTATTTGTTACAAATCTGAATAATTAATTCCTGCGTATTTCTCTGCTTCTGATGGATAAAAACTTAAATAAAGTGGAATCCAATAAGCGGAATAAAAAGAGTGTCCGCATGAAGTCATAAATACAAGATTATTGAAATCATCTAGTCCTTCAATTACACCCAATCCAACCGATAAGCATTTTACAATTTCTTCTTCCGAATTATAAAATGAATCACGAAATTCAAAACAAGTATTCCAAACGGGATAATTTTCTTTTTCAGAAACATATTCATAAATATCATCTTCATATTTTATCAAACACCATTCTTTAAATTCCTCAAAAAATTCTTCACCTAAAACTGAAATAAATGATTCCTTAATTGTAACATCGGCTTGCTCATATAGTGTTTGAAAATCACCAAAATCATCATAACCTTTTTCAGAGAAAAATTCTGCGATTTTTTCCATTTCATCATAATCGCTCAACCAATCTTCAAAAACCTCACTAGGACTTTGATGGTATATATATTCGTGAAGTGTGCTATCACAATATTTTTCCAATACTTGTACTTTAATATAATTAAATGTTCGCTCTACCCATAAACCAACACTAGATTCTAATTCTCTTTTTAATTCTTCTTTAGAAATTGAAATTTGATTTTCCATTTTATTTAATTGATTAAAAATTATTTAATTGTTTCTTTTTTATTTGAGTTGTTAAAAACTCAATGATTTCTTTTGCTTCATCAATAGAAAACAAATAACCCGATTAACCATCTTCTATTTCGATTAGATTCTCATCATTAATTTTGTGAAATGTAACGTCATTTATTTTTAAATAATCCATATTATTCTGATTTAATTTTATAATTCTGTTATTTTCCAATAAATACTTCTTAAAACAATTTTATCTTCTTCCGATGCTAATGACAGACCTAATGCAGTAACATCATCAAGAACATCTTTTATTTTTTCTTTTCTTGTGGCTTTTTTTTCTAAAGGAATTGGCATTTTATCTATACAACACCATTTCATTACACTACGTTTAGAGAACTGACATTCAACCGTACCTAATTCAGCTAATACGCCCATTTGAACTAATTCAGTAATACGATTTCTGATAGTTTCTGAATGTTGCGATGTTGGATTATTGTTGCGATAAATTTCGCTTACTTCTGCGCCTGTTAATCCTTGTGGGTTTTGATAAAATATATCAAATACCTTCAACCGCTTTTCGGAAATTAATCCCGAATTTTTAATTGCGTGATATGTTTCAATGCTCGTTTTTTGTATCATATTCTGATTTATTAAAATTTAACATACATTTCTTAAAAATAATATCTGCTTCTTGAAAATTGTTTGGTAATTCACAAGTAACTA
>Ga0105051_10000820_pt1 | contig 42480 bp, 36 predicted proteins | sample FRY02_FD_78383 | JGI IMG/M metagenome (GOLD analysis project Ga0105051, IMG submission 78383) | Freshwater microbial communities from Lake Fryxell liftoff mats and glacier meltwater in Antarctica - FRY-02 (megahit assembly) | ecosystem: Environmental > Aquatic > Freshwater > Ice > Glacier... | reverse complement strand
TTCGTGATGGGGGGCGGACGCCACAACCGCGGGGTTGTGATGTCCGTCCCCCCCACACACAACCACGCTCGACAGACGGTTTTAGGGGGGCGGACATCACAACCCCGCGGTTGTGGCGTCCGCCCCCCATCACGAAATCCTGACGACTCGGTTGGGTCACACCCCGAATACTCACCGGAGGTCTAACCCAACGTCAGCCAACCCACAGAGGCAGTCCGGCAGCAATCGCAACACCTTCGCGGCCTGCTCGGGCCTCTGGCTATACTCCCCGTCTATGCGGATGTAGCTCAGTTGGCTAGAGCGTCGCCTTGCCATGGCGAAGGTCGAGGGTTCGAGCCCCTTCATCCGCTCTCGGAAACGCCCCGCCCTGCGGGGCGTTTTTCGTTCTACGCGCCGATGCCCTCGCGGCCGTGCGGGCGGTCCCAGTCCAACGCCGGGCCGAGCGGAACGATCGCCGACGGGTTCAGTTGCCCGTGCGTCATAAAGTAGTGCCGCTTGATCTGATCCAGGTCGACGGTCTCGGCGATGCCGGGCTGTTGGTAGAGATCGCGCAGATAGGGGCCAAGATTCGCGTAGTCGGCGATCCGTCGCTGGTTTGTCTTAAAGTGCGTCACGTAGACCAGATCAAAGCGCAGCAGCGTCGTGAACAGCCGCCAATCGACCTCGGTAATCGCCGCTCCCATCAAAAAACGGCGCGTACTAAGACGCTCGTCGAGCTCGTCGAGCATCGCAAAGAGCGCTGCGAACGCCATCTCGTAGGCCCGCTGAGAGGTCGCAAAGCCACACCTGTAGACGCCATTGTTGACCGCGTCGTAGATGCGCTCCTCGAGCGGATCCATCTCAGCGATCAGCTCGGCCGGGCGCAGGTTGAGCCGCACGTCCGTGAACTCGTCGAAGGCGACATCGAGCACGCGCATCAGTAGCGCGGACTCGTTGCAGACGACGCGGCGCGTCTTGGTGTCCCACAAGATCGGCACAGTTACCCGCCCGTCGTATGCGGGGTCCGTCAGTTGGTAGGCCTCCGAGAGGAAATGGAACCCCTCAGACGGGTCCACACCCGAGCCCACCGGATCTCCGAAACCCCAACCACGATCGTCGCGTAGCGGATTGACGACCGTCATCGGCACGACATCGTGCAGGCGCTTGAGTTGCCGCACGATGATCGTGCGGTGTGCCCACGGGCAGGCATACGAAACGTAGAGTCGGTAGCGCCCGGCCTCTGCCGGATAAGGCGCCGTACCATCGGGCTGTACACAATCGAGAAACCGGCTTGGCTGACGTACGAAGCTGCCATCGTCATCAATCTCGCGGGGGAACTGGGCCGGAATGCTGCGCATGTCCGCACCGTAGCGCGACGGACTACTATGCCCGGACATGCGCATCACTAACCTGCGGCTCGCGGTCCTGATTTGCGCGTTTGGCGCAATGTCCGAGTCGCTGTTCTATACCGCACTCGCGCCCCTCCTGACGACGCTCGATAGCGAGCTCAGCTTTGCCCACGAGCAGGCGGGTCTGCTCGTTGCGGGCTACGCGATCGGCTACTGGCTCGGGGCCTACCCCGCCTACCGGCTCGCGGCGCGCTACGGCCCGCGCGCGGCGGCCACGCTCGGCGTCCTGATGGTCGCAGTCGCGACGTTTGGCTTCGCAGCCGGCGAAACGTTCGCGTTCCTGATGACCGCGCGCGTGCTCGTCGGCGTCGGTAGCGTCGTCGCCTATACCGGCCTGCTCTCGGCCGCTAGCGCGATCGCTGGCCAAGAGAACCGTGGCATGGCGATCGGTACCGTCTACAGCGGCTCGGCCGCAGGATCCGCCGTCGGTCCTCTCGTCGGCACGCTCGCCGTCGAGTTCGGGCGCGGCACCGTCTTTACCGGTGTTGCAATTGGCCAGGCCATCATTGGTGGACTGCTGTCGCGCCTACCCACAACGCCGAATACGGAGCACGCACCGATGCGCGTGATGCGCGGGTATCTGCGCTCGCCGCAGGTCCGCGTCGGCCTCTGGATCACGTCCGTGCCGGGCTTCGCTCTGGGGGTGCTGACACTGTCCGGGACCTATCGCCTGGATGAGCTGGGAGCGAGCTCGACCATCATCGCGGTCGCATTCAGCGGCATCGCTGTGATCAACGTCTTCGTCGCCCCGCGTGTCGGCAAGGCGAGTGACCGCCTCGGCCGGCGCAAGCCGCTGATGCTCTCGCTGATCGTGTCGACATTCGCGATTTTGCTGATGGCGACCGCCGCCTTCGAAGTCTCGACGATCGTCCTGATCGCGATTGCGGGCGCCTTCATGCTGACCATCGCCGGCCCCGGGCTAGCCCTCATCGGCGACGGCATCGCCCACGAGGGCGGCGACCCCGCACACGCGACGTTTCTGATGAACATGTGCTGGGGGCCGGCCGCCGCTCTCGGCGCAATCAGCGCCGGACTCGTGCACGGTGCGGCGAGCGTCGAGATCTCGCTGCTGATGCTGGCGGCAGTGGCCGCCTTGTCGTTCGTGTTTGTTCGGCGTCACGCCTAGCTGTGCTGCCTATGATCCTCGGATTTCGTGATGGGGTCATGACTGGACAAAGGGGTCAGACCCCTTTGTCCAGTCATGACCCCATCGCGATATCTTCTAGGCAGGACGCCAGAGGCCGGCGATCGCGGCCTCGGCGATCGCCTCGGCGCTGAGATCCAGCCACTCGTACACCTCGGGCTGCGAGCCGCACTGTCCGAACCGGTCCACACCGAGGGAAATCAGCGGCGACGAGAACGCCGAACCAAGGAATGCGAGTGCATGCGGCGCGGCGTCGTGAACGGTGACGAGCGGAATGCCACGCTCGGACGGTAGGGTGAGGCGCTCAAGAATCGACGGGTCGCTGAGGCGCCCGTTGCGCAAGGCGCCGGTGCGGACACGCAACGCACGAAAAAGTCGATCCGGGCTCGTAACATTGATGATCGACGCACCGATGTCCTCGGCAGCCAACAATTCGCGCGCAGCGAGTGCCTGCGGGATCATCGCGCCACAGGCGGCGATCAGCACCTGTGCGCCCGGGCCACCAGCCTCAGCCTCAGCGAGTCGGTATCCGCCAGCCAAGACGTCGTCGCGCAGCGCGGCACGATCGACGCGTTCCAACAGGCTAGTGAAGGCGTCTTGGGCAACCGGGGTCGTCGAGAGTCGCAAATAGTGCGCCTCGCCCTCGGGCAACACGATGTCGCGCAGCGCATGCAGCATCGCCCACTCCGTCTCGAGCGCAAAGCACGGCTCCCAGAACGTCAGACCCGGCAGTTCCATCCCGATCGACGCAGTAATGCTGGACTGGTGAGCACCTCCCTCGCGCGACAGCGAAACACCGGATGGCGTGCCGGCAAAGACGAAGCGTGCGCCCGAATAGACGGAGTAGATCAGCGCATCCAGACCACGACACACGAACGGGTCGTAGACCGTGCCGACCGGCAACAACTGCGTGCCATGGAGCTCAGCACCAAGACCGAGCTGGCCGAGCAGCAGGAAAAGGTTCATCTCAGAAATCCCGAGCTCGATGTGCTGGCCCTGGGGCGTCGGCTCCCACTTGAGCGGCCCAGCGTCGTCTTGTGTCGTGTGGATCTCCTCGACCTCTGGGCTAAATACGCCGCGCTTGTTGATCCAGCCGCCGAGCCCCGTCGAGATCGAAACATCGGGACTCGTCGTCACGACATGCTTGGCAACCTCGTCGATACTGGCGAGATCTTGCAGTACACGCGCGAACGCGCCTTGACTCGACGTCGGTCGCGAAGCGACCGGACCAAACTCGTTCGGAATTGCATAGGGATCGACGCGTTGCGGCGTCGGCGCGTGCGTCTCGCTGAGCCGCTCGGCCGACGACAGGCAGAGCGCTCCTTCGGCCGAGTCGGCGGCGAAGGCTGCCCACTCGTCTTCTGCGTCGGCCAGTTGTTCCCGCAGCACATCAATCTCATCGCCCGTCATCAGCGCCGAGTGATTCATCGGATGGCCAGCCATCGGCAGACCCCAGCCCTTGACGGTAAAGGCGAAAATCACCGTGGGGCGTGTTGAATCGGCATCGGCACGCTCGAGGGCGGCGATCATATCGCCGAGGTCGTGCCCACCGAGGTCGCCGATCAGTGCGGGCAAAACAGCGTCCTCATAGGCGCCGAGGACACCCGTCAGCGCCGCGCGATCTTCCGGCAGCGCCCCGTCGACAAGTTTGGCGCGCGCATCCGCGCCCGGCTTGCGCAAGAGGCTCTGGTACTCGGGGTTCGGCATCTCGTCGAGGCGCCGCTCCAAGGTCTCGCCGCCGGGCAGCGCGAAGGCCTCGCGCAGGCGCGAGCCGTACTTGACGATCTCGACCTGCCAACCATGGTCGCGGAAGACGTCGGTGAAGGCCTGCGAGCGTACGCCCGGAATCACTCGGTCGAGACTCTGGCGATTGAAGTCGACAATCCACGTCAACTGACCGAGCCCGTGCGCGGCCGGATCGGCCAGCGCCTCCCAGACGTTGCCCTCATCGAGCTCGGCATCGCCAATCAGTGCCACGAACCGCCGCCCGGGCGGCGTATCGAAGTGCGCCCCAACGTAACGATCGACAACGCTTGCAAACAGCGGTGCGGCAGCACCAAGGCCGACCGAGCCCGTCGAGAAGTCGATCGGGTCTGGATCCTTGGTGCGTGACGGGTACGCCTGCAATCCACCGAAGTCGCGCAGGCGCGTCAGGTACTCGCGATCGAGGCGGCCGAGGAGGTAGTTGATCGAGTGCAGCACGGGCGAGGCGTGCGGCTTGACGGCAACACGATCCCCCTCCTTCAGCCAATGGAAGTAGAGCGCCGTCATGGCCGTCACCATCGATGCAGAAGATGCCTGGTGGCCACCAACCTTGAGCTTGTCATCGCTTGGACGCTCACGGTTGGCGTAGTCGATCATGCGCGTCGCGAGCCACAACACGCGGCGCTCAATTGATGCCAGAGTCTCCAACTCGGTCGCGGAGATCGTGCTGCGTGGAGGCGACGTAGCCATGCGTGTAGCGTAGCCGCTCTATCCCGCAATCTGTAATCCGGGTGGGGGTACCGAATCGATGGCACGACAGGTCGTCGCGCACTGCATCACCGAACCACCATGCCCACTGAGTAGTATTCATGGACGTGATGCGCCTTCCCCCCCGAAAGTCTTGTCGCTTTCGCCGCCGTTTTTGAGTACGGCGGCGTGACTGCAGCCGCAGACCACTTGCGTCTCACGCAGCCTGCGGTCTCAAATCGACTGAAGTCGCTCGAGACGTTCGCGGAGGCGCCGCTCTATCGCCGCGCCGGCGGACGACTGGTGTTGACCGAGGCCGGTGAGCGCCTGCTGCCGCATGCCCGCGCCGTCGCCCGCTCGCTGGAACGTGCTACCTCCGCCATGAACGAGAGTGTCGGCCCCACCTCCGTGACCGTCGGAGTCTGCGAGGCAGCGGTGCCGTTCGTCGTGCCGCGCCTCGCCCGACTCGCGGAGCAGATGCCGGATTGTGACGTACAGGTCGTCCACGAAGAAGGTACCTCCGTCGCCCAAGCCGTGACTGTGGGCCGCGTGGACTTCGGTGTCACCGCCGCTGGCCCCGACGACGGCGGCGATAATCTTGAACGCCGCGCCCTGCTGGTCGACGAAATCGTTGTTGCCATGGCCATCGATGACCCGCATCCCGGTTTAGTCGTGCAGTTGTCGGAGCTCGCCGAAGCGACGATCCTTTGGCAGTCACGCTCGTCGGGTGTGCGTTGTACGGTCGATCGCGCCCTTGAGGAAGCGGGCATCTCCCCTCGCCGATCGATCGAGACCGGCAGTGCCCAGGCAGCACTGAGCGCGACGGCTGCCGGTCTCGGCTGGTGCTTTGCCGCCCGCACCTTCGCCGCGCCCTGGCAGCAGGCCCAGTCGGTCCGCCTGTGCTCCCTCGAGAACCCCGACTTCTACGCGCACATCGAGCTTGTCACGCCGCCCGTGGCGACGCTGTCACGCCCGCAACGAGCGATCGTCGAGGCGCTGTATCCCCATTCAGGACGCGAATGGGTTAGTGCCTAAATCATGATTATCTGATATCGCCTGCAGCGATAGACCCAAACCTGGCTACAGAGTCAGAATCGTACGCATCGAGTCCAGGGTTAGAACACGGCAGAGCACCACGCGGCAAGCGCCATCGGGTCGTCGTGCTCGGATCGAGTTTTGCTGGCCTCACCGCCGCGCTCGACATAGAGCGCCGCATGGGATCCGCGGCTGACATTACCGTCGTTGATCCAAACGCACAGTTACCTTCATTCCCTCGCTGATCTGGGTGCCATTTGGCGGCCGCAAGCCGGCGGCCACGGGTCCTGAGTTGTTTGCCGTACTTGTCCGAACCCGCGCCGAGGAGTGGGTCGCGAGTCTCCCACACGATCTCGACAAAATCATCAGCGAGGATGGTGCCAATATCTCGGGCGGGCAACGTCAACGCATCGCGTTGGCGCGAGCCCTGCTCGTACAGCCGCGACTACTGATCCTCGACGAGCCGACCGCGCACCTCGACCAGGCCACCGCTCAACCGTTGCTGCGCGATCTGCTCGCCGCGACGCGCGAGGCGGGAGTCGGGGTGTTACTGATCTCGCATGGTTGGATCGACCCGCGGGACGTCGACGAGGTCTTTGTGATCCGCGCTGGCCGGATCGATCAGGCAGTGGTGTAGCTGTGCGGTGGCGGATCGCGTGCAGGGCGGACGCCACAACCCCGCGGATGTGGCGTCCGCCCTGGCACCACGCGTTCCGACTAGAAGTCGTTCAGGCCTGTGGTGGTGCGGCACGCGAAGCGAGCGTCCCTAGCTCAGGTGACCCCGTTAGGTGGTTTCAGGTAACCGCATGCATGGCCGCATTTTGCGGTCATATGACCGCATTTTGCGGTCGCGTGTGATAGATTCGTGACATGCACTTGGCAGCACCCGCCTCGGTTCTCTTCTCGACCACTAACGCCCGCGTTCTGGCCGTGCTCGCGGGTACAGATCGGGGCATCAGCGGTCGCCAGGTAGCCCAGCTGGCCGCCATGTCTCACGGGACGGTGTGGCGCTCCTTGCGTCGATTCGTCGAACACGGCCTCGTGATCGAAGAGGAGGCAGGCGGTAGGACCCTCCTCTATCGGCTCAATCGCGATCACATAGCTGCGGATGCAGTGATTGCCCTCAGCCGCCTTCGTGTCACGCTGATCGAGCGGATCAGACATTCGATCCAGCAGTGGGATGTGCCACCTACTCATGCATGGCTATTTGGCTCGATGGCGCGTGGCGAAGGAGACACCGGCAGCGATGTCGACATTCTTCTGATCCGTCCCTCGGGAATCGGCGATGAAGGCTCCACCTGGAACGATCAGATCGAGGAGTTATCGGAAGCCGTTCAACGCTGGTCGGGTAACGTCGCGAGCATTGCCGACATCCGGGAAGAGGAGATCCCTCGCTTGCGGGAAGAGCGCCCTGTGGTTGTCGATGATCTGCTGGACGACGCCATCACGCTCGCCGGGGCATCCGCGATGAGCGTCTTCGGCGGTAGGACGTGACACCGCGAGACACTGCCAAACGGGCGCGTAGACAGCGGTGTGGGAAAAGCGAGGCTCGCACGAAGCTGCGGCGAGCAGAACAGTTCCTCGAAGCCGCGAAGCTGATCACAGAAGAGGACGACCCGGATTGGAAGAGCGCCGGAGCAGCGGTCGCGGTGCTTGCCGGTATTGCCGCATCAGACGCCGCGTGCTGCAGCGCTCTGGGAAGCCGGTCGCGGAGTCAGAATCATCACGACGCCGAAGCGCTTCTCGAATCGATTCTTCCGGGCGGCAAGAGCGCAGCAACCGCCCTGAAGCGCGTCCTTGCCATGAAGGACGAGGCGCACTACGGCTTCTATGACATCGGCTCTGCCGATCTGAAGACGATCTACGCACAAGTCGAAAAGTTGATCAAGTTCGCCACAGACACCCTCGTATCAAGAGATCACTAGCCGCAATTCGTCCGTGCCGTGCGGAGGGGGGGTGATTCGGCCGGCTCCCTCTGGGAACCGGCCGGATCGGGAATTCGCAACCCTCTTCCTAACTGAGTTGCAACCTCCCCCCAGTGGAGGCGCCGGGAATCGAACCCGGGTCCGCGACCGCTCGGAAAAGGCATCTACGAGCGTAGCCCGCTGATCAATCTCACTCGACGGCGGCTCTGCGGGCCAGCGTTTGTCGAGCCAGGTGTATAAGGTCTCCCCCCTCAGCACACCATTCTGAAGAGGGACAAGCCCGTTGGTTTACGCCGTTTGCACCTCACGGGCCGAAGGTGCAACGACGTTCGCTACGTGATCCTTAGATCAGGCAGCGAAAGCGATGTCAGTATCAGACTTCGCAGTTCATAGTGCCGGATTTTTTTACGAGGCCAACCGACATCCTCGGCTCGCAACCAGTCCCTGTAGACGACCACGTCGAAACCATGACGCCCCCTGTGAACCTAACGAATGATACAGAAAGATCGGCGACAATGCTAGCCGGCGAAGATGCGGAGCAGATCGAGGATGCCGACCTGCGACAGCACGCCACGCAGGAGCAGTACCTCAATCCCCGAAATGGCCCCCGCATCTTGCGCTTCAGCAAGACCCTTTTCGACCCCGCTACGCAGCGCAGTCTCGATCTCAGCCTGCGTCTTCCCCGAGGTCGAGATCAGAGCATCGAGCTCGCTTTGGCTTGCCAAGGCGGCGAACACATCAAACGTTGGCGCACCCAATTGACAGGCCGCATCGACGACGCCAATCAACACAACCGCCGCTAATGCATCGCCCCGACTGCTTGTCTCCGGCCACGCAAACGGCGAACAAGGATCGTCGTCACCGCGCACAATTGCGAGCATCCGATCGACGGGAGCAACGCGCGCAGCCGCGGCCAACACGGTGCCTTCGATACCCGACAACGCCCCCGCCCCAGCCGCCTCATTGACCGACTGCTCGATCGCGGTGCGAACAGCCTGCTCGACATCCGCCTCCGATTTACCGGATCGCGCTGCGAGCCCCTGGAGTCCCCGCGGGTACGCAAGTGCCGACACTGCTTCGAGTGGCGTGACATTCAACGCACAGGCCGCAGCCAGCCCCGTTTTGACGCCGATTTCGGCCGCGATCTGCTGGATGTCACCAACGGACTTCCAGGGGAGCTTCGCGCACGCGCCGCTTGAGCCCTTGACCGCCGCGAGTAGCTGATCGGGCGGCACAATCTCGATCAACGTGCGCAGTGCCAGCGCCGTTGTGGCTGTCAGTCGCCCCGCAGCCTCCTCGTCTGCTGCGGTCTTTGTGATTGCCCCAAGCACGGCATCCTGTAAGGCCTTTGGTGTGACACCAAGAGTATCGGCTGCTACCGCGACCCCGTCCCCTCGACCAAGCGCCAACACGAGATCCTCACGCGAGACCTTGAGCGTGCAGGCCGCGGCATTGAGCGACGTAATCAGAATCGTCGACGCCTCCATCTCGGCAGCACTACCCGTCGACGCGCCCGTTGTCGCGGTGCAGCTCGCAGTCGCAGCGGCAGCAGTCGCGGGACTCGCACGCAACCGCTCGGCACCGCCGAGAGCAGCAAATGCGCCGACGAGTACGATTGCGGCAACGATTGCAAGACCCAATACGGTATAACTCGCGCGCCGCATACTCAGCGACGCTCCTTGATCGCGCGATCCATCTCGCGCTTGGCATCCCGCGCCTTGACGGTATCGCGCTTGTCGATCGTGTCTTTACCACGACCGAGCGCAATCTCGACCTTTGCACGACCCTGCTTGAGGTAGATGCGCAACGGCACGAGCGTAAAGCCCTTCTGCTCGACTTTCTGACGAAACTTCTCGATTTCGTGCTTATGCAGCAGCAACTTGCGGTCGCGATTGCGATCGTGGTTACGCATCCCCGCCTGGGCATACGGCTCGATCGTCGCACCAACCAGCCAGACCTCACCATCACGGATCATCGCGTAGGCCTCATTGACACTCGCCGAACCGGCACGCAGCGACTTGATCTCACTGCCAGAGAGCACGATGCCGACCTCGAGGTTACCCTCGAGGTGATAGTCGTGTCGTGCTTTCCGGTTTTGCGCAACCGTACGTTCGCCTTCGCCACTCATGCGCACATCGTACGCGCCGACGCGAACCTAGCCCGCGATCGTTACGACTACCTGCGCAGACGCCGCAGGCGCACCGTCGGTGCCCGGCGCGATCACGACCACCTCGACCGCGCCGTCGAGCGTACGCGGAACTGGAATTGAGGCGGAAAAGTTCCCACGACACTTTTCATCGATGATGCGATTGGTTACCTCGAGACCATCCTGCAAGATACGAATCACCAGTGGACCACCACGACTCTGTACCGATCCGCGAAGCTGAATCGTGTTCTCCACCACTTCGCCGTCCAAGGGCCGCCGCAACGTCACCGTCCGAGCACCGGTAAAGGGGACAGCCCCGACCTTTGCCACCGCACAGCCCGAACTACCTAGCAGCGTTTCGACCTCAATCACAAAACTGAGGTCTGCCCGCGTCAACGACTGCTCCAGTGCACTCGAGCCGCCCGAGACCGAGCCAATCCCATAGGCCCGACCATTGACGCGCACCTTGACCGCATCGACACCACCCGAAGCCGTCGCCGTATAGACGAGTTGGTACAGCGCCAACAATGCTTCCGAAGCCTTCCCCACGCTCGACGTCGGCATCGCCGAAAGATCGATAATGGCAGTGCGATTGTCGATGCTAAACGCCAGCATTCGCGTGTCGGGTAGCAGCGCAGTCGAATAGTGCAAGAGACCCTCCACAGCGGATGGGCCCACCAGTAGGTCGCGGATACTGGACTCGACAATGCCCATCCCAACGGGAACACTGCGACGCGTCGGCTCGGGCCGGTCATAACGCAGCAAATACACGAAGGCGACACCCGGATCTGGCACCAAGGCCGCCGGCGTGGTCGTGGAGGCAGCAGCCCCGGTCATGTCTGGCGGCGATACCACAGCGGTCTCGCCCGCAGCCACGAATCCCTCGTCGCGCAGCCCTCCGTTCGAAGCACCACAAGCAGCAGCCAGCAAGCCGGCAATCACAATCAACAACAAGGTCCTCACGCGGACCCTCCTGCAGGCACCTGCACATCGACCACAACGCGCGCTGTCGGTGGGAGCCGCAGCATCGCCACAGCGCCCCCGTCATCGCGCAAAACCAGTTCGCCACCAAGCACGCGGGACTGGCCTTCTGCGATCGCCAACCCTAGACCCGTGCCACCGCCACGCGTACGCGACGCCATCGCAAAACGCTCGCCCGCTCGTTCCAAAAACAGCCCAAATCCTGGGCCACTATCGCGGACAGTAATCGTTAATGCCTGCGCATCCACGACCACAAAAAATGGTGCTCGGCCGTGTCGTCGAGCATTGTCCAGCAGGTTGACAAGCACGCGCTGGAGACGTCGAGCATCCGATTCGATACGCAACGATTCTGGCACCACCAATTGGGCATCCGGCAAGCGCTCGCGCACAACATCGGATACGAGTCGAAGCAGGTCGAACTGTTCGGCGAGTGCCGTCTCGGCACCCGCACCGAGACGCATTACCTCCAACAACTCCTCAATCAGATAAGCGAGCGCCCGCGCACGCTCCTTGACCATGACACCCTCTGGCGTGTCCTCAAGCAACGCCGATGCTGCAACGAGACCCGTGATCGGCGTGCGTAGCTCGTGCGCAACGTCTGCCGAGAAGCTGCGCTCGCGCTCAGCAGCATCATCGAGTTCGCGAATTGTGGCGCCCAACGCCTCGGCCATATCGTCGAGTGCGTGTCCAAGCGCCGCGATCTCATCGCGACCACGCGGATTGAGTCGCGCTTCGAGATCACCCGCAGCGAGACGCCGCGCCAGCGTCACGGACCGTCGCAAGCGCCGCGACAATGCCGAGGCAACAAGCACCCCCAACAGCGCACCCAAAACTGTTGCGCCAGCCGTGAGGCGAATCAAAGCATCGCGAAGCGCACTCAATTCCTGTTCGTCAGCAACGAATGACTGCCGGACAAAAACGGACCCAATGCTCGGCAACATCGTGCCGGCATAGACAGCTGGACTCTCGGCATCCAGATCCGGATCGGTAAAGACACGGCCAGGAGTAGTCGCGACACGGACGCGCAGATGCGCCGGTAAGCCCGCCGCGACCAAGGCATCACCAACCGCACCATTATTCGTGACGACGTACGACCCGGCTGGTGTCACCATGGCTCCTCCCGGCAACCGTAAGCGCACAATCGATGCGGCCGTACGCACCTGCCTCGCCGCCGTGTCACGCGCGCGATTGACGCGATCCGAAACACTCCGCTCATAGACTGCGAGACTAATGCCGCCCGCTACGAGCGCGCTAATGATGGCAATCGCGAGCGCGAGGCGAACCCGCAGGCTCACAGATCCTCGCTCGGCCGCACCAACTTGTACCCCACTCCGCGGACCGTCTGCACGAGCTCTGGAGCAGCAGGGTCTTCCTCGATCTTCGCACGCAACCGTTGTACATGGACATCAACCAGGCGCGTATCCCCCGCCCAGCCATACCCCCAGACGCGCTCCAGCAGTGTCGCGCGATCGAGCGCAATACCGACGTTGTCGACAAACTCGACAAGCAGGCGATACTCCGTCGGCGTCAGGGCCAGTGGCTCACCCGCACGCGTCACCACATAACCCTCGCGATCGACCTCGAGCAGGCCGACCTGCTCGACTGCGACTCGTCCATCGGCGCTCGGCGCAACACGACGCAAAGCCGCCCGCAAGCGCGCCGCCAGCACCGCTGGCTCGAACGGCTTCGTGACATAATCGTCCGCCCCCGCCTCGAGCCCCAACACCACGTCGATCGGATCCGAGCGAGCCGACAGTAGGATCACTGGGATCTGCGACTCCGCGCGAATCGCTCGACACAGTGCCACGCCATCCATGCCGGGCAGCATCACATCCAAGAGCGCCAAGACCGGATCCGACTCACGCCAAGCGAGTAGCCCCGCCTCACCATCCTCGGCCGCAATCACCTCAAAACCATTGCGCGTCAGATAATCACTCGTCGCCCGACGAATAACAGGATCGTCCTCGACAAACACCAAGCGCGGTAAATGAGATTCCATCATCGCCATAGGGTAGAACGCCGATTGGGATCCTGCCGGATCGGTAGCACTGTCTTAGACCTGCAGGAAGCGACGCATCGTCAGACCCGAACCGATCGCACCGATGGCAAGGCCCGCAACCATCAGCAGAAGAATCAGCAACGGAAAGGCCATCGACTCGGGTGAGCCGCCGCCCGTCATCGACGATTGCACTCGGTCAGCCAAAAGCGTCTGATAACTCACCGCCAGCAGAATCGACGCCAAAATCGAACCCGCGAGGCCACAGAGCATCCCCTCGATCATGAACGGTAAGCGCACAAACCAGTTCGTGGCACCCACGAGCTTCATTACCTCAACCTCGCGGCGACGCGCAAAGATCGACAAGCGAATCGTGTTCCCAATCAGCAAGATCGCCGCGATTGCCAAGACCACGCCCATCCCGAGCAGCACGAGCGTAATCGTGCCAGCAGTCTTCAGCACGCGATCGGCCTTGCCCGCGCCGTAATCGGGATTTGGCAAACCGGGCTGCGGTCGATCGAGCCCAGGCAATCCCGCCACAGCCTTCGCGATACGCGCCGTCTGATCGGGGTTCTCCGCCTTAAACTCGAAAGAGGCAGGCAGCGGGTTACCGAGCGTCAATTTGAGCAACTCCGAATCCTCACCGAGCTGCTTCTGTAAACGCAAAATCGCATCGTCCTTCGAGACGAACTGCAGCGATCCGGCCAGCACGCCCGGTGTCTGCGTAATCATCCGCTGGATACCGGCAATCTGCTTCGGCGTGGATGAGTCTTTCAGATAGGCGCGGATCGTGACGTCGTCGCGCACCTTGTTCGAATAGTTGTAGACATAGGAACCAAGCGCGATCCCGAGGCCGGCAATGAACATCACCACCAGGACGGTGACGACGGCCGCAATGGTCGTCGCAAAGTTGCCCTTCAGCGACATCAATGCCTCAACGACGAAGAACCTCCAGCGCGTCTCCACTACGCCTCCCCCTGGACGTAGCCGCCACGACGATCATCGCGTACAACCTTGCCCTCTTCGAGCGCGATCACACGACGCCGCATCTTGTCGACCATCTCGCGGTCGTGCGTTGCCATCAGGATTGTCGTACCGGCACGGTTGATGCGGTAGAGCAGTTGCATGATGCCAATCGACGTCTCGGGGTCGAGATTTCCCGTCGGCTCATCGCAGATCAGAAGCGGTGGATGATTGACGAATGCGCGCGCGATTGAGACGCGCTGCTGCTGGCCGCCGGACAACTCGTGCGGCAATTTATCGATCTTGTCGGCCAGACCCACGAGGCCAATGATCTCAGGCACCTTGCGTTCGATCACTTCGGTCCGCTGCCCCTGCACTTTGAGCGCGTAGGCCACATTCTCGTAGACGCTGCGGGTCGGCAGCAGTTTGAAGTCTTGGAAGACGCAACCGATGTTGCGCCGCAATTGTGGCACCTGGGAGCGCTTTAGCTTACGCAGCGACCGGCCACCCACCTGCACATTGCCACTCGTTGCATCGATCTCTTTCAGCAATAGCTTGATAAACGTCGACTTGCCCGATCCTGATGGTCCGACGAGGAACACCCACTCACCCTTATCGATCTGCAACGTGACATCGTCGAGACCAACAACATCCCCCGGATAGACCATGGTCACGTTCTCGAGCAGAACCATCGCCTCCGCACGCGGCGCAAATGGTCGACGGAACTCGCTCGTCTCCCCCGCCAGCGCAGAGAGTGCCTCGGCACGACGACGACGACGCTCTTCCGCCTCCTGCTCTAACTCGATCTGACTGCGCAACTCGGTCGATGCGATGCTGACATGACCGGGATCGGTCACGTCAAACGGCGCTTCGAACGCCTCGGATGGAGAATCGCGCTTTAACATGTCAGCGCACCCAATCTATCAGTCGAAGCCGCGATTAGCGCATCACGATTGCGCAACAGCGTCACCATCCGCAGCAGTGCGGCGTAGTAGAAAGTCGCGGATAAAGGGATCAAGATCTCCATCGAGAACACCCTGCACATTGCCATCCTTACGATTGGTGCGATGGTCGTTGACCATCGTGTAAGGGTGTAGGACATAACTTCGAATCTGGCTACCGAACGAGTTGTCCTGACTCGTTCCACGCGCCTTGGCGAGTTCCTCCTCGCGTCGCTTTAACTCAAGTTCGATCAGGCGACTCTTCAGTACGCGCATCGCGGTCTGCTTATTCGAGGTCTGCGAGCGCTCGTTCTGGCACTGGACGACGATTCCGGTGGGCAGGTGGGTAATGCGTACGGCCGAATCAGTCTTGTTGACGTGCTGGCCACCCGCACCCGAGGCCCGATAGGTGTCGATGCGTAGGTCTCCCTCATCGATCTCGACCACCACGTCCTCGTCAACCCATGGCGTCACGTCGACACGCGCAAAGGCCGTGTGTCGCCGGTGGGCCGAATCGAACGGCGACAGGCGAACCAAGCGGTGGACGCCCTTCTCCGCCCCGAGAATGCCGTAGGCGTTCTCGCCCTCGACCAGCAGGGCGACCGACTTGAGGCCCGCCTCATCGCCCGGCGATGCCTCCAACAGGCGCGCAGAAAAGCCGCGCCGTTCGGCCCAGCGTAAGTACATCCTCAGCACCATCTCGACCCAATCCATTGCGTCCGTACCACCCGCACCCGCACTGATCGTGACAACCGCCGGACCCGCGTCGTACTCGCCCGAGAACAACGCTCCCTCTTCGAGCTCGTCAATACGCGCAGCGAGCGCCTGCACCGATACCGCCACCTCGGCCGTAAGGGCGGGATCATCAATCAGCATCAGCACGAGATCACTGGCGTCCTCAACATCCGCCGACAGGCTCGCATACAACTCGAGCTTGCGAGCGCTTCGCGAGCGCTCAGCCGAGACCTTGACTGCCCGCTCCTGGTCGTCCCAGAAGCCGGGCTCGCTGATCATCGCATCGAGTTCGTCAATTCGCTCCTGCAAGTGAACCGGGTCAAAGGTAATCACGGACCCACACAAGGCGGGCCCTAAGCTCCTCCACTGCCGCCGCGAGCTCATCCGCGGTCAGCACGTCGGGTAGATCAGCCACGACGCTTCTTCTTCGTTGGTTTCTTGCGACGCCCCGCCGCTCCTGGCGCCTGCCCGCGTTGCGTATTCGACGATCGGTCCGAATCGTTACTCGCACCAGCAGCCGCCGTCGATGTTCCCGCCCAATCACTCGAACGCGACCATGCGGAGTCCGAACTCGGCGTCACCGGATCCTGCCGTTGGGCAGCCACTGGAGGCGTTCCAGGTGCATTGAAGGCGCTAGCTTCCTCGTGCTCCAGAACGAGATCATCCATGTGCTCCTCGATCGCGAACGGGTCGATCACAGCCCGCCCATCGGGACCGTCAACCTCGATCACGAACTGGAAGAGCCCGGCCACGACCTCCTGCTGCACCTCGGCCATCATCTCGCTGAACATCGCATGGCCCTCGGTGCGGTACTCAACAACAGGATCCTTTTGCGCAAGGCCACGCAAATGGATGCCATCGCGCAAGTAATCCATATTGTCGAGGTGCTCACGCCAGCGCGTATCAATCGTCTGCAACAGGTAGAAGCGCTCGGCACGACGCATCAGATCGGGATCGATCTGCGCGATCACTCGCTCCTTACGCTCGTAGGCAGTTGCAGCATCCGCTACCGCCCGATCGATCAGAGCGTCCGGAGTGGTCTGCGCAACTGCTGCAATCTCCGAAGCCGAGAAGGAGACGGGATAGACGGAGCGCAACCCCACCACCATCGCCTCGAGATCAACGCCATCCTGCTCCTCCGTCTGCAAGTGGGACTCGACGACACTCTCCACCGTCTCATCAATCCAGTCGCGCACGAGCTCGGAAATATCTGCACCCTCGAGCACTTCGCGACGCTGGTCGTAGACAACTTCGCGCTGCTTGTTGAGCACGTCGTCGTATTTGAGGACGTTCTTGCGGATCTCGAAGTTGTGCTCCTCGACGCGCTTCTGCGCACCTTCGATCTGACGCGAGAGCAGCTTGTGCTCAATTGGCTCACCCTCGGGTGGGCCAAGCCGATCAAGGATCTTGTAGATGCGATCCCCCGCAAACAGGCGCACAACCTCGTCTTCGGCAGACAGGTAGAAGCGCGTCTCGCCCGGATCGCCCTGACGACCAGAGCGACCACGCAACTGGTTGTCGATGCGACGCGACTCGTGCCGTTCCGTGCCGAGCACATAGAGGCCACCGAGTTCCGGCACGCCCTCACCCAACTTGATATCCACCCCACGACCCGCCATATTCGTCGCGATCACAACCGCACCCGGCTGCCCTGCGTTGACGATAATCTCTGCCTCGCGCTCGTGCTGCTTCGCGTTTAGCACCTCGTGCTTGATGTCACGCTTGGTCAGCAAAGCACTGAGCCGCTCCGACGTCTCAATGTCGATCGTGCCGACTAGGACGGGCTGCCCAGTGCCATGACGCTCCTCAATGTCGTCGGCAACAGCATTGAACTTCTCGCCCTGCGTCTTGAAGATCAGGTCTTCCTTGTCTTCGCGCACCATCTCCTGATTGGTCGGGATCGTAATCACATCGAGGCCATAGATCTCGGCAAACTCGTTCGCTTCAGTCGCAGCAGTACCCGTCATACCAGCGAGCTTGTCGTACATACGAAAGTAGTTCTGGATCGTGACCGTTGCAACCGTGATGTTCTCGGCCTCGATCTTGACGGACTCCTTCGCCTCGACCGCCTGGTGCAGCCCCTCACTCCAGCGACGACCTTCCATGATGCGTCCGGTGAACTCGTCAACGATCTTGACCTCGCCATCAATAACGACATAGTCGACGTCTTTTTTGAACAGCGACTGCGCCTTCAAGGCCTGTACCAAATGATTGACCATCTGGCCATTGCCGGGCGCGTAGAGGTTCTCAATGCCGAGCGCCGTCTCAACGCGATGAATACCATCCTCGGTCGGCGCAACCGTTTTGCGCTTCTCATCGACCTCGTAGTCCTCGGGCACTTTGAGGGTTTTCGCGATCTTGGAAAACGTGTAGTACGTCTCGGGAGCATCCTCGGGTTGACCCGAGATGACCAGTGGCGTGCGTGCCTCATCGATCAGGATCGAATCGACCTCATCGACGATCGCGAAGGGATGTCCGCGCTGCACCGTGTGCTCCAACTCTACCGCAAGGTTGTCCCGCAGATAGTCGAAACCGAATTCGGAATTAGTGCCATACGTGATGTCGCAGGCGTAGGCCGCTCGGCGCTGATCGGAGTCCATACCCGCTTGAATAATCCCGACCGTAACGCCGAGCATCTCATACAGCGGACTCATCCACAAAGCATCGCGGCGCGCCAAATAGTCGTTGACGGTGACAAGATGCATGCCGCGACCAGCGAGCGCATTGAGGACCACCGGCAGCGTTGCCACGAGCGTCTTACCCTCACCCGTCCGCATCTCCGCAATCCAGCCTCGATGGAGACAGGCACCGCCAATAATCTGCACGTCGAAGGGCCGCATATTCAACGAGCGTGCGCCCGCCTCGCGCGCCAGCGCGTACGCCTCGGCTTCGACCTCCGCCAACACATCGCGCACGTCATCCTTGCTGGCCGTCTCGTCGAGACGCTCAGCAACGAGCAGGCGCAACGCGTCGTAGCGCTCCCGCAACTGCGCATCCGTCAGCGCAGCCGTCTCGTCGGCCAGCGCAGCCGTCTCATCGGAGATCACCTGCAACTCTCTGAGACGTTTACCTTCGCCAAGGCGAAGCAGTCGATCAAACAACTCTGCCATGCGTCGAACCCTACCAGCCCGTACCTGAACGCCGCCTGCGAGTGCAGCCCCCACTACCGTTTCGATTGTGCCTGGTGAACTCCAACCGGTCTCGCCAACGTCGCCACTGACAACGCTGATTGCCGCGTGGCTCGAAGGTGATGTGACGACACTCGAGATGGGCCGCCGCCTCGACCGCCAACAACGCGCGTTCGATTACCCAGCATCGCTCGCCCGTGACACGCTGACGCGCCTATTTCCTCCCTACCCGGGGGAGGAGCCTGATCCCGCGATCGTACGACTCCTAACATCTGCGCTACTCATCGAGGAGCCCGCGGGCGATGCGCTGGCGGCGATTGCTGGCCGAAGGGCGCTGCTTGCAGCCGTCATCGAACTCGATCCGAGTGACACCGTTGTCGAGATCATCCTGCGTCCGGGTGAGCGCATCCTGCTCGGTACAACGGGTGGCCGCAAGGCACTCGCTGCGATTCTCGCCGATGACACCACTCCCTTTGTTGATTGGCTCAGCCGCACCGTGCTCGACACCGACGCCTTTGCCAGCACCACCAGTGATGTGCCTCTGCACGGACTCGACAATCTGCAGCGACTGATTACTGGGCTGGCCTGTGCGACAGCATCACTCGCCGCTGGCCCAGCCCGCGTGATGGTGGCAGACGAATGGGTGGCAGAGACAACCGTGGCGGCACTCACCGACGATGTGCCATTCGCCGAAGTTGCCCGCACGATTGGGGAAACACTGCTCAAGCACGAGGCCCCGATTCTGCTCTGGCACGCCGCACACGAACTTGCCCTCGTGGCTGAGGACGATCCGGATCTGCGCGACATCGTGCTGCGCAAGTGCCTGACCCATGCCGACTGCGAAGCAGGGCGCTGTCCGGCCGAAGCTGCAGCACCCCTATTGAGCGAGCTCGGAACACAAGCTGCTGTGCGATTACTAGAATCGATCGGCACGCAACTCGACGCGAATGCGTGGCGCGCAATCGGCAAGACGTACCTGCGTAACGCGCTCGCCGAGCACTGGCACGACTGGCGCGAGCACGCCCAGCGGTGGGCCACCGCCGACGATGCCAATCGGGCACGCGCGACGTTTGACGCGCTGCTCCGCACACCCGCCCCAGAGCCAGGGGCTATCGCGTGGTTTACCGACTCGTCCGTGCCATCCGTGCGCGCAGCCTGCCGCCAACGGCTCGGCCTCGCAAGCTGAGGCCCCTAGCTGTTCCGCCTATGAGCCTGCGAGACGGTTAACGTTGGGTCGGGCCTCCGGTGAGTCTTCGGCGACGATTTCGTGATGGGGGCAGGCTCGATTTCGTGATGGGGCGGACGCCACATCCGTGGGGTTGGGCGGACGCCACAACCCCACGGAAGCATCGGCTACAAACCACCCATCAGCCGCGTCTCACAGCGAAGTAGGCGGAACAGCTAGCTCGTTTCACGCCATTTTTGGCAGCCGATGCGGATGCGCGCGGCGACGATGATGCAAATCCGATGCCTCTTGCCGGACGTTGCGAACTGCATGGATGATCGCGTCGCGAAACTCCGACTCGGCGGCGCGCGCACGCAATACCTTGCCGCGCGCGAAGATCGTAATCTCCGTCACATGCGACGCCGAGATCCGCGGATTACGCTCCTCCGAGAACTCAACATCGGCCGTCGCATCCGGTGGCAATAACCGCGCAATCGCTGCGAGTTTCTCCGCGACCAGCACCCGCAACTCAAGCGGAACGTCAACGTGTCGTGCGTGCACCCGAACTTCCATCAGGACACCTCCTCGTATGACTATGACCACACACTACTCCTCGCATCGCCGCCCGTGAAGAGCCGGTGGCGATTGCTACAGCGTTGTTACAACACGCGCAAACGTGACGACATCGACGCGCTCCGCACCCGACTGACGCAAGAGCCACGCAGCCGCGCGCAGCGTGGCGCCCGTCGTCATGACATCGTCGACCAGCAACACACGACCCGTCACAACGTGTGCTGCCGCAAAGGCCGCCGCAGCATTACGACGACGCTGATCGGCGGATAGTCCTCGCTGTGGCCGATCATTGATGCGTCGCAACGCATCGCCTGCGGTCGGCAGCATCCACGCCCGGCCAAGCAGTCGCACAAGATCGCTAGGACCATCCACACCACGCCATGCGGCCCGACTGGATGCCGCCGGCACCGGCACGATCAGGTCGCAGAGCGGGCGCGGCACAGCAGCGACCAGGCAGGCGGCCGCGAGACGCGCCACCGGAGCCCGCGCCGCATCCTTCCACGCGCGCACCAGACTCGCACCGAAAGGATCGAGCTCCACAGCCGAACGCACCGAACCGATGCTACGACCAAGCCGATCACAGACCGGACAGGCAATCCGCGGCCGCGGCTCGGGCTCCCCACAACGCTTGCAGAGCGGCCCGCACAACCACGGCATGGCGGACCGACAAGTGCGACACAACAGTGTTCCACGCGCAGAACAAGCCGCGCACCGCTGATCCGCCACAAGCCGCCAGAGATCCATGCAGTGAGCCTGCCACGCACCACTGCACGCAAAACGCGCAGAGCATCACACGGCGAAGGCGTACGGCGCACGATGCACGCCGTCTTCCGTGATGATCGCGTCGATCAGTGACGCGGGTGTGACATCGAATGCGGGATTGACGACAGGACTATCCGCTGGCACCGTTACGCGCTCCGTCCCCGCGACCTCATCGCGCGAACGCTCCTCGATCACAATCGCCGAACCCTCCAACGTGGTCGGATCGATCGTGGTACAAGGAGCCGCAACGTACAACGGAACACCATGATGACGCGCCATGATCGCGAGACCGAACGTGCCCAACTTATTCGCGGTATCCCCATTTCTTGCAATGCGATCCGCACCAACCACAACCGCATCGATCAGACCAAGACCGAAACGGCTCGCAACCGCAGCATCCGGTAGCACCGCGTGCGCGATGCCTTCTTGCCCGAGTTCCCACGCGGTCAGACGCGCACCCTGCAGCAGTGGTCGTGTCTCCGGCACCCAGACAAACGGCTCTAGACCATCCGCGTGCAATCGCCGCACCACACCCAACGCCGTGCCATACCCTCCGGTCGCCAAAGCACCCGCGTTACAGATTGTGCAGATCCGCGCACCCGCGCCAAACAATCCGGCACCGTGCGCACCAATCTGCTCGCAGCACCACACCTCGGCGGCGTGAAACTGTTCGGCAGCAGCCGTCAGACGCAGGCGCGCCACCGTCGGATTCTCCCAGGCATCGCCAACCGCTGCCAAAGCGCGCTGCACACCCACCGCAAGATTGACAGCCGTCGGGCGCGCGGCGACAAGCAACGCAGCGTCCAAGCGCACAGAACGCTGAAAGTCCGCAGCGGCATCTGCCGCCTGCTCGGCAGCCAGCGCCACGCCCATCGCACCCGCCACGCCAAGCGCTGGCGCGCCGCGAATCGCGAGCACAGAAATCGCCTCAATCAACATCGCCACCGACGTGCAACGCTGCTCGACACGCAGCATCGGCAACTGCGTCTGGTCGAGAATCACCACGGCCCCGCGCTCGAGACGAATGATGTCCGTCGGTGCAAGACTCGTACTCAGATGCCCTCAGTCCAACTCTGCCGAAACCGCTCCTGCTCTGCAGAAACGACATCGATCTCCACCCCCAGCGAAGCGAGTTTAAGTCGAGCAATCTCCACGTCAATCACAGGCGGCACAACGTAGACCTTCATCTCGAGTGTATCCGCATGCTTGACGACATATTCCGCGGCTAGCGCCTGATTCGCGAACCTCACATCCATCACCGCTACAGGGTGGCCTTCCGCAGCCACGAGATTGATCAGGCGGCCTTCCGCCAAGAGCATCAACGTACGCCCATTCGCGAGCGTAAACTGCTCCACGAACGGGCGCGGCTGCGTCACCGCAACAGCTCGCGCCCGTAACGCTGGCACGTCGATTTCGACAGTAACATGACCCGCATTCGCAATCATCGCGGCGTCCTTCATCGCATCGAAATGCTCTCCGCGGAGCACATTCTTCGTGCCAGTAGCCGTACAGAAAACATCTCCCAGTGGCGCGGCCTGTTCGGCCGTCATCACGCGAAATCCGTCCAACGCAGCCTGCAGTGCACGCATCGCATCGACCTCGAGCACAATCACGTGCGCACCCATTCCACGGGCGCGCTCCGCCAGACCCCGACCACACCAGCCGTACCCGGCAACAACAAACGTACTGCCCGCGAGCAACACATTCGTCGCGCGCAGAATGCCATCAATCACCGACTGCCCCGTGCCGTACCGGTTGTCAAACAGCTGCGTTGTCTGTGCCTCGGTGACCGCGATGATGGGGAACCGCAGAACCGCATCTCCCTCCATCGCACGCAGACGAAGCACACCCGCCGTGGTCTCGGCAGTACCGGCAAGGACCGATCCGAGCAACTCGCGCCGCGTCGTATGAAGAACGCCGACCAGGTCCGCACCATCATCCATCGTGACGTGCGGACGGTGGTCTGCAACCGCCATGATATGCCGATAGTAGGTGTCATCATCCGCGCCATTGATCGCGAACACCGGAATGCCGTACTCGGCAACCAGCGCCGCCGCCACATCGTCCTGCGTCGACAAGGGATTCGACGCGCAAAGCATCGCATCCGCCCCACCCGCCTTAAGCGTGCGCATCAGATTCGCAGTCTCCGCCGTGACATCCAGACAGGCACTGATGCGCAAACCCTTGAACGGCTGCTCTTGCTCGAAGCGGGCACGGATCTCCCGCAAGACCGGCATCTCCTGGTCCGCCCACTCGACGCGGCGAGCGCCGACACCTGCCAGTGCAAGATCCTCAACGTGATGTGTAACAGGCGTACTCAACAGTAACGGTGTCCTCTGGTGTCTCTGCGAGATCGTACGCTACTCGTTCAGGGCGGGTGCTTTGAGGGCGGTGAGGCGCGCAATGTCGAGCGCCACCACTCCCTCACAATCAGCCAGGTGGCACGAGACGAGATCGCCATGGATCAATAAGGCAAGGGTACGCTCGAGCTCGTTTGTGCCGCTCCCATGCCACTCCAGCACCGTTGACACATCGCCCGCCACGAGACTCTGAATACGATCATGCAGCGCAGCAGCGGCAGCTGGTTCCGCCGAGTCACGCAGAAACACTGCAGCAGCCGGAATGCCATGCCGAGCACTCCCGAGCCAGCCCAGCACCTGATTGTGCGCCATCTCGGGCAACGCGCCCGCGAAGGCCATAGCCTTTGCATTCTCGTTGACCTGGTTCGCTAGTCGAACGGCTGCCGCAGCGCGCGCGCCCGACCCGTAAAAGACAATCACGTGGCCAGCCAGCCGCGCAGCCTCGGCCTTGGCCTCCTTGACCCCAGCCTGCGCACGCTCGGCTGTCACGACGCGCATGGTGCTCGGAATCGCAGCAGACAATGCTTCGACACTACCCGGCGCCGCACCCGCGTGATCGAGCACACCGACCAGCGCCCCAAGCAAGAAGCCAAGCGCACCGCGAGGTTGAAAGCCCCCCTCAACCAGAGCCAGTGGCGCATCGGCAGCAACCGCGCGCTCGTGCAACTGCCCTCCGGCAGTGACCGCTACACGCTCCGCGCCACGCCTACCCGCCTCATCCCACCACCCCAGCGTCTCCACAGTCGCACCCGAATACGACGTACAAACAACAAGAGTCTGCGGACCAATCCACCCGGGCAGCGACGTCGTGTCGACCGGAACCACCGGGACGGCGAGCTGTTCGGCAAAGAGGGCCGCAAGGAGACGACCACCCGCAGCAGAGCCACCAAGCCCACAGAGAGCGACTGCGTTGAAATGCAGAGCAGGAACCTGGGCGGCACGTGCAGCCGCGAGACCACTCTCCAACTGACGCGGAAAGTCCAGCGCCTGCTCCAACATCGTCGATGGTGCCATCAGCCGGGTCTCCTCTCCCCTAACAGTGTCACACCGGCCGCCGCATGCTCTGCCGTACCAAGCGCCGAGTCGGACACAGACGCGTGCACGCCAACAACGCCAGCCCGACCAATCACACTACGGACGACCGACGCGTCAGCACCAACTACCACATCATCAAACAGCACACTCCTACACACAATTGCGTTCTCCGCGATACGAGAACCAGCCCCCACCACCGTCTCGGGACCTACCACCGCACCCGCCTCAACCGTGGCACCCGGGCCAATCAACACCGGCGCGATCAGACGCGCAGTCGCTGCGACCAGCGCATCGTCCGCCACCAGCACAGCACCCTCCGAGCCACCTAAACGCGTGGCGACCCGACCCGCGATGACATCCGCATTCGCCGCCAAGAAACTCTCGACAGTGCCAATATCGCGCCAATAACCCGCCGCCTGATGCGCGATCAAACCATGCCCGACGAGTTGTGGAAAGATCTCGCGCTCGATCGACACCATGCGACCCTTGGGAATCAGATCAAGCACCGCTGGCTCAAGCACGTAAGCGCCGGCATTGACCCACCACGGTGCCGGCCCTAGGCCGTCCGCAGTCGGCGGCTTCTCAACAAAACGCTGCACATTACCCGCCGCATCGTGAACCACAACACCAAACCGGGTGGGATCATCGACGGGCGTCAGCCCGATCGTCCCCATCGCACCAGCAGTCGTATGCGCCAGCACGAGTGCACCAAAATCGGCATCGCCGAGCACATCACCATTCAGCGCAAGAAACGGCCCGTCGACGCGCCCAGCCGCCGCGAAACGAATCGCTCCCGCCGTACCCAACGGCTCGTCCTCGACAACCACCTCGACCACCATACCCGGCGGCGGCGAGCCAACCCCTGCGCGCAATCGCTCTGGCAGGTAGCCACACGAGAGGATCACCTTCGACACCCCAGCAGCGGCAAGCCGATCGAGCAACAGGGCAATAAACGGCACACCTCCAATCGGCAGCACCGGCTTCGGCTCGTCCAGCGTCAACGGACGGAGACGCGTTCCCTCACCCCCGACGAGCACTACCGCAATCACGCCTGATGCAACTCGCGATCCGGATCGCGCTCCGCACGACCAATCGACAGATACGTAAAGCCCGCCGCCACCGCCGCATCGGGATCGAGCAGATTCCGACCATCAACAATCAACGGCCTGCGCATCGCTGCGCGCACATCCGCATCGAGCACCGCTCGAAACTCGGGCCATTCCGTCACAATCACCAGTGCATCCGCTCCCGTCACGGCCGTCAACATCGAATCGGCAATCTCAACAGCCGCCGGCAGCACAGCGCGTGCGCGTTCTGCCGCGACGGGATCGAAAGCGACGACACTCGCACCCTCCGCAATCAGTCGCGACGCCAACACGATGCTCGAGGCCTCGCGCATATCATCCGTGTGCGGTTTAAACGCCAATCCAAGCAGTGTCACACGGCGATTCCGCAGCGAACCGAGACGATCCTTGAGTTTGCCGATGACCCGACGCTTCTGCAGCTCATTGACCTCAATCACGCTCGCCAACAATTGGAACGAGTAACCCGTATTGCCCGCCATCTGCTTGAGCGCCGTCACATCCTTCGGAAAACAACTACCGCCATACCCGATACCCGGCCGCAAGAAACTCGGACCAATACGCGCATCCATGCCCATGCCACGCGCAACCTCTTCGACATCGGCACCGACACGCTCACACACATTTGCAATCTCATTTACGAACGAGATCTTCGTCGCAAGAAATGCATTCGAAGCGAGCTTGATCATCTCCGCCGAAGCCACATCCGTCGTCAGAATCGGCGCCTGCAAGTCCTCGTAGAGCCGCGCCACGCGGGCAACATCCTCGCCGCGATCGCCACCAATAACAACACGATCCGGCTCGCGGAAATCAGCAACCGCTGAGCCTTCACGAAGAAACTCCGGATTCGAAACGTAACCCACATCCTCGCGGCCACGCGCATCAAGCTCGGCTCGCACACGCCGACCCGTACCAACAGGTACCGTCGATTTCATCACCAAAATTGCGCCCTCAGCACTCGCCGGCAAGGCTTCGATAACTGCTTCGACACGCGAGAGGTCGGCATCGCCCGACGCGGTTGGAGGCGTATCGACACAGACGATCGCGATACGCGCATCACGAAAAACATCCTCCATGTCGAGCGTAAAAGTCATCCGCGCAGCATTGCGCTGCAACAACTCGGGCACACCAGGCTCGTGGATCGGCACCTGACCGCGCTGCAGCATCGCAACACGCTCCGGCGCAATATCACGACAGACGACGGTGTGACCAAGTTCGGCTAGACAGGCGGCAGTGACCAGCCCGACATAACCGACGCCGATCACGCCGACAGTCTCGCGACCACTCACCGCGTCACCGGTTTAAAGCTCTTCGCCATCGCGATCATCGCAGAGTTAGGAATACGACCCGTCAACGAGTTCTCCAGCCAGTAACTAATGTCATTTTGCTTCCAAGCGACACGCTGCAGCGACGCTCCATTGAAGTAAAGCATCAGCGTGCGACCCTTATAGACACGTGTCGCGGTCGGACCCTCGAGAATCGGCGGGTCGTCCCAAGCGATCGCCTGAACACCAAAGACCTGATCGTACGAGTCAGCCGAGAACGTCACAAAAACGGCCTTATGCCCACCCGTCTTGTAGACGCGCGCGGCCGGTTGAGTCGAAAACAATGGATCGCGCGTCCGAGCTCCCGCATAAAGCACCGTCGGCATCATCAGTGGTATGCCCGCCTTACGCTGCGCATAGCGCCACATCTGCACATCGCGCGTCGGATCGCGGGTAATCTGCGCCTCCTCCTTCGCCGGCAAAACCGCCACCTTTGGTGGCGCCAGATCGCTGATATACGTCTTGCCAATCACGACGACCACCGGCTGTGTAATTGGCACGCCATTCTGCTCGAGCTCGGCCTTGATCGACGCGTCCAGCGGCTTCGTAGCCGAATCCGTCCCAAAAGCCGCGGAAATCGCAATCGCAGCATCCTTGGCGCCCTTCGCCGAGCCATCAAAGTAGACCGTCGTGCGCATGTACTGGACGAGCGAATCGCCCGTGCTCCGCGCGAGTTTCCAACCATTCTCGACAAGTTGCCACGCCGCATCAGCAGCCGCCGCTGGCGTGCCATTACCGTTGCGTACCTCGATACCGATCGTAGCTGGGTCATAGGTTTGCTTGGCGACCTTCTCCTTCGAATCTTTGGCGACATCGCGCGTCGCAATTGCCTGACCCGACGTCATATCCGGATTAAGGAACTCGTCAACGGCCTTCTGCACAGCCTGCGGTGACGCTTCGAACTTGCCAGGATTCGTCGTAGAACTCGAGATATCGTCGAGCCGGACTTGGAAGGTATTGCCTCGTGGAATGCTCGCGACAAGACGCCCGTACTCAAGCAATGTGCGCGCATCCGCCGGCTTTTTATTCGAACCGAGAATTTTAAGATTATCCCGCAAAATCGAGATCAACTCGATGATACGCGTAGCGAAGCCCCAGCGATCAACACGCTTCTTAAACTCGCGCACAAACGTCTGCTGACGTGCCATACGGATGAGATCCGAATCGGTGTGTCGATACCGCGCGAAAGCCAGCGCATCAGTGCCACGCAGCAACTGATAACCGGGCTGGAGATTAATCGACATGAAGTTACGTGCAGCCGTGCCGTCGTTGCTGTTGTAGTAGCGACGATCGACAGGCAGCCAGACGCCGCCAAACGTAGCGACGATGCGGGTAAACGCTTTGAAGTCGAGTGGAATCAGATAGTTAATCTGCACACCCGTCAACTCTTTGATCGTCGCTAGCGCCAACGGCTCCTGACCGAGCTGGTAGGCCTCATTGATTGGGCGGCGGCCATAGCCGGGCACGTTGACAACTAGGTCGCGTGGGAACGACATCATCGAAATTGACTTCGACCGCGGATCAACGCGTACCATCATCATCGTGTCGGAGCGGCCGGGGCCGTCGCCGGGACGACGATCCTCACCAATCACCAGTGCGGTAATCGGCTGATCCGGCAAGGGAACGGCGAGCCCTGCCTCTGCAGCCTGCTGCTTCTTATCGGATGTCTGTGTGATCGCCATGACCGTGTCTTGCAGGTACCAGTAGGAGTAGCCACCCACTGCGAGCGCGGCAATCAGCAGCAGACCCGCGACGATCCCAACGACTTTCGGCCAGCGTCGCTTGCGTTTGGCTGGCTCGGTGGTGTAAATACTCATCTGCGACTTGTCCCTGTCGCCGTTGTCAGCACCCACGCCTGCCTGCTCGGGCGGTGCACCATCGGCGCGATGTACCTTCATCACTGGCCCCGCTTGCGTGGGCAGGGCTGCAGCAGCCTTGGTCGCAGTCGCTGCGAGAACAGACGCTGCGAGTGCATCGCTCGCGGCGGGCGGCGCGGGAGGCTCTGTCGACGCACCTTCACTCGGGGCCTCAGGGGTCGACGCAGACACAACGTCGTCGGATGGGTGCGTAGGCGTCTCCACAGAGAAAAGACTTGGACGCCGCGGATCACCGAAACACGCCGCCCAGCCGTTTTCTGAGTATACCCGTCGTATCGCCGCAATCCTTGCGGTTGTGGCAATAACGGTAACCCGACTTCTAATCTGCAACTATCTCGGCATGTTGTCCGGCGCGCAGATCGCACTCGTCCGCCATGGAGAGACGGAATGGAGCCTGAATGGTCGCCATACAGGCACGACGGACATTCCTCTGACAGACCGTGGTCGGGATGAGGCGCGCGCCTCTGCACCGCTCGTCCAAGGCTTGTCGATTGATCGCGTCTCGTCGAGCCCGTTATCGCGCGCGCGGGAAACGTGTGCACTCCTCGAACTCGATCAGCCCGCCCTGCTCGATGATGACCTCTTGGAGTGGAACTATGGTGACTATGAGGGCATCACGACAAAGCAGATTCGCGAAACCGTGCCGGGCTGGACGGTTTGGTCGCACCCCTGTCCCCATGGTGAGACTGCTGCCGATGTTGGTGCGCGCGTCGACCGGGTGATTGCGACGGCGCGTGCGGCCGAAGGCACGACGCTCGTCGTCGCGCACGGCCACGTGCTGCGCGTCCTCGCCGCGCGCTGGCTCGGTCTCCCCCCCGAAGGCGGGCGCTTCTTCCGTCTCGACACTGCGACGGTCTCCCTGCTCGGATGGGAACGCGAAACCCCCGTCCTACTGAGTTGGAATACGCGCTGAGGTTTCGTGGTGGGGGGCGGACGCCACAACCCCGCGGATGTGAGGTCCGCCCCCCAAAACCGTCTGTCAAGCGTGGTTGCGTGTGGGGGCGGACCTCACATCCGCGGGGTTGTGGCGTCCGCCCCCCATCACGAAACCTCGACCCCATCCACGTCAACCACAACCGCCTCTGGTTTCGTAAAGGGGCCTGACCCCATCACGAAATCCAGTCACGAAACCTCAGCGCGCGACGAGGTCGACGACAACCGGGCAACCCTCGAGTCCGGCCGCCTCACGCAGCCGATTCTCAAGGAAGTACGCGTAGTCGCGCGTGATCAGCTTACGATCGTTGATCGTGATACGAAACCGCGGCGGGCGTGTCTGCACCTGCGCGCCATAGATCAGCTTCAGGCGCTTGCCATGCACAATCGGGGGCTGGCGCGCGGCGACCGCGTCTTGCAGCACGCGATTGACGGCCGGAGTCGGCATGCGACTCGAGTAGGCAACAAACAACTCCTCGATGCGATCAAGCAGACGATCGAGACCACGACCCGTCACCGATGATGTCGTCACGATCTGTGGGCGCTGACGCAACTTCCGCTCGATACGGAGACGCAGATCGTCGAGATCGATCTCGGAGGCATCCCACTTTGCGACCACCACGAGCGTGGCACAGCCAGCCTTGCGCGCCGCGTCAGCAACATCGAGATCATGATCGACAAAGCCCTCCGCACCATCGATCAGAACGAGCGCAATATCGGCGTGCTCGGCGGCCGTCAAGGCGCGCTTCTCACTCCAATACTCGATGTCCTGGCGCAGATGACGCTTACGCCGCATACCCGCCGTATCGACCAGACGAAAGGCCGTCTCACCACGCACAAGACGCGTATCGATCGCGTCGCGCGTCGTGCCCGGGATATCCGAGACAATCACGCGCGGCTGGCCGATCAGCGCGTTGAAGAGCGACGACTTGCCGACGTTTGGGCGTCCGAGTATGGCCACACCAATCTCGTCAGACACACGCTCCATGCGTGCGGCATCCGGTAACTCGCCGAGCTGGTTGACGATCATGTCGAGCAAATCGCCGCTGCCCGAACCATGAATCGCCGACACCGCAACAGGCTCGCCCAACCCGAGCGAGTGGAATTGCAAGGCATTGGTGTCACCCATCGCCCCCTCGGACTTATTCGCCACGAGGATCACCGGGTTGCGTTGGCGTCGCAGAATCTCAGAAACCTCGAGGTCACCGGGCATCACACCCGCCTTCGAATCGACCACGAACAGGCACATGTCCGCCTCGGCCAGAGCCGTCTTGGCTTGCTCCGCCACCTCCGCGGCCAACATCGTCTCGCCACCGAGGTCGATACCGCCCGTATCGACGAGACGAAAGCGCTTGCCGTTCCACTCAACATCGACATCCTTACGATCGCGCGTGACCCCGGGTTCGGAGTGCACGACGGCGTCGCGACGACCGGCCAGCCGGTTACAGAGCGTCGACTTGCCCACGTTCGGGTAGCCCACGACAGCGACGACGCCGATCAGTGGCAGCTCGGACGGCAGCTCACCCTGCTCGCCATCCTCGCCGATTTCGCGCTCGTCCTCGAACTCGAGTCCGCGTCGTTTGCGCGACCTTGGTGGTTCTCGTCCGCTCACTGTCCACCGTCCGTCTCTGCCGGTCGTTCCGGCGGGGTCGCGTACTTGGGTCGTCCGGCGCGCTCGGCGCTCTCGGCAAATGCCTGCAAACGCCGCAGCTCTGCGCCAATCTCTTCTGCTCCTGCACGGTACGCCTTGCTGCCCCGGCCGGAGATCATGATCGGCCGCCCAAAGCTGACGCTGACGGGCGCGCGTGGCTCGTCGGCGAGGCGACCCGTGCCGTGAATGTAGACGGGGATCACGGGGGCGCCAGCCTGCGCGGCGATCATCGCGGCACCGGCACGGATCTCACCGACTGCGTCCTGATGATGCCGCGTGCCGTCGATAAAGATGCCGAGCACGTCGCCCCGCTCGAGCACCTCACGCGCAGACTCGAGTGCCCCACGATCAACCTCGCCGCGACGGACGGGAAATGCGCCCGTATGGGTGATGATGCTCGCAACGATCGGGTTCTTCCACAACTCGGCCTTGGCCATGTAGAAGATCGGTCGGCGCATCGCAGACCCGAGCACGAAGGGGTCGTACAACGACTGATGATTCGAGGCCAGCACAACGGGTCCCGTCAGCGGTACCCGCTCGCGACCCCAGACGCGCATCTTCGAGAAGAGCGTCAACGGCCGACGGACGAGGAACCAGAGGACGTTCCACGAACGCTCGGGCGTCATGATGCTGTGACTGTCCCAATCCATGATGCGGTCAGTCATGCGCGAGCCTCGACAAGCGACACGATCTGTTCGATCACGGCCTCCACGGCCATGCCGTCGGTGTCGACGTGCACGCAGTCGTCGGGTACGAGCATTTGGGCAGCATCTTGACGGTCACGCTCCAACGCTACGTCACCCGCCTCCGCGCCGCGCTCAACGGTGCGTCGACGGCGGCGCTCCTCGGGGGAGGCATCGAGCCAGACCTTCAGTTCGGCCTGCGGCCAGACGACCGAGCCGATGTCGCGCCCCTCGGCGACCGCATCGCCTTCGACGAGGTAGTCGCGCTGCGCACCACGCAATGCCTCGCGTACCTCGGACAGGCCCGAGACGGCAGAAACGTTGGCATCGACCGCAGCCGAGCGCAGCGCTGGATCCGTTAGATGCTCTACCCAGCGACCCGCTTGCGCAACTGCGATCGGCTCATCACCGGTCTCGAGCATCACCAGCGTGACGGCGCGATACATCGCACCCGTGTCGAGGTAGCGATAGCCGAGCCGCGTGGCAAGCGCCCGCGCGACCGTCGACTTGCCGGCTCCAGCCGGTCCATCAATCGTGATGATCATGAGCGCCGCACTGCTGTCGCAGCCTCGATTAGCTCGCGAAACCCCGGAAAAGACACGGCAATCGTCTCGGGCTCGTTGATCGTGACACCCTGCTCGGAATAGAGCCCCGCAATCGCGCCGAGCATGGCAATGCGATGGTCGCCGTGCGGCTCGACGAGGCCGCCCCGCAGCCGTGTCGGCACGCCACGAATAAACCAGCCGTCGTCCTTGACTTCGATGTGCCCGCCGACGCCACGCAAGGCCTCACACACGCTCTGCAGGCGATCGGATTCCTTGACGCGCAACTCGCCGGCGCCACGGACTCGAGTGCGACCGTGCGCGACGCAGGCGGCGAGCGCGAGGATCGGCAACTCGTCGACCAGTCCCGGTATCTCCTCCGGACGAATGCTGGTCGCGGACAACTCGGCGTGCGCGACCTCGAGGTCTGCGACTGGCTCGCCGGCATCCGTCGTACGGCGATTGAACACTGCAATGCGCCCACCCATGCGCTCGAGCACCTCGAGCAGGCCCGTGCGGCCCGCACCCATGCCGACGCCGCGCAGAAAGATGCGCGACTCGGGAATCAGCGTTGCGGCAACGATTGCGAAGGCAGCGGATGACATGTCGCCCGGCACCTCGACGCGCTCGAGCTGCAGGCGTTCAACAGGATTGATGACGACACGGCCACCCGTCGTATGGACCGTCGCACCGGCCGCCCGTAGCATGCGCTCGGTGTGGTCGCGCGTCGGTATCTCCTCGATCACGGTCGTCGGGCCGTCTGCACGCAGCCCCGCGAGCAAGATTGCCGACTTGACCTGCGCCGACGAGACCTCCATCACGTGCTCGATGCCGCGAAGCTGCTGACCTGCCTGCACCACAATGGGCGGGCAGCCAGCTGTCGTCTCGATGTCTGCACCCATTGCCCGCAGCGGTCCAGCGACGCGCTCCATCGGGCGCGTACGAATAGAGGCATCTCCGTCGAGGGAGAAGGTGCCGCTCGTTTGCATCGCGACGATACCGGACAAGAGTCGCATCAGCGTCCCAGCGTTGTGCACGTCAATCGCACCAACGGGTGGTCGCAGTCCCGTCAAACCAACACCGTGCACGGTCAGGCGACCGAAGCCATGCTCCTCGACCGTGACGCCTAGCGCACGCACGGCCTCGAGCGTGGCGCGTGTATCCGCCGACTCGCCCCAACCCTCAACCTCGACAGGACCATCGCAGAGCGCCCCGATCAGGAGCGCCCGGTGACTGACCGATTTGTCCCCATTGACCACGAATTCGCCCACCAACGGACCGGTCCCCGCCACGAACCAGGGCGCGCTCACTCGGCACCACCCAACATGGCGTCGCGCGTCGCCACGCACCCATCGGCCTGCAAGAGCTCGACCGCGCGGTCGGCCTGTTCGAGCCCTGCGATCACGATGCGCACCTCGCCGCCCTGCTCGGGAGAAATATGGCTGAGGACGAACTCGTCGATATTGATGCCAGCAGCCGAGAGCGTCTGCGCGATCGATGAGATCGCGCCCGGACGGTCGGGCAGCGCCACGATCAGCTCGTGCAAATCGGATGGTGCCGTGTGGTGCGCCTGCGCCAAGGCGGCTCGGCGCGCATCGCCCGCTGCGCCGATCCAGTCCGCCAAGAAGGCCTCGTCACCTGATCGCAATGCCTCGGCGACAACACTCAACCGGGACTGAGCATCCTCGACCGCAGCCAGCACGGCGGCGCGATTGTCGAGGAAGATATCGAGCCAAATGGTGGGATTCGCACCAGCGACACGCGTCATGTCACGAAAGGAACCTCCTGCCGATAGCACGGGGCGGTACCCATCAACCTCTGCCTCGGCGACCTGCAACGCCAGCACATTCGCCAAAACGTGCGGGAAATGGCTCGTCAGCGCGACGATGCGATCGTGCGCCTCAGGATCGATCACGACCGGTCGGGCGCCGATCGCGGTGGCCAGCGCGTGCACGCGGGAGAGGTGCTCGGGCGCGGACTCGAGCGATGGTGTCAGAAAGTAGGTGGCCCCGGCGAAGAGCTCGGCGCGCGCATGCGCTGCCCCGTGCGCCTCGGAGCCGCAGATCGGATGGCCGCCAACGAAGCGCGCGCAATGCTCGGCGAGCACAGACGCGACGACGTGACCCTTTGTCGATCCGACATCAGTAACGGTGACGCTCGCGTCCGTGGCCTCCATGACCTCGGCCACAACGCTGCTAATCGTCGAGACCGGCGTAGCAACCACGACGATTTCGGCTCCCAGGCAGGCCTCCTCGAGCGAGTCGGCGATGCGATCGATACAGCCACGCTCGAATGCAACCGCAGCCTCAGTCGCATCGAGATCGAATCCGACAACGTGCGCGCCGGCATGCTCACGCAGGGCGAGACCGATACTGCCTCCCATCAGACCGAGGCCGGCGATCGCGACCTGCACGACAGGCCTACCGACTGGGCGTTCGGCCGGTGACAGCGAGCATGCGCTCGATGTCGGCCACGAACGCGCCGAACTCCGCAGAGGGAATCTGCTGTGCGGCATCCGAGAGAGCATGCTCGGGCGTCGGATGCGTCTCGACAATCAGACCATCAGCACCGGCGGCAACGGCCGACAGTGCGAGCGGCAACACCAGTGAGCGCTTGCCGGCAGCGTGGGACGGATCGACGATGACCGGCAGATGCGTCTCCGCTTTGAGGACTGGAATCGCGCTGACATCGAGCGTGAACCGCGTGGCCTTCTCGAACGTGCGGATTCCACGCTCACACAAGATCACGTTGTCATTACCTTCCTTGCAGACGTACTCCGCAGCCATCAGCAACTCTTCGACCATCGCGGAGATGCCGCGCTTCAGCATGATTGGGCGCGGTGCGCGGCCCACCTCGCTGAGCAAGTTGAAGTTCTGCATGTTGCGGGCGCCAATCCAAATCATGTCGACGTACTCAACGACATCATCGAGATCGCGCACATCCATAAGTTCTGTGGTAACCGGAAGCCCGACCTCATCGCCGACAGCACGCAGGATGCGCAGCCCCTCAACGCCAAGACCTTGGAATGCATAGGGCGACGTGCGCGGCTTGTACGCGCCACCGCGCAGCATGGCGCCACCTGCAGCCTTGACAGCCTTTGCCGACGCGAGCGTCTGCTCGTACGACTCAATCGAGCAGGGTCCCGCCATCATCGCGAAGTTGCCGCCGCCAACCTTGCAGGTGCCGATCGTGACGATCGTGTCGCGCGAGCGGAACTCGCGGGAAACGCGCTTGTACTCCTTGCGTAGCGGTACAACACGCTCAACACCAGCGACTGCCTCAAGCGGCAGACCAGCGACGATCGCGCGGTCGCCCATCGCGCCGATCACGGTACCTTCGCCACCCGTATCGACGTGCACGCCAGCACCAGCCTCCTCAATCAAGGAGACGACATGCTGCACCTCTTCTGCTGTGGCAGAAGAACGCATCACGACGATTAGTTCGGGCGCACCTGTGGCTGGGGCTTTAGCACTCACGGGCGCGCAGTATACGGCGCTTCGCGTTCTCAGCCGCCAGCAACAGCCTCGCGCAGCGCTTCGACCTCATCGGGTCGCAGTGCGCGGCACGAGCCGAGCTGGAGTCGACTCAGTCGCAAGGGCCCGTAGGCGATGCGTTCCAATGCTAGGCAGGGGTAGCCGATCGCAGCGCACATGCGGCGCACCTGGCGATTACGTCCCTCTTTGATCGTCAACTCGAGTTCTGCGCCACCCGAGCGTGTGCCAACAATTTTGACCACCGCTGGTTGCGTCTTGCCATCATCGAGCTCAATGCCACGTTCCAGGCGACGCACCGCTGTCGGACCGGGCAGGCCACGCACGAGCGCACGATACGACTTCGTCACACCGCGCGTCGGATGCGCCAGACCATTCGCCAACTCGCCATCGTTCATCAACAGCAGGAGCCCCGTCGTCGCAGCATCCAAGCGCCCAACCGGCACGACATGCTCCGTCACGTCGACGAGATCCATTACCGTCGGACGCCCCTTCTCGTCGTTGACAGTCGTGACGAATCCTGCGGGCTTATTCATCATCAGATAGACGTTCTTTTCAGCCGTAATGGCTGTGCCATCGACCGTCACAACCGCCGCCGGACCAACCTTGGTCCCTGGGACGGCGACGACGCCATCGACCAGCACGCGTCCTGCGGCAATCAGAATGTCGGCGCCACGACGCGATGCGACACCACTCTGCGAAAGAAACTTGTTGAGGCGTACAGTGCTTGGTCGCTCGTCGCTCATGGCGACACCGTACTCAGGACAGGTGTTCGGCGGCGGCGGGCGCCTCAATCGAGACGCCCTGCGTCGCAGCCATCGCCTGCAAACGATCGCGGACGGCAGAGGCGTCCGGTAGGTCGTCGCCTAGCTCGTCGAGTAGTGGTAGCGAATGACGCCCCTCTTCGAGCCCAAAGACGCGATCGAAGCGCGTCGTCGTGCGGTAGAGCAACGGATTACCGGGCCGATCCGAGCGACCAGCCTCCTCGATCAGCCCGCGCTCCAACAGGCTCTGGACCGGGTGATCGGCAGCCACACCACGAATGCGCGCGATCTCCGGACGACTGACCGGCCCCGCATAGGCAACGACAGCGAGCGTCTCGAGAGCGGCTCTCGACAGTGGGCGCTGTGCGAGTTGGTCGAGGAGTCGCGCGCAGGCCATGGCAGTCTCGTCGGCTGCCCGCAGCGCCCAGCCACCCGAGACGCGCTCGAGCACAACACCCGACACGCCTTGAGCGTGGCGCTGTCCCACAACCATCAGTGCCTCCTCAACATCCGGCTCGGACAGATCCGACGCCTGCGCCAACGCGCGCTCGTTCAGCGGCTCGCTCGTGACGAACAGGAGGGCCTCAACCACGCGCGCATTGGCACTCATGCCGCTGCCCGAACCACAACGGACTGGTGCCCAGCAGCGCGCATGCGAATTGGGGCAAATGGCGCATCCTGCTCGACGATTACCTCACCAGCACGGATCAGATCGAGCACAGCCCAGAAGGCGGCAGCCTGCTCCGTGCGACCAAGCCCCTTGACGGCCTGATCGAACGTACACGAACCTGTCTCGCGTACAGCGCGGCGCACATGGTCGAGTAGGCGGCCGAGCGGGATTCGGCGGCGCAGTACATGGATCGGCTCCGACACCTCATCCGTCCGCGTGATCACGAGACGCAGAGCGGCGGCGAGCGCCAGCGGATCGCCCGTACCTTCGTCTTCAAGTTGCGGGCGCGGCGGACGCAGAGCGGGTGGCCCGTCGCGAAACACGCGCGTCCCCACCTCCCCAAGGCGCTCCGCCAACCAAGCGGCAGCGGCCTGCGCGCGGGCGTACTCGGCCAGGCGCGCAGCTAGTTCCTCGGCCGCCTCCTGCGCGTCCGGCATATCGTCGACCTCGTCGGGTGTCAGCAAGAGGCGGATCTTGAGCTCGAGCAGCGCCGCCACCAGCACGAGGAACTCGCTGGCGCTCTCCAAGTCGAGCTCGCCCTGCTCCTCGATTTCAGCGAGATACCGCAGGCAGACATCAGCGACCGGGATCTCGCCAAGGTCCACCACATCGCGTAACACCAGCGCCAACAAGAGATCGAACGGGCCAGCAAACGGCTCCAGATCGAGTTCCAGCGCCAGCGCAGAGGAGGTCGCCATAGAGCAAACGCTAGTGCGAGGGTCGGACGACCTCAGGCGATCGTGACGGTGCCAACCGACGCGCTGATCTCGGCAAACAAGGCCTGATCGGGCCGCACACGGAAGCCGGGCCCGAGCCGCAAGCGACGGTGCCCCGCCGATGTACGCAGGTCAACGACGACCGGATGGTCGCCGTGGTACTCCTCGCAGATGCGTCGCAGGCGCTCGATCGCATCGGCTGGCGCGCTGCGGGCATCGACCTCGATGCGGACGATGCCAACCACGGGCACGGCATCGAACTCGAGCACTTCGAAGGCCACGAGTTTCGTCTCGCCACCACCCCGCTGGTCGACACGACCTTTGACGAGCACGATGCGGTCTTGCTCAAGCAGTGGTCGGGCGACCGTGAAGGCCTTTGCGAAGACGACGACCTCGACGACACCCGAGGTGTCTTCGAGTTGCACAAACGCCATCGGGTCACCCTTCTTCGTCATCGTCTGGCGGACCGAGGAGACCAGCCCGCCAATCGTGACGGTCTCTCCCTCCTTGCGACTGCCGAGGTCTCCGATCGTGACGTCGACCTTGCGGCGCAACTGGTCGGCAATGTCGGTCAGCGGATGGCTCGACACGAACAGACCGAGCGTCTCGCGCTCGCCCGCCAACAACTCCTTCTTGTCGAACTCGCCCGCAGGCACGGGTGGATGCGAACCACCGCCTGCGCCACCGACCGAGGCATCCGTCAATCCCTCAAAGAGGTTCGTCTGGCCGGCGTGCCGGTCGGCCTGCGACTTCCGTCCCGACTGGACAGCCTGGTCGAGCACGAGCAGCATTCCGCGCCGCGGATCGCCCGTCGAATCAAGCGCGCCAGCGCGAATCAGGCTCTCCAAGACGCGGCTCGAGACGTGCTGCGCAGTGACCCGTTCGGCGACATCCCAGACCGAGACAAAACGCCCATCCTGTTCGCGCGCCTCGATAATCGCGCGCACGGCGTTCTCGCCGACATTCTTGACCGCACTCAATCCGAAGCGGATCTTGCCTTCGACCACAGCGAAGTCGCGTTGCGACGAGTTGACGTCTGGCGGCAAAACCTCCAGCCCCATAGAATCGCACTCCTGCACGTAGAACGGCACCTTGTCCTTGGTGTCCATCACGGACGAGATCAGCGCCGCCATGTACTCGGCCGGAAAGTTGGCCTTGAGATACGCCGTGCGATACGAGATCAGCGCGTAACACGCTGCGTGCGCCTTGTTGAAGGAGTACTCAGCGCTGCGCTCGTTCTCGTCCCAGAGGTCCTTCGCAACCTCCTCGTCAACACCATTCTTGGCACAGCCTTCGAGGAACGGGCCTTTCAGCTTGCCCATCAACTCGGCGTCCTTCTTACCGATCGCCTTACGCAAATCGTCCGCTTCGGCAGGCGAGAACCCACCCAGCTCCTTGGCGATCAACATCGACTGCTCTTGGTAGATGTAGACGCCCTTCGTCGAGGCGAGGATCGGCTCGAGCCGCGGATCTGTGTACGTGATCGCCTCCTTCCCATTCTTGCGCTTGGCGTACGTCGGAATGTTCGCCATCGGCCCCGGTCGATACAGCGCAACCAGCGCGATCAGATCCTCGAAGACGGTCGGCTTGACCTGCCTCAGCGCGTCACGCATGCCCGTGCTCTCGAACTGGAAGACACCCGTCGCGTCGCCCTTGCGCAGCATCGCGTAGGTCGGTTCATCGTCGAGCGGCAGATTCGCGATGTCGATCACGACCCCGGACGACTCCTCGACAAGTCGCACGGCCTCGTCGATAACGTCGAGATTGCGCAGGCCAAGAAAGTCCATCTTGAGTAGGCCGAGCGCCTCGACATCTCCCATCGCGTACTGCGTGACAACTTCGGAGTCGGCACCCTTGCGCTGCAGGGGCACGTATTCAATCAACGGCCGATCGGAGATCACCACGGCAGCTGCGTGGATCGAATCTTGCCGCACAAGGCCCTCCAACGGGCGGGCCATGTCGATCAACTGTTTCGCCGTGATCTCACGCCCATCATCGCTGCGGCCGATCGGCGTCGGATCGTCGTACATCGCACGCAGCTCTTGCCCGGGCTTGAGGCTCTCATCAAAGCCAACCTTGACGCCATCCGGAATACTCTTGGCGATGCGATCGACGACGCCGTAGGGCAGCCCCAGCACGCGGCCCGTGTCGCGCGTCGCCTGCTTGGCAGCGAGCTTGCCGAAGGTGATGATCTGCGCCACGCGATCGCGTCCATATTTCTCCACCACGTACTGCATCACGCGCTCGCGCCCGTGCACCGAGAAATCAATATCGATATCGGGCATTGATTTGCGGCCCGGGTTGAGAAACCGCTCGAACAATAGGTCGTAGCGAATTGGATCGACGTCCGTGATTTCGAGGCAGTACGCCACCAGCGAGCCAGCCGCCGAGCCGCGACCCGGTCCGACGCCGACACCGTTGCGCTTGGCGAATCCAACGAAGTCCCAGACGACGAGAAAATAGTCGGCGAAGCCCATCTCGCGGATCGTCTGCAACTCGAAGTCGAGTCGCTGCTGCAGTAGGTCGTCCGCATTCGGATACCGCAGCAGGAGCCCCTCCTGACAGAGGCGCGTCAGATACGCGAAGGCGTCCTCGTCGTTGGGCACGTCGAATTTCGGTAGCCGGATCGCACCAAGATCGAGCTCGAGGTTGCAGCGCTCAGCGATCTCGACGGAGGGCGAGAGGAGATCACGCCCATACGGCTCGAAGACGCGCCGCATCTCCTCTGGCGTCTTGAAAAAGAACTCCTTATTGGGGAACTTGAAGCGCTTCTCGTTGGCCAGCACGTCGCCGGTCTGCACACAAAGCAGCACCTCGTGCGGGTCGGCATCCTCGGCGCGCAGGTAGTGCACGTCCCCCGTGCCAACCGTTGGCAGGCCCAATTCGTCGGCGAGCTTCAGCAGCACCGGATTGACTTGCTGATGCTCGGGCAGCCCCGCATCCTGAATCTCGACGTAGACGTGGTCCTTGTCGAAGATCTGGACCATCAGATCGAGTTCGGCCCGCGCGGCATCCTCGTCGCCACGCATGATCGCCTGGTTGACGCGGCTTGCGAGGCAGCCACTGAGCGCGATTAGGCCCTTCGAATGTTGCTTCAGCAGGTCGAGATCGACACGCGGCTTATAGTGATATCCCTCAAGGTACCCGAGCGTGACGAGCGTGACGAGATTGTGGTACCCCTCGAGATTCTCGGCCAGGAGCGTCAGGTGCGCCCAGTCGCGACGACCGGCAGGCTCCTTGGCCCGACGATCCTCCACGAGATAGATCTCGCAACCGACGATGGCCTTGATGCCTGCCTTGGCAGCAGTCCGATAGAGCTCGACCGCACCCGCCATCGAGCCGTGGTCCGTGATGGTGACGGCTGGCATCTCCAGCTCCACCGCACGATTGACAAGGTCCTTGATGCGGCATGCACCATCGAGAATCGAGTACTCGGAGTGGCAATGAAGATGGACGAAATCGGTAGACACGGGAGTCGATCCTACCGCGCCGGGCGGCAGGCGGGTTTTCGTGTTGGGGGCGGACTCCACATCCGCGGGGTTGGTGAGGTCCGCCCCCAAGGCACCACCGATGAAGCGACTGTGACCTCCGTTGGGGGCGGACTCCACATCCGCGGGGTTGGTGAGGTCCGCCCCCAAGGCACCACCGATGAAGCGACTGTGACCTCCGTAGGGGGCGGACCTCACAACCCCGCGGATGTGGAGTCCGCCCCCAACACGAAATCGAGCCTGCCGTGAACCACCCCGCGGATGTGGCGTCCGCCTCCAACACGAAATCGAGCCTGCCGCCTTTGTCCAGTCATGCCAACATCAGGAAGCCACGAAACAGAAACCGCCAAACCGGCGGAACACCAGAGTGCGCATCAAACCCGGGGCGGTTCAGTCCAGTCATGCCCCACATCAGGAAGCCACGAAACCCGGGTCGGCTGGGGTTGACGTGGCTGGGGGTGGGATTTCGTGTTGGGGGCGGACGCCACATCCGCGGGGTCGGGCGGACGCCACAACCGCGGCGTCTTGAT